>ERZ1026898.1091-NODE-1091-length-14135-cov-3.733736_pt1 | contig 14135 bp, 16 predicted proteins | sample MGYA00380178_ERZ1026898 | MGnify/ENA primary metagenome ERZ1026898 (study PRJEB33269, sample SAMEA4719814) | human gut metagenome | biome: human-associated habitat; feature: organic feature; material: feces | place: Cameroon | collected 2013-10 ... | reverse complement strand
ACCTGGATGTCTGCCGCCCGGCCCAGCAGGTGCTGGCTGCTCTTGGCACCGCCCACGGCTGCGTTGTGCGCTGCCGTCCGGTAGCCGCTGGTGATGACCACCGCCTTGCCAAAGTGCTCCCGGATGGCTTGCAGCAGCACCGTGAGGGCCTCGTCCACCATCACGGTATCGCTGCCGTCACGGCAGCGGAATTCCCGCACGGCAAAGCTGGGGGCCAGCTTGCGGGAGCCGTCTTTGGCGAGGCTGTACTGCTTAATCGCCATTGCCTGCAGCCTCCTTCTCGGCCGCGGCCAGCAGCTCGGTGAGCTCCTTGTACTCCGCCTCGGTCAGGCGGTTGGCTGCAAAGAAAATATCCAGCTTCTCGGCCAGGCCCTCGGTCTGGCCACGGGCAATCAGTCGTTTACAGGTACGATACAGCATAAGTAGTCCTCCTAAAATTTTAGTTGTCTGTGTCGGTCACACCCAGCTCCAGCATGGTGAGCCTATACTCCTGGTCAACGTTCACCGCGTCGGCGTCCGCCTGGGCGGCCTGGGTCTCAGTGAGCAGGTCTGCAATGGTGGGGTAGTGGTAGCCGGTGAGCCAGATGTCTACGGTGTAGCCGCCTGTGGAGAAGTCACCTGTCAATTCAAAGTGCAGGGTCCCGTCCGGCCGGAAAGTGGTGTTGGACGGAAAAGCCGTGCTCACGCCGATGTTATGATTCACGGTGCCACCTTTTGCAATATCTACTTCTTCACCGTATTCACCGCCGCCGCCGCTGTTGTAATGTGTCTTGACGTGCACATAGTCAAGGCCGTCTGGCATCTTGATGTCGTAGGTTTTCCACCTTTTCCCTGTTTCCACGTGGTGGTTCCACACCAGCCGCGCCTCCGACTTGACCGCCACACTGGCCGCGATGGTGTCATACAGCGTCTTGCCGCTCAGGGTGCCGTCCGGGGCAATGTCCAGATAGTCGCCCACTTTCACGCCGCCCAGCTGGTCCGCTGTGGCGGCAGGCAGGGTGTAGGGTGTGCCAAACTTTGCGTCGGCCTCGGACTTTTTGTAGTATTCGGAAAAGTCCACATTGACGGACGCGTCTTTCCAGGCCGAGGTAGCGGGGTTCCACACCCAGATTGTGCAGCTCTCGGCGACGATCGCCCAGGAGCCTGCGTCCGCGGTGGGGTAAGCGTCTCGCAGGTCCTGAGCGGTGCTGTAGTAACCCTTGCAGCCGTTAGCGATGAACGTGATCTGGTCTGCAGCTTCCTGGGCGGAGCTGGCGTTATCCTGTGCGGTTTTTGCATCCGCAGAGGCAGATGCTGCCGCCTTCTTGGCAGTGGTTGCAGAATTTTCCGCAAGCGTCACCGCCTTTTCCGCTGCCTGCTGTGCCTCCAGGCAGGTAGACACATAAGACAGCCAGGAGGACGAAGAGACGCCGGTGACGAAGAAATAGCTCTGCACGGCCACATCGTCCGGGTAGGCGGCACCGCCCACCCGGACGATGATGTCAAAGGTACGCAGCTCGTAGCCGGTATCGGGGCCCATCACACACAGGTTGACGTGTACATCGCCGGGGCGGCGCAAGGCCTGCTCGGCCAGCTCCAGTGTGATGATGTGGGCGTTGTCGGCGTCCACAGTCACGGCGGCGTGCTTGCCGCTGGTGGTGAGGATCTGGTCATACCAGCCAAAGTTGTTGGCTCCTTCGCCCCGATACTGTACGGTGTACACCGCACCGTCCGGGGCCTTGTATGGCGTCCCGCCGTTGTAGAGGGCAATGCCGATGAAGCGGCTCTGCGCGTCCGACTGCATCACCGGAACGACAGGCGGCGCGCTCTGGGACTGGAAGTCCATTTTAAGGATCTGCATTCGATGCCTCCGAAGTGTCCGGGTCGGTGTACTCGATCACGTCACCGGAATACGATTTGCTGCCGGAAGAGATGGTGCCCGCCACGCTGTTGAGCTGCACTGCGTTCTTCTCGGCATGGTAGGGATAGACGGTATACTGGGCCACCTGCACGGTGGTGTTGGTGTGCCGGTCACGGTCCATGAGCACGATCTTGTCATACAGGCCAAAGGACAGGTATGCGTACTTATCCGGGGCCAGACGGGCAAGGTCAGCGATCTGACAGCTGTAGGAGCGCTTGGGAAATGCCGCCGCCTTGACCATGGCGTCGGCCTTGATCTTCAGGGCGGACTTGTCCGAGATGGAGCTGTCCGTTTCGCTGTGCCAGATGACACGGCTGTCATAGTCGTGGCACTGCGCCTCCACACTGATATCGCTCTTCCCGTACAGCAAAAGGGCGGTATAGTAGCTGTCGCCGGTCTCGGCTTTACCTTTATAGTAGGGCTGTTCGGTCAGGTTCAGCTCATCGGTAAAGTAGGTGCCCTGCGGGGTGCGGGTGCTGGGATCCACGATGATCATCTGGCAGGCAGTGGATGTGCCCGGTACCAGGAACCGGAGAGGGTAACTCTTCCACACGTCCACGGCTTTCTGGGCCAGTTCCAGCGGGCTGCCGGTGAACTTTTCAATTGCCAGTTTCTCGGTGGCCTTGTCCGGGGCAGTCAGCTCCCAGCCTGACAAGTTGGAAATGGCCCGCCGGAGGGTGTCGGCCATGGTCTGGGGGCCTTTGCTCCAAATGCCGGTGGACACATAGTTGTTCCAGCCCTTCAGCAGGGTAGTGCACAGGCTGTCCAGATCCAGCACGGCCTCGTAATCGGTGTAATTGCGGCCCACGTTGATGCTGGACAGCGCATAGGTCTGATCTTCGGTCTTTTCCACCAGCCGCACCCGCTCGGTGAGCAGGCGGGCCTGAGGGTGGCCACGGGGCAGGCTGAATTTGACCTCATCCTCCCAGCCGTTCCAGTTGTGCACGATGCAGTAATCATCACAGTCCAGCGGGATGTGGTGACCGTCTGCGGCCACGATGGCAAGCACGGGCAACGCCTCCTTTACACAAAAATGGGGTAATACTCGACGTAACTCTGCCCGGTGTGGGCAAGGCTGTTTTCTCCGGCCCGGACGGTGGGCCAGCCGGAAATGCCGGTGACGGCCTGAAACAGGTTCTGGCCGTTGCACAGCACCTGCCGGGTGATGCCGTCCACGCACACGGTGTCACCGGCCTGCAGATCTTTGAGCACGCAGCTGCCGCCGTTGGGGTAGTGCACGGTGTGGCTGCCGGCCTCCGTTACCGTCTCTGTGATGCGGCACTCCATCTGCGGGGCGGTGCCCGCCGCAAAAAAGGTCTGGACATCCGCAGGAAGCACCAGCGTTTCCAGCGCTCCGTGCCGGTAGCCTGCCAGCGTGTAGGTGCAGCTTAGGATGCAGCCGTCGGTGTCCTGCTCCTGTGCCTTGCCGCTGTCCAGCAGCAGAGCCGTGTAGATGCCGCCGTCCGGCAGGGCCAGCTCCACCGTGCCGCCAAGAAAAGCCGCCGTCAGGGCGCTGCGCTTGGCCGCTGCGTCGGCAGGGCTTGCGCCGTAGATATCCACCGGCAGCGAGATGGAGCGCAGGCTGTACTGGGTGGAACAGAAGGTGATCCGGCTGCCTGTGTAGCTGGTGAGGTAGTTCTGGGTGAGAGTGCTGCCGCTGACATACCAGCTGGACAGCAGCAGGGCCCCGAACTCGCTGGCCCCGTGGTCGTTGATATAAAAATCTTCCATGGTTCATCACCTCCGGAAGCCCAGTTCCTCGTCCATGTAGGACGCGGTAGTGCGGGCCATTTCTCTGCCGTCCACGTTGAACACCGCCGTCAGGCTGCCGGTGTAGCTGGCTGTGAGCTGCTGCGCTGCACTGGAACCGGTGCCGTTCTGGGTGCGGGAAATACTTTGCTGGTTTGCAGCGGAAGCAGCCTGCGTGCGGCGGGTGAGCTCTGCGGCGGTGATCGTGTCACTCTGGGTGTAGCCGCTGCTGTCCGGGTGCGGCAGGGCCGGCGTCTCGTCGGAGGCGCTGCCGTCATCGGCAGAGCCGCCCTTGCGGCCGTACTTCTTCCACAAAAACAGCCCCAGTCCGGCAATACCGGCCACCAGCGCAATGATGGCAAAAACCTCCGGGTGGGCTGCAATCAGGCCGCCCACCTTGCCCACAAGGCCCGCTACGGCCTTGCCGATGGTGCCAATGCCGGACACGGCAGCACCCACCAGCTTGCCCATGCCGCCGGAGCCGGACAGCCCGCTGGCAATCTCTCCAATGCCCTGGATAGTGGCTCCGGCACCGTTTTTGATGCCGCTGCCCAGGATGCCGGACACGGCCCCAAAGGCCTGCTGCAGCCCACCACCGGCGTAGGCCTCGTTAATGGCGGCAAGCGCTTTCTTGGCCCAGGCGGAGACGGTCTCCCGCTGGCTCTGGGTCACCTGGCCCCAGATGAGCTTGGTCACTGTCTCGGCAATGCCGGCCCAGTCTTTGTTTTTGACGGTGGAAATGCCGTCCTTGATGATGCCAAAGATGCCGCTGCTCAGCTCGCTCTTGGCTCCGGAAAGAGCTTCATCAATGCGTTTCTGGGTGGCAGTGACGGAGGTGTCGATCTGCTGGGCGGATTCCTCCACCTTGTCCTGCACGCCGTCCACATAGGTGATGATCTTCTCGTAGGTCTCGCGGCCGCTGGCACCGATGCGCTCCCCGGCCTCGGTGACGGTCTGTTCCACATGGCGGGACCCGTCGGCGTAAATTTTGGTCACCTCGGCGGTAGTGACGGTGGCCCCGTCCTTGTAGCTGGTGGCCGTTTTCTTGGCCGTGTCGGTCAGCACCTTGGACATGTCGGCGTAGGACTTTGTGACCTTCTGGGTCACGCCGTCCACCTTGGTGGTCACCAGGGTGTATTCCCGCTCGACGCCGTTGACCATCTCCTTGCCGGATTCGGTCACCTTCTCGGTCAGGCGGTCAAACTCCTTGCCGGTGCTGTCCCGGATGTGCTCATTGACCGATTCCACCGTTGTCTCCACCTGCCCCAGGGCGTTCTGGGAATAGGTGGTGTAGTTGTCGGTGGTGGAGCGCAGGACGGTCTCGGTGGCCTTTTTGCTGGTTTTCTTGGTGCCGGAACCGCCGGAGGAGGACGGGATGTCACTGACGATGACCCCGCCGCCGGTCAGGTCGGCCAGCTCTTTCTCCGTCTGCGCCTGCTGCACCCGGCTGTCGTGCAGCTGTTGGCGGCGCTGGCGGTCGGCATCCGTGACAGTGCTCTTGGACTGGGATGCTTTCCAGCCCTCGTAGGTGTCAAAGGTAGAATAGCCGTCCTTGTTCAGGGCCTTGTTGAGCTTGAAGCTCAATCTGTCCAGCCAGCCGATGACCGTGGACAGGGCATTCTGTGCCGTGTTGGCCACGGCTGTGAACGCAGAGTTCACGCCGGTGCGGAACGTCTCGCTGGACGCATAGGCCGTGCCAAAGGCCCCGGCCAGAGCACCCAGCAGGGTGACCACGATGCCGATGGGGTTGGCGTTCATGACAGCGTTCAAAGCTGCCTGTGCCCCGGCTGCCACGGTGGCTGTGGTCTTATAGGTGACAAACGCCCCGCCGATGCTGCCCACCAGCGGCAGCAGGACGTTTGCATTGTCGATGCAGCCCTGCACGACGCCAACTAGGATGGACAGTTCCGGGGTGGTCTGCCGCACGGCATCCAGCAGGCCGTCGATGCCGTTGGTCTGCCAGCCCTCTTTGCAGGCAATGGCCAGATCGTTGCACTTGGTCACAGCCTCGCCAAAGGCGGCGGTCAGATCTTCCATGACCACGCCCGCCAGCTGGGTGGCGTTGTCCTTCAGGGTGGACAGGCGGCCATTGAGCGTCTGGCTCTGGGTGGCCATGCTGTCATAGTAGCGTCCGCCCTCTTCGGCAGCGGCCTGCAGTGCCCGGGTCAGCACATCATAGGTGATGGTCATTCTCTGCACGTCCTGCACGGACTTGCCCGTGTAGTCGGCCAGCACCTGATAGATGTTGATGCCCGCCATGGCGAACTGCTTGATGTCCACACTGGTGGCTTTGCCCTGGTTTGCCACCTGCTGCAGGTTCTGGGCCATGCGTTCCAGCTCTGCAGACCCGCCGCCGGTAGCTGCCACCGCGTCGCCCAGGGCAAGGATGGTCTTGCGGCTGTACTCGGCGTTCTCACCGGCGGAGATCAGGTACTCGTTGGACTTGACCAGCGTAGCCGTGTCAAAGGGCGTGCGGGCTGCGTCTGCCTGCATGGCAGCCAGAGCTGCGTTGGCCTTTTCGGCGTCGCCCAGCAGGTTTGTCAGGGCGGTGCGGTATTTTTCGATCTCGGCGTTGTAGGACACACCGGTGGAGATCAGGGTCTTACCGGCGTCCACCACCTTGTCCACGCACTTGGAGATGATGTTGCCGATGGCCACCTGTCCGGCGGTAAACTGGGCAATGACCTTTTCTTTCGTCTCCTGGGCGGAGCGCTGTGTTTTCTGGCCGGCAGCATCGGCGTCCGTGCCCACTTTGTCGGAGGTCTCCTTGCTGGTCTTTCGGACCTTTGCCCCGGCGTCGGCGGCTTCCTTCTCGCCCTTCCCGGCAGCGCTCTTGACGGCAGCGGCGGCCTTTTGGGCCGCTTCTTCCGTTTCGGACACCACGCTGTCGGCGGCCTTGGCGGCGGCAGAGGCGGTTTTCTGGGCCGCCTGTTCCGCTGCCTGTTCTACCTGATCAAGGCCCTCCTGGGCCCCGCTGGGATCGGTCACGACGCCGAAAACGACCTCGCCGTCATGTTCGCGTGCGATGGTGCATCACCTCCCGGAATGCTCTTTCTGGTATTCGGCCTGCCTGGCAAGAATGGACGCCTTGCGGTCTGCCATGGACACATAGCGCCGGGCCGTGCCGCCGGCCTCCGCAGGCAGGGCGTACACCCGGCGCAGTTTCTCGTACTGCTCCCGCATCCCCTTGGGCATGTCGGTCAGATCTTCGGTGCGGTAGCTGATGATCTTGCAGACGCGGCACTCGTCCGGCAGGCTGCGGAACAGGGCCATGAAGTCCCACCAGTGCAGCTGCGCCGTGCGCAGGTCGATGCCGTACACCTGCAGAAAGGCTGCCCAGATCAGGGGGCCGTCTACCGCAAAATCAAAGCCCCGGGGCATTTCCCGGAACGCCTCCGCGCTGCGCTTCTCCCGCTCGGATTCCTCGGCTCCGCAGCGGTAGAAGTCCAGAAAAGCGTCGATGTTGTCCTTGGTGAGCGGTCCGTGGATGAGCACCCGCTGGGCGTAGTCCTGCAGGGCGGCTTCCTGCTCCGGGGTGTGGGCCCGTGCGGCCATGTTGTCGTAGGTGACCCACGCCCGGAAGTCCGTCTCAAAGCCCTGCGGCAGGCTGTCGGTCAGGTAGCAGTCCGGGCGGGTCATGCCTTGGCCCGGCGTGCTGCCCGGCGCTGTGCCCGGTTCATGGGCATGGGGATGGGTGCCTGGATGGAGCTCTTGGCGTCCTTCAGGGCTTCCCGGTCGATGGGCTGCAGGGCGGCCATGCGTTCCAGTGCCTCCGGGTTGGCAGCGGCATTGAAGTCGGCAAGCAGCTGCATCAAATCTTCCAGGTCATCCACGTCGATGCCCAGACGCTGGTCGTAGTCATCGCCCAGCAGATCGGCGAAGAAGTCATCCAAGATCTCGTTGACCTTGATGAGGTATTCGTCATCTTCCTTATCCAACGCGTTCAGCGCCGCCATGGCTGCCTTGTAGCCCTGGATGTACCGCTTGTAGTCCTTGCCTTTGGTCACCTTAAAATCGAATTTCACGTTGCGAAGAATCATAAAAAGCTCCTTTCGTTGGGCCCTGCGCCGGTGCTGCCCCGGCATTCTGACTGTTCAGGGCATAAAAAATCCCCGTCCGGGGAGGTGGACGGGGACATGCTTGTTGGAAACTCAGGTGGCGCTGTAGGTGTATTCCGTAGGCTTTTCCACACCGGAGACGGTGACGGAGATGCCGGCGTTGTTGCCTGCGCCGTTGGATGCGTCGTTGTTGACGATGACGGAGGCCTTGCCGGTCTCGCCCTTGCCGGTGAGCATAGAGAAATAGACATACGGCACGATCACGGCGCTGCCGGTGCCGAACATCACGGGCAGGCTGGTGACCCAATCCTGCCAGGGGTCGCCATGGGTGCGATCACCGGAGATGGAGAAGGTGCGCTGGGCACTGGTCTTGATGGTGGCGTTGCCCTTGCGGATATACTGCTTGTCCTGGGTGCCGGGGTTCACGGCAGCGGAATGCTCGGTGATGCACGCCTGGCAGACGATGTAGTCACCTACGCTCTTCTGCGTGTCCGCCGTCTTGAATGCCAGCACGAAGTCATCCGCCATTTCCAGGCCGGCATAGTCCGCACTGGGGGTGATGCCGGTCATCACTTCTTTAACGGTCATGTGGTTGCTCCTTTCGGTTGATAGTAAATAAGCTGCAGCTGGATCTGCGCACGGCAGGCCCCGCCCTCGGCTTCGAGGATGTAGCCGCTGGAGGTGACGGACACCTCCCGGACGGTGCGCCCGCTGCCCAGCTGCGGGAAATTTCTTGCCCGGCTCTGGCTGGCCACCCACTCGGTCAGATCATCCCAGAAGCCGGAAGCCGCTGCCTGCTGGGGGATGTTGTCCGGGGTGTAGACAGTGTGGGAGGCCAAGACGTAGTTTTTCAGCCGGAGGGATCCGCTGAAGTAGCGCTTGAGCTCCGGATCACCGGGCATGTCCAGGATGGTGTATTCCTCGGCGTCGCCGGTCAGGCCGCCCACCCGGAACGCCACGCCGTCCTCCTGTGCGGAGGCCACCAGCGGGCAGGTGCGCAGCCAGTCGCGCATGGCCTGAATGGCAGGGGTCATCTGGTTTCCTCCTTCATGACAGCTTTCCAGAACTGGTTCCACGAGACTTTATTTGCGAGTTTGGAACGCTCGGCCCAGTAACTGCCGCGCCGTCCACCGTCCCCGTGCAGGCCCTCGCCCATGGGGTGCAGGTAGTACTGCCGGCTGGCATAGGGTGTTGACCAGATAATCTCGCCGGTCTCGTAGTCGGTGGCAATGTTTGCGGAACCGTCCAGCATACCGGTCTCAAAGGGCACGAACGGGTGGGTGTCCCGGATGATGCGCTGCATGAGCTTGCCTCGGCCCGTGACCATGGCCCGGGTCAGGTTGGCCCCCACGTCCTTGTTCCAGCGGATATGTGCCTTGCACTTGCCGCTGCGGTGCTGCACTGTGAACAGGGTGCCCATGGGCGTTGTGATGGTCAGGCGTCCGCCGTGGCTCTTGTCCCAGATGGTGGCCATGCCGTCATCTCCCTTCCACATGCCAGTGCGGCAGCAGGGGCTCCCGGTTGTCCGAGACTGCCGCCACCGTGCAGCAGGGGTGCGTCTTTTCCAGCCGGGCGTATTCCTCGGCGGTCAGGCTCTGCACCGCACCCTGCACCACCTTCCAGCCCCGCTTGAGCGTCCAGTGCTTTGCCTTTTCGGCAGCGGGCAGGGCTGCCCACTGCACATAGGGCAGGTAGCCCAGGGTGCAAACGCTGGCCGGGATGCGGATTTGGATGGTGCGCTCGGGGTCCTTGCTGGTGCCGGTGCCGGAGGTGTCCAGCTTTTCCCGCCAGCTGCAGGCCGGGAACACCCAGCACTTGGGCGTATCGGTGTCGGCCTTGGGGTCGTGGATGAGGTTCACCACGGTAACGGTCGTGTTCATCTCACATGATCCCCCTGTACAGCAGGCCGTGCGGGTCTGCGCCGAGGGCGCTTTCCAGCACATGCCACGCTTCGGTTCGCACCGCTGCGGACAGGCTGCTGTTTGCCGAGAAGCTCACACTGTAGCCGTCGTTGGAGGCGCTTGCCGCACCAGGAACCGCGCCCACGGCGGCCTGTGCGACAAACAGATCCACGATCTGAGCACAGGCATCTGCCAGCATCTGGCGGCAGTCCTCGCACACGGCGGCATGGGGCTCCGCCTTGCCGAAGGTCGCGCTGTCGATGAGCCGGGACGCCCGGCTGCACAGCACACCGAACGCCAGCTCACTCACCGTGCCGCCCGCCGCCTGGTACTCCGGGTAGGTGCAGTAGTTCATGGGCGGGGCCCTCCTTACGCCTCAATGCGCTTGATGTACAGGGTCTTGGGCTTGGACACCTTGATGCCGTACACCTTGCGGCCCTGCACAGCGGACGCGCCAATGTACTTGCCGGAGCCGCCCAGATCCTGCAGGTGCACGGGGGTCTGCCACTCCATCACACGGTGGCACCAGTTGGGGTGGCCGCAGATGAACTCGGTGGTAGTTTTCTTGGTGCTGACACGGGTGGTGTTCTCGAAGTCCATGTTGTTGGATTCGTACACCGCAAAGCCGGCGATCTGACCCACCGCACCGGTCTGCACCAGCTGCTGGGACAGGTCACCCTGCTTGATGAACTTGTCATCCTGCATGAGGATCTCCAGATACTCAGGGCTGACGATCATAAAGCGGCCGGTCTGGGGCACACCGTTGCGGCTCAGGGTGCGCTTGGCGGCCAGAGCCTCTTTGTAGGCGGTGGAAGCAGTGCAGGCGGTCTTGGTGGCGCTGATGGCAGCACCGGTTGCACTCTGCAGCGCCTCGATGGACTTCTTGTCGATGGACAGGGCCATGGAGTAGGCGGCGCTGTCCAGACGCTCGGCGGTGATGCCGTCGGGCACGGATGCAGCGTCAAAGCCGTCGATGATCTCATTGACAGCCTCGTCGTTGTCGATGTCCAGATCCAGATAGGTGGTGGTGCCGGCATCGGCATCCACGCCGTTTGCCTTGTCGTATGCCTTGACGGCCACCTCGGTGTCACGCACCGGGATCTTGACCTTGCCGGCCTTGGGGCTGCCCTCGTAGCGGGTGTTGAAGATCGCACCGTCACGGGTGACCAGAGCGGCCCGCAGCTTTGCGTCTACCAGAGCGGAATACCGCTCCTGATTTGCATGTGCCATATTGAACTCCTTTCAGTTTACAGGTTCAGTTCGGGATTCAGGGACTTAAAGGCAGCTTCCACACCATTGGATTCGTTGGCGGGCGGTGCGCCATGCTCAGCGCCGGTAGAGACCACGGCCACGCCGGCGGCACCGTCCTCACCAAAGGCCCAGGGGTTGGCCTTGGCAGCGTCGTCCAGAGCCTTGTCAATGTCGGCGCTGCGGTCCTTGGAGCCCTTCAGAGCGTCCAGATCCAGCAGGGCACGCACCGCCTTGACGCTGCGGCCCTTCTTGCCCAGGATGGCAGTGTTCAGGGCGCTGTCAAAGGCAAAGCCGTCCGCCTGGGCCTTCATGTCGGCCTGCAGCTTGGTCAACTCGGCCTCGTACTCCTCGGGCTTCTTCTTGCCTTCAAAGGCTTTCAGGCCGTCCTGGGCGGTTTTGAGCTGGGCGTTTGCGTTGTCCAGCTGGGCCTGCAGGGCAGTGGCGGCGGACTTCTCACGGTTGACGTCGTTGCCGTTCTCCTGCATGATCCAGTTCAGCTGTTCCTCGGTGATGCCGGGGATCTTGTTCTTCACATCTTCACGTTTCATGGTGGAAAAGCTCCTTTCTGTGGGGAAAACCTCGGTTTTGTGACACGGTTCTCCGTCCGTGTTCGGTTGTGGGCGGGGTACGCGCCGCCCTCCGCTATGGCTGCTCCCGACACAAATGTCGGGAACATGGCACCGTTTGCAGGGATTGAACCTGCCGCTTCCGGTTTTAGAGACCGGCGCTCTTCCAACATGAGCTAAAACGGCATGAAAAAACCACTGTTGTGCCTTTTTGGGGGCATACAGTGGTTAAAATGGGGTGTTTTAGTGAATGAAAGGTTACTTTTCAGGGTGCGGCGAGTATTTATCGCCCTGCACTTCCTGAACTGCCGATGCAACCATAAAGAACAGCCGGACACCGTTCAGCAGAACGATCTCCAGCAGTGCAAGAATCGTCAAGACAACGAGAACTGCTTTAATCATGGGGTTCTCCTTTCTGATTTTGGGCAAAAGAAAACCACGGTGCGTGTGCATCGTGGTTCAGTTGATGATTTCAAAATTGCCGGCAGGGTAAAGGTAATCTTCCCCGGTATCGTCTACAATGCGATACCAACCGCGTTCGACAGAAAGAACTTTATAGATTTTGCCGTGAGTTAATTCCAGCGGAGATGTATCGCCAATGTAACGGACTGTATCAATCTTCGTCATAGAACCACCTCTTTACCTTGAATTTTACTTTTTCGCTGCCATTCTGGAACCAGTGGACTTCCGCTTTTACGGCTTCGCCGTCAACATCGAGCCAGCCCTTCGCTTTGCAGTGCTGCCAGTCCTCAGGTTTTCCACCAAATTCAGCGGCCAAGCCTTGAGCAACTTCTTCGCGCAGTGGTTTGACGCCGCCTTTTCCGGCAAAGACCTGTGCATTTTGAGTTCTGGTCCCCTCAACAAAATAATATTCCTCGCCGGTTGATTTGTCAACCACAACGTAGTTTTTCGATTTTGCGCCGACACCGCGATAAATCTTGAAATCGTTGGGAGTGACTTTCGCCGCCCAGCTTGCTTTACTGGCTTCGCTCCTGCCGAACTTCGGCACGCTGGTGCGGGCACTGTCCACCCGCCCGCCGGTGGCCTTTGCAAACTCGCTCAGGCTCTGGCGTGCCGCTTTCAGGCGCACGGCGCTGTCGGTGGTGTCAGACCCGGCGGCGCTCTCGGCCAGAAAGCGCTTCTTCCATTTGCGCACGTTCCGCTCCCGGGCACGCTGCATCTGGTTGACCTCATACTGGGTGTACAGTTTGCCGTTGTATTCGATGTTCCGGGCGTTCAGCTCCTGCAGGCTCTCCTCCGTCCAGGTGGGCGGGTCGCCCAGCTCAGGGAATACGGCAAAAAAGGTGTGGCGGCAGTTCCAGCCGCAAAGCCCAGCACCGGTGCCGTAGCCGGTGGCCTGCTCAAAGTCCGGGTAATGCTTGCCCAGATAGTCCACAGCACCGCCCCGGTGGAAGCGTCGGCCCTGCCACTCGGCGTGGCTGGGGCGGGCACCACCGTGGGCGCTGGTCTCCACGAACTCGCAGCCCATCTCGTCCATGCGGGCTTCCTGCAGCTTGCCTGCGGTCTGGTTCACGCCGGTGAGCACGGCCCGGCGGGCAGCGACTTCCAGTGTGTCGGTGTGGCCGCTGGGGTAGGTGATCTCCGGCATGTCGTCTGCAAGGCTGTCCACAGCCTGCTTGACGGCGGTTTTGTAGTCAAAGGCACCTGTGGCCACCTTGCCCCAGGCGACATCCAGCGTGCGCTCAAAGGCCCCGGAGACGGTGTTGGCCGTTGTGGCCGTGAGGTTCCGCCATGTGCCGCAGGTCTGCCGGGCACCGGCGTTGAGCAGGTTGTTCAGGGCCGCGCTCTCTTCAAAGGGTGTGGGCTCGAGGTTGTAGTGGTAATAGATGGCATCTTCCCGCTCCATGGCTTCGGTGGCAGCCTCTTTGAGCAGCCTGCGGATGGTGGCTTCGCTCTTGCCGCTGTACTTTGCCAGCAGCTTGACCACGTTCTCCCGCACCGCCTCGGTCTGCTGGTAGCGCCACAACTGCCAGTCGGCCGTTTCGGTGAGGGTACCCATTTTGCCGATGCGCCGGGCGACATCCTGTAAGATCTCATCCTCGACCTGCTGCGCCAGCTGCACAAAGGCATCCGGCATGGCATCGAGGTAGCTCGGCGGCAGCATCAGGCACCTCCGAAGGTGAGCTGCTCATCGGTCTGGCTGTCAGCCTTGGCCTCTGCCGCCCACTGGTGGGCCTCGTCCTCGCTCAGACCATACCGGGCGGACAGATACCGGCAGCGGGGCACAAGCCCTGCCAGAGCGTCCTCCCGCAGCTGTGCGGTGCGCTCCTGCTCGCTGACAATGTAGCTGTCGTCCCAGTTGACCGAGATGCTGGTGTCCGGGTCCACATCTGCACACAGCAGGTTCTTTGCCGCCCACAGGATGGCCCGCAGAATGCCGATCAGTGCCGTCTCAATGGGGATCTGGTTTTTGTTGGCGTTCTGCACAAGGTCCTGTCGGCTGCCGGTGTACTCGGTGGCGGTGGCCACCTTGCCCAGCTCAAAACTGTAGCGGTGGCAGCCAAGCCCGCACTTGAAGCTCATCATGTCCAGAGCGTCCTGCACGGCCCGGTGGTTGTCCTCGGTGCGCAGGTCGGGGTTGTACTCCCGCCATGCGGCCGGCTGGTCGATGCTGCCTTCCGGTGCGGGCAGCTCGTAGAAGATCTGGCGGTGAACGGCATCCGGCGGCACAGCGTGCTCCACACCGTCC
>ERZ1026898.1083-NODE-1083-length-14208-cov-17.931110_pt1 | contig 14208 bp, 12 predicted proteins | sample MGYA00380178_ERZ1026898 | MGnify/ENA primary metagenome ERZ1026898 (study PRJEB33269, sample SAMEA4719814) | human gut metagenome | biome: human-associated habitat; feature: organic feature; material: feces | place: Cameroon | collected 2013-10 ... | reverse complement strand
GGTCATGGCAGTGTTGATCATGCCCATGACCGGGTTGATGCCGCACATCACCGCGCCGAGGATGAGCATACCGCCCAGCGGGTAGATGAGCATGGGACGGATGCCGTTCAGGCTGGCGGGCAGCTTTTCGGTGATCTTTTTCAGGAACTGCACGATGTAGCCTGCGGCAAAACCGGCCAGCAGTGCCGCCAGAAAGCCGCCGGAAACACCGGTGGTCTCACCTGCTGCAATGCCCGCAAAGTTGGTGCCGTTCATGGCCAGCACGCCGCCCGCAAAGCCCACGGCAAGGCCCGGACGGTCCGCAATGGACATGGCGATAAAGGCGGACAGGATGGGCAGCATGTAGCCGAAGGCCGCACTGCCCACCGTCTTAAAGAAGGCAGCGACCGGGGTGTTCATGCCGAAGTTGGAAGGATCGATGGTGTAATCGTCCAACAGGAAGGCCAGCGCGATCATGATGCCGCCGCCCACCACGAAGGGCAGCATGTGGGAGACGCCGTTCATCAGGTTTTTGTACAGAGTGCGGCCAAAGCTGTCCTTGGTGGAAGCATCGTCCGCGCTTTCCGCACCGCCCTCGGCGTGGTAAACCGGTACCTCGCCGTGGACGATTTTTTTGATGAGTTCTTCCGGCTTATGGATGCCGTCGTCCACCCGGGTGAACAGCACCGGTTTGCCGTCAAAGCGGGCGGTCTCCACCTTCTTTTCTGCCGCCACGATGATGCCGTCGCAGTTTGCGATTTCTTCTCTGGTGAGGATGTTCTTGGCACCGTCGGAGCCGTTGGTCTCCACCTTGGTGGGCAGGCCAAGCTTGTCGCCGGCCTTGGTCAGGGCTTCAGCGGCCATGTAGGTGTGAGCAATGCCGTTCACGCAGGCGGTCACGGCCAGAATGCGGTAGCCGTTCTGGGGGATCTCCTGCTGGGTAAAGCTCTCGGCGCCGAACTGGGCGTCCTCCTGCGCATCGATGCAGGCAAGGAACTCCACCGGGGTCTTGGCGGCTTTCAATTTGGCCACAAAGTCCTCATTCATCAGCATCTGCATCATGCGGGCCAGCATGTCCACATGCAGGCTGCCGTTTTCCGGCGCGGCAATGGCAAACAGCAGGTCGGTGGTGCCGTCGTCCTCGGCGTTATACTGTACCGGGCTTGCCAGCCGCAGCGCTGCCAGACTGGGCCGGGTAACTACATTGGTCTTGGCGTGGGGCACCGTGATGCCGTTGTCCACATAGGTAGAGCCTTCGGCCTCGCGGGCATAGAGGGCCTTTTTGTAGGCTTCCTGATCCGTGATGTTGCCGTGGGTGGCTTGCAGCTCCACCAAGCGGCTGAGGATCTGCTCCTGATTGGCCAGAGCTTCGTCCAGCGCAATGGACTGCGCCGTAAATAATTCCGTGATACGCATGATTTTTCTCCCTTCTTTATCAGATCTGCTTCATCAGTTCGTCGATTTTCTCTTTGGTGGCAAGGCCAAGGCTGAACGCCGTGGCGCTGCCGCAGGCGGTGCCCAGACGCAGCGCAAAGGCATAGCTTTGGGTCCGCATCCATCCGGCCACAAAACCGGCCACCATGCTGTCGCCTGCGCCCACGCTGTTAATCACCCTGCCCTTGGGGCAGCCAATGCGGTGCACCTGTCCCTGCTCGTCCACCAGCAGAGCACCGTCGCCCGCCATGCTCACCAGCACATTGCGGGCACCTTTTTGCTGCAATGTGCGGGCAGCAGCCACGATCTCTTCATCCGTTTGCAGCGTTTTGCCCACGATCTCGCCCAGCTCGTGGTTGTTAGGCTTGACGAGGAAGGGGTGGTACTGCAAAACGTTCACCAGCAGGTCGCGGGTCGCATCCACAACGGCCCGCACGCCCTTGCCTTGCAGCCGGGCCAGCAGGTGCTCGTAGGTGTCCTGCGGCAGGCTGCCCGGGATGCTGCCGGCCAGAATGAGGATGTCGTTCTCGTTCAAGGCGTCCAGCTGGGTTTCCAGCTGCTGCATGGCGCTTTCCGGGATATTAGGACCTGCGCCGTTCAGCTCGGTCTCCTGCCCGGCCTTGATCTTTACATTGATGCGGGTCATACCCTGTTCCAGATGCACAAAATCCGTTTTCAGGCCCTGTGCCGCAAGGCCGCGCTCCAGCCATGCGCCGGTCTCACCGGCCACAAAGCCCAGTGCCACGCTCTCGCAGCCCAGCTGTGCCAGCACACCGGATACATTGATGCCCTTGCCGCCCAGCACACAATCCTCACCGGCGGCGCGGTTCACTTCGCCTACTTCCAGCGGCGCATCCAGACGCACCACATAATCGATGGCCGGATTGAATGTTACGGTGTAGATCATAGTTCCGTCTCCTTTATCAGCGTGAATTGTTTGTATTTGGGGTTGGGGCAGCGGTTGGTCAGGATGGCACCGCTGTGCAGGTCGACGATCACCGCCGGGTAGATGCGGGCAAACTTGGCATCATCCACAAGGAACCATGTTTCCCGTGCACGGTGCACCGCCGCTGCCTTCACGGCGGCTTCCTCAGGGTCCGGCGTGGTAAACCCGGCATCCAGCGCCACGCCGTTGGCCCCCATAAAAGCCTTGGTAAAATTGTAGCGCTGCAAGCTCGTCACGGTGGGCGCGCCCACGATGGCTTCGGTCTGGGGGCGCAGCAGTCCGCCGGGCAGGTACACCCGGCAGCCCTTGCGGGCCAGTGCCCGGGCGTGGGCAACACCATTGGTCACATAGCTGGCCTTGAGGGCGTCGCCCGCCAGCACCCGCACCAGCTCCAGCGTGGTGGAGCCTGCATCGATGAACACAAAATCGTTCGCGTTGATGAGCTGCGCCGCAGCCTGTGCAATGCTGCGCTTCTGCTCCACCGCCTGCGTCTCCTTGGCTTCCATGGTGGGCTCATCGGCCAAAAAGCGGCTGTCCGGCAGCGTGGCACCGCCGTGCACCTTGTTCAGTTTGCCCATCCGGTCCAGCTCGGTGAGGTCGCGCCGGATGGTGGATTCGCTGGTGTTCAAAGCCTCACACAGCTCCTGCACCGTCACGGTGCGTTTCCGGTCCAGCTGTTCCAATATCAGGCCGAAGCGTTCCTCTGCCAGCATCTGCATCCTCTCCTTTTGGATTTGATTTTCACATGACGGTTCATGACCGTTTGTGAAGCTTTTTGGTTGGTTGCATCTTTATTATAGCAGGCTCTCAGTCAAAATCAACCATTTTCAGTCTGTTTCGCTCACAATAAATCGCCGTGATTTTTGTGCAGAGAGCATAAAAAGTGGGATACAAGTAGTAAGAGCCGATCAGAACAAGTTCTGACCGGCTCTCTTTTTGACGGTTTTTGATTTTTTATGCGTCTGAGCGGGAGTAGGCATTCTTCATCTGGCAGCTCAGCTCAAACAGCACCTTATCCAGCGTATCCGCCGCCTTCTCTTTCAGCATGGCGGCAATGGCGTCGTTGGCTTCCAGCCGCAGGGCCGCGCCCTTGGCGGCATCCGGTTCGGCGGCAAGCTTTGCGTCATACCCGTTCAGCAGGGCGCGGGCCGCAGAGACCACAGCTTCCTCGTAGCGCTCTACGTGAATGAGCGACTTGCGGTAAGAGGCATCGGTCATGGCTGCGATCATGCGGCTGACCCAGTAGAAGTTCTCGGTAGAAACCGTGCCGGTGGTGTTGGCAAGGTATTCCGGCGTGTGTTCCACATTGGCATAGAACGGCACCATGGTGTTGAAGGCGTTGGACGCATAGGCGATCCACTCGATGGCGCGGTACGCTTCCGGCACAGCCGGGCGCAGCTGCATCAGGGCCATGAAATCGTTGCGGTTGATGCCGATGGAACGGTACATACCGCTGCTGGCCTTATCGCCGTAGCTCAGGTACGGATCATAGGGCGTGCCCTGATAGTGGCCGGACAGCACATACTTTACTTCTTCGGGCGTGATCTTCTTTTCCGGCACCATGCACCAAGGCAGGTCGTCGGACTGGGGGCCGTAATCGGCATCCGGGCCGTCCCACACCCATGTGTTGGGGTTCAGGTGGCGCAGCATCCACCATGCGCGGGGTGTATTGTATACGTGGTCGGAATCATCGTGGCTGCCAAAGGCGTCCCGCGGGTCCAGACTGCCGTCCATGGAGAGGTCCAGGTGGTGCTTTGCCACAAATTCGGCCAGATCGGCAGAGCACATATACTCCTTCTGGGCGCCGAGAGCATCTTCCAGATCAAAACTGTCGATGCCAAGCTGGTTGGGCATGACCACATAACTGTCGTCCGGCACGCGGCGCGCGATCCAGTGGTGGCCGCCAATGGTCTCCAGCCACCAGATCTCGTTCACATCCTGAAAGGCGATGCCGTTCATCTCGTAAGTACCGTAAGTTTCCAGCAGATGGCCCAGCCGCTGCACGCCCTCGCGGGCCGTGTGGATGTACGGCAGGGTCAGGTAGACGATGTCTTCCTCGCCAATGCCGCCGGGCACCTCGGGCGTTTCGCCCTGTGCAGGCTGATACACCACCAGCGGGTCCGCACCCAGTACACGCGGGTTCGAGGTGATGGTCTCGGTGGCAGTCATGGCCACATTGGCTGCGTTGACGCCGCCTGCGGCCCAGATGCCCTTGCCTTCCACGGCGTTGGGCATGGCGGTAAAGCGCATGGCACCTTCCGGCAGGGGCACCTCCACATGGGAGAGCACGCTGCGGTAGGTTCCCGGCAGCTGTTCCGGGTGCACCACCGCGAACTTTTTGGCGGTGAAGTGCCCCGCACCGGAATCGTCGTTGCGTGCGATCATGGTGGAACCATCGTAAGAAGCATTTTTGCCGACTAAAATCGTGGTACAAGCCATATCTATTTCCTCCGTTTCGGTTTGTTGCATTTTACTAGAGTTATTGTAGCCCTTTATTAAAAGAAAAGCAAGGGGCGGTGTGCTGGTAGTTTTCTCCTCGGACACGAATACGGGTTGCGGCACCCAGCATCTGCTTCGCTGTCGCTCGCATCTTGCTGGCCACGGCCCCAACAACGGTTCCCTGTTTCCGCCACTGGCGGCGGTCGCCGTTGTTGCAGGCCATTCCATCGCCCGCCCTATTGCCTACGGCAACAGGGTCCCACCCCAGCGGACGGTCCTCGGAGGAACTACCGGCCCGCCGCCCAGATAAGCTGCCGTTTTCCGGGCTCGGCGCAAGCAAAAAGCCGCCGTGCGTACCAATCGCACAGCGGCCGGAGAGATGGCTTTTTTCAGTTTTTATGCAGCCGTCCAGTAAAAGTCGTCGCCGGGCATTGCGCCGCCCACGGCAGCGGGGTCGGCGTCAAACAGCACCTGCAAATAGGCGGATGCATTGGTCTTGAGCTCGTCGCCGGTCAGGCAAACGATGTTGCAGCTGGGCAGGGCCTTCTTGGCAATGGCCGCCTTGGCCACAACGCCCTGTTCCTCGCACAGAGCAGCGGTGCCGTCCAGATCGGTGTTGGCGGCTTCCACGCTCTTGGCATAGTCGGTCAGGAACGCTGCCACAACGTCCGGGTGCTCCTCTGCATACTCCTTGCGCACCACAGTCACACCGGTGATGAGCTGGGTGTCCGCCACTTTGTTCCACTCCTCGGTCAGGTCAAGGGCCACACGCAGGGTGTCGTCCTGCAAACCGGCAGCGGTCACATAGGGCTGGGGCAGCACAGCAATGGCGTCCTCGGCGGTGGCCATCTGAGCCGTCACCTCGGTGGCTTCGCTGTAGTATTCAATGGTCACATCCTTGTCCGGGTCGATGCCGTTTGCGTTCAGCAGATAGCGCAGCACGTACTCCGGCGTGGTGCCCTTGCCGGTGGACAGAATGGTGCGGCCCTTGAGGTCGGCCATGGACTGGACGCTGTCGCCGCCCTTTTCCACTACGTACAGCACACCCAGCGTATTGACGGCCACGGCCTGAATGCCGCCGTTCGTCTTTTGGTACAGGGTAGCAGCCAGATTTGCCGGGATGGCGGCCATATCCAGCTCACCCTTCATCAGCAAAGGCACGATCTCATCGGCAGCGCCGTAGAGCTGCAAGTCGTAATCCATGGAAGCCGTGCCGTCAGCTTCCATGCTCAGCAGGTTCACAAGGCCCATGGTGGTGGGGCCCTTCAGGCCGGCGATGCGCAGCGCATCGGTGGTAGAAAGTTCTTTTGCTTCCTCACTGGAAGCAGCTTCGGAGACAGCTTCGCTGGAAGCTGCGCTGGACGCGGTGGAGCCGGATGCACCGCCGCAGGCAGCAAGGCTCAGGGCCAGTGCCAGAGCCAGCAGCATGGACGTCAGTTTTTTCATGCAGGGATTCCCTCTTTCCTCGCAAGACCGCGCCGCGCCCATACCAAACAGGTTGCACAGAACTGCGGGCTGGTCTTATTCTATTTTTTACAAGGCAAATTTCAAAAATCATTTGCTTTGCGGGTCTAAGTTTACTATAATAAGGGTAAAAATACCGTTGCGTGTGCAACGGAATTGCAGGAGGACTGCGGGCCGCTGCCGTCGGCCCTTGGATTTGCGATGAAAAACTATCTTCCGCTGTTGTGTTCCACCACACTTTTTACCGGTCTGACCGCCGAGGAGCTGCAAATGCTGCTGGCCCAGCTGGGTGCCGTCGTGCGCAGCTACGGCAAGGGGGAAGCCCTTGTGCTGGCCGGTGAGCCCAACCGCCGGGTGGGCATTGTGCTGAACGGTGAGCTGGAAGCCTACCGTCCGGCCCCGGGCGGTGCGCGTGTGCCCATCACTCACATGGAGCCGGGCGGCGTGTTCGGCGATGTGCTGAGCGGTTCCAGCTTGTCAAGCCCGGTCACGGTGGTGGCGTCGGTGCCCTGTGAAGTGCTGCTGATCCCATACGAGCGGCTGCTGCTCTCGGATGGCAGCCCGGCACACCAGCGGACACTGCGCAATCTGGTGCGCACCATCAGCGATAAATATTTTCTGCTTTCCCGCCGCATCGACCTGCTGGTGCTCAAGAGCCTGCGGGCCAAGGTGTGCGCCTACCTGCTGAGCGAGAGCGAGCGGGCCGGGAGCCTGACCTTCAGCATCCCGTTCTCCCGCATCCAGCTGGCAGACTACCTCAACTGCGACCGCAGCGCCCTTAGCCGTGAGCTGAGCCAGATGCAGCGGGACGGCCTGCTGGACACCTACAAGAGCAGCTTCAAGCTGCTGGAGCCGGATGTGCTGAAGCAGATGGTGCAGTGACCAACGCAAAAGGCTTTCCCACTTGGGGGAAGGCATTATAAAAAAGGAGTATTTCAAAATGGCAAAACCAATTTTGTGGATCGTGATCCCCTGCTACAACGAGGAACAGGTGCTGCCCATCACGGCACCCATGTTTTTGGAAAAGGTCAACCATCTGGCCGCACAGGGCCTTGTGAGCGAAAAAAGCCGGGTGCTGTTTGTGAACGACGGCTCCAAGGATAAGACATGGGAGCTGATCCAGAATTTTGCCAAGCAAGACGAGCATTATATCGGCATCTCCCAGAGCCGCAACCGCGGCCACCAGAACGCCGTGCTGGCAGGCCTGATGGAAGCGCTGCACAGCGGCACCTGCGACATCACCATTTCCATCGACTGCGACGGTCAGGACGACATCAACGCTATGGACGAGATGGTGCAAAAGTATCTGGACGGTGCCGAGGTGGTGTACGGTGTGCGCAGCCGCCGCGATACGGACACCTTCTTCAAGCGGTTCACCGCCGAGGGCTTCTACCATGTGATGAACGCCTTGGGCGCGGACATCGTGTTCAACCATGCAGACTACCGCTTGATCAGCACCCGTGTGCTGGAAAGCTTTGCCGACTATAAGGAGGTAAACATTTTCCTGCGCGGCATGGTGCCTCTGGTGGGCTTTAAGAGCGATGTTGTCACCTACGAGCGCCACGAGCGTCTTGCCGGCGAGAGCCACTACCCCCTCAGCAAGATGCTGGCGCTGGCTTTTGACGGCATCACCAGCCTTTCCAACAAGCCCATCCGCATCATCACGGGGGCAGGCATCGTGGTGAGCCTTGTCAGCTTTATCGGCGTGATCTGGGCTATTATTGATGCCATTCTGGGCAGTGTGGTGGCAGGCTGGGCCTCCACCATCTGCATCGTCTGCTTTGTGGGCGGCGTGCAGCTGGTGTGTCTGGGCATCATCGGCGAATATATCGGCAAGATCTATATGGAGACCAAGGCCCGCCCGCGCTATATCATCAGCGAGCGCACATGGGCGCCCTACGAAAGGAAGTATCACGGATGAGCAAACAGAGCTGGCGCGGCAGCACCCTGCTGAACCCGGAACCGCCGGTTCTGGTATCCTGCGGCGGGCTGGAAAAGCCCAATCTCATCACCATCGGCTGGACGGGCACCATCTGCACCCAGCCCAGCATGGTATCCATCAGCGTTCGGCCGGAGCGCTACAGCCACCACCTCATCAAGGAAAGCGGGCAGTTTGCCATCAATCTGCCCACCGAAGCGCTGGTGCGTTCAGTGGACTGGTGCGGCGTGAAGAGCGGCCGCGATGTGGACAAATTTACTGCCTGCGGCCTGCACGCAGCGCCCGGCAGCGTGCTTGCGGACTGCCCCATTCTGGAAGAGAGCCCGGTGAACCTTGAGTGCCGAGTGACGCAGGTGATCCCGCTGGGCAGTCACGACCTGTTCCTTGCCGAAGTGGCAGCCTGTGATGTGGACGAAAGCCTGCTGGACGAAAGCGGCAAATTGTGTCTCGAAAAGGCAAAGCTCATCGTTTACAGCCACGGCGACTATCTGGCGCTGGGCAAAAAGCTGGGCACCTTCGGCTACAGCGTGCGCAAGAAAAAGCCGGTAAGGCGTAAAAAATAATTTGCATTTCATCGCTTGACTTTTACCCAAAACTGCATATACTAAAGATAGGCAATGAGATGAAGGCCTGTTCCGTGGTTACCACGAAAAAACAAAAGCCCCCCGGTAGTGTCAGTACCGGGGGGCTTCTTGGGTTAGTGCTTACTGCCCTTGAAGAACAGGCTGTCAAGCCACTTGCACAGATAGTAGGCAACTACCTCTGCTCCGACAGTCTGTATAAATGAGATGAAGACTTCCATTGGTTACCACCTCCTTTCCGCGATCAGGGGAATGGAGAAGGGCCGCAGGAACAGTATAACATAAAAACCGACAGCGTGCAATTTCAACACGCTGTCGGTTTTTATTCATCCTTCGTGCTTCACACGCTGGATCTCGCCCAGATCGTAGGGGGTGTTCTGGTAGACATAGTAGTTCAGCCAGTTCTCGTACAGCAGATGGGCATGGGCGCGCCAGCGGAACAGCGGCGGCTTTGCGGGGTCGTCGTCCGGGTAGTAGTTCACCGGCACATGGATGGGCAGACCCTTGTCCACATCGCGGCGGTACTCGGCATCCAGCGTGTACTTATCGTACTCCGGGTGGCCGGTGACAAAGATCTGCCGTCCATTCTCGGTGCTCATGAGGAAGGGTCCGGCCACATCGCTCTCGGCAAGGATGCGCAGCGCCTTGCAATGGTCCACATCCTCGCGGCTGATGCCGGTGTGACGGCTGTGGGGCGCATAGAACACCTCGTCAAAGCCGCGCACCAGCGGGTTTGACGGGCGGACGACCCGATGCTCGAACACGCCGAACATCTTTTCCGGCAGCAGCTGCTTGCGCACGCCGTAGTGGTAGTACAGTCCCGCCTGAGCGCCCCAGCACACATGCAGGGTGGAGTAGACATTCGTCTCGCTGAAGTCCATGATCTCGCACAGCTCCGGCCAGTAGTCCACCTGCTCAAAGTCCATGGTCTCCACCGGTGCGCCGGTGATGATCATGCCATCGTAGCGGTTGTTCTTCACCTCATCAAAGGTCTTATAGAAGGACTCGAGGTGTGCCGCCGACACATGCGTTGCCGCATGGCTGGCCGTCTGCAACAGGGTCATGTGCACCTGAATGGGGGTATTGGCCAGCAGGCGGGCGATCTGGGTCTCGGTGGTGATCTTGGTGGGCATCAGGTTGAGGATCAGGATCTCCAGCGGGCGGATATGCTGGGCAAGAGCGCGCTCGCGATGCATGACAAAGATATTTTCGTTGTACAAAGCATCGTAAGCGGGCAGGGTCTTGGGGATGATCAGCGGCATAGTGTCGTACTCCTAACGATTTAGAATAGCCTCCGCTGACGCTCTGGCTATCTTCAGCGGAATTTATTTTTTATATTTTGCGTTTGTCGCGCCCTGCAGAGCTTGTCGGGGCAAGGCCCCTCCATCTGCTGATGCAGACCGCTCTGCCGCTTAAAAGCCCCACTGGGGCTTTCATTGCTGCGCAAACGCGGGCGCTCCAAACGCATTTTCACGAGAAGGGTCGGAACCGATAAATGCTGCTGAACCCACCTTTTAGATCTTATCCAACGCCTGTGCGATATCCGCAATGAGGTCCTCGCTGCTTTCCAAGCCGCAGCTCATGCGCACCAGTTCAGCGGGCACACCGGCAGCTTTCAACTGCTCGTCGTTCATCTGGCGGTGGGTGCTGGATGCAGGATTCAGACAGCAGGTACGGGCATCGGCCACGTGGGTCTCGATGGCTGCCAGCTTCAGATTCTTCATAAAGATGCTTGCGGCTTCGCGGCCGCCGGCCAGACCAAAGCTGACCACGCCGCAGCTGCCATTCGGCAGATACTTCTCCGCCAGTGCATGGTACGGGCTGGACTCCAGACCACAGTAGTTCACGTAAGCCACCTTGGGATGGCTCTCAAGGAACTCTGCCACGGCCATGCCGTTGGCGCAGTGGCGCTGCATCCGGACATGCAGGCTTTCCAGACCGAGGTTCAGCATGTAGGCGTTCATGGGCGACTGCATGGAGCCAAAGTCACGCATCAGCTGCGCGGTAGCTTTGGTGATAAAGGCCCCCTCTTTGCCGAAGCGCTCGGCGTAGGTGATGCCGTGGTAGCTGTCGTCCGGGGTGCATAGGCCGGGGAACTTCTCGGCGTGGGCCATCCAGTCGAACTTGCCGCCGTCCACGATGGCACCGCCCAGCACTGCGCCGTGGCCGTCCATGTACTTGGTGGTGGAGTGGGTCACGATGTCCGCGCCCCACTCAAAGGGGCGGCAGTTGACCGGCGTGGGGAAGGTGTTGTCCACGATCAGCGGCACGCCGTGGGCGTGAGCAGCCTTTGCAAACTTCTCGATATCCAGCACAGTCAGGGCCGGGTTTGCAATGGTCTCGCCGAACACCACCTTGGTGTTGGGCCCGAATGCGGCGTTCAGCTCCTCCTCGGTGCACAGCGGGTCCACGAAGGTAGCTTCAATGCCCATCTTCTTCATGGTGACCGAGATCAGGTTAAAGGTGCCGCCGTAGATGGTGCTGGATGCCACGATATGGTCGCCTGCTTCGCAGAGGTTGAACAGAGCGAAGAAGTTTGCAGCCTGACCACTGGAAGTCAGCATTGCGGCGGTGCCGCCCTCCAGCTCACAGATCTTCTTGGCCACAAGGTCACAGGTGGGGTTCTGCAAGCGGGAATAGAAGTAGCCGTCGGCCTCAAGGTCGAACAGCTTGCCCATATCCTCGCTGGTGGCGTACTTGAAGGTGGTAGACTGGATGATGGGGATCTGGCGGGGCTCGCCGTTGCCGGGGGTATAACCGCCCTGCACGCAGATGGTATCACGATTCATACTACATACTCCTTTACTGGGTTTGTCCATATAGCACAATTCCCCGCAGGAGTACGCATGCCTCCAGCGGGGAATTGAAACGTTAAATTTTACTTCCCGTCGGGGGCGAAATGAGAAGAAAACTCCTTCCGTCAAAGCCTTTCGGCTTTGGCAATGCCGGAAAGTTTTCCTCTTCGCCAGAGGCTCCCTCTCCGAGGGAGCTGGCGCACGAAGTGCAACTGAAGGAGTTACTTCCGCAGCCGCTTATCGCTCTTGGTGGCCCAGAGGGTACCGGCCGTCTGGAACACCTGCACCATCAGCACCAGCAGAATGACGCACACGATCATAATGTCCGTCTGGTAGCGGTAATAGCCGTAGGAAAGGGCAATTTTGCCCAAGCCGCCGCCGCCGATGACACCGGACATGGCCGAGTAGCCCAGAATGGTGGTGAGGGCAGTGGTCATGCTGGAGATCAGACCCGGCAGGCACTCCGGGATCATCACCTTGGTAATGATCTGGAACGGCGTTGCGCCCATGCTCTGGGCAGCTTCCACCACGCCCTCGTCCAGCTCGCGCAGGCTGGTCTCCACCAGACGCGCCACAAACGGGAACGCCGCCACCACCAGCGGAACAATGGTGGCCTTGGTGCCCACCGTGGTGCCCACGATGGCACGGGTCAGCGGGAATACGCAGATCATCAGGATCAAAAACGGCACACTGCGCAGGATGTTGATGACGATGTTCAGGATGTGCATCAGCCAGCCGGGCAGCGGCAGGATTCCATCCTTATCGCCGGCCACCAGCAGCACGCCCAGCGGCAGGCCCAGCACCAGCGCAAACGCGGTGGAAAGCACCGTCACGTAAAAAGTTTCCCAGATGGCAAAGCCGTAATCTGCAATACTCATTCGCCGGTCACCTCCTCTACCGTAATGCCGGGCTGGCTGCGGATGTATGCAGCCGCCTGCTTTGCCTGCTCAAGGTCGGCAGGCAGCTTGAGCAGCATACTGCCATAGCACTGGCCGCTCAAATCGCGGGTATCGGCACTGAGCACCGACACCAGAATGCCTTTTTCTGCCGCAAGGCTTGCCACCAAGGGCTTTGCGGTGGACGAGCCATTGAAGGTGACACGCACCACATGGTCGTCCGGCGCAAAGCTGGACAAATCGCGCGCTGCGCTGCCGCCGTTGGGTGCCACCAGACGCTTTGCCGCTGCGGTCTTGGGGTTTGCGAAGATCTCTGCCACAGAGCCTTGCTCCACCACAATGCCGCCGTCCAGAATGGCAACCTGATCGCAGATCTCTTCCACAACGCTCATCTGATGGGTGATCACCACCACCGTGATGCCCAGCTTCTTGTTGATGTCCTTGATCAGGGTCAGGATGGCATGGGTGGTGTTGGGGTCCAGCGCACTGGTGGCCTCGTCGCACAGCAGGACCTTGGGGTCCGTTGCCAGTGCGCGGGCAATGGCAATGCGCTGCTTCTGACCGCCGGAAAGCTGGGCCGGGTAGGCGTTGGCCTTATCGGGCAGGCCCACCATTTCCAGCAGCTCCTTGGCGCGCTTTTCGGCATCCGCCTTCTTTACACCGGCCAGCTCCATGGGGAAGCAGATGTTCTTCAGGCAGCTGCGCTGCATCAGCAGGTTGAACTGCTGGAAGATCATGGTGATGTCGCGGCGGCGCTCACGCAGCTGAGCTGCATTCAGGGTCTCCATGGCGGTGCCGTCGATCACAACGCTGCCCTCGGTGGGGCGCTCCAGCAGATTGATGCAGCGCACCAGCGTGGATTTGCCCGCACCGGACATACCAATGATGCCGTAGATGGAACCATCCGGGATGGTGAGGTCGATGTCGTGCAGCGCGTTCACCGCGCCGTCCTTCATCTGGAAGGTCTTGGAAAGATGTTTGATCTCGATCACAGAAATTGCTCCTTGCTGTTAGAGGTTTTTAGCCCTCGATCGGTGCCAGACTGTCCTGCTTGCCGCCGTAGATGCCCATGGGCTCCACGTGGATGCCGGCAACCGTCACCAGATGGGTGCCGTGCTCTGCATTGAAGTCGTCCAGATACGGCTGATGCTGGAAGTAGTTGGTGTCGCACTGGCCGTCCTCAACGATGTTGTTGGGGATGATGTAGTCATCGTACTCCTGAATATCCAGAGTGATGCCCTTTTCAGCCAGAATGTCCTTGCAGATCTCCAGCACCTCGCAGTGGGGAGCGGGCGTAGCAGCGCAGCTGACGGTCTCGCCGTTCAGTGCGTCGTAATCGATGGAAGAATCGTAGCCGTCGGTGGGGTTCTCCACAACGGACACCACAGCGCCCTTGTAGTTTTCATCCATGAAGTCCTTCACCTTCTGGCTCAGCAGAGCGGCAGCCAGAGCCTTGATCTTGGGCTCTTCCTGATTGCCGTCCTTGCAGACCAGAATGTTGACGTAAGCAGAAGTGCCGTCCTCCATGGCCAGAGCATCGGTCATGGGGTCCAGACCGGCAGAGATGGCATAGTTGGAGTTGATCACGGCGTAGTCCTCGTCCTGCAAAACATTGGGCACCTGAGCAGCCTCCACCTCATCGACGGTAACATTCAGGGGGTTCTCCTCGATGTCCTTTGCGGTGGCGGTCAGGCCGGCATCTGCCTTCAGCTTGAAGAAGCCGTTCTTCTCCAGC
>ERZ1026898.1082-NODE-1082-length-14212-cov-3.584093_pt1 | contig 14212 bp, 26 predicted proteins | sample MGYA00380178_ERZ1026898 | MGnify/ENA primary metagenome ERZ1026898 (study PRJEB33269, sample SAMEA4719814) | human gut metagenome | biome: human-associated habitat; feature: organic feature; material: feces | place: Cameroon | collected 2013-10 ... | reverse complement strand
CCTTTTTCTCTGTTGCCCTCGTCATGCGTCCCGGCATGGCCGCCTGAGCGCACGCCGGGACGCATGACGAGGGCAACAGAGAAAAAGGAGCCCACCATGAAGACCATCGGAAAAGCCGTCTACACCATCATCTGCCTCGCATTGCTTGCGGCGACCATCACCGCCCAATCGCAGGGCTGGACCACCACGTTCTATCTGGCGTTCCTCGCCGTCGCCACGCCGGGCGCGACCATGTGGGCTTGGCGTCGTCTGATGCGCGCATAGCATGAAGGCGTCCGCCGGGGGCGGTGGCTGTCTTCTCTCTCTCACCAAACCCCCTGAAACCGCCGCCTTGGGCGGACAATGCGACAGGGGCGGGACCATCGGCATGATGGTTCCGCCCCTGTCGCTTATTCCAGTCCTTCGCCCAGCCGGATGATTTCCTCCAACGCCGGTTTGTCAAGGGTTCACCCGCCTCTAAGGCGGGTGGTGAATTGACGTAATCCTATGCTATACTGGTATTCAGTCGTACCTATCGGAAGCGAGGTGTTTGCAGTGAAACTAGAATCGAATCATCATTCGGTGTTCCTCATGCATTATCATCTTGTGCTCGTCGTGAAATACCGTCGCAAAGTGTTCGACGACGAGATATCCGACCGTGCGCGCGGGATATTCGAATACATCGCCCCCAAGTACGGCATCACATTGGAGGAATGGAACCACGACGTAGACCACGTGCATGTCCTGTTCCGCGCCCAACCGAAAAGCGAACTGTCGAAGTTCATCAACGCCTATAAAAGCGCCAGCAGTCGTCTGCTCAAACAGGAGTATCCGCAAATCAGACAAAAACTCTGGAAAGAGTATTTCTGGAGCCGTAGCTTCTGCCTACTTACAACGGGCGGCGCTCCCATCGAAGTGATACGGAAGTACATTGAAAACCAAGGCGAGAAAGGGGTGAAATAAGTATGAAAGCTCATACGGCGGTCAGATTCCGCGCCTATCCGACCGAAGACCAAGCACGGCGGATAAACCGTACCATCGGTTGCGTCAGGTTCGTATACAATCTCATGCTCGAAACCCGCATCGCCCACTACCAGACTACTTGGGAGTCATGCTATCCCACCCCAGCCTTGTACAAGGACACGTATCCGTTCCTACGCGAGGTGGATAGTTTCGCTCTTTGCAACGCGCAACTCGCATTGGAGAAGGCGTACAAGAGATTCTTCGAGGACAGGAAAACAGGCTTTCCGAAATACAAGTCGAAACGCCGGGGCAGGAAGACATACACGACGAATCTGTCCCACGGCAACATCAGATTGGACGACAAGGCAAGGAGGTTGAAACTACCCAAGCTCGGATGGTTGGCGGTCCGCCAACACAAGCATATCCCCGACGATTGGAAACTGAAATCCGTCACCGTGGAGCATTGCCCTTCCGGGAGATACACCGCGACAATCCTTTTCGAGTACGAGACCCAAATACCCGAAAAAGTGAAGCCGGTGAAGCCTGTCGGATTGGACTACGCGTCACACGGCCTGTATGTTTCCAGTGACGGGGAGCACGCCGAATATCCGGGATACTATCGGAAAATGCAGGACAAGCTCGCCAGAGAGCAATGCAAGCTCTCCCATATGGTCAAAGGTTCCGCCAACTGGCGTAAACAGTGCAAGCGGATCGCCCGACTGTATGAGAAGACCGCCAATCAGAGACGCGACTACCAGCATAGGAAAGCCAACAGGATTGTCGCATCGTACGATATGGTCGGCGTGGAGACTCTGAGCATGAAAAGCATGATGAAGAAACCCAAGCCGAAACCAGACCCCGAACGTCGGGGACATTATCTTCCCAATGGTCGCAAAGCCAGAAAAGGTTGGGCTAAAAGCACGTCGGACAACGGGTATGGCATGTTCTGCACCATGTTGGAATACAAGCTCGCCCGTCAAGGCAAACGGTTGGTTCATGTAAGCAAATGGTATCCGTCCAGCCAACTATGCTACGACTGCGGTTGCAAGAATCCTCTGGTCAAGGATTTAAGCGTCCGCGAATGGGCGTGCCCATCATGTGGAGTGTTGCATGACCGTGACGTGAACGCCGCCCGGAATATTCGGGATGAGGCAATGAGAATCATCGAGTAGCACGACTCATAAATCGTGCGAACCACAGGGCATGTGGGGATAGCCTGTTGATACTGAACCCACTGGGGTTCTTGAGCAGGAAGCCCCCGCCTCCACAGGCGGGGGAGAATGTCACGGCTTTCCGGCGCCGGTCGCATTCCCTTTTGCCCCGCCATGCCTCCTCCGGGGAGAACGTCGGCGGGTCTGTGGACTGGGGCGTCAGACGCCCCAGTCCGACCATGTTGATATTATTGCAGGTAACAGCTTTTGGCCCATGCTTGGACTTTCCGGTCGGGTCAGGCCATGGGCTGGAAAGAATCCGAGCCAGCTACCGTGAGCGCATCCCCGTGCATTGACCTGCGCGGACGTGAATGGGCGTTGTAGGCCAGCAGTCGGCCGAAGCATTGGAATGTGTGACTGCGTATCCTCGTCAAGAGGCTTTGTCATGTAGCCGACAGTAACGAATGGTTTGGATTTGACGGGAAAGGCGACTGGTCATCGCCTTTCCCCTTTTTTTACGAAAGGCCTCTTAGTGAACGGCAATCAGCTTTTGGCGAGGGCAAGAGAAGGTGCCGAATGGTATGAGGCTAATCTTGTCGGACATGAGACGACCATCTACTGTAAGGATGGTTTCTGTTTTGCAATCTCTTGGCATCGTGAATGTTATCCACATCTGACGGGTTTGTATCTGCGTAGAGCGAAGAACGATTCGAGACCGGTTTCCCCTGGGGTGTTCTATGAGCTACTACTTCAAAAACGTCATCTGGATGCGAAGAGGCTGGGATTCACCGACAACCACCATTTCGCCGACCTGAAGGCAGAGGTGCTGCTGGAGGCCATCAATCCAAAAAACACGCATCTCGTGTATGAGATAACATCAGGTGTCTTCCTTCTCGGAATGGGTGACATGGGGTATTGCCTCGGGCTTGTCCGAGATGTCGGACTGTCTTACGGAGAGAGAAACGTTTATCGACCGAAGTCCGTTTTCAATGGCGACATACTTAATGCGAAGGGATTCTCCATACAAACCGTCCATGATGTGGCTGACGTCGTAACCCGATTCGCTCCAACCCTGTCCGTTTCTCCCCATAGCTGAAGTTTTCGATATAAAGACAGTGCCCATCGTCTTTCTAAAGATGGTGGGCACTGTCTGAGGCGGGTATCATTGATGACGACCTCCTCGGGGCGATCCAGCAATCGGGCCATTCGTCCACTGTCAGGGCATTCCGCCTTTCGTCGTCCATTCCCCTCCTAGAGATTGGAGAGGATCCGCGCGGCGGTCAGCCCATGGAGGTCGATTCCTTCAAGCTGTCCGACAAGGTCGTCCGCTGTATACTCCACGCCCTCCTTCGCCGCGATGACCATGTCCGCCAGGATCTCGTCGTGAAGTCCGGGATTGGCGTCCATCAGCCGTTTCACGCGGCGTTCGACGGACGCGGCCTTGCGCCGCCGGCTTTTCGGCCGTTTTTTGTAGGCGTGGGCGCGATAGGCGTTCCGCGCCGTTTTGTATCCCCAGTCCTGCGCGTCGTCGACGATCTCGCCGGTGTCCTCGTCCACGAGACGCCAGCGCGTCTCGGTCCAGCCGACGTCATACCTGTCCTCCGGCTCATGCCGGACGTCGAACGGCCTGGCTTTGACCGCCATGACCCGCCTCCTTGTTTTTGCCCGCCCATGGGCGCACCCTGCGTGCCCCGTCGGCGTCGACCCGGTACATGATGGACACGCTCTCGAACGCGAACAGCGGCTTGGAGCTCCCCTTCACGGGCGCCAGCCATTGGTCCAAGGTGCCCGTCACCGCCCGGATGCGCGTCATGCTCGACAGATTATGCCGCACCGCGCGGGCGAGCATGCCCGCGGCGGTCTCATTGTCCGGTTTGGTCTCCCTCAGCTCCGGAAACATCCGATCCTCCCTCCTGCGTCTGGTTTTGCCCATTGACATGCGTCCCGGAGTCCGTGTCCGTCGGTTGCGATTGGCTTTGGCTGTTATTGGATTGGGCCGGCTGGCTCTGGTTCTGTGGCGTCGCATCCGTTTCCGGTTCCGTCGTCGCGGCCGGAGGCTGCCCCTGCGCCGCCGGTGGGGTCTGGGTGGGGCATGATGTGACGGTGCGGACCCGCTCCCTGACCACGGTGCGCTTGACGACCTTCGTCCTCACCGGCTCCGGCCGGCCGGCCTCGTAGGCGGTCCAGCCGCCCAGCACGGCCAGCGACGCGGCGAGCATGGCGGCGACGGCGATCAGGAGCACGGGCCTCCGGTCGGCGCGCGGCGCGCGATCCAACGGAACGGCCTCCGCGGGCGCGTGGCGGGCCACCATGTCCGCGAAGCGGTCCGCCTTGGCCGGGTCGGGCACGCGGAGCGTCCAGACGGACCGCGCAAGTGCTCCGGGGCGCGTGGGTATGCCGGTGGCTTTGCCGTCCGGGGCGACGACGTCGATGACGAGGAAGGCCGCGTCCGGCGTGGTCATGACCTGGGCGCCGCGCACCGAGGCGATGGGCGCGGCGGCGTACGCGCAGCGCCTGCGGTCGGCCTCGCGCCCCCAGCGTTCGAAACGGACGACGTGCCCGTCGAACGTGGCGCGCCCTTCGATGGCGTCGAGCGACGGTTCGGGCGGATATGACGATGGCGTGAGCATGACCTGGACTCCTTTGAAGGCATAAGGAAAGGGCGGACCGGCGGCCCGCCCTTGGGATGACGGCGATGGGCTATGCGGCGGCCGGAGAGACGGAAGGCCGATCATCCATGCCTTAGTCCTCCCGGAACAGCCCAAGCTTGTATACCGCGTCAAGGAACTCCTGCCATGTCCGCGCCCCGATGGCGCGGCGCATGCGCTCCCTCAGCCCATCGTCCATGACGGCCGTGGACGTCGGCGGCGCCCAGCCCGTGTCTGCGCGCTCCCCGTTCGGCAGGCGGTCGGAGAAGCCGTTGAACATCCTGTTCAGGACGTCGGAGTATGGCTTCAGCTCCCGAAGCCTCTCCCCCAGCCTGACGGCGAGCTCCGCGTCGGCCGGGTCGTCCAAAGGCGTGTACACGGCCCACGTCTCATGCTCCCAGCGGTTCACCTCGCACCAGCGCCACCAGACGTGCAGGCCCGCGGCCGCGGCGGCCGTCGTGGCGTCATGGGCGCCGTCGTGCCAACGCTCCGGATGGCGCTCCAGATATTCGTCGACCGTGGCGCCCCACACGCCGTCGAGGTGCATGTCGGCGCGGAGGTCCCGCAGGGCGGCATGGGCCGCGGCGGGCTGGACGTCGAAGCCGCGCGGGACCGGACCCGCGCACCAGGCGTCGCGGCGGGCGGCTGAGTCGAACGCATGGACATGGTACGGGATGATCGGCATGTCCGTCCGGTTCAGCACTGCGTAGAATCTGCGTGTCGTCATTCGGTTTTCCTTCCTTCCCCGTTGGCGTCCCACTTGTCCAACGCCTCCATCATCTCGGCCAATCCGAAGTCGTTGTAGGACTCATAATCGGTCAGCCCGTTCCGGGTGCGGTACTTGATGGTCAGATTCTCCGGCTCGTCTCCACAGGTCTCGCAGATGGCCGGGCAATAATCGCAGTGGTCCCATTCGACGACTTCCATAGGCTCGTATTCGGAGCCGTCGAACAGCCCGGGCGACTCGACGCGGAGCACGCGCATCAGCAGGTCGTTGGTGGTGGGCGTCAAAAGTCCTCCTCCATCCAACGCCGTTCGCAGTACACGAGGCGGCCGACCGCCAGTTCTGGAGCGAGGCCCTTTCCGACCGCCTTGACGGCGGCGCGGCCCGCGCGGTCGGCGAGGGCGAGCGCGTCCTCCGGGGTCTTCGCGAAGACGTCCATCGTGAACAGATCGCGTATCCTCGCATCCGGGCGCATGGCATCGGCGCGGCGCTCCACATCGGACAGTTCCGTAACCTCACATGTTCCGCCATCGGCGGCCAGGGTCATGCGCGCGGCGCTCCAGAGCGCGGCGGCCTTCATCGTCGGCATCGGGGCGCCGACGGTCGCATCATGCTCCGCGGCGTACAGGTCGGCGGCGTCCTTGGTGTTGAACAGCACGGTCGCGCCGTGCGCGTCGGCCACCGGCCAGAGCCGGCCGGTCTCATGGAATACGTGTCTCATGTCCGCTCTCATGCGTCCCGACATCGTCTCCATGTCCACCATGATTCATCACTCCTTTTGGTTTTGCCGCGGCGGAACGATCTCCAACCGGTAGGACCCCTTGACGGTCGTCTTGATCTTGAATCCGCCGTTCCGGTCGGTGACGTCTCTGGCGGGATTTCCGTTGTCATCCTTGTAAGGGGTGCCATTATCTTGGACGACCGTGATCGTCGCGCCGGGAACGGGATTGCCCTGTCGGTCGGCGAGGGTGCTCTCCAGGGTGATTTGCCGGCCGTGGATTGCGGTCTCCAGCCGGTCGATCCCGTCCGCCAATTGGGGTTCGAGGAGCAGCCCGATGAGAGCCAATGCCGCGACTAGTTGGACCAAGCTCAAAACCAGCTTTATCCAAAGCAGGACTTTGTCGGCTCTATTCATCTTCGTCCGTCTTCCGCCCTGTCCTGCTCAGGATGTAGCCGTCGAGGTGCAGCTGGAGCAGGCTCACATACTGCCCGTCGTCCACGTCGTCCTCCGGCTTCGCGTACAGCCGGGTGTCCAGCAAAGCCACCGGCAGGCCGGTGTCTCCGTCCCGTTCGATATGGAAGGGCGTCTCATCCTGGCCGTGGGCGTTCTCCCGGACGGCCCAGCCGTAATCGCCCACCCGCGGCTGGTCGGAGGGGTCCCCATCCTCGATGTCCTCGTAGGTGAGTGGGAACGGCAATGCGGGCCGGTCGGGGATGTCCTTCAACGGCATAAGCTCCGCGCCCGGCTCGGCCGCATGCTTGGCGCAGACGCCGCCGATGCCGTCGCCGTCCCCGCAGCCGGTCCAGCGGCGCACCGCCACGACGGGTCCGCCGCAGGGCTGTTCCATGCCGTCCGCGTCAGCCATGATGGCGGCGCAACCGGTTTCGATGATGTCAGTCAGTGCCATGACAAGACTCCATTCTCCTCTCGCATATGCTTCCGGATCAGATTGGGCTGTTTCCTATGATTCCTTTATTGAACAGATACGCCTTCCATCGGAGCCACATCCGCCCGCGGGGCTGGTCCGGGCCAGCCGTATCCACCAGTCCGTGTTGGGCGTCATTCCTCCTCCGTTTCCTTGGCCAGCCCTCGTATGGCCGCGGCCATACGCTCATATCCGGCCACCTTGCGGGCCGGCGGGTCCGGCAGTGGCGCCTCCTCGTCATCACAGAGGGCCAGCCATGCGCGCCGCTTGTCGTCGGCCCTGTATTCGTATTCCTCGGCCAAACGTTGGAGAAACTCCTCGCGGAACACGTCAAAGGATTCCTTCCGCCTGTCGTAATTCACGTCCTCCCATGACATGCGCCCGTCGGGCAGGACGGAGACGAACCGGTAGGGAAATACGTCCCCCGGTGTGTCGACGGAGGCCGCCTCGTCCAGGTATTCGGATTTGCCGATGGTGAGCTCGAAGCCGATGCCGGCCAGCTCCTTCCGCAGGATGCGCAGTCTTTTCAAGGTCTTGCCAAGCGTAGTCATAGCTCCTTCCTTCCGTTTGCCGTCGTCAGGCTTATCCCCATGGTTCGTGCCGTGTATTCGACGGCCGCGCGTCCCTTGTCGGTCAGTTCGTCGAACACGTCGCCGGGACGGTATTTGCGCTCCACAAGTCCCATGTCACGCAGGCGTCGTCCGGTGACGTCGGTCAGAAGGTCGCGTGGGTCGTGCTGGCGGAGCAGTTTGAAGTCGGCGAAGTTGTCGATGAAAACGGGCACTCCGTCGTCCTTGATGGCGTCACGGAGCCGTTCCGCCACGCGCTCGTATCCATCGGCCTTTTCGGCCAGATTCGCGGGCATTGGCGTGTCGTCACCGCAGAGGTGCCTCCATGTGTCGCGCGTATCCCATGCTTTTCTCTCGTATTGGTCGGCAAGACGGCGCATCAGTTCGTGGCGGAACTCGCAGAAGATATTGGTGTCATAGACGTCGCTGAGGTTTCCGGCCCAGATGGTGAGGTAGAATCCCTTGTTAACCCACCAGCTGAGTCCGCCGCCGAACTCTCCGAAGTGGAATTCCGGCATTCCATCATCCCGCTCGTCCAATACGGCTTCGACACCCATCGAATTCAGTTCGTGTTCCAAATCGCGCAGGTCGGATAGCAGTTGTTCAAGGTCAAGCATGGTTCACCACTTCCTTGCGTAGGATTCCATGGTGTCCGCGTCGAATTGGTAGGTTTCCAGTTCCGACACGGGCGAATCGTCGTCTTCGATTTCACGGCTGAGGACGTATCCGTCGTAGTTGGCGTGACCGTTCCCATCGACCGCTTGGTCGCGGTCGATGGGCTGGATGTAGCCGCCTTCCGTACCGAACCCGTCCAGACCGTAGGTCGGGTCGTTCCAGAGCCTGTCGATGAGTTTCAGGTCGCTTGTGACGTGTTCCATTTTGGCGATTCCTTCAGTTCCAGTTCTCCGGCGCGACGACCGTCCAGCCGTTCGTCAGCGGATATACGACGCACGGCTCGTCCGAGTCGAGGTCGTCACCCCATGGATTCCAGTCGTCGAAGCCGTCGTGGGCGACCTCGTCGCGCAGGCGGCCCTTGTGGACGAGCGGCCTGTCGACGTGGATGTCGGCGACGTCCATGAAGAGGAACGGGAACGGGTCATTCGTCGCCGCGTAATACGGCATGAAATACGGTAGGCCGTCCCTGTCGCCCCAATTGGCGACCACATTCTGACGCCCCGCGCCCGTATCGACGAGGATGACGCCCGACTCCTGCCCGGTGATGTCGTGAAGATTGATGCTCATGATCGGCTCCTTTTCCGTTGTGCCGGGGACATGCGTCCCGGACGGGCGGATGACAGGCGTAGTCCAAAGAGGAATGCCCATGGCCTGCGTCACGCGGGTCGCGGGCATTCCTCCGTTCCAGTGTCACAGCAGGTCCTTGTCAATGATCTGGAAGTTGGCTCGGTGGATATACAGCGCCTTGCCGTCGATCATGAGCTTGGTGGTCTTCGGCAGGTTGTCGCAGACCTTCCAGTAGACGTCGTTCCCGCCGAACTCTTCGATGGGAGAGCCCATCTGGGATTTCACGACGACGACGCGCGCCTTGCCGAACAGGTTCTTGAAGCGGTTCAACGGCTGGGCGAACAGTGTGTTGTTGGATAGCCTGCCGTCGTCGTACGATTTGAGCTGATCGGCGGCGAAGTCCTTCTCTGGCTCCAGGCCGTCCTCGTTGAACACCAAGGTGTCACCACAAGACTCAACCTCTTTGCCGTCGATGGTGACGGTCACAACGGAGGACATGACCTTGTCCCCGTTGTCGTCGGTGGTCTCATTGCCCTCCATGCCGACTTTCCGGCCATGCGCCGTCATGGTCAGCTCGCCGGTGTTGCTGTACGCCTTCAAGGTGAATGCGTTACCTGTCAGCTCGCCTTTGACGTCGCCGACCCAGGAGTCGAAGGCGGCGCAGCCGGCGAGCGACAGGGCGAGAACGCCCGCGACGACGGCGGTCAGAATGCGTGCCGCGCCTTTTGGTCTCTTATGGATATTACCGGACATGGTCGGTCTCCTTCCGTCTCCTTTGGGCCGGAGCCTATGCCCCGGCCTCCAGCCTCGCCAGCCGCGCATCGAAGTCCATGTCAGGAAGGCTCTCCCGCACGTCCCCGCGCCGGGCCAGTTCCACGATGTTATTCCTCATGTGCCACGTGTCGGCCAGTAGGCTTTCCTCCGTGACGGACTCGAAGCCGTCTCCATACTCCTTGCGCCGCACCCAATGGGCGTCCGGATCGTAATCGCCCGAATGGATGAACGCCTCATACAGGGCGGGTGCGGAGTACTCCAAATCGTCCGGCTCGTATACGTTCGCCCACCACATCTCGTCATAGCCGTAGCCGCCCATGGTGCGGGCCATGTCCAGCAATAGCCAGCGGTTCTCCTCGGTGTCTTGCATTTTCAGTCCTCCATGTATGAATGCAATGTGGCGCGAAGCTCCCTTTGCAAGGGCATCCCCCACTCCCCGGCCTCGGCCTCTAGGTCCTCGTCCGGATCCTTGTCCGGGTCGGGGATGACGCCGACGTCGCCGTTGGTAAGGAATTCGCCCGTCCCGATGCAGATGTCGGCCGGAGCGAGAGACCAGCCGGGTGCTATGGTGTCATCGTCGTCCATGATGGGACGGTCCATCACTTCAGATGGCAGGTTCCTTAACTGTTCGATGAGTTGGTTCGGCGTCATGGCCGTCCTCCTTGTCCCTGTTCGATAAATCCCTGCAATGCCGAAGTGTCTGCCTCAGCGTGTCGAAGCGCCCCTGCAGATACATGCGGCCGTCATGGTCCAGCCTTGGCGAGTACGCGGCCTCGGCCTGCGCCTCGTCCATACGGTCCGAGATCCAGCCGGCGAGCTCCTCCAGGGCATTCGCGGCGTTCTGTTTATCCGGCGTCGTGGCCGTTCTCCTTTTCTTGGCGTTTTTCGACCTCTTCGACGTATTTGTCGTTGAACGACCGTCTGAGCCGTTCCCAATATTCCTCAGGCGTCATGGTCATTCTCCTTGTCCTCTGATTGCCTTCCGCCATCCGCCTCATCTCGTAACTCAATGGTTCCGACGAGTTCGATGCCGTACGCCTGCCGGATGCGCTCGAAATACTCCTCCAAAGGCGTCACGTCAGCCCTCCAGCTCGGTGATATAATCGACGTTCGCCAGCGGCACGAACATGTTGCGGCCGTCGAGCGTACGAAGCACGGCCGCATCGCCTTGAGGGAAACCGGTGGCAGTGGTGACGATGGTGCCATCTTTCAGCACCCAGCAGTACAGCGGCATGTCGTCGGGGATGGCGTAGACCTTCGGTTCGGCGTCCGGGTCGAAGCCCGCGGTCCTCACGGCCTCCCAGTTGAATCCGCCCAGCAGCGCGTCCAGATAATTCGTCCCGTTGCGGTACCGGAAGTCCCGGTCGAATATGAACCTCTCGTAATCCGTGCAGTACTGGGCGCGCCTCCTGCACGGCTCCCGGTCGTATACAAGCTCCTCATAGCGCCCGTCCGTTCCGTAGGAGATGGCGATGGCGCGCCTTACGGTCAGGCATCTCGCCTGCCTCGCGTCGATCGGTTCGATGGTGTCGCTCATGGTTCGCTCCTTGGTTTCGGTTACGCCAAGCCCATGCGTCCCGGTGCCGGCTACTCCGTCTTTCCGGTTGTTTTTGTGGCGTTCGCCCAATCACAGGACAGGCCGCCTTTGCGGTAGCCGATCAGGACGGCGCACGTCACGCGACGGCCGTCGTGCAGTCTGAGCTCGCACTCCCCGATCATTCGGCCGTCATAGTCGGCGCAGTTGGCGACACCCTCCTCCGTCTTGGCTTCCGACCGGACATCGCCGTCCTCTGTGCTGAATTCGTCGCATCCGGCGCACATCAGGCATGCCGGAACCAGCAGTAATGCCAATAGTCTTCTCAATCTCGCTCCTTGTTTCGCGCGTAGGGGTCGTCTATGACGCCAAGCTCCAGCAACAGGTCGTATGCGGTCATATCGGTCTGAAGCCTGTGTCCGCCGTAGCAGGGCGGTAGGTTACATGTCTGGCTGTCGTCCGCGTCGCTCCACTCAAACACGATTTCGTCACAGTCCAATTCCACGTCGATGTCCGCATTGCCGGCCATGAGGCCGCAATCCTGACAGCGGCACATGCCCTGTATTTTCCTCATGTACTTCGGATCGGCCATGGGTCCTAGTCCTTTCCGTCTGTTTTGCCGTATCGGCTCCCCCTGACGCCGCCCGCCTCGACCATGGCGTACAACATCTCGCTTGCGGGGCGATGCCGGTAGCTGGGGCTTCCGTTGCCGGACAGGTCGTAGAGCCGCGTGAGCCGGTCTCCCTTCGACGTGGGCACGAGCACCTGAGTGATGTTGCGGGGCAGGCGTCTCATGTCGTGCAATTGTTCGGCCAGCTCCTTCGGGCAGACCAGATAGTTCAGGTCGCCGTAGAACGTCAGCCCGTTGCCCGATTCGAAGTCCGCCAGACAGCTTTTGACCTCGTAGCAGGAGAACGTGCCCAGTTCCACGCTGACCGGCTCGACGGCGTAGTTCGGCGTGTACGGCTTGAAGCCCACATAGTCGATGCGCCGCCACATGGGCGTGCCCCGGTCGAAGCTGACCTCACGCGCCCAATAGGAGGTACGGGAATTCAAACGCTTCTCAACCAACGCGGATAGCATGGCTGTGGTCTCGGTTCGTGTCGCGTCCGCCAATGTCCCAGTCCTTTCCGTCCGTTCCGGCTATTCGAGCCGTCCGCCGCACATGGGGCAGAACATGGGGATGGTCTCGTATTCGTCCCGCATGAGCCGCCCGTCCCCGTCGGTCATGAGGGTGCGCACGCGGAACACGGTGGAGCAGTGGGGGCATTCGACCGCGTCCACGGGATTGCATTCGGGGACGCGGGGCATCGGATTGTCTGAGGTTGGGTTCATTTTGCCGTCACCTTCATCGGCTTGCCGTTGTGGTCATAGAGCCATACCTTGTCGCCCGACGTGACCAATAGGCTCATGTCGTGGGCTTGCCCTTTCGAATCCACGTATTCGCATTCGTACCTGCCTTGGCCGGGCATGTACTTGGTGTCGGAGATGGTCGGGCAAGACAACGCCTCCAGTCCGGCCCGCTCGGCCACCTGTTCGGTGAACGTGGTGTCCTTCGGGATGACGAGCAGCCCGGGGTTCATGTACACGAGCAGTCCGAAGCCCACCGCGAAGGCAAGGCATACGACGAATCCGGTGTCTTCCGATAGCGGCTGGGCGTCCTTCGGGAGACGATGCGTCGCATGGAGTATCAGACGCCTCCCCAGCCGCCAGACGACGACGCCTATGGCGAGAATCCCTGCCGTGGTCAACGCCGCCATATATATGGCGTCCCCGAGACTGTTGTGGGAACCGTTCGCCCATTCCGTCATGTCAATCATTTCAATACCTTTCCTTGAGCGTCATATAAGCCGACCTTGTCGCCCTTGATATGCACCAGCACGTGCTGTGTATGTTCGTCCGTGGAGGCGACGCAATCCCAATTGCCATCCTTCAACCGCGAATCAGGCAAATCCTCACCGTCATTAAGCCATCCGAAGACAGGGAAATCATTTTCGCCGCCTGTCCTCTTGCAATCATCCAGAGCATCCAGATTCCAAGTTCTCTCTATCTGTTGGGATAATGTGGGTGGCTTCGTGCTGGAGGTCGAATGGGAGGGCAATTGTTCTGACATGAACATGAGAATCACTCCCACGGTAGCCAACGAGAGCATGCACATGATGATGTGGGATGTTTTTCCATGTTCGATATCCTCTCCCGTGGCGTAGGCGTACACTGTCATAGCCAAGGCAAGGACGGCGGCCACCATCGCCAATGTCATGCCGATTTCATTGCAAATGTAGGCCGGGCTTCCGGGCGTAATCTTGTGGGATGGAGAGTAAGTATTCCAAGCTTCCACCCATTTCGTGAAGTCCTTCACTTGCCTACTCCCTTCCCGTCTGTTTCAGTGCCTTGCCGTCCGTGTCGTAGAGTCCGACCTTGTCTCCCTTGATGTGGACGGTCACTTCGGTTCGCTGGTTGTCGGTGTAGGCCACGCACTTCCAGTCGCCGTCGTCAAGGCTCGACTTAGGCAGGCTTGGGCTGTCGGTAAGCCCGTGGCTCGTGTTTTTGCAATCGCCTATTTCGTCCAGCCCCCACGTTCTCTCGATTTGCGTGGAGAGCGCGGGTGGTTCGGATACGTGGGCGTCGTTGTGGGATGGCAGGAAGGGTGATGCGAGCAGCAATGGGACACCCAGAATGCCCGCCAGAAACACCGCCGCGCTCGTCGTGACCACCAGTTTGTCCGACTCCGAGGCCAAGCGAATGAAGGCTCCGATAATACCGCCTATCGCCATTATCAAGCCGATGTTGGAGCAGATGGCGGCGGGAGTGCCGGGGGTGGGGTCGCCGGGATTGGATTCGGCGTATGCGTCCCACATGGCCGCCCATTTCGTGAAGTCCTTCAATGTACTATTCCTTTCCTGTTGTTTTCAGCGCTTTGCCGTCCGTGTCGTACAGGCCGAGTTTGGTTCCGTCCTTCGATACGCGGATTTCGACCAATTC
>ERZ1026898.1080-NODE-1080-length-14241-cov-6.052728_pt1 | contig 14241 bp, 13 predicted proteins | sample MGYA00380178_ERZ1026898 | MGnify/ENA primary metagenome ERZ1026898 (study PRJEB33269, sample SAMEA4719814) | human gut metagenome | biome: human-associated habitat; feature: organic feature; material: feces | place: Cameroon | collected 2013-10 ... | reverse complement strand
TACGACTAAAACGCCAGCTCTAGCATAACGAGAACTGGCGTTCTTTGACAGGCTGAAATAGAAGGTTCTCCGCCATAGGCGGAGAACCTTCTATTTTACATTGAGATTCAAAGCTGATGCCCGCGCAGGTAAATCTCGCCTGCTTACGCCCAGAGAAGCCGCAGGACCACGTTGAGCACGATAGCCGCCACGATCCATATCGCCCAGATGAGGCCCACCCGGATATACTGCTGCTTGATGCGGGGCACCTGCTGGTCATAGAGCCGATGGTTCTCCCGCGTCAGGCCCACCAGCACCTCGGGATTGCGGGCCGCCACCGCCTGCACGATGGCGTCGGCGGTACGGCGGCTGCTGCCCCGGGACAGCTTCAGGCCATAGACCCGGCCGTCATAGGTCATCAGCTGCACCACCAGGGAGCGGAAAAACAGCAGCTTCATCTCGTGGCGATAGACCCACAGCACGTCCGTCAGCGGCAGCACCAGGTTCATATGACGGCCATAGATAAACGCTGTGCTCACCAGCGCGTCGGCCCCGGTGTCGCCCTGCAGATAGTGGAATTCGCTCTCTGCCCGCTCCAGCAGGCCCGCCTTCTTCAGCCGCTTCAGCTCCTTGCCCAGTTGGTTGGCATAGGTCAGCGCAATGCTGAGGAACATCACCGCGAAGCTCACGGCAAATACCGCGCCAACCAGGAAGCCGTTCTCCAGATCCGCCGGCGTCATAGTGGCGTCGATGAAGTAATCGCCGTAATAATCCAGGAAGTCCTCCTCCGTTATGCCGTTGCTGCTGCTGATATCCGCCAGATAATCCTCCGGTATCGCGCAGATCATACCCGCCAGCCGTACCGGCGCGGGCGCACTGACCGGCGCGTCATCCGGCGTGTCATCCGGCGTATCCGCCGCGGGGATATCCGCCGACAGCGGTGCCGCCCCCTGGCCGGACTGCCCCGGAATATCCGGCAGTGCCGCGTCCTCGCTGTTGGTATAGGCCACGATATCCGCAAATCCGGCATACTGCTCATCGGTCAGCCGCGTCAGATAGCCGTATCCATCGGTATCCCAGGCGATATAGAACATCTCCACCTCGCCGTCTCCCCGGGTCACCCGATAGATCCATTCCGTCATATACTGCACGTCGATATAGCGGTAATCATCCAGCTGCTCCTCGCCCACCACCAGCGGAGCGGGCTCCACAGCCCGCCGGTTCTTTTCCACCGCCACGGCTTTTACCGCGCAGAATACCGCCGCTGCCGCAAACACCGCGGCCAGGATCCACCACACGGCGGAGTGCTTGATATAGCGTCGCATTTCCATATTTGATTTTCTCCCTGCTTTTCATTGTATTGCGCCCCTTCCGGCAGTCGGCGCTCTCCCATATTATTTATATGTCGAATTCCGGAAGCACCTGACAGCTTTCGCCGTTCTTTTCCATATTTTGTGTTTTTCCGGTGGAAAACCGGAAAATGCTGTGGTATACTGAGCGTTACCCCGCCATGCCGAAAGGAGGTCCCGCCGTGACGCCGGAATATGACGGCGCGTTTGACGCGCTGTACCTTGCCCATGTCCAAAAGCTGCTGTGCTACGCCCAGAGCCAGATCCAGCGCCGTGAGATCGCCGAGGAGCTGGTGCAGGATACCTTTCACGAAGCGTATCTGAAATTCGACCGGCTGCGGTGCCATGAAAACCCCGGCGGCTGGCTGATGCAGACCCTGAAAAACAAGCTGCTCAACTACCGCCGTACCCGTCAGCGGGAGACCGCGCTGCTGTCCGGCTGGCCGGAGGACGCGGCAGAGGCCGCCGCCCCCGGCGATCTCGTGGAAGCGCTGGTGGCCAGGCAGCAGGTATCCGCCATCCGGGAGTATGTGTCCGCCCATTTCGATCCCGATGACCGTTTTCTCTTCCAGAAGCTGCTGGTAGAGGGCGTCAGTCATAAGGCAGCGGCCCAGTTCCTGGGCATCACCGTATGGAACAGCCAGAAGCGTCTGGAGCGCATCCGCAGGCACCTTCGTGAGGCATTTCCGGATTTTTAAGCCGTTTTGTCAGCTTTTATCGCCCTGAAACATACATAAAGCAGAAGGAGGCTCGGCGTATGGCAGATAAGCACCCCGCATATTCCCCCGCGAACCGTCCCGATACGCAGGAGCCGGAGCAGCTCCTGCGGGAATTCCACACCGTTTATAACGTCCCGGAGGGCGAAGATCTCTCCCTGTACCCCGGCGAGTTCCCGCAGTTGCCCGCCCGCAGGCGCTTCACGCTGCGCAAAGCGATACTGACCGCGGCAGCGGCAGCGTGTCTGATCCTGCTGCTGGTCTGTACGACCGTGGGCTTCGATACCGTTTTCCAGATGATCGGCGTCTGGACGCCGGAGCAGCTGACCTTTGAAAATCAATACGACGGCGAGATATCGGATATGGAGCCCACCCCCACCCAGCCGGAGGAGGACGCGGCCTACGCCTCGCTGCAGGAGGCCGTCGCCGCCTACGGGATCACCGCTCCGGTGGTGCCGCCGTATATTCCCGAGGGCTTCACCGATCCCCTCCTGCATGTCAGCACCGCGATCCTGGATCGCGTCTCCTTCGCCGCCTTTTACGAAAAGGGCGACGACTGGCTGGTGATCGACATCATGGCCTGGAATGAGCCGGGCTCCTCCACCTTTGAAAAGGACGATTCCGAGGTGGTGGAATACGTCAAGGGCGGTATTACCCACTATCTGTACAACAACCTGGACGCCTCCTGCGCCGCCTGGTTCAACGGAAATCTGGAGTGCATGATCGCCACCAGTCTCCCCCGCAGCGAGGTGACCGCCATGATTGATTCCCTCTACAGCTGATCTCTGCTCCTTTGCCAAAAAGGAAGCCTGTCCCACGGACAGGCTTCCTTTTTTATAACGATTCTGCATACCGCGCAATTCCGTATTGTACAACCCCCGCGTTTTGTGTTACTATGATCACAAAAGAACGGAAATGGAGGGCTTTCTATGACACCTCACCAGCTCTATCAGGAAAAACGGCGCACCGTGGAGCAGGCGCTGTCCCTCATCCACAGCGGCGATACCGTCATCGGCGCCACCTATGTCTGCGAGCCGGTGCTGCTGTACCGGGCGCTGCACACCATCGCGCCCCGCGTCCGGGACGTAACGGTCTGGTGCGGCATCACCAAGGAGGTCTACCCCTTCTACTCCGATCCCGCTTATCACGACACCTTTTTCGTCAACTGCATCTTCTACGATCCCCAGGCGCGGGCCAACCACGCCGGCGGCCACGTCAGCTATCTGCCCTTCCACATGCACCAGATGCCGGGGATCATGGCGAACCAGGAGCCGGACGTGTTTATGATGGCCGTGCCGCCCATGGACGCAGAGGGCTACTTTTATCTAACCCCCATCCAGCAGTTCGAGACAGAGGTCTTTCACGCCGCCAAGACCCGGATCTTTGAAGTCAACCCCCACATCCCCTTCCTGCCTACCGGCAAAAGGGTACATATCAGCGAGATCACCTGCCTCATCGAATCCGACTGCGGCATCTCCTACGCCCCGGAATTCATGCCCTCCGCGGTGGAGCAGCAGGTGGCGGCCAACGCCGCGGCCCTGGTGCGGGACGGCGACACCATCCAGATCGGGCTGGGCAACCTGTCCAACGCCGTGGCGGACGCTCTCCACGACAAGAACGATCTGGGCATTTACACCGAGATCTTCTGCGCCCCCGCCGGACGGCTCATGCAGCGCGGCGTGGTCACCAACCGCCGCAAGAACTTCCACCCCGACAAGACCGTTTGCGGCTTTCTCTGGGGCGACCAACCTTTCTACGATTTCCTCGACCACAACCCGGACATTGAGCTGCTGCCCTCGGCCTACGTCAACGATCCCTATCATATCGCCCAGAACGACAACATGGTGTCCATCAACACCGCCCTGCAGATCGACCTGACCGGTCAGGTCTGCTCCGAAACGCTGAACGGCCGCCAGTATTCCGGTACCGGCGGCGCCACGGATTTCGCGGCGGGCGCCTATATGTCCAGGGGCGGGCGGGGCATCGTGGTCATCACCTCCACTGCCAAAAACGGCACGGTATCCAAGATCCAGCCCATGCTGTCCCTTGGTTCAGTGGTGTCCATCTCCCGCAACTGGGTAGACTGCATCGTGACGGAGTACGGCGTGGCCCACCTGAAGGGTGCCAATATCCGCCAGCGGGTGGAGCGCCTTATCGCCATCGCCCACCCGGATTTCCGCGCAGAGCTGCGGCGGGAGGCGGACAGACTGATGCTGTGGTAAGGCTCACTTTCTGTGATAGCCGCAGTCGCAGTAGGGCCCGCCGGAGGCCAGGGTGTACTCCCGCACAAAGTTCGTGACCTCCCCCGCCTCGGCCATGGTGTAGTCCAGATGGCACATGGCCGGCGTCAGGTCATACAGCCCCAGCTTCTGCATCAGCGTGCAGATGCCGCACCGGCTGAACCGGGCCTCATACCCGCTGCCGTCATCATAGGGCAAAAACTCCATGTTCCAGGAATAGGGATTGCGGTCGGCGGCCCGCAGCGCGGCGGTGGCCTTTATGCCCGCGATGTCCTTCTCCGTGAACTTATTTTTGCCGCTCTTGCGGCAGAACCACTTCATAGGCTTCGTCATCATGGCTTTGGCGTAGTATTTCGTCAGGGGCTCCACCTCCGGCCGCTGGGGCATGGACAGGACAAACGCCCCCAGCATGGCACAGTTGACGATGTTCATCTGAAACCGGTCGCCCTTCTCGAATTCCGGCAGCCCTGTGATGATCTCCCGGTACTTCGGCTTCGCCCTTTCCGCGATCCTCCCGGCCTCCTCCGGCGTATAACCCAGCACAGCCGTCAGCCGTGTCCGGAACGATTTGGCAAACAGCGCCCACATCCCCATGGGCATCCCCATGTATTTCATCGGTGTTCCCCCTTACCGTGTTTTTCTTTCCCGCATCAGCGGATCGTTGTTTAAAAGCCCAGCGGTTAGTCTCTTCTAACCGCTGGGCTTATTCTATCACGCCTCTCCGCCGGTTTCAATAGAAAATTCCGTTTCAGGACTTGACAAACGCCGTCGCCCGGCTATAATATAACACCGTGATATAACACTGTTATGACAGGAGAAGCCAATGACAGAGTGCAGCAGCTCCACCCTGGAGCGGATCCATACCGCCGCCCTGGCGGAATTCCTGGAAAAGGGCTATCAGGCCGCGTCGCTGCGCGGCATCGTCAAAACCGCCGGCGTCACCACCGGCGCATTATATGGCTACTATGACAGCAAGGAGGCCCTGTTCGCCGCACTGGTGGACGAGCCGTACCGCCATGTGCTGGATACCTACCGTGCCGCCGTTTTCGGCTTCGAGGCCCTGCGCCCGGAGGAGCAGGTGGTGCAGATGGGCGAGGTTGGCCGGCACTGCATGCAGGAGCTGCTGGTCTACATGGACGCCCGCCGCCCGGCCTTCCACCTGATCCTGGAGTGCTCCGAGGGCACCCCCTACGCCGCGCTGATCGACCAGCTGGTGACCATGGAGGTCACCGCTACCGAGCGGTACTGCGGCGTGCTGCGCTCCATAGGCAAAACCGTCCCGGATATCGACCCCCGGCTGGAGCACATGCTGGTGACCGGCATGATGAACGCCTACTGCGAGATCATCATCCACGACATGCCGCTGGCCGACGCCCAGCGGTATCTGGAGGAGCTGAGCGATTTCTACACCGCCGGATGGCTGAAAATTATGGGGCAGTGATGCTCTATAATTTTTACATAACGGTTAGCTTAATCTAACCAAAATTCAAGCAGAAAAGAGGACATTGTATGGAAGCCAAAAAGAAAAGCTGGACAAGCGCGCTTTTCGCCTATGCCGGCGGTGAAAAGAAGCGCCTGGCCCCGTCCGTCGTGCTGTCGGTGCTCAGCGTCATGCTGGGCCTTGTGCCGTTCTACTGCATGTACGCGCTCATCTGTCTGTTCGTGGCCGGGACGGCCACGGCGGCGCTGGCCGTCAGATGGTGCCTGCTGGCGCTGCTGGCCTACGCGGTGAAGATCCTGCTGTTCAGCCTGTCCACCGGCACCTCACACGCCATGGCCTATACCATTCTGGAGGGCCTGCGCCTGCGGCTGGCCGATCGCTTCCTCCACGCGCCGCTGGGCAACGTAGAGAACCACACCATCGGTGAGATCAAGAGCATGATGGTGGACAAGATCGAAAATCTGGAGCCGCCCCTGGCCCACATGATCCCCGAGGGCGCGGGCCATGTGGTGCTGCCTGTCGTCAGCATCATCGCGCTGCTGTGCATCGACTGGCGTCTGGCGCTGGCCTCGCTGGTGACGTTCCCCCTGTCCTTCCTCTGCATGGGCCTGACCTTCAAGATCAGCGGCAAGAACTTCGAGAAATATGACCAGTCCGCCAACTACATGAACAGCACCATCGTGGAGTACATCGAGGGCATCGAGGTCATCAAGGCCTTCGGCCGTGCCGGCGTCAGCTATGAGAAGTACGCCACCGCCTTCACCGATCCGGAGAACGAGGATAAGATCCAGCGCAGCATCGCCGCCCTGACCCGCGGCAAGACCCTGCTGGTCATCGCCCACCGGCTGTCCACCATCAAGAACGCCGACAACATCGTGGTGCTGAAAAACGGCGCCATCGTGGCCCAGGGCACACAGGAGCAGCTGCTGGAGAAGTGCCCGCTGTATCAGGACATGTGGCGCTCTCACATCGGCGCGAAGAACTGGGCGGTATCCACCGCCGCAAAGGAGGCGTAAATCATGTTCAAGACTGTAAAACGTATCATCGACTGGTGCGGCGAATTCAAGGGCAAGCTGTATCTGGGCTTCGTCATGACCTTCTTCTCCCACATTTTCGCCGCCATGCCCCTGGCGCTGGCCGCCTACACCGTGGGACTGCTGATCGAGTCCCAGCAGGCCGGAACGCCCTTCGACACTTCGTGGATCTGGAAGTGCATCGTCATTCAGGTGGTGCTGGTATTCCTCCGCTTCCTCTTCGACTACTTCCGCGCCCGGCTGCAGGAGCCCATCAGCTATCAGCTAACCGCCCGCGACCGTCTGGCCATCGGCGACGCGCTGAAGCGGGTGTCCCTGGGCTACTTCCAGCAGGTCAGCACCGGCAACATTTTAAGCTCCATCACCACGGGTCTGTCCACGCTGGAGAACATGGGCATCCGCATGATCGACAACTCTGTGGGCGGCTATCTGAACTTCCTTGTGATCTTCGTGTGTCTTGCCGTATGCAGCCCCGTTACGGCGCTGATCGCCCTGGCCGCCGCGCTACTTTCCTGGTGCTTTATGCTGACCATCTCCCATTACAGCCGCGTCAACGCCCCCGTGGAGGCCCAGGCCAACCGGGACATGACCGGCGCGGTCATCGAGTACGCCCATGGCCTTGCGGTGGTGAAATCCTTCGGCAAGAGCGGCGCGTCCATGGACGCCGTCACCAGCGCCATCTCCGACAGCAAGAAGATCCATCTCAAGATCGAGTGGGGCTACGTCCCCGGCAACGCCCTGCACCTGCTGGCCCTGAAATGCGGCAGCGTGGGCCTGGCGCTGGCGTCGGCGCTCCAGTGCCTGCGGGGCGGGATGAGTTTCTCCCTGATGCTGATGTTCGTGTTCTTCTCCTTCAGCATCTTCGCCAGTCTGGAGCCCCTCAGCGACAGCGCCCACACCCTGGGCGTTATCGACGACGCCATGGATCAGCTGGACGCCCTCCGGGGCGAGAGCCTCATCGACGCCAACGGCAGGGACGTAAAGCTGTCCCACTACGATATCACCTTCGACCGCGTCAACTTCGGCTACGATTCCCGTCAGGTGCTGAAGGATGTTTCCTTCACCATCCCCGAAAAGACCTCCACCGCCATTGTCGGCCCCTCCGGCAGCGGCAAGACCACCATCTGCAGCCTGCTGGCCCGGTTCTACGATCCCCAGTCCGGCGCCATCACCGTGGGCGGCCACGGCCTGAAGGAGTTCACCTGCGACAGCCTGCTCTCCAACATCTCCATGGTGTTCCAGAACGTGTACCTGTTCCACGACACCATCCGGGCCAACATTCTCTTCGGCAAGCCCGACGCCACCGAGGCGGAGATGATCGAGGCCGCCAAAAAGGCCCGCTGCCACGATTTCATCATGGCCCTGCCCGACGGCTATGACACCGTGGTGGGCGAGGGCGGCGGCACTCTCTCCGGCGGCGAGAAGCAGCGCATCTCCATCGCCCGCGCCATCCTGAAAAACGCCCCCATCATCATTCTGGACGAGGCCACCGCCAGCATCGACCCGGAGAACGAGCACCTGATCCAGCAGGCCATCTCGGAGCTGACCCGGGGCAAGACCATCATCACCATCGCCCACCGTCTGGCCACCGTCCAGAACGCCGACCAGATCCTGGTGGTAGAGGATGGCCGCATCGCCCAGCGCGGCACCCACGCGGAGCTGGTACAGCAGGACAGCCTTTACCGCCGCTTCACCGCCATCCGCCAGCAGGCGGAGGGCTGGCGCATCGCCGCGGAATAACACCTATCCCATGTCTTTCGAGACTATCAAAAAAGGGCGATGCCCTTTTTTGACAAGCTGAAAAGACAGGGCAGGCCCAAGCCTGCCCTGTCTTTCTTCTATTCCTTCAATTCCGCCGTGAATCGGATGTCCTCGCCCTCCAGCTCCGCACGGATGGTGCCGTGGTGGCCCTCGGCGATGCCCCGGGCGATGGACAGCCCCACACCGAAGCCGCCGCTGCCCCGGGAGGGGTCAGCCTGATAGAACCGGTCGAACAGCTTCTCCGTGTCGATGCCGCCGGGCTCCATGCACCGGTTGCCGCTGCGCAGCACCACGCCCCTGCGGCTCTTCTCCAGCGCCAGCGTGATGGGCGAGCCCGGCGCGGCGTACTTCACCGCGTTGTCCAGCAGGATGGACACCAACTGCCGCACGGCGTATTCATCCCCCCGGTACGTCAGCCCCGGCTGGATGGCCAGCGTCAGCCCATGGCCCTGTGACAGGGCGTGCTCCCGGAAGGACTCCGCCGTCTCCGTCACCGCGTCGCTGATGGGGAAGGGCGCCATTTTCAGGGGCGACTCCTCCTCGTCCATGCGGCTCAGCGTCACCAGGGAATTCACCAGCTCCGTCAGCTTCTCCGTCTGGGCCTGGGCCTTGTCGATCCACTTCTGCCGCCCCACCTCCATCTCCAGCACCTTCAGACTGGTGGCGATGACGGTGATGGGGGTCTTCAGCTCGTGGCTGGCGTCGGTGATGAACTGCTTCTGCCGCTGGGCGCTGCGCACCACCGGGTCGATGGCCCGGCGGCTGAGGAGCACCACCAGCAGCAGCACCAGCAGCGTGCATCCGGCGTCCGCCGCCAGCGACCACACCAACACCGTCCGCATGGCCCGGAACTGCTGATAGCTGTCCAGGAAGATGGCCATGTTCTGGTTCTCCCCGGTCTTTACCACCAGAAAGCGGAAGCTGCCGCAGCGGCCATAGCCCTCGCCGTTCTCCAGCGCCGCCGCCAGATACGCCGCCGTGTCGTCCTCCGTCACCGAGGCGATCTTCGTCAGATCGGCCAGCGCCAGGGTCCCGTCGTCGGCGTACCGCAGCACGAAATACCGGGTGGAGAACGGCGTCTCCGGCGTGAACTGCCCGTCCCGTCCGCCGGGCATCCCCGTGGGCGGCGCAGGCGGCGGCCCGTCGCTGTCGGCGGGCTCCGGCACGTCGGCGCTGTCCGAAACGGGGATGGTGCCCTGATTCTCGCTGATCAGCGTCAGCGTGCCGCGCAGATCACTGTCGGTGGAGATGTAGTTGGCCACATTCAGTATCACCGTCAGCAGCAGCATCACCGCCGCCACCGACAGTGTGGTGATCCGGATGAACCGGTTCCGCAGTCTCCTGATCATGCCTCATCCTCCAGGGCGTAGCCCAGTCCCCGGTTCACCTTCAGCGTCACCCGTGAGCCGATGGCCTTCAGCTTTTTCCGCAGGTTGGAGATGTTGACCCATACCACGTTGATCTCCGCCTCGTTGTCCCAGCCCCAGATCCGCTCCATGATCCGCTCGGCGGAGAACACCTGTCGGGGATTGCGCAGGAACAGCTCCATCACCTGGAACTCCCGCCCGCCAAGGCGCACGGACTGCCCGCCGCACGCCAGCAGTCCCGTGCCCGGATCCAGCGTCACGTCGCCCCAGGCCAGCACCGACGGCTGATACGCCTCGCTGCGGCGCAGCATGGCCCGTACCCGGCTCAGCAGCTCGTCGGGGTCAAAGGGCTTGGGCAGATAGTCGTCGGCCCCGGCGTTGAAGCCGGTGATCCGGTCATCCTTCTGGCCCTTGGCCGTCAGCATCATGATGGGGGTCCTGCACCCCTCGGCCCGCAGCCGCTCCAGCACCTGGATGCCGTTCATCTTGGGCATCATCACGTCCAGGATCACCCCGTCGTACCCGCCGGAGGCGGCGTATTCATAGGCGTCGAATCCGTTGTGGACAGCGTCCACGGAGAAATGGTTCTTCTCAAAAAAGACCGTCAGCGCCTCCGCCAGATCCAGCTCATCCTCCGCGATCAGCAGCCGCATGGGTCATCACCTCGTACCATTTGATAGGGATAGTATAGTGAAATGCCCGAAAAAAATCAACCGTTACAGCGCGTCCTTCACCGTTTCCCGGCCGCACACGATGTTCAGGTTGCCGTTGCGGCACCGCAGCGCGTCCAGAAACGCCTTGGGCACGCTGTCCGACCGCAGGGTGACGCGGTACTCCAGCTCATACAGCGTCCCCATGTTGCTGGTCTTCACCTTCACCAGCGTGTGGACCCTGGTGTACTGGTCGAAGAGGTCGTCAAACAGCCCCTCATAGTCCAGATTCTCCGGGATGGTGATCTTCAATATTCGCTCGCCGCTGCCCCGCTGGCCAAAGCGCAGCGCCGTCAGCGCCACCAGCACGATGGCCGCAATGACGAAGGTCAGCGCCGCCAGACCCACATAGCCCATGCCGTCTGCAAGGCCAATGGCCATGGCCAGAAACAGTGCCCCGATCTCCCGGGCCGTGCCGGGCATCGAGCGGAAGCGCACCAGGCTGAAGGCTCCAGCCACCGCCACGCCCGCGCCGATGTTGCCGTTCACCAGCATGATCACCACCTGCACCACCATGGGCAGCAGCGCCAGCGTCACGGCGAAGCTCTGGCTGGAGCGGGCCCGGAACTGGGCCACCAGCGTCAGCGTGATCCCCAGCACCAGCGACACGCCGGTGCAGATCAGAAACGCGGACAGCGTCAATTCCGTTCCTATGATCGAACTAAGCACAATAACGTCCCTCCTTGCTGATGTTCGGTAAGATGTGATGCTGATAGCAATAGCCGTACTTGGAAAACGACGTGGGGAACACCCCCGCCTGAGACAGAAGCTGGCTGAGCCACAGGGGACACACGCCGGGGATCTTGATCTCCATCAGGATCATGCTGGGGTCGGTGATGGGCGCGCCATCGTCCCCCAGCCGCAGGTCAAGCGCGGTGTCCCGCCATCGCAGGTTGGTGTCGAAGGTGATCCGCAGCTCCGGATCGTCGATCCCGGCAAAGGCCAGCCGGTCATAGGCGATGAACACCCGGGGCCTGGCCTGATAGAACCGCTGGAACCAGAGGATCTCCTGCCCGATCTGGCCGTGGGCATTGGGGATGTCCCCCGCCAGAAAGGGCGCCGCCTCACCGGCCCCCATGGTGACGCGCCGCTTATATACCACGCCGTCATACTTCTTTTTCAGCTCCACGAACACCTTGCCGTCCCCGTCCGGCACGCCGTAGCTGCGGACCCGAAGCTTCTCCTTATACACCGGCTTCTCCAGCGAGGCCCGGATCAGCCGCCAGTCGTCGGTATCATAATAGATGTTGCAGATGGTGTACGCGCCGTAGGCGTCCTTTTTCATATAGGGCCGCATGCCCTCCAGCACCATCCGCTGCTGTGCTGCCGTCAGGCGGTACTTCTTTTCATACCGCTCAAAACAGTTCTTGCTCTGTGCTGCCATGGGTAGCACCTCCTTTGTGCCACTTATCATACCTGCGCAGCCTAAAACCAACTTAAAAGAAAAATCTCTTTTTTCTTTAGGTTTTCTTTAGGTTGCCCCGGTATGATAGGGCCACAACAGCACAGCCGGACGCATCCGCGTCCCATCTCATAACTCATGACGAAGGAGGTCATTCCCATGAAAAAGCTTCTCTCCCTTCTCTGCGCGGCGTCGCTGGCCCTGTCCCTGGCGGCATGCGGCGCGTCAGCCGATACCAATACAAATACCAATACCACCGCTCCGGTAGCCGGCACCCTCTATTCCCTGGAAAACGCCACCGTCCTCACCTTTACCGACAGCGGCATCACCGCCCAGGACGGCAGCGACACCGGCTATGAGATCGACGGCATGGCCCTCACCATCACCGATGCGGGCACCTACGCCGTCACCGGCACCTGCGCCGACGGCTCCATCACCGTGAAAAAGGGCGCCACCGGCGTGACGCTGGTGCTGAACGGCTTGGCCCTCACCAGCGCCGACACCGCCCCCATCACCTGCAATAAGTCCACCCAGGTCACCATCGTCGCGGCGGAGGGCTCCGTCAACAGTCTGACGGACAGTGCCAAGAACAACGACGATGAATCCCCCGACAACGAGGCGGCGGAAAACGCCGTCATCAAGTGCAAGGACGGCTCCCAGGTGACCCTGTGCGGCACCGGCAGCCTGACCGTCACCGCCAACGGCAAGAACGGCATCAAGTCCGGCGCCACCACAGCCGAGGAGGGCGAGGCCTCCCTGACCATCCGTGAGCTGACCCTCACCATCAACGCCCTGGTCAACGACGCCATCAACGCCGAGCAGACCCTAAACGTAGAGAGCGGCACCCTCACCATCTCCGCCGCTGACGACGCCATCCACAGCGATCTCGTCCTGAACATCGGCGCGGAGGGCACCGACGGCCCCACCATCACCGTCACCGCGTGCTACGAGGGACTGGAGGCCGCCCAGCTGACGATCTGTTCCGGCGATATCGATATCACTTCCTCTGACGACTGTCTCAACGCCGCCAACTCCGACCTGAGCGGCTATGACTTCACCATGACCATCTCCGGCGGCACCATCACGGCCTGCTCCTCCAGCGGCGACAGCTTCGACTCCAACGGCGACCTGACCATCTCCGGCGGCACCGTTGTTATCTGGACGGCCAACACGGCGGACAACCAGCCGCTGGACGCCGACGGCACCATCACCGTCTCCGGCGGCACCGTCCTGGCGGCAGGCGGCAGCAATGGCATGGGCATGAACCTGACGGCCACCCAGCCCTGCCTCACCTTCGGATCCTCCGGCGGTATGGGCGGCGGCCCCAACAGCGGCAGCGCCATCACCAAGAACGCCGCCTTCACCGTCACCGACAGCGACGGCAATACGATTTACAGCGGCAGCGCGGTATGCAATGCCAGCTTCCTGTTCTTTTCCTCTCCCGACCTGACCGATCAGGCCGCCTATACCCTCGCCGCAGGCACCACCTCCCTCACCGCCGAGACTCAGAGCGGCACCGTCTCCTCCGGCTTCGGCGGCATGGGCGGCGGCCCCGGCAATAGGGGCGACTTCCAGCCCGGCGACGGTCAGCAGCCCCCGGAAATGCCTTCCGACGGCCAGCGGCCCCAGATGCCCTCCGGCCAGAAGCCCGGCGGCGCTTCCTCCTCCCAGTCATAAGTGCGTCTGTCTCTGCATCGCCGGACGTACATGACGATAGAAAACCTCTCCCCAGCAAAAGCACAGGGAGGCCGGTATCCACCGGCCTCCCTGTGCTTTTCCCTCTTGCTTCTCCCCCGCTTTTGTCGTACAATACACGCAAATACGTTATTCGGATCAGGAGGAGCCGCCATGCGCAAATACGTTCTCATTCCCGATTCCTTCAAGGGCACCATGTCCTCCCTGGACGTCTGCCGGATCGTCACCGACGCCATCCTCTCCCAGGAGCCGGACGCGGCGGTCTGCGCCATCCCGGTGGCCGACGGCGGTGAGGGCACCGTGGATGCCTTTCTCTCCGCCGTGGGCGGCCAACGGATCCCTGTGAACTGTACCGGCCCCTATGGTGAGCCCATCACCGCCTGCTACGGCCTTCTGCCGGACGGCACCGCCGTGGTGGAGATGGCCGCGGCGGCAGGCCTTCCCATGGTGGGCGAGCACCGCAATGCGGAGCGGACCACCACCTACGGCGTAGGCCAGCTGATCGTCCACGCCGCTCGTCACGGCGCCCGGCAGATCGTGCTGGCCC
>ERZ1026898.1077-NODE-1077-length-14248-cov-10.101740_pt1 | contig 14248 bp, 7 predicted proteins | sample MGYA00380178_ERZ1026898 | MGnify/ENA primary metagenome ERZ1026898 (study PRJEB33269, sample SAMEA4719814) | human gut metagenome | biome: human-associated habitat; feature: organic feature; material: feces | place: Cameroon | collected 2013-10 ... | reverse complement strand
TCAGCTCGGCAACGTCGTCCTCATAGCAGCGCCCGGTGCTGTTGATGCGGCGGCAGATCTGGTTGATGTTTGAGGCGGTACGGCTGACAGCGGCAGCCAGCTTTTTCTGCTCGGTGTAATCGACCTTGATGATGTAGCCGTCGATCAGCATTTTCCGGGCGTAAGCGCCGAAGTTGTGCGTCCCCAGCTGGCGCATTTTGTGTTGGATGAGATTTAGCTCCTGCTCGTTCAGGCAGATTTCCTTACGAATGGGTCGTGTGCGATCCGGCATGAGGCTCACCCCTTCAGGTGCAGCCCGAAGGCACCGTTTTCTTCCAGAATTTCCAGATAGCCGTTGCCGGTGAGTTCAGCAAAAGCCGGAGCGACTTTTTCGAGCGGGAGGCTCAGAACATCTGCAAGTTCCTGCGCACTCAGACCGCCGTCCTTGAAGGTGTACAGGAGCGCACCGGTGAGCTTGGCTTCTGCGGAGAGATTCGTATCCAGCAGGAGACGGGTGAGTACAGCGGTCATGTGAGTGTGGTTGTAGTAAGTGGCCATAGTGTTTCTCCTTTCAATTTTGAAAAATTTTGTTTGAAGGGCGGCTTGGATAGATTGGCTTCCCTTTCACCATCCCACGGACAATTCTTCGCCGTTTGTAAGGTAGCTTGAGAAAAATTTTCTGGACGTGAAGAAATCTCTCTACTTTTCAACGGACAATTTCCGAGAGAAAAACAGGGGTCGAGAGAAAAATATTTTCCCTTCCATATAACCAACGGACACTTTTTTTGGCTTTGTCCGAAAAAAGTTTTGAGGTTAGGGATGCGGGGGCTGTGCTTTAACTCCAAAAGGTCTTTTCACTATCCAACGGACAAAATAAATCTGAGTGTCTCGGTTTTGTCTCGCAGGCATTTCCCTCTCACTATACAACGGACAATTTTCCCCGAAAACTTGGCACCCCTTTCAAAAATTTTTACGGTTCCTGATAGCCTCCCTATCTAACTAAGTAAATCAGAGATCGGTTTTGTCCCAAACTTCCCTAAAAAGTTCGGCAGATATTGCAAGCTTCGGTGCTCCTGCGGTAAACAAATCATTTGCTCTAAACCCTCCTTTCACTTTACAACGGACACAATGATGCTGAGTGTCACGTTTTTGTCACAACGAGGACAAAAAAGAAGCGCCTGTCACTATGACAAGCGCTTGGATTTGCACCATTATTCAAGTAAATCTTCTATTTCCTTTGGATCGTATTCCATCTCCCGCATCAGCCGACAGACACCATCTGCCTCGTCCCTCTGCTGCAAAAGCTGGGCAAACAACCGATAGAGCGCGGCTTGTCGCCGCTCGATCACGCCTCGGTTCTGCTGCATGGCATCCGCTGCTTTGCGGATAGACAGCCCCTCGGAAAAGCGTTTCCGGAAGAGATCGGCGTAGTCGTTGAGCACCGTTTTGAGCGACTGCTGGGCAAATGCGAGATCCTCACACATGGCCTGATATGCCTCGCGGTTGGATATGCCGATGTACTGCTTCCGCTCCCGGATGAGCTTGTATCGCCGCAGATCCATCCGGTAGTTTTCGCAGATGTCCTTGGCGTATTCATAGTAGGTTCTGCTGCAACGGATGGCGCGCTCCGCGTACTCGTCATCAACATAAGTGAAGGGCTTGCTCTTGGGCTCCGGAAAGCCGTCCTCATACACTTCGCGGACGGTGCCTTCGTCGATCTCGCGCCGGGTCTGGCGGATGTATTTATCTCTAAGAATACCATCCACATTCACCTGTTCACAGAAGGACTCCAGGCGAATGGTGTAGTATTCCTCATTGCCTTCCCGGATGAAGCTGGCATCCTTGCAGATTACAACAGCTTCGCCGGTATCGATATCTTTTACCACGCGGACAACGTAGATCCGCTTGCCGTCGTATCGTTTATAGTAACCGGCAAAAACGCGTTTGACTGCCATGCATAGGCCCCTCCTTTCCGGGTGATTTGCTATCAGTATATCATAGAGTGCAGCCGATAAACAGGACAATTTGAAAAACGCGGATCAGAGAGTATTGAAGAATAGCAAGCACATCCGGTGTCCGTACACACCGGAAAAATGCACGCGCTGCCCCCCTCCGTCCAAGCGTGAATTTTATCATTTGGGATACTCCCAAACCCTGTGTTTTTGATAAACCTCGGTTGTAATCAGAGAAATGAGATGATAACAAGAGCAGCACAGACAGCTGGGCTACCGAAATGGCAACGGACGCGATTATTTCCAAAATATTCTTGAAAAATCATGCGGATAAATCATTTCGTATTGTAATTTGTCGAAACTTGTGTCATAATTATTTACAATGCTGCTAAGCGCTGTTGCGCTTGGCTGCAAGCATGATGAATTAGTTCTCTGCCAAACGGCGGGGCACATTTTGTTTATCAGGAGGAGATTCCTTATGGCAGTCAGTTATAAAAAGCTCTGGAAAATGCTGATCGACAAAGATATGAAGAAAAAAGATCTCTGCGCGAAAGCCGGTATCAGTACGGCCTCCGTCACCAAGATGGGCAAAGGCGGCCATGTCACTACAGAGGTGCTTGCTAAGATATGTGCAGCGATGGATTGTGGAGTGGATGATATTATGGAGATTGTGCTTGATGAAAGTGAGAAAAAATAGAGAACAGATAATGTAAAATCCTTCTCAAATTGTAAGACCAGAATGAAAAAATTTGAGGAATCCAGAAAACAACATAAGGAGGAATGCATATGGCTTCACTAACACATGTCTGTATGTGGTCGGATAATGGCTGGAAGCGAATTACAGCAGAACAAGCCGCCAGATTGCATCCGGGTGAAACTGTATCTACTCATAGGGGTCTGTTTATGTGTGAACTCTGTGGCCAGTATGTTATTCTTACCGACGGTGATATTAGGATACGCTACTTCAAACACAGTGCTTATGAGAAAAGCAAAGATTGTCCTGAGCGCACATTCGGAGCTGGATATTCAATCTCTTACGGTTCTCAGGAACACGATTTACCAATCCGTATTACAAGCGTATCCTCATCTTCTTTCAGCTTTGAAGTCGGCTTGATTCGTGCTCCAATAAGTTCTCTCGGCAAGGACTTTTGTATAGAAATCAAACCAAAGGGAGCATTTGATATACCCTATGTGTATACCAAAGAACGACTGAACTACGACAGTATTACATATCTTCCTATCGGTGAAAGGCCGTTTGAAAAATACACTCTCAGTTTCCAAAATGGAAACGATAAATTACGTGAATTCTGGCCGGCAGAGATTAAAGGCATTGATCCGGAAGGCACATTGTTTGAAAAAGTTTCCGGCAAAAAACTCTCATATGATGCCGATGTTGAGATTGGTAAAGAATACTACCTGCTAAAACGTGGCTACATCTATAGGAAGTCATTCAGCAGCGTGCGAATTCAAGAAATCATGCAAAAACGAATCGGGTGGGAAACTTGGAGTCTCTATGTGGTTTCTGTATCTGCATTTAATGAAGATGCAGCCCGATTCTATCTCGACTTCCATTGTCGGCTGACAGATCACCCTATTTCATTGCAACCGGTATGGCCGTTATTTGTTGAAGGAAATTATATTGTTAAGCACAATCAAAACAGTATGTATATGCTTATCGAAGGTAATGTAGCCGCAGTTAAAACATTTCCTTCTGTGACAGTTCGTCAGCTAAATTACAATTCATCTCAGTCAAAACTATATGAGGTGTTTTGTTCCGGCAGACAGCAGTTAATATCTGCTGGCCGCACTCAAGCCTTACAATACACATACCTTTGGAAAGAGCCTCTTGACCAGGTGGGCTTGCATCCAGAAGTTTCAGTAACCGATATTGCAGGCGCTGAGGTTGATCCTGGCGAGACCGATACTCTACCGCACGACAAAACATTACGCTTCAAATCAACATTTGATGGAGAGCTAATTATCTTCAACAATAACCGTGTTGTAGATAAGCGGAAATTATCCGCTGACAAATATATAGAGTTGAACGGACTATCCTACGGTTTAGACGTTCAAGTTGTCATTGGCCTTGATGTCATCTGGCAAATCGATTTCAAGAAGCAACAGCCCATCGTTGTAAATGACGAAATTGAAATGCTGAAGCGAATTACTAATGTATCAGAGGCAACAATCCCGGCTCCGCACTCTTTGCGAAATATGTTAGCGGGTATGAATTGCTATCCGCAGGTATGTCAGTGGATACGAAAATGTATTAAAAATGGCACCATTAATGAGCAATCATACCGCAGATTGCAAGAGGCCTATCGCAGCATGAATACGAATAGATAAGGAGATGCATTATGAATTACATTGATCTTCTTACTCAGGAAGAAAAACCAATCCTCTGTAGAATCATCACTGGTAGAGATTTCAAAGAACTCTTTAAAAGAAACGAACAGGAATTCTCGAAAATACGAAAAGGATTCAGAGCCAAATCATTGACAGAGCAGCAAGCACTTTCGATTGCTATAGTCAATGTTGATAAGCCCTTTATTGCAATGTGGGTCAATACAAGGGTAGATATCTGGCTTAAGGAAATTCAGGAAAATATTGAGGAACTTGAAGAGGAGGGTTCAACGCATGACATTGCCCTGGCATCGACTATGCTTGACTCCGTCTTTGCCAATAATGTTGATTTATACCTCAAACTTGCAGAAAAAACTATGGATGCGGATGCCCGCTCTAAACTTCATGAAAGAATGGAGAGCATCAAATCTGAGCGTGCAAGGAATGCGGAGGTGGCTGACCGTATTAAGGTTTTGGAAGAAGAAAAACGCCGTCTACTCGATCAAATTGCCGCTGCTCAGCAGAGTGTTAATACTATAAAGGCAGAATACGAACGGAAAATACAAGAGCTTGAACAGGATAAAGACACATTGGAATCCTTGTTAGCTGAGGCGCAAGAGAGAATTACTGAGTTGCCGACTGCTCCTACCGCTGCTAAAAGTGACGATGCCGATTATCTCGCACAGTTTGACGATACAGATACTTCTGTTCTGCCCTCTGTTGATAGCGATGAAATCGTTTCTTTGTGTGGTGTTATCTCAGATTACAATGGGCAGAAATGGCTTATTCGACATGCTGATTTGAGACATAATGGGCACTATCACATTTTCCGCAAAAGTGAAGATGTTCCGCCGTACTTCACAAATAGAGACAAGATTTTCTATAAGGACGGCCCTTCCAATGACGGTTTTTATGGCATTTGGACTTGGTCCGCAACTCCGAATGAGAAGGACCCTTCCAAGGATTATATATTATCCCGGTACAACATGGACCTTGATGCCATTGAAGTCGTTACCATTTCAGAAGCATCAAATCTTGACAACCTGATCAATCTGCTGAAAAACGGGATCGAATACCAACCTCATAGTCATAGAGTCATGTTCGCCTTTTATGCATCCAAAGGACAGTACATGGGCATTCTGTGCAACACCCAAGAACTCAACACGGTTAATGGAAAAACTGCCTTTGCTGAAGATTGCATTGAAGTACCAGTATATGAATTTACTGGTGGCAACATTTTGCGTTTGGCTAATGGGCTCTTTTTCTATAGAAATGCGTTTGCTGGTCTTCCAAGTAAGCTTTATCAATTGAAAAGTCCACTTGATATTGTAAAGAATATCGTTTTCTCTTCAATTTCTTGGGGTACATATAAAACAAGAGGGTTGACTCGTGCCGAGTATAGAACCTTCAAGGATTTTCTCGGTTCAATTCCGGTTGACGACATAACGTGCAAGATTGAGACTGCGTGCCGTTGCTCCAATTCCGCTGCTAAAGAATTGCTGGATGAATTCCTAAATGTGGTCTGGAAATACGTTGATGGAGATAGTTTAGAAGACGAAATAATCCTCTCCGCTATTTCTGCAAGTACTGAACTTCAGGAAAGAATAAAAGCACTCATTCGAACGGATTGGGAAGCAGAGAATAAAAGCTTACTAGATAAAGCCCAGAAAAAACTCGATTCACTTGATGCCCAGTTAAAATCTGCTACTATTAGTTTAACCAAAGCACAAGAAGCGTTTAATAAAACAAAATCGGAAGAAGAACGTCTTGCCGGTGTCATAGCAGAAAAGGAAAAACTGGCTGAGGATGTTGAAGTAGCAGTTGCTGAAAGAATACAAAAGGCACGCGAAAACGCGGCAGATTTCATTGCAAATATGGCTTTTGTTGGTGGACAACCGATTCAAGTTGCAGCCACAGAGACTCCTGCCGCAGTTGAAGTTTCGTCCAAACCTGTTATTGCCCCATATCACACTTTTTCAGCATTCGATGATCTAAATGATCTCGAAGCTCATCACTCTTGGGCAGATGTCATTAATACAGCCGCATTTGAGCTCAAGGAAGCTGGTGTAGCAGAAAAATACAGAAGCAGCCTAGCCGCATTCCTCTGCGCTGCCTATATCGAAAAACAGCCAATTTTTCTTGTTGGCCCTAATGCAATTGACATTGTTCAAGCATTCAGCGCAGCCGTAACAGGTCATAAATATGGAATGCTCTGCTGTGAGGGCGGTTATTGTAATCAGGTAATCACTGAAATTGGCACCGATGGCGAAGACATCGTGATAATCAACAATCTTCTTGCAAGTGGCTGGATGAACAGACTCCCGGAAATTCTTTCTCAAAAAGATATTTTCTATGTTGCCACCCATCCATATGCAGAAGATATCCAAGTTGAGCCAAAGAGCCTGTACGGATTTATGCTACCGCTGTTTACAGAGCTTTTTGTGGATGAAAAAGCTACCGGAAAATACTATGGAGGTTATTTTGCTGAGGACTTCAAAACCTACTCAACGCCAAAGGGTACACGTAAAGATTTAAGGGCCCTTTCAAAATTAAAGATAGGTTCGTTAGTCAGGAACCGAATCAACAGACTTGTTGCTACGATGCACGGCATTTACTCTGCAACAACAACGGATGAGGACTTCTTATATGCTGTCCTTCCTATTGCTTATGCTTCACTGGAAATTAATGAACTCACAGAGGCGATTGCTGATCCTCAAAAGGGTATCGCAATTTCTGAAGGCCTCAAGCGTGATCTGCAGTATGTTTTAGGAGAATTCTGATGAATAAGTATAATGGGCTGCTTTCGTCAGTGGCGCACAAGTATCATATCTGCAAAGGAGCACAAGAAACAGAGAACGAATGGAAAACTCGTCTGGTGTATAGTATCTGTGGAATGATGGCTTATGCTTCGCTCTGGGACGACTCGGAAGAAGGCACCATTTCCATTGTGCACTTAAAAAGGAAAGTCCGCAGCATGCTTGCAAATTACAAATCAATGTACCCGGAGCTGTCTGGCAGCTTACCATATGCTTCTGAAGAGCTCGAAGATGAGATTGCAGACCAATTCTTAAGCACTGGCGTGGTTTATCACCGCCCCAACCGAATAGTTCCATCAATGAAGCATGAAGAACCGTTTGGTGATATCTTATTTCAAAGGGGTATTGCTCTGGATAGTATTTCCTGTGTATCCGGTATTGGATTTTATTCAAAACAGTATGGAGCAAAAAATACAGATAAGATAAAGGCAATGTTCGGTCTCGACCAAGAGAATTTACAAACATTGTGGCGTATAACGCTGTCTGCTGCTTCTTGGAAATCCGATCTGTCGTTTGAGCAAAATACAGAGTACCTTCGCTTAAAACCGCCCTTCTCTCAAGGGTACTGGGTAAACAAGCCGGATATGACTGGTACTGTTTCGATTCTTCGAACCGGAATGAAAGGTTCACAGTTATACTATCTTTACCGCTATTATGGCACCACGATGGAAGTCAGCCCACTCCCACAGTGGCAGGTAGAGTTCTACAATTACAGGTCGCTTGCATGTGCCTGTCTCTCTACCTATGGAACATTGCCGCCAATAGAGTATTTCGAGGATGGAGCATTAGTCCATGTACATATGAATTATTTGCTCCCACCACGTGAACTTGAGTTTTTAAAACTCTATAGCTGGCCTGAGATATGCACATCACTCCCGTGCAATTTTAGGCGAAAGCTCTCAATAGAAGTCTTTACAGCCATTAAGAATGTTCTATCTGATGAGGGATATGAATTTAAAGGAGGGACAATCTGATGCCAAACGGAGCAAATTCTGTTCATAAGCAGTTGCGAACGGAGTTGGAAGACTATATTAAATCACAGTATTTCGGAAAGTCTCCCCTCCTGCTCTCTGCCTTAAGCGATCATATTGATGATGAGGGACTGCTTTACCAGAAACCCTTTATTGAGTCATCTCCGGCATACGTTACTGTCCAAAACGGCATTGAAACAGCATCCATAGAACCTTGGCTGAAAGATTATTTTTTACAGTTGGCAGAAGCGGGTATCGGTGTTTTCCCATCTCCATTTGCTCACCAGATATCTGCGCTTGAAGCAGCAACCAGAGGTGAAAACCTGTTTGTGTCAACGGGTACTGGTTCTGGTAAAACTGAGTGTTTTATGTGGCCGCTTCTTGCGAAGATGGCTGATGAAGCGAAAAACTCCAAAGAATCATGGGCAAAACGAGGTGTTCGCACAATTGTTATGTATCCCATGAACGCTCTGGTTTCAGATCAGGTTAGCCGACTCAGAAGGATGATTGGAGATCCTGATAAGAAGTTTATCAAGATATTCAGAAACACCTGCGGTGACGAAGTTCGCCGTCCCCAATTTGGTATGTATACTGGTCGAACCCCATACCCTGGAGCGCAGCCTTCTACAGAACAGGACAGAAAACTTGAAAAAACTTTGGCCAGAATGTCTTTCCCGCAAAGTGATTCTGAACAAGAATACTTCAATCACCTTCTCAAAGAGGGAAAGATCCCCGCAAAGGCAGATATGCATCAGTTTCTGCAAGGACTTCATGAGAGTAGGCATATTCCAAACGATGAGGACGCAGAGCTAATAACCCGCTTTGAAATGCAGCAATTTTGCCCAGACATTCTCATCACAAACTATTCTATGCTGGAATATATGTTGCTGCGCCCTAGAGAACAGAAAATCTGGGATGATACTCGCGAGTGGCTTGCTTCGAACAACGAGAACAAATTGCTGTTTGTTATTGATGAAGCACACATGTACCGTGGTTCATCAGGCGGTGAAGTTGCGTTGCTGATTCGCAGACTTTTCCATAAACTTGGCATTAGCCGTGACCGCGTGCAATTTATACTTACAACCGCAAGTATGCCCAACAAGAATCAGCAAGACGTTGATTCAGTAATGAAGTTTGCAAATGAGCTTACTGCCTCCGACAAAGCAACCCGGTTTTGCTATCTCACCGGCGAAAGAGAAGTCATTGATGGTCAGTTGAAATATGACATACCCGCTGAGCTTCTCTTAAGCTCAGATCCTAGCCAATTTGAGGACAAGGATGACTTAAAGCTTTCTGCGCTCTTGTCGTTCTGGCGTCAATTGGAAGGTTTTGACCAGAATATCAACTCCTTGGAAGCGATCTGCAACTGGATGTACGACAATCTTGTCTATTATCGCCCGTTCCATGAACTCATCAAGTATTGTCGTGGGAATGCAGTATCCCTAGGAGAGTTGTCTTACGGTATCTTCCCGGATCTCAGTCAGGAAAATGCTTTAAAAGCGGTCAGTGTCCTTCTGGCAATTGCACCACTTGCAAAAAACGCCAAGGGTTCTGTCCTTTTCCCTGCACGCATGCATATGCTTTTCAAAGGCATTTCTGGAGTTTATGCCTGTGCCAATGCGAATTGCAGCCGTTCTCATTCGGAAGGAGGTCTCACTTTAGGTGAGGTCTATTTGTCTGATGGTAATTTGATTTGCCCCCATTGTGGCAGTGTGGTCTATGAGCTTTATAATGACAGACGCTGTGGTGCGCTATTCTTCAAGGGCTATGTCCTTGAAGATGACTCGGAACTTCATGGAAATGTATACCTGTGGCGCTACCCCGGTCAGTTAATGGATCACAGGATGAAAGAAGTACATCTGTTTATTCCAACTGACGATTTTGAGCTACCTGCAAAACAGGGTAAAAACGCCATCAAACCCTGTTATCTTGATGTGAAGAGCGGGTTTATCAACTTTACGGATGACTCTTCCGCTGGTAAGTCATGGATTAGAAAGCTATACTACTGCAACTACTCTGCAAAAGGCAGGCCGCAGATCATTACCTTCCCGACCTGCCCGCATTGCAGGCATCAACTTTCTACATCGCAGCTTACCTCATTCAGCACTCGAGGTAATCAGTCTTTCTTCAACTTGATTAAGTCGCAGTTCCAACTGCAACCTGCTGTACCAGGAAAGGACAGTGATCCTGTTCGTTTTCCTAACGAGGGACGCAAGGTTTTGCTTTTCTCTGATAGCCGTCAACGTGCAGCAAAACTGGCTAGAGATATGTCTGATGCTTCGGACATTTCTGCTGCAAGGCAGTTATTTGCAATAGCGATAAAAACAATGGAAGAGCAAACAGTCGAGCAATCCATGAATACGCTGTACGATTATTTCTGCCTTGCAGCTGGTCAGCGTCATGTGCAGATGTTCCATGCCGATGAACGCACAAAATTCGCTGAAGATTGTGCTTCCGCGCTGAATAATTACAATCGATGCGTAAAACGGGGAAGGGACTACGCTCCGCGATTTACGATTGCGAACGCGCCTGTACAGATGCAAGAATACCTTCTTCGACTGTTCGCTGGAGGTTATAACACTTTGTACGACTCCGCTACGAGCTGGATTGAACCTACCGATCAGGCACTTTTTGATGCTGTCGATGCTCTCGAGGAAAACCATGTGACGGTCACCGATGAGGAGTTTATCAATCTCTTCAATGCTTGGATTCTATCGATCTGTGATATGTCTACTGCTCTTGGCCATACCATCAATGATACGGTTCGGTTAAAGGTTCGCCCAAAGCGAGGTGGTTATGGACTTGATAAAGATTGGGAGTTTTCGAAAGTCATCCGAGAGATCATGGGTTGGAGTGACGGAAATGAAACTGAGATGGCTTGGAAACGAGTATTGAAAGAATCATTCCTTGACTCAGCGCAACCTGATAACGGCAAACTATATATTGATCTTTCCAGAGTAAAGACACGTTATGATGCTACGCATGTATGGTACAAGTGTGAGCAGTGCTCTGAGTTGACACCTTTCTTCCTAAAAGGCAGATGCCCAAGCTGCGGTTCTACTCATATCCACAAGATGGAATCCGACGAATACGAAGCACTTAGTTTCTGGAGAAGGCCGGTTGCTGACGCGGTTCAGGGTGAGCCAATCCATGTGATCGACACAGAGGAGCATACTGCTCAGCTCTCACATAAAGACCAGCGTGACGACCTTTGGAGTAAGACCGAACAATATGAGTTGCGCTTCCAGGACTTGATTCAAGATGGTGAAACGCCTGTCGATATTCTCAGCAGCACAACCACCATGGAAGTTGGTATTGATATTGGCTCCCTAGTTGCAGTTGGTCTGCGAAACATTCCTCCAATGCGTGAAAACTATCAACAGAGAGCTGGCCGTGCGGGCCGTCGTGGATCTAGTTTATCTACAATCGTTACCTTCTGTGAAGATGGTCCTCATGATACATTGTACTTCAATGACCCGATTCCCATGTTCCGTGGCGATCCCCGCAGGCCTTGGATCGATGTGCGAAGCGAGAAACTCCTCCAGCGCCATCTGGCTATGGTTGTCTTACAGGAATTTCTCGCAGAAAAACATATGAGCCTTGATACAGTTCCCGCAGCCGTTTTTCTCGAAGATTTCCTTGACAGTTTTAAGAACTATCTTGTTTCCTACAGTGTTGATAAGGACAAACTCCTTTTGCCTATTGGAGTGGTATTTCATTATTCAGAGTTTGCGGATGAACTCAAAGAGACCCTTGATACACTTAAAGAAAAATGCCATGCTCATCCCGAGCTTTTTGGTGTAGATGAAGGCGCCAAGGAAGGCGATGCAAAAGTTCTCTTGGATGCTCTTTATGAAGAAGGTATCATCCCAACATATTCGTTCCCGAAGAACGTTGTCAGTACTTATATACCAGATATGAACGGGAAAATCCTTTACGAGGTTGAACGTGGACTTGATGTAGCTATTGGCGAATATGCTCCTGGCAGAGCAATTGTGGTTGATAAGCAAACCTATCAGATTGGCGGATTCTACTATCCTGGAAGTGAACGTCATCACGGTCAATCACTAACCCCGGCACGTGCCTACGCAGAAGACCCGAATTATGTGAAGCAGATTATCTCTTGTCCTGAGTGCGGCTGGTTTGGCTTGATGGAGGAAAACACAAAACAGTGCCCATTCTGTGGGAACGATGATCTCAAAATCACTCGTGAAATGATGCGTCCATGGGGCTTTGCACCAAGAAATGCTGAAGCAATACCGGATGTTCAGCTATCAGAAGAGTATACCGCCGTACAGCAGCCTCTGTATTCAACTCTACCAGATGCAGAAGAAATGAAACTTGCCCCAGGTTGCAAGAACATACGAATTGCTTCACGAACAAATCAGCGAATCATCATGCTGAATAAAGGATCGGATGACAAGGGCTTTATGGTCTGTAAAGACTGTGGTGCTGCTATGCCAGGCGACGATATTTCTGTTCTGAATGACGTTAACAGGCCATACAAGTCAAAGTATGCTCGAAGCAGATGCCGTCACGGTAATTCCTTTAATGTGAATCTTGGCTATGACTTCATAACTGATATGTTAGTCCTTGAATTCACAATTGACGACAAGGCTATTGATGCACGCCGTAATGATAATCCATGGCTTAACCGTGCAGCTCAATCCTTAGCTGAAGCGCTGCGACTGGTAGCAAGCAAAAAACTCGATGTTGAATTCACCGAACTTGTCACCGGTTATCGTCTCAGGACTGGGGCTGAAGCCTCCTATGTCGATATCTATCTTTACGATAGTCTATCGAGCGGCGCTGGTTATGCTGTCAGTGTAGCCGATGCAATTGCCGAACTACTATCCGATATGAAAGAGCTGTTGAGTTCCTGCGATTGTGGATCTGCGTGTTCCAAATGCCTAAAGCATTACAGGAACCAATATGTACATGGCATGCTTGACCGCTTTGCTGCACTTCAGCTCCTTGAATGGGGTGTTGATAGCATAAAAGCATCTCCTATCAAATCAGAGACACAGATTAACATGATCATGCCTTTAGCGAATATCCTTAAGCAATCAGGCTGCGAAATCACTGCTGATAGTGAAATTACCGCAACTGGACGAAGAATCAAAAAGAAGATTGTTATCTACCCGGCAATGTGGGTTGAACCACATGCTACAAACACCATTTTCGTGAGCGATGCTTATATCAAGTACGCCAAGCCATATGCCGTCCAAAAGATTCTAGATAACATTTGATGGAGATTATGCCTGAGTAGTGAGAAATAAATGGAGAAGAGATATTGTAAAATTTTCTGAAATTGTAAGGAGCGAAACTATGTTACACCCCGGTCTATACGAACAAGTCATCAACAATGCCCTGACGGGCGAGCTTGCGGAGATTCCGGAAGCCCGCAAGGCGGTTGCACCCATTGACAAGGCCGAGGCGTCCAAGGTTCTGGCGCAGTACCTGGCGGATGTGGTGCAAAAGGGCCTGGATAACGTTTTGGATAACGGCGGAGATATTTCTGCTCAAATCGCTCTGGCAAACCGAATTGTTGGTCTTATTCAGAATACAACGCACGAATCGGACTTCGCTGCGCTGGGTGTTGACCGGCGGGCAGAGCAGCTTCTTGCGCTTTTGCGGGAAGCCGATCCGAGGCTGGCCGTAGGAAAAACCGCGGCAGACATAGAGCGCCCGGAAACCTCCATTGCACAAAGCTCGCTTTTCACCGGGGCTGTGCATGAGCCGCAGATGTTTACAGAGCTCAAAAAAGAAATCGTCTCGGCCGACCGGATCGATATGCTGGTGTCCTTCATCAAATGGAGCGGTCTGCGGCTCATCATGGACGAGCTGCGGGAGTTTACGCACAGCGGCGGCGAGCTCCGCATTATCACCACTTCCTACATGGGCGCTACCGATGTGAAGGCCATTGAGGAGCTTCGAAAGCTGTCCAATACGCACATCAAGGTCAGCTACAACACCAAGACGACCCGCCTCCACGCCAAGGCATATATTTTTTACCGCGAAACCGGCTTCACGACGGCTTATGTGGGCTCGTCCAATCTGTCCAATGCGGCACTGACCAGCGGCCTTGAATGGAACACCAAGGTAACGAGACGCGACCTGCCCGAAACCATTGACAAGATCGCCGCTACCTTTGAGTATTACTGGAATGACCGCGAATTTGAATACT
>ERZ1026898.1074-NODE-1074-length-14266-cov-5.445078_pt1 | contig 14266 bp, 11 predicted proteins | sample MGYA00380178_ERZ1026898 | MGnify/ENA primary metagenome ERZ1026898 (study PRJEB33269, sample SAMEA4719814) | human gut metagenome | biome: human-associated habitat; feature: organic feature; material: feces | place: Cameroon | collected 2013-10 ... | reverse complement strand
TCGACCTGGATGGACGATCCGGAGTTGACGACCTTCGCCCCGGCCAGCGTCAGCACATTTGCGCTGTCAGCCGCAAGCAGCTGGGGCGAGTTATTAAAATATCGGACGCAGGATTTCTGATACGCCCGGTTTCCATTTCCGCTATTACAAGCCATTTTAAAAGCTCCTTTCTTCTGGCTTTATTTTAAGGGGCATTATGCCCCGGATAGCTATATCAGGATGGATCCGCGTCAGCCGCAGCAGCCGCACGGATTGCAGGGCGGGTTCTGGTAGTACCGGCCCAGCTGGCCGAGGATGTACTGCGACTGCATATAGTCGTTGTTCGCGGCTCTGCTCTGCGCAAGCTCATCGCGCAGGCGCTGGTTCTCCTGCTGCTGCAGGAGTGTCCGGGTCGCCTCTCCCTCGGCGTGGATCGCCGTCTTGATCTCGCAGGCGTTGATGCTGGCGTTGTAGTTAACGCCGTCGATCGCGCGCAGGATCTCGCAGCAGCATTTCTGCTGGCTGGAAAAGCCCGCCTCCGTGACTGACTGCAGATCGCGCAGCTCGCCGAGGATGTTGTAGGCGTTGTCCTTGACGGCGCTGGTGACGTCATACGCGCCCTGGCGCGTTGCCGCGACACCCTCGTTGTTCTGGCGTTCAAGGGCCGCAAAGTCCGTCGCGCGCTGCACGTCGGCCTGCGTAGCCGGTGCGCTCTCGCCGCTGCCGTTTCCGCCGAAGCCTCTGCCCGCGAAGAGCAGGAAGAACAGCGCGATCAGGATGACAATGCCCCATCCGCCGAAGCCATAATCCTTATCCATGGTTTTCCCTCCTTTCTGGGTGGAATGAATTTTGATAGGCGCTTGCGCGCGGTATCACTTGCCGATCTGGCCGACGAGCTCGCCGACCGTCTTGTTTTTGTTCGCCTCGAACCACGCCTCAAAGCCAGGCTGCGAGGCCAGGAAACTAAGCACCATCTGCGGGCTCTGCCCCTGCAGCGTCGTCTTCGCCGTCTGCAGCAGCCCGTTCAGCAGCTTGTTTCCCCCGCCGTTTCCGCCCATCAGGGCCATAATCGGATTTTGCATTGAGTTTTCCCTCCAGTTCCTCAATTTTTCCGGCCATGCTTTGCAGGCCGTCCGTGATCTGCCTCAGCTGCTCCTGCAGCTGGTTTGCCGCCTTTTCCTCTTCCGTCGGCTCCGGGAAGATCCGGAACCGTGCAACGGTCTTTGCTGCCATGCTGTCTGTGCGGATGTAGTACAGCAGGTTCTCGGTCTCGTGCAGCGCGAGCGCGTTGTCGTTCGGCTGCATCTGCAGATTGTTGATGCTGGCTTCGCTGGCCACGGTCAGAACGCCGAGCTTCGGCGGCTGCTGCGGCATTTGCGGCATCTGCGGCCGCGGCATGGGCTGCATCTGGATCTGCTGTGCGCCGTCCATCTCCCAGCGGCCCGTGTACGGGTTGTACGCCATGCGGTATCGCCCCTTTCTGCTACCATTCTAGCGTTTCCCCGTCCCCGCTGGGGGACACTTCCGGGACATTTGTGTACCATTTGCGGGACATAGAAAAAGCACCCCGTGGGATGATCCCACGGGGTGCTTTGCGTTATGCTCCTGTCAGACGGCGGGCGGTGTTGTAGATGTGCGGCAGGCGGCGGGAGATGGTCTTGCGGTCGATGCCGATCTCACCGGCCGCGTCCAGCTGCGGGAGCCTGCGCACGATATAAAGATTCACGATCTGCTGATCGATCACGTCCAAAAGTCCCTCGTCAGTGACGCGCTCCCAGTCGCTGCGCGTGAGGTGTTCCAGCTCCTTCGGCAGAGCCAGCCGCGCAGTTATTTGCTGTCACTCCCTTCAGCCCGCCGCCGGGCATGGGCTTACTTCATGGCCGCAGCCAGCTTCTTCAGCAGATCGTCGCCGTACTTGTAGTCGGCGAGATACTTGATCGTGCTGTCCGCCAGCCCGGCCTTTGCCTTGATCGTCTCCTTGGCCGCCTCGACGGCCTTGTCGACGGTCTCTGTGTCGTACTCGACCCACGGGAGCTTGCCGTGCTTCTTCCACACACGGCTGTTATAGCCGCCCTTGAGGCCGATGTTGCCGACGCAGGTGATCTGCACGCCGTTGTCCCAGATCGGCGTGCATTCGACCGCGAGGCCGTCGCCGATGTACAGTCCCCAGTGGCCTGGCATCCAGAGGCCCTCGCCGGGGATGAGCTTGTCCCAGCCGGTCGCGGATACGTCCTGGCACTTCGCGATCATGCCGTCGGCAGAGACGTCCGGGACGGCGTTTCCGGCGTAGCGCGCGCCGCCGTGGTAGGCGTTCTTGTCGCCCTTCCACCCCCACAGAATGCCCTTCGTGAGATTCACGCAGTCGAAGCCATAGACAACTTTCCCGATGAGGCTGCGCAGATATGTGACTCTGCTGCCGGTGTACCAGTCCGGGTACTGGTTCGCCTTTTCCGTGATAATGCCGCTCGTGACGGGCGAGCCAAAGCAGCCCCACATGTACACGGTCTTGTAATTCTTAGCGACGTCAATATGCCGCTTGACGAGCTCGGAGGCTTTCATAACGCTCATGCCCGCTCACTCCCGTACAACTCGTGGTGCAGCTGCAGCACGGCGGCTTCGATCAGCTTGTCGACGGTCTCGACGTCGAATTTAATGCCCTTCCCCGCGAGGAAGCTGATCACATACGCTTTCTTCTTGTCGCCCTCGGCTGCCGTATAAAGCTGCTCCGCCGCTTTGACGCCGATCTCGACGTAAGCCCGGACGGTCTGCAGCTTGTCTGCGTCGATCTTGGTTTTGATCCACGGGATCAGAAATGCCGAGACGAGCGCGCTGATGAGCGCGATCACTGCCGAGATGATCTGTGTGTAATCCATATGTATACTCCTTTCAGTCCTCTGTTTCGCTTTCGCTTCTCGTCGCAACCGCGTCAGAGATTGCGAGGTTCGCACGAAGCATTGTATCCTCCAACTTTGTCAGGGCGATACTTCTATTCCTTCCCGCCGGGAGCTGCATGATGAGCGCTTCCGCTTCTTCAAGCTTCCCCCGAATGCTTTCCGACAGGTGTTTATCCATCGGTTCAAAATTCACTCGCTTATACATATTGTGTACCCCTTTCGTTATTCTACCGGATCATTCTTTTTTGCAAAAACCCGCTTGAAGGCAAGCAGGCCAAGCTCTGTGATGGTTGCCCAGCCGGTAAAGCCGAGCACGTCGGACAGGTCGACCGACGCGCCGAGCTCCGGGCTGCGGATGACTGCAATGAGGACGGAGACGGTTTTCAGAGCGCAGGCCCAGACAATTACCGTCGTGATGAGCTGGAGCAGATAGACGACAATGGTTCGCGCCATTTCGCCCTTGCTCCATTTGCCCTTCGTCCGCATATCAGCCCAGCCCCGCGTGGGCCAGCGCCCAGCCGACGAGGCCCGCGACAATGGCCGTCACGACCGCCGCGATGATAGCGTCCCAGCGCTTGCCGGGCTTCTCCGTCAGGGCCTTGACGTCGGTCTTGATCTCGCGGACGTCGGATTCGACGTTCTCCTGCTTGGTTGCCAGCACCTTCACGCTGGCTGTGAGTTCTGTGAGGTTTTTAAGGTCGGTCTGCATTTCGTCGATGCGGTGCGAGTTGCTTTTCGCCCGCTGCTCCACCTCGGTCACGCGCTCTTCTGTTGTCATTGGTTTTCTCCCTTCTGTTTGTTTTATAAATAATACGATCTCATCAGAAGCAGAATGCGAACGGTATAGGTTGACTAGACTCTGTAAGAGTTTCCGTTGAAGATTCACTACTGTTTATAGCAACAAAGTGCGCCCTATCGTATCTACATGGCGAACGCGTCCAGTAGGTGTAGTAATTATCGTTGTACTTCTTCTTGATAGGATTAGTATCATAGTACTCATACCTTGCGCCCTCTCCAGAAACTGAATATGCGTTACGGTCACGGATCTCTACTTCGCTTAAGAGAAATAACTTATCCGGAACTGTTTCGAGATCAGTACTAGTAGCACCAGTAGAAGTTACCTTATTAACCTCGCGAATACCATTTTGAACCTCTGCTGGCATGAGTGCCAGAATATTAGGCAAAAAGGTAGTACGCATCTCACAGGCTTTCCAGCCACCATAATTCCCGCCAGAACTGTTTATCGTGGTAAAAGTGTAGCAGTCATGCAGCTGGAACGTCAGCGGAGCCTTGCCGGAGCCATCGGCATAATCGTCATGATTCTTGCCGATGATATCGATCTGGTACTCCGCGCCATTGATTGTCATGTTTTTGCTGTTACCCACGACCCAGCTGCCAGGAACGCTCCCCGACCTACATGCTGCAATGATCATCTCCCAGCTGTTATTCGCGAATACGGAATCAATCAGTCTGATATCTACTGTCTGCGTACCGATCAAAACTGTCTGCGTGTTGCTATTGTCGTTCAGCGAAGACGTCACGCTCCACTCGCCCGCCTCGGAGAGCTCCAGCGTACACGTACCGTCCGCGCCCGCCGTCCCGCTGACGGTTTTGGAGCCCTTCGTGGCCGTGACCGCCGCGCCCGCGCTCGTCGTGACGATGAGCTGCGGCGTGACGCCGGTCTGGATTGCCTGAATGGCCGACACGAAGCCCGCCGGGTACACCAGCTGCGCAGCCGTGCCGCCCTTCGCGCGGATCGCGTCGGCGACCGCCGTCAGGTCAGCCGTGTTTGTCAGATATTCCGCCATCAGAAGCTCCCTCCATTCGCATTATTGATCGCCGCAGCCGCCCACGCACCGCTTACCACGCGCAGGAATTTCCCGTTGTCGGATGCCGTCACAGCGGGCACCTCGCGGACTGTGACGGCGCCCGTCTGGCCGTTGACGCTCGCCACGGGATAAGGCGGCGGGTTCTGCGCGCTGTACTGTGCCTCGTTGCGCACCTTCCCGAGGCCGACGTCCCCCTTGGCGATCTCAACCGCGCCGGTTTTGCCGTTGACAGACGTGACGGGCGCTTCTGTCAGATAATCCGTGCCGGGCGCGGCGGCGGTCACGCCGCCCGCGCCGTCGCCCTTCAGGATGCCGCTTGCCGTGATCTTGTTCTGCTTTCCGCTTAAGTCCACCAGCGCAGCCGCGTCTTCCGCGATCTCCTGCTTATCGGCCTGCGTAAAATAGTCCGTCCCCTTGACCGGCGTCTCGCCGGCCGGGCCCTGCGGCCCCTGCGGGCCAGTCGAGCCGGTTTCGCCCTTGGGTCCCTGCTCGCCCGGCGCGCCGGTCTCGCCTTTGGGCCCCCGCTCGCCGGGGTCGCCCTTTGCGCCGTCTGCTCCGGGATCGCCCTTCGCACCTGGATCTCCCTTGTCGCCCTTCTCGCCGCGCGATGGCTTTCCCGTGTCGGTCGTCCCGAGATACCAGTTTCCGTTCTTGCCGATGCTCGGGGTTATGCCGTCCGTTCCGCTTGCGCCCGCCGGGCCGGTGTCGCCCGGTTCGCCCTTCGGCCCCTGTTCGCCCGGATCTCCCTTGTCGCCCTTTGCGCCCTGCAGCGGTCCGTTGTTGACCCACGCCTTCGTCACGCCGTCATAGATGTAAATGTCATAAGGTGCAGCCGCACCCACGCCGTAGGCGTCGCCTACCTCCGGATTCTTGACCGACGCCTGCAGCGCGGAGACCGAGCCGTAATAGCCCTTGACCGTAAAGCCCGTTCCCGTATCGCCCTTCGGGCCGGTTGGGCCTGCCGGGCCCTGCGGACCGGTCTTCCCCTGCGGGCCGGTTTCGCCCTGCGGGCCAGTCGCGCCCGTGTCGCCCTTGTCGCCTTTCTCCCCCTTTTCTCCTGGCTCTCCCTTCGGGCCGGTGTCGCCGGTCGCGCCCTTCGGGCCTTCCGCGCCGGTCGCGCCGGTGTCGCCCTTCGGCCCCTGCTCGCCCTGCGGGCCGGTCTGCCCCTGTGGGCCCTGCGCGCCGGTTTCTCCCTTCGGGCCCTGCGCGCCGGTGTCACCCTTCGCGCCGGTGTCGCCCTTCTCACCCTTGACGGTCTCGACGTTGAAGTCAAATGTCTTCCCGTCCGAAAGCGCGATCGTGTAGGTTGCCGTCGTCCCGCTCTGCGATTTCTTCGTGATCGACGTGATGCTCGCGCCTGCCGCTCCGGTGTCGCCCTTCGCGCCCTGCGGGCCGGTCTGCCCCTGCGGGCCGGTCGCGCCGGTCTCGCCCTTCGGCCCCTGCGGGCCCATGACAGAGCCAAGGTCGACCGTACTGCCGTCCGTCAGCGTGAACACAAGCTTCCCCGCGTCCGTGATCTCCACGGCCTTCACACCGCGCGAGATCAGCCCGCCGACCGTCACCGTGATCTGATTCGGGATCTCTACCCTCATATCTCTGCACCCTACTCCACAAACGCCCGGTTTCCCCGCGCCAGCGTCGTCTTGTCGCCGTGCGCATACCGGACATCATAGGTGTATTTCCCTTTCGTAAATTTCACGCTGACCTCCGCGTCAAATTTCAGCTTGACCTGATCGTCCTCGACCTTCGCAAAGCTGAACGTGTGTACCGTCTGCCGCGTATCGTCCAAAAACTCCACACTTACGCCGTCCGTCTTGCCCATTGTGACGGGCTCGCCGTCCTGATCCTGAAGCTCAAATTTCAATACGATCTCAAACGTATCTCCCTCATACCACCGCAGCACCCCTTTGTCGATGCGCGGACTCGGATACGCGCCCGGAATTGGCGTCGCCATACCGCATCCCTCCTTTTCATCCAGTGTAGCAGACCCCCGCGCCGGATTCACCCCACGCGCAGCGCAACTTCCGCTTGCCATTCCCTCCCGCCGGTGCTATACTGGTTCCATCAAATACAAGGAGGCTTCCCCATGCTCGACGAAAAAGATATTGAGAAAATCCAATCCATGATCGACCAGTCAAAAGACGACATGCTCAGGCAGTCCGCCGCGAATACCCGCGTCATCATCGAGAGCAGCGTCATGAAAAAGCTCGATCTTCTGATCGAGGGCCAGCAGTCGCTTCTCGAAACGCTCGCGCCGAAGAGCCGCGTCGAAGAGCTTGAAGAAGAGGTCTCCTTCCTCAAATCCGTCGTCCACCTGCACAGCCAGCGCATTGTGGAGCTGGAAAAAGCGCAGTAACCATACCGATACACCGAAGGCCGGGGCATTCGCCCCGGCCTTCTTGTGTTACTTCTCCTTCTTTTCCTTCTCTGCGTCCTTCACCCATTCGTCGATTGCCTTGGACTTCTGCTTCCGGTCGAACCCGAGCGCTGCATAGATTTCAAGCAGCTTCTGCTTGAGCTTCGCCCGCTCTGTGGGGGAGGCCGCAAGATACTCATCCTTATACGCCGTCGTGATCTGGCTGCTGAGGTTCGACGGATTCTTCCCGTGTTCGAGATATTCCTTCGCAGCCTCCTTGACGTCTCCGCCTGTTTTGATCGCGTTCAGGAAATCGTCGTACATCTTGTAGTCCTTGTCGTCAGACTTCCGGATCCACTCCCGATACTTCCAGTATGCGTCGTCCTCATCCTCGGCCCAATCGTTTGCGACCATCCGTTGGATTGCCTTCTCCTGCGTCACAGCCCCGGCGATTGCTGCGTCGCGCAGCTCATCCCTGTTATGTTTGTCCTCAGCCTCCGCGAGGTACTCCTTTACGAAGTCGATCTTCCCCTTCTCGTCGAGCTTGTCCATCTCCTTCTGCTGGTCCTCGTTGGCGAACACCTGATAGAAATACGCCGTCTTTGCCGTATCGCTGATGCTGTAGCTTTTCAGCAGCATCTTCTTGTCGTATTCCTTCTCGACGTTCTTGATCGCCTGCACGAACGTATAGGTCTTTCTCTGGTCCTCTCCGCCCTCCGTGATTGCCTGATAGGCTTTCGTCTCCTTGACGGACAAAGACTTGAATCCATTTTCGATCCAGTCCTGCGCCTCCTGCGTCGCCGTTCTGCCGAACAGCACGCCCTGCGCCAGCTTCAGCGGCACATCGCCCGGCCGGTCTGTGTACGTCGGATATTGCAGCTGCTGCTCGCCCTCGTTGTTGAGCCTGTATTTGCCGCCGTTCACCACGGACATGATACCCTGCAGGCTCTTGCGTACCTGCCCGCCGCCCATCGGCAGCGCCGCATACGACAGCGGCTTCGAAAGCTCATCCACCAGCACCTGCGCTTTCTTCTTCGTCGCCATGTCCTCTTCGCTCGACAGCAGCGCCTTGTTGACCTTTTCCATATCCGGGAAAGCCGAAATAACTGCAATGCGGTTGCCCTGCAGGTCAAGCCCCATCCATTCGTCCAGCCCGAACATTGCCAGCAGCTGCGTGTTCGGCAGCTCGTCGACCACGCGGCTCGCAAAGCCCTTCCACGCCTCATCCGGCGTTTTCTTCTCCGTCGTATAATCCCAGTTCTTCGGGTTCACGCCGTACTCGGCCATCGCCTGCCACGTGTTCGGTACCTTGTACCCTGACACGTCGCCGACCGTATCGTTCAGCATATCAAACGGGTCGAGGGCCGGTCTCCTGCCGAGGATCGCTTCCGCGACTTCGTTGTAGAGCCACGCGCCGATGAGGAACTTGAGCATAGCTTTTGCCAGCGCTGCCACGCCCTTCTTCCGCTCCTGCGGGATCAGGTCTTTGAAGATCCAGCTCAATTCGTTGTTGACCTCCAGCTGGAACTGCGTGAACATCTTTACGATAGGGCTTCGTACCGTGTACATGAGCGGCGTCGCGCCCTTGCTGCGGTCTGCCATGATGCCAGACGCGAACTGGTCGGCTTCCTCCAGCGCGCTCTGCTGCGACATGCCGCGCTGCATGTTCTCGATCACCCTCGCCCGGACGATGGACCCCGTCGTAAATCCATCGATATGCTCCATCACCCAGCCCGCGATCTCGGACGCCTTATCCATGTTCGACTGCGAAATTCCGTGATACCCGCTCCGGTTGTTGATGAAAACCGACTGCTGGTCCAGCCCGTCCGCCTGCACGTAGTTCGCCAGCGTGTACCACATGCCCTTCATCATATTGACCGTGCTCGTCTGCGCCCACGCCTGCGTCAGCGGAATGAAGTTCGTGACCGCCGAGCCAATATTCGCCGCGACCATGTTCGCGCCCACGCGCTGCTGGGATTTCCGCAGGAAGTTATAGAGCCTCTGCGGGATGATCTCTTCCAACTTTCTGTCAAGATCCGTGCGCTTCCCTGCCAGCACATTCGTGTACTGTGTCAGCCACGCCGCCATGTGCGACATTCGCGTCCGCCCATTCTTTGAAAGCTCATCCATCAGCTGCTGCTTCTGATCCGGGTCAAGCGCGTCGTTCGCCTTGATCGCGTCCATCTGCCGCCGGATGCCTTCGTCGCTCGCGCGGTAGCGGATCTGCGTCTCCAGTGCCCGCATGCGCTGCACATCCTCCGTGTGGAAGATCACGTCGCTCGCCGTATCCAGATACAGATCAAGTCCCTTGATCGCGTTGTACGCCGTCGCATATCCAAGCCGTTCGTTGGCATTCTTGAAATACCGGATGCCCGGCCGGAATCTGGAGGTCAGTCCATTGATCGTCGTCGGCAGCGGCGAGACCGTCCCGGTGAAGCCCAGCTCCCGTCCGAACCGTGCAAGGATACTCTCCTCGTTCTCCGTGAAGTGCGGGAAATATCCACGCCGGTAGGAGATTGGGTCATAGCCGAACTGCACGCGCACCTGATTTATCATGTCGAGCAGCTCGTCATAGATCTTGTGGAACTCCGTGATCGCCTTGTCGATCTTTGCGAAGTCCATGTTCTGGTTGTCCGCTTTCAGCTTCTGAATGACGGCCAGCCATTCTTCATAGGTCTTGCCGTCCTTCTTCGTCTCCGCGTCCTGCCCCTTCAGCATCTCCGCGTTCTCCTGCGCCTCGCCCAGCAGCTGCACGGCGTAGGCTTCGGAATCCGCGTTCCCCTTCATGACCTTCTCGCTGATGTCCAGTGCTTTTACCCGCTCCTGAATTTCAAGGATGAAGTTCTTCCGTGCACTCTCGTTCTGCTTGATCTTGTAGATATACTTGTTATTGAACTCCTTCGCCAGCACATCACCGCCCGGGATCTTCCGCATCACGTCTGCAAAGTTCCGCTCCGGTGTCTCTGTGTTGTAGCCCCATCCGGACCCCTTGTCGACCCACTGATCGAACTTCGCCGCGTCCAGATCCGCGTCCGCCTCGTCGAGCATCCGCTGCTTGTTCTGCACGCGCCATGCCCGCAGCGTCAGCATCCGCGCGTCATACGCTGCTTTCGCCTCATAGACGTCCAGAATGCCCTTGCTGTTTTTCATCTTCCGCACGGCTTCCTCGCTGATGTCCCCGCGCAGCAGCGCGCCTACGATCTTCTGGTCTTCCGCCGTCAGCAGATTCTTGTTCATAACATACTGCACACGCCCACGGAGCTTCTTGACCTCCTTGCTGAGTTCCAACGCTTCTCCTGCCGACTGCGGGATCGCCAGCCCCAGCAGGTCCTTCGCCTTCTTCTGCCGGTCGAGATACCGCTGCGTGACCCGCAGATCTGCGGCAAATTCCTTGACCGCATTCCTCGCGTCATTTTTCGCCCAGTCTAGCCGCGCATTCGTCGCTCTGGCCTCGAACACATCCTGCTTGACCTTGCTGACCTCTGCCGCGTCCACGCCCTTGTAGCCCTCGATCCATTCGCGCGTCTTCCGGATTCCTTCGGCGACCTTGTAGATCTGCATGATCTGTGCGCCCGCCGTTTTGTTGCTCGCCGGGAACAACTGCGGCGCCTTCTTGTGGAGCGTCCAGTAAACGTCACGCACTGGCATCCCGTCGTCCCTGATTTGCATGCTCTTCGCCGCCTGCTGCCGGAACTGATTCCAGTATCGGATATCCTCTTTGTCCTGCGCCGGAATGGAGATCTTCTGATTCTCGATGAATTTCAAGACCCCCTTGTACTCCTCATAGTACGACCGGTTCTCCTCCACGCTGATCTCCGCCGCCGTTTTGACCAGATCGTCCACGAGCTTATTGTCCAGCTCCCCGGTCTGCAAAAACCTCCGCACGATCTGCTCCGTGAACGGCTGCAGCGTCTCCCGCTTCGCCTCCGGCGAAACGCCGAAGCTCCCCGCAATCTTCGCCAGCAGGAAGTTTTCCGCCCGCCTGGTGTACTGCGCCGCCTTCTCCCCCATCAGATCCCGATACCGCCCGTCCTGCGAAGAATACCGGATATCCGGGTTCGTTAGGCTGAAACTTCCGTTGTTTGCAACCGCGGACTTCACCTGCGCAGAATCAAACACAGCCCATGCCTTCACGCCGTTCTCAACCGCCTGAACCCCGTCGTATCCATGCCGTTTCAGCATCTCTACCATCCCCGGCGTATTGATTACCTGCCACATGAGCTCCGGCTTCCCCGCCTGTTCCCATACGGCTTGCAGTTCGCTAGGTCTGATCTGTAGCCGCTTCGCAAGATCCACATAATTCCCGCTGTATCCGCCGTCAGTGTTTCCAACATCCGCCGGATTCTCCACGCGAATATATGCCGGGATAATACGATCGACGTTCCCTGCGTAGATCGATGCCTCCGGCAGAATTCGCTCAACGCTGCGCGTCGCAGTGGAGTATTCTTCCGCGTACTTGATGTTTGCAGTCAGCCAGATCGGTTTCCCGCCTACATCAAACTTTGTAAATTTCGCTCCGGCACCGTGGAACACCAGCAGTGGCTCGCCTGTCGTGTTCGTTGCCTTGCTGTCTGCGAACCAATCCCGGAACGCTGCCGTCTTCGTCTTCTCCCGCTCATCAATCAGTTTCTGCATGAGCCTTGGATTCCGCAGGAAAACGGCGTCCTTAAACACACCGCGCCCGCTCCCATCGTCCAGCATCGCAGATACGGTCTCAAGGTTCTGTTTATCCCGCTCCGACGCCTGCCGCGCACTGGCAGAGAATTTCGCCTTCCCGGTATAATCCCCCTGCTGGTTTCTCTGCTCGCTGAATTTCTGTAGCACATCTTCCGGTAAAATACTCTGGTGCGTACTGTTGACAATTCGGAGCAAATCGGATATACTGATTTTGGTAGCCTTGATAGAGTGTATGCTCTGGGACTTCGTGTCCGCCTGGCTACCTTTTTTCTGTCTTCCGCTGACCGCGTGGAGCATGTCATATGCTTCGACTGCCGCAATTTTGCCTGTCTTTTGCTCGACAGTGATGATTGCCGCAAATTCTCTCCCCGCGCTGTCTGTGGCATACCCGGCCATTGCATAGGTTCCGGTCACATCTTTCGCTGTGTTATATAGCGCATTGATAGGAACTGCATTCTGCACAATGTCCCCTACGACTGCGCCGAGTCTTGCATTGGTCAGCACACGGTTTGCCGCTCCATTGATCCCATGCCGAATGCTGTTTGTCGTCACCATGAGCAGTTTCCCCGTGTACCGGTTCCGCACAAAGGCCTTTCCGTCTCGCTCTGTTCCAACGGCGCGGGCGTTTTTCATACCCTCCTGCACGACCTTTGCTGTATCGACCCGGTTGTCGGCTCCGCGCACCGCGTCGACCTCCGGCAGCATGGTCACGTCCATATCCGGAAGCGATGTCAGGAAATCGTAGGTATAGACGCTTCCGTCTTCCGCAAGGTTGACGCCCTGATAGTTTTTTGTGGTCTGATCCTTCGCAGCAGACATCTTCGCCGGCGGTGCTCTCGCGCTGCCGGATTTTTTCTGCCACTGGCCGACCTCCATCTTCACGTCCGCGCGCAGCTTGTTCGTGCCGTAGTCCGTGCGGTTCATGCCGGCGTAGGTATCCGCGATGATCTCCTCGACGTAGGCGTCCGTGTCGTCGCCGTAGATCCCGGCGTATGCGTCCACATAGCTCTCGATCATCTCCTTCGTGATCTTGCCTTCTGACAGCAGCCGCTTCTGGATCTTCGCCGCCATCTCCGGCCAGCGCTTGACAAGCAGGTGATATCCCTCGTGCTTCGCCAGCTCGAACGCAGAATACTCCTCGCTGTCCGCCCGTATGAGCACGGATCCGTCCTCCGTCACGGCAGCGTCCGCATAAAACGTCTGCCCATCGATCTCCTGCGCCAGATGCCCGGTGAAGAACCGCGCATTCTGTACGCCCATCGACCGGAAGAACTTTGCCGCCGCCTGGATATCCTCGCTTCTTCCCTCCTGCCCCTTCGGCATGACGCGCACTTTTTGCGCGTTGTTCTCTCCGAAACCGAGCTCCGAAAGCGTTACTTCATCCCAAGCTTTTGCGAGATCTCTTGCACCCTTCGCTCTCTTTCTTCCGGTGTCAGCTCTTTGCTGCTGCGCTGTGCTTTGGCGAACGCCTCCAGCTTGTCCTTCGGCACGCTGACCAGCCTGCCCGACTTGTCCTTCATCAGTAACCTCGATACTGCCATTGTTTACCCCTTTCTGCCCTGCGGCAAGGCCCGCTCGATAGGCGGCTGCCGCCACGTCCTGATTCATTCCTTCTGCGTAGCGCATCGCCCGCTGCTCGCTCGCACCGAGTCTGCCCTGCGCGTAAACCTGGCCGAAACTCTGCGCGTACTGCTCTGCCGGCATGCCCGTCGTATTGCCATTCAGGAAATACGCCGCCGTCGTCTCGTCATAGCCTGCTCTCCGGGCCTGCTCCTGCAAATACTGTTCTTCCTGCTGCGCGGCTGCTTCGTCCAGCTCCTGCTCCGCGCCCGCCGTCTGCTGCCGGGCGTACTGCACCGGATCCAGCTCACCCATACTCTCCGTTCCTGGGATGGGTGCAAATAAGCTGTCCTGGTTATACTGCTGCTGCGCTGCCTTCTGGGCCTGCTGCACCGCCTGGACGCTCTGCTGTGCCCGATTCTGCTCCTGCTCCTGCTGGTACTGCTGCGTAAGCCTCTGATTCTCCTGCGCCGTCTCCGCCGCGCTCTTGAAGATCTGGAAGTTCCGTTCATCCGCCTCGGCCTTCGCTTGTGCCTGCTGCTCTTGGGCTTGCAGCTGTTCCAGCCGCGTCAGCGTCTCCGGCACGCGCGGCTCCTGCCCTTCGTCCACTGCTGCCTGCTGCTCCTTCGCCACCTCGCGCAGCGTGTCCTCCACGGCCTTCTGCGTCACCTCGCCGCCCGCGTCCACAGTCTGCTGCAGCTCCTCGGCCAGCTGGTGCGCCCGTGTACCTTCTTCCTGCGCCATGCCGTAATCAATAACGTCCTGCACTTCGCCCGCTTCTAAGACCGCTCTGGCCGTCTGCGTGACGTTTGCTTCTGTAATAACGCGATTCACGCCAGCATAAGTCCCTGCCATCGCAAGGCCGGACAGGCCGCCCGCAAGGAACGAAAGCCCGTCCTCCTTCGCGAAGTCTCCGACCATCGCCGCCAGCGCCTGCGCAGGCGTTTTGCCGTCCGCAATGTAAGCCGCGT
>ERZ1026898.1072-NODE-1072-length-14285-cov-8.360084_pt1 | contig 14285 bp, 7 predicted proteins | sample MGYA00380178_ERZ1026898 | MGnify/ENA primary metagenome ERZ1026898 (study PRJEB33269, sample SAMEA4719814) | human gut metagenome | biome: human-associated habitat; feature: organic feature; material: feces | place: Cameroon | collected 2013-10 ... | reverse complement strand
TGATAACCAACCACTTTCTGTGGCTGTGTTCAAAATGAACACGACCACATCTTGTAGATTATTCTAAACCAATCCACAAGAACGGTGGAATTTACAAGAAAAATACCACCGTATGTAGAATTCGTCAAGAGGGTTTTGAGAGATTTATGCCAGTAAAGTGGAGAGAGTAGGACTTATTTTATCCTGCAATCCCTGCCTTACGCCTGATTGATCTGGCCCAGGATGCCGTTCAGCTGCTCCTCGGTCAGAACGTGGAAATCGATCAGCGTGTTCAGCTGGATTCCCATCATCATGGACAGCGAGGAAGCGTCATCGTCCTTTTTCCCGGTCGCGCCGCCTGCGGCGGAGGCCATGCGCTGCAGGATCGGCCCGATGATCGCAGCACCGACCGGGTGGGTTATGACCTGCTTCAGGGTGGAGGCTGCGGTAAAGTGTACCGGCAGCGGCTGCGCTGCCTGCCATTCCAGCGAACCGGTCAGGCGCAGATCCCGGCTGGATGCACCAACGCAGATCTGGTAAGTGCCGCTTTCTGCATAGAAATCATGCAGCTCCGGCTCATAATAGGCAAGGCTGCGCTTGTCCAGCGTGAACTGCACATCTTTACTCTCACCGGGCTGCAGGGATACCTTGGCAAAACCCTTCAGCTCCCGGACCGGGCGGTGACGCTCACCCTTGGGCGGGGTTACATAGAGCTGCACGGTTTCCTTGCCGGAGACGGCACCGGTATTCGTTACCGTGACGGTAACCTGCACGTCTTCGCCCTCGCGGACGATGCTGTGGCTCAGCCGGAGATCGCTGTATGCAAAGGTCGTGTAGGACAGGCCGTGACCGAAGGGGAACAGAACGTCCGCCTCCTTCGTGTCGTAGTAGCGGTAGCCGACAAATACGCCCTCGGTGTAAACGCTGGTCTCCCGCTCGCCGGGGAAGGAAAGATAAGCCGGGGTGTCGCTCAGCTTCCGGGGGAAGGTCTCTGCCAGCTTGCCGCTGGGGTTGACGGCTCCGTACAGGAGATCCACGGCTGCTTCTCCGGCACCGTCACCGGCAAGATACAGCTCCAGAACCGCTGGGACATCGTTGAGCCACGGCATTTCCACGGCAGAACCGTTGTGCAGGACGACCACAGTATTCGGCTGTACCGCAGCGACTGCGGCGATGAGGTGATTCTGATTTTCCGGCATGGCAAGGGTGGTGCGGTCGTAGCCTTCGCTCTCGTACCGCTCCGGGAGTCCGGCAAAGATCACGGCGACATCTGCGTCTACGGCAGCGGCCACCGCGGCCTGTTCCAGCGCAGGATCCACGGTATCCTCATCGGTGCGGTAGCCCTGTGCATAGGCCACACCGGGGGCGTGTTCCAGCGCACAGCTGACCTTCGCACTGTTGACATGGCTGCTGCCGCCGCCCTGATACCGGGGATGCTCCGCGAACTCGCCAAGGAACACCGCCTTGCAGCCCTTTGCCAGAGGAAGTACGCCCTTTTCGTTCTTCAGCAGAACCGCAGAGTTCTCCGCAACAGAAACTGCCATCCGGTAGTCTGCGTCCCGGTCAAATACGGCGCTCGCGTTTTCAGTTTTGGTCACAGAATCCACGAACCGCAGCAGGTTGCGGACGGCAGCGTTCAACTCCTCCTCCGAGAGCGTTCCTGCCTTGATGGCAGAAAGGATCGAGTTTGTGCCGCGGCCGCTTCCGCCGGGCATTTCCAGATCCTGTCCGGCGGCGATGCCCTTGGCGCGGTCTTTTACTGCGCCCCAGTCGGTGACCACCATGCCCTCATAGCCCCAGCGTTTGCGCAGGATGTCGGTCAGCAGTTCCTTGTTCTCCGAGCAGTGGGTGCCGTTGAGCTTGTTGTAGGCGGCCATCACGCCCAGCGGCTTTGCCTTTTTGACCACCGTTTCAAAGGCGGGAAGATAGATCTCGTGCAGGGTGCGCTCGTCCATCACGCTGTCGCTGACCATCCGGTCGGTCTCCTGATTGTTGGCGGCAAAATGCTTGATGCAGCTGCCCACACCATTGCTCTGGATGCCGTTGACCAGTGCCGCGCCCATCTCACCGCTGAGATAGGGGTCTTCGCTGAAATACTCAAAGTTACGTCCGCACAGCGGGCTGCGCTTGATGTTCAGACCGGGGCCAAGCAGCAGGGCCAGATTCTCGGCGCGGCACTCGTTGCCCAGCGTTTCGCCCAGCTTTTCTGCCAGAGCGGTGTCAAAGCTGGAAGCCACCGCCGCACTGGACGGGAAACAGACCGCAGGGATGCTTTCGTTGATGCCCAGATGGTCGCCCTGCTCGTCCTGTTTGCGCAGACCGCTGGGGCCGTCGCTCATCATCACGGCAGGCACACCGAGCCGCTCCACCGGCTGTGTATGCCAGAAATCCGAACCGGAGCAGAAGTCTGCTTTTTCCTCCAGTGTCATCTGCTGGAGGATCTTTTCAATGTCCATTCTGTAATGCCTTCCTTTCGTTTGAGGGCAGTCCGCAGCCCTCTGATTTTCTTGCCCAAAGTATAACAGGAAAACCGGAGACAGTACGGATGAAAAGTCGTGAAGTAAGATGAAATTTTTGGATTATAATAAATGACACGACTTTTTGACCGACAACACAAATTTTCGCACCCATACTCCGTGGGATTCCCTTTATAATAAGAGCAGAGATCAACCGGAAAAAGGAGATGTAGATGATGCAAGCAACAAATCTGAAAACGAACCATCTTTCTGCGCCGCTCGGCATGGATGCCGGGACGCTGTTTTTGTCGTGGCAGTGCGCCGGAGGTGTGCGCCAGACTGCCTACGAAATTGAAGTGACCGCCGGAGCCGGAACGCTGTGGACGAGCGGAAAGGTTTTGGGCAGTGGGATGCACACCGAAACGCCCGCCGCTGTACCGCCCAAGACGCAGGGACAGTGGCGCATCCGCCTGTGGGATGAAAACGATCAGCCCGGCGCATGGAGCGAAGCTGAGTTTGAAACGGGTCTTGCGCAGTCGGATTGGCAGGGCGTGTGGGTCTGCCCGGAAACAGAAGAGCCGGACATCGACTGCACCGATGCCATCAACGCCTTTGCAAAGCCCAACTGGGAGCAGAAGCAGGCGGCGCTGGAAGCCTCCGGCAAGGGGCAGGCGCAGCCTTATCAGCCCCACCGCCCGGCAAGCTATCTGCGCAAAACGTTCACCGCCCCGGCGGGAGAAGGCAAGCGGCTGTACATTACTGCCAGGGGGCTGTATGCGGCATGGCTGAACGGCAAGCGGGTCGGCGACATGGTGCTTGCCCCCGGCAGCTTTACTGCGGATAAGCACCTTGGGGCACAGACCTACGATGTGACCGCGCTTGTCCGTGACGGTGAAAATGAACTGCTTATCGCATTGGGCGACGGCTGGTACCGCAGCACCTCCGGCGTGGATGGTGACCGTGACCTGTTCGGCAGCGAACTGGCTGTCCTGTTCCAGCTGGAAGTGAACGGCAAGGCGGTCTGCGTTTCGGATGACGACATGGAGGCCACCCAGTGCGGCCCGATTCGCCAAAATGATCTGCAGCAGGGCGAAGTGTACGATGCCCGGCTGGAAGGGGAACTTTCCGGTTGGCATGGCGTAAAGACCGAGCCGAACACCCTGCCCATCACCGGCATGAACACCGTGCCCATCCGGGAGCAGGAAGCCTTTGCGGGCAGGCTGCTGCGCACCCCTGGCGGCGAGACCGTGCTGGACTTTGGGCAGAACATGGCTGGCTACGTGGAGATGAAGCTGACCGCCCACGCCGGGCAGAAAATCAAGCTGCTGTGCGGCGAAGCACTGGACGAGAACGGCAACTTTACGCAGGAGAACTTTCAGGACCGCAACCGCCACAAGGAGGGCGGCACGGCACAGCTGCTGGAACTCGTCTGCAAAGAGGGCGAGAACCACTACAAGCCCAGCTTTACCATTATGGGCTTCCGGTATGCAAAGGTGGAAACGGACATCGACCTGACCGAGGCGGAGTTTACCGCCCACGCCGTCTATTCGGAAATGCCGGTCACCGGCAGCTTTGGATGCGGCAATGCCGATGTGAACCAGCTGGTGCAAAACAGTGTGTGGAGCCAGAAAGGCAACTTCTGCGATATCCCCACCGACTGCCCCACCCGCGAGCGCGCCGGTTGGACCGGCGATATGGGCGTGTTCATCGAGACCGGTCTGACCCTGATGGATTGCTACCCGGTGGTGGAAAAATGGCTGGCAGAATGCCGCCTGAACCAGTACCCGGATGGACGCATGGCAAACATTGCGCCGCCCACCAGCCGCCCCGGCTACATGACCCCCATGCTCTGTATGTCGGCGGGCTGGGGCGATGCTGCCATTCTGGTGCCCTACGCCCTTTATAAGCGCACTGGCGACCGCAAAATCCTTGCAGATAACTACGAGATGATGCAAAAGTGGTATGCGTTTCTGCTGGGTCGTGCCCAGCAGACCACCCAGGAGCAGCAGACCGGGGCATACGCCAAGTACACGGTGCTGAACGGCTTGGACTACGGCGAGTGGTGCGAGCCGGGCATTACCCCCATGCAGGCCATGATGAACCCGCGCAAGAGCGTGGGTACGGCGTATCTGGCTTATTCCGGGCGGCTTCTGGCAGAAATTGCGCAGGCGCTGGGCAAGGCAGAGGACGCAGCGCAGTACCGCGACACCGCAGAAAAGGCGGTCAAGGCATACCGCGCCGCCTTTACGGATAACGGGAAAATTACTTCTGACCGCCAGTGTGAATACGTCCGCGCCATTGCCTTTGCGCTGCTGGGCGAGGAGGAGAGCCAAACTGCTGCGGATACCCTGAACCGGATGGTGGCGGAAAACGGCTACCACCTGAACACCGGCTTCCTTTCTACGCCCTTCCTCTGCGAGGTGCTGGCAAGGTACGGCTATGCCGACACCGCTTACAAGCTGCTGTTACAGGACACCGCACCCAGCTGGCTCTATGAGGTCAAACAGGGCGCTACCACCGTATGGGAAACATGGACGGGCATTGATGCAAACGGCCACCCCAGCGAATCCCTGAACCATTATTCCTACGGCGCCATCTGCGGCTGGCTGTTCGGCGGCGTGTGCGGCGTCCATCTGGCAGGGGAGACCCTGACCATCGCCCCCACCCCGAACCCGGCTCTGGGCTGGGCAAAAGCGGTGTACGATTCCCCGGTGGGGCGCATAGAAAGCGGCTGGCAGTATGAGGGGGACACCGTACAGTATACGATTACCGTGCCCTGCAATCTGGAAGCACAAGTGATTCTGCCGGATGGCCGGAACCTGACACTCCAGCCGGGCACCCACACCCTGTAATGCAAAAAGATTCCCCGCAAAACACAACGCCCCGCACCGGAAGGAGAAACCGGTGCGGGGCGTTGCTTTTATGAGGGTAATGAAGAAGAAAATGATGAGAAAATGGCAGATCAGAATTTTTGCGCAAGGTATTTTGCACTGAGCTGGAAGCTCTTGACGGGGGAGTTGTCCACCCAGTTGCGGTGGCTTTCCAGAATGACAGCATCCACATCCATGGCAAGGGCCTGTGCCATCAGGCTGTCAAGGTCCATATTGCCGGTGCCCAGCTCCATGCTGTCGGTTTTCAGGATGGGCGTGATGGCGCTGCCGGTGATGCGGGCACCCCGGTCGTTGATGTGCCATAACTTCATGCGGGAGCCGAGCCGCTGCATCCATGCCAAGGCGTTTGCACCGCCCTCGGTGAACCAGTAGCTGTCAAACTCAAAGTTGACAAATTCGGGATTCGTTTCCTCGATTAAAATATCGTAGGAGCGCTTTTCTGCGTTCACATGCCGCAGCTCGCAGTTGTGGTTGTGGTAGAGCAGATGGATGCCCTCGGCTGCCAGAGCTTCCCCGGCTTTGTTCAGCCGCTGTGCAAGTTCGTGCATGGCGGCTTCATCGCCGTAATCAAAGCGGTACATCCCGGTGATGACCACATACTGTGTGCCGAAGCTCTTTGCTTCCTCGGCCACAGCGTGAGCATCCCGCTCCAGAGAGCCAAGGTCGGTGTGCAGGCTGACCACCTGAAGGCCTGCCTCCTGCACCAGCTTGTGCCAGTCCAGATTACCGCCCTTGCCCACCGGCATACCGGCGGCCTTGGTCAGCAGCTTTACCACAAAGCCAATGGGGTGGATCATAAATCCACACAGTTCAATGCCGTCGTACCCGGCGGCTTTCATGGCAGCAAGGGTCTCTTTGGCCTGCTGCTCGTTGCTCAGTACAGTGCCCAGCATAAATTGCTGCACGGCTTTGATGGGCATGGTTTACCCCTCCAGTTTGAAAGTCTTACCCGGCATGATGCCGTTTTCGTTAAAGCTGTCCACGCAGACGTAGTATTCCTGCCCGGCGGTCAGGGTGGAAAGGGTCACTTCGTCTGCATCGTACACCAGCCAGCTCAGATAGAGCTTATCAGGCGCAACGCCGTAGCGGACGTTGCAGCCCTGTGCATTTTCGATATGCTTCCAAGTGATCTTTGCATCCAGTGCATCCACGCGAGCCCCGGCGGCTTCGGCCTGTGCGGGCTTCGGGCCCTCGCCGTTGCCGAACACCCGCAGGCCGCTGATGCGCAGCGCCTGTCCGTAGGGCAGTTCGCCGCCGGTGACCCGGACGTACCGGGCGCGGATGCCGTCGGCATATTCGTAGTAGCCGTTGGAGCATTCCCGGGCAACCGTTTCGCGGGTCGTCCAGTCTGCGCCGTTCACACTGGTCTCCACCGTGTAATGAGAGATCTGCGGGCGGGTCTCGATGTGGCGGGTCTTGCGGTCGTCGCCGTAGCTGTCCGCCGGGAAATCCACTACCAGCTTCTCGTCCGCCATGTTTACCTGAATGGCGCGGACATCGCTGTCCTTTCCCAAATCAACACACAGCCATTGGCCCGGTTCTGCGCTGGCGGCACTCCACCAGCTGCGGCAGTCCTCGTTGACTGCCAGCTCCGGACTGCTGTTTTCTGCGGTGCTGGAAGCCGTGACCGGCTTTTTGTAGCTCAGCAGCATCCATTCCGGCTGCTGGCTGGCGGCATCGAATTTTCCAGACGGGATGCGGTGGGGGTAATCGGCAAAGTTCTGGTTGCAGTAAAGCACGCCGTCCTTGTCGAACCCGGCAGGAAACAGCCCCACCCGGCGCTCAAAGTCATAGTTGACGGAAATGCGCATGGTGGAAGCGTGCCACCAGTTGCCGTAGGTGTCGGCAATGGTACTGCCGTGGCCTGCACCGGTAATGAAGCCACCGGGCTTTGCGGAGAACGGATTGGATGCCTGCCGCACAAAGGGGCCCAGCGGAGAACGGGAGGTGTATACACCGTCGGCGTAAGTGTTGTACTGGGTGCCAGGGCAGGCATATTGCAGGTAATAGAGGCCGTCATGCTTTGTCATAAAGGCACCCTCGATGTAGGGCTTGCCGATGGCGTTGAACATGGCAGTCAGGCTTTCGACACTCAGACCGGGGATATTTGCCATCTGCGGCGGCAGATTCAGCTTGCCGGTCTTGGGATCATAGAACTGCTTCATGGACTGGTACAGCACGCTGGCTTCCCGGTCCACGATGCCGTTGTTGCCGGGGCGCTCGTAGCCCAGTACGGTTTCATTGCCGAAGATCAGCTCCTGCTTTTCACCGATGGGGGTCATGGTGTCCGGGTTCAGCTCCACCCCGTAGATGGGGGAGATGTTGGAGCAGCCCCAGTAGAAGTACACCCGGCCATCGTCATCGCAGAACAGATCCGGGTCCCAGAAGGCAAAGGGGGCAGACACTTCGGTAAACGGCTCAGTCAGGGGGTCAGCGGTGCGCAAAATGGGGCAGTTGCGTCCCTTGCGGCTGGCGCAGAAATAGAGGTAATTGCCCACCTGCCGCACATCCGGTGCGTAGTCGTAGATCAGCAGGCCGGGGTCTGCATGGAAGTCCCAGTTCAGCAGATCCTCCGAATACCAGAAGCCTGCCGACATGGAAACAAAGAGATAATATTTGCCCTTGAAATAAACCAGCGTCGGGTCTGCACCCTCCCGGAAACCCGCCACGCGCGGGCCTTCCTTCATGTGCTGATAGCGGTAGCCCAGATCAAGGGGGTTGCAATAAGTCTGTCTCATCGAAACTCACTCCTTGGAAATACCCTGCAATACACGGTTCAGCTGCTTGATGTCCTCCTCGGAAGCGCCTGCCTGCATCAGCATGGATTCAATGGTCATCCGCTGCATGGCGCGCTCCATCATGGCCACCAGAGCCGGGTTATCCTTCACGGCGGCGGCCACATCGCCGCGGGCAGCGGCGGCCTTATCGGAGATCTGCTTCAGGATGGGGCCAGCCTTGGGGTCTGCCATGGCTTTGGCCATGTTGTCCTTCACCGACCAGCAGCTGGCATCCAGCTCCCCGTCAAACCAGTTGGTCACATTCTTGCGGTTGTCCATGGCGTAGTCCGGGTTGGGGGTGTCCACCTTGTTCACCAGAATTACGCTGCTGTGCTCGCCGGAGCGCGCCTCAATGCTGTGCTTGCCGGTAATGGGCAGCTGGAAGGCGAACACCTTGTCGCCCTGCTTAGTCTCCACCAGCTGACCGTCCTTGTACAGCGAGACCTCTGGCAGATTGGAGTAGACCTTGATCTCGGTCACATCCTCGGCGCGGTCCACATAGCGGCTGCCGCACAGGTGCACGAAGGGCTCCTTGCTCCAGTAGGCCTTGTAGAGATAAAAGGGGTCTTTTTTCAGCTTGCGGTCAAAGGTGACAAGACCCTTCTGGTTTTCGCCGTGCTTGCCGCCCTCGTCCCGGCCATCGGCGGCAAAGTCGAACATATTCCACACATGGGTCGCCCACAGCCAAGGACGGTCGGCGATCATCTTTGCAATATGCTCGTGGTAAACGCACTGATAGCTTTCGGTGTAGTCGCCCTTTTCCGGGTGGCTGCTCTGATACTGGGGGTTAGCATCTGCGCCATACTCCGAAAAGCCGATGCAGCGGTCGGGGTAATCGGCGTGGTATTTGTCAAAGAACTCGTCGTTCTGCTCCAGTTCGCCCAGATACCAGCCAAAATAGAGGTTGTAGCTGTTCACGTCCGGGATCTCCAGAATGGGGCTGGTGGTCTCCAGCATGAACACATTTGCCATGGTGGTCTTCCGGGTGGGGTCCAGCTTGTGGGCCAGCTCGTTCAGCAGACGGTGGTTTTCCAGCAGATCTTCATTGACAGCGGATGCGGCGGTAATCTCGTTGGACAGGCCCCAAACGGCAATGCAGGGGTGGTTGTAGTTCTGGACGATCAGCTCTTCCATCTGGGTCAGGGTGTTGGCACGGCCGTTGGTCATGTGCATGGTGATGTAGGGAATCTCTGCCCAGATGACAAGGCCCTTTTCATCGCACAGGTCGTAGAAATACTGTGCGTGCTGGTAGTGCGCCAGCCGGATGGTGTTGGCACCCATTTCCAGAATGATGGAAATGTCCTCCTCCATCATTTCGTTTGTCAGGGCAATGCCGGCCCCCTTGCGGTCCTGATGGCGGGAAACACCGCGCAGCGGATAGCTGCGGCCGTTCAGGATGAAGCCCTTCTGTGGGTCAAACTCAAACTTCCGGCAGCCGAAGCGGGCAGAAGTCTCTTCACCGTTGTCCAGCTTGGCAGAGACGGTGTAAAGGAAGGGATCGTCCACGCCATCCCACAGGCGGGCATTGTCCAGGGTGAAAACAGCCTTTGCAGTGCCGTTTTCCGCCGGAGCGGTGATGCTCTGGCCTTCCAGCGCAAAGGTAACGCTCTGTGCACCCACCACGGCGGCTTCCACAGTGACTTCGACGGTCTTAGCGGCAAGGTCGGTGACGATGGGGGTCACCTTCAGAGCCGGTGCGCCGTTTGCGGGCAAAGCGAAATGCTCTGCCGGAACGATGTGCAGAGTTACATCGCGGTAAATGCCGCCGTAGAAGGTGAAGTCTGCCTTCTGGGGGTACACGGTGTCGTTGTCGCTGTTGTCCACGCTGATCGCCAGCAGATTTTCCTCTTTGAGATGTTCGGTCAGGTCAACCCGAAAGGTAGAATAGCCGCCCTTGTGCTCGGCCAGCTTTTCGCCGTTCAGGTAGACTACAGCGGTCATAGCGGCACCGTCCAACTGCAAAATTGCTTTGCCGCCTGCCGGGATGGCGGGCTTTGCCAGAGCCAGCGTATACCAGCAGGTGCCGCGGTAGTAATCGTTGCCGCCGTCCTGACCGTCCACGGCGTTCCATGTGTGGGGCAGGGTAATGGCCTCGCCCATCACGGCGGTGGGGATGCCGGGGTTCTCATTGGTAAAATGCCAATTGCTATGATTCAGCAGGATGGTCTTGCTCATGGTAAAAACTCCTTTATGAAAAATGGATAGAATCAGCAAAAACCGAAAGAGCGTATGAGCCCTTTCGGTTTTTGCGGGGTGTTACTGCATGTGTTCTGCAATCACTTCATGACGAAGGGCGTCTTTCTTATCTGCGATGCGCTTCTGGACGTTGACCATTTCCTCCTTGGTCAGGGGACAGCCCAGCATGGCCATCAGGGTAATGAGCCAGCCCAGCATCGGCAGACCGTACTTGATGGCAAGGGTCATCCAGAAGATGCCGGAGGTGTAGGCATCCGTGGGCTGGGGCATCGTGGTGGTGTAGCCCAGAATAGCCACGGCACCGGTGGCGATGACAGCAGCCACCGAGGTGATGAGTTTGTCGATCAGGCTGTAAGTGCCGGAGACCACAGCCGGGATGTAACGGCCGCTGCGGTCCAGCTCGTAGTCGATGGTGTCAGCCATATAAGAGGTGTTGGAGGTGGTGATGCACATATTGGAGCCGTTTTGCAGCAGGGTCAGCAGCACGTAAACGATCATGTTCCAACTGCCCATCACGCCGATCTGACGGGTATCTGTGAAGATGAAGAACAGGATCAGCACAGAGGTGATGGCCATGCTGATGCAGGTCCAGGTCACGATGCCCTTCTTGCTGCCCTTTTTGCCCACATATTTTGCGCCGAAGGCTGCAAAGAAGATAGAAGGCACCATGCTGATCACGCCAAGGGTGGTGGCAAGACCCATGTTGCCGATCAGGATGCCGTTCAGCATGGTGTTGATGATGGCCTGGCTGCCCACCTGCTGTGCCAGCTTGTCGGAAGCGTTGGAGGCGATGTAGCACTGCAGGGGCTTGTTGTGCTTGAGCACCTCAAGAATATCCGCAGTTTTCAGCGGCTCGTGTTTTTTGTTGGTGCCCTCAAAGTTTTCGGGATTATCGTAGGCAGAGATACCGGCGCAGACGATCAGGGTGCCGATGCCGGCAATGATCAGGACGATGGTGCAGACGGTGCTGAGGAAGTCCTGATTGAAGGTGCCGCCGCACTTGGGCAGGATGACGGTGTAGATCAGCATGCTCATGCCCATGGGCACGGCGTAGTTCAGGGCAGTGGACCAGACCCCGATGGTGGGACGCTGCCGGGGATCGTTGGTCATGATGGCAGGCAGGGTCTGGGCGGTCATGTTGGTGACGGTGTAGCCGATGATGTAAATAATGTAGGTCAGGGCAAACACCGGCAGGCCGAAGCCCTTGCTGGAGCACAGGTTGAACATGCACAGCAGGCCGACTGCTTCGATCAGGTAGCCGCTGATCAGCAGAACGCGCAGCTTGCCGAAACGGGTGTTGACGCGGTCGTAAACAAAGGCCAGCATCGGGTCGGTAAAGCCGTCCAGAATGCGGGCCAGCATCAGGATGAGACCCACGGTTGCGGTGGTGATGCCGTAGCCGATGCTGGCCGAATAACTGGCCATACCGATCAGAGAGTAGACGCTCATACCCACAAAGGCGTTGCAGGCATAACAGATGATCTGCCAGAGCTTTGCACGGCGGTACTGGACACCGTCTACCTCACTGGCGCTGGGTTTCTTTTGGAACATAATGATTTTCCTCCTTTTTGTGTGAACCGGTTTCCGCTTTTCCTGACACCAGAATAACAGAATGCAACAGATACTGCAGGATGAAAAACTTGGATTGAGGATAAAAATTCGTGCAGTTATACTTGCTCAACGAAAAATCTACCAATAACGTGAAAAATTATCCTTTTTGCGCCGCACAGACCTGTTACAATAGGCACAAGAGAAAACACTGCTTCTGGATAAAAGGAGAACCATCATGCAGAAATTTGAAAAAGGCTTTTTCATCGGTGCTGCAACAGCAGCCCATCAGGTAGAGGGTAACAATACCAACAGCGACTACTGGGCACAGGAGCAGCTGCCCCATTCCAGCTTTACAGAGCCCAGCGGCATTGCCTGCGACCATTATCATCGGTACGAAGAGGACATCAAACTCCTGGCCGATGCCGGGCTGAACGCCTACCGCTTTTCCATCGAGTGGGCACGGGTGGAGCCGGAGGAAGGCAAATTTGATCCGGAAGCCATCGAACATTACCGCAAGGTCATCGCCTGCTGCAAGGCGCAGGGCGTAGAGCCCATCGCCACCCTGCTGCACTTTACCAGCCCGAAATGGCTCATCTGCAAGGGCGGCTGGGAAGCAGAATCCACGGTCGAGGACTTCAAAAAATATGTGACCTATGTGATGGAGCAGCTGGGCAGCGAGCTGCGCTATGTCTGCACCATCAACGAAGCCAATATGGGCCTGCAGCTGGCCGCCATCTCCAAGCGGTTCCGCCTGATGGCAGAACAGGCTGCGAAAAATGCCGCAGCAGCCGGAAAGTCTGCGGAGGGCACGGTGCAGGTGGGCATGAACTTCCAGAAGATGATGGAAAACATGAAGTTTGCCGCCATGGAAAACGCACAGGTGTTCGGCACACCCCAGCCCCAGATCTTTGTCAGCGAGCGCACCCCGGAGGGTGACCTGCTGGTGCTGCGCGCCCATGCCGCCGCACGGGATGCCATCAAGGCCATCTGCCCGGAAGTCAAGGTGGGCCTGACCCTCTCGCTCCACGACTTGCAGGCACAGCCCGGCGGCGAAGCCTTTGCCGAGGCCGCATGGCAGGAGGAGTTTACCCACTACCTGCCCTACATTAAAGAGGACGATTTCCTTGGGGTGCAGAACTACACCCGCACTCTTTATGGCCCGCAGGGGCAGCTTCCGGCACCGGAGGGCGCAGAGCTGACCCAGATGGATTACGAGGTCTACCCGCAGGCACTGGAGCACGTCATCCGTAAAGTGGCAGAAGCATTCAAGGGCGATCTCATCGTCACCGAAAACGGCATTGCCACCGCCGAGGATGCCCGTCGTGTGGCGTTTATCCGGCAGGCACTGGACGGCGTGCAGCACTGCATCGCCGACGGCATCCCGGTGAAGGGCTACTTCTACTGGAGCCTGATGGACAACTTTGAGTGGCAGAAGGGCTACGCCATGCAGTTCGGCCTGATCGCCGTGAACCGTGAAACCATGGAGCGGACCGCAAAGCCTAGCCTTGGGGTGCTGGGCAGTTACGCAGAAAAATAAGCTGCAATAGCAAAAAACAGGCTGCGGAAGATGCTTCTCGCAGCCTGTTTTGGTTCAGTGGGAAAGATGCAGACCATGGACACCATTTGCAACCACGGCGGCAATTACGTTGATGTGCTTTTGCGCCAGTTTGGCGTCGGTGTTCAAAAGCCCGGAAAGACCGTTCATTACAAAAATCAGGATGGCACCGACATTTTCATATTGGGACGGCTCGATATTGTCACCTTTGATTTTTTCCAGAATGGCATCCCGCAAATGCTGCGTAAAGCGGTTCATCGCGGATACCGGAACCACACCGAGGTAATCCGTTGCCTGCTGGAGAGCAGCAAACATTTCCTGCACAAAGGCCTCCGGTTCATCCAGCAGCTGCTGTGCGCCGCGCATATTGTCGCAGACGAGCTGGACTGTCTGCCGCTCCATTTCGGCGGTGAGTGCATCCAGCGTTTCATAGTGGGAATAAAAGGTCGTTTTGTTGATCTCGGCGCGTTCGGCAATTTCCTTGACCGTGATCTTTTCAATGGGCTTCTCCCGCAGCAAGTCGATAAACGTTTTCTGAATGGCACGCTTCGTTTTTTTGACCCGGATATCCATACAATTCCTCCGTCAATGTATTTCGTAAAGGATGCTTAACCAACGCTTGGAACGTGATCCGTTGCTTAAACACCGGACACGCCGGAAACTGCTGATTGCAGCCCCTGCGGCATAGTGCTATTATAACACCATAGAGATGGATAAGCAACTAAGAGTTGCAAATCTAGTTCGTGAATACGAAAAATAAAAAATGGAGGATGCTTTATGAAAATGATGAATTTCAACAGTGTCAGAGATAAAGTTGCTATCGTCACCGGCGCAAGCCGCGGCATCGGCCGCGCCATTGCCGAGTGCTTCGGCGAAAACG
>ERZ1026898.1071-NODE-1071-length-14286-cov-5.792776_pt1 | contig 14286 bp, 10 predicted proteins | sample MGYA00380178_ERZ1026898 | MGnify/ENA primary metagenome ERZ1026898 (study PRJEB33269, sample SAMEA4719814) | human gut metagenome | biome: human-associated habitat; feature: organic feature; material: feces | place: Cameroon | collected 2013-10 ... | reverse complement strand
CCAGGACGACGCCTGCATTCACTGCCAGGACAGCAGGTAGGAACTGGATTTTCGCCAGCCATCCGAACCATTTGGCTGCCAGGCCCGTAAAGTCCAGAAACAGAAGAGTGCAGAGGATAAACACGGCTCCTGCTGCAATTGTGCGAATCTTTTTCAGCATATCTTGTTGCTAGTTCAATATTATTAGAACCGGAGCAGGGTGACTCAATTCGAGCTTGACCTCATCCTTGTCCGCGACGTTCAATGTTGCCTTCCACCAGTTGTCAAAAACCACGCCCGAAGTCTGCCATTTCAGACCTTCCGACTTGATGGAGAGAGTGTTGTCCGGCGAAAATATGGAAATCTCCCTGCCGCTTCCCACGAAAAACGAAGTGCTGGAACAGATGGCGAATGATGTGGTCCAATCTGAAATCATGTCCACGTCCAGTTCGTGCGGAATCTCCACGCCCGCCAGCAACTCCTTTTCTTTCAGACCGTTGAGTTCCTTGGCGTATTCCATCAGATAAGCCAGGTTCCCGATGGTATGGTCCTCCCTTTTTCCTCCCGCTCCCAAGATATGAATCGTATCTATATCATGGTAATTCATCAGCGCGTAGCGGAAAGCCTTGTTCAGGTCATTGTAATCCTGCTCCTCCACCTTGACGATGATGCCGGCATATTTCCCGCGCATGGATTTCGGCAGCGAATCCAGATCCCCGATTATGGCATCCGGCAGCCTCTCCTCTCCGAAAATCTTCACGTTGTTCCGCATGAATGCAGTCGCCGCCCCATCGCAGCAGATGACGTAATCAGCTGTGCGAATGAGATATAGAGGATATTCCTTCTTGGGGAAATCTCCGTTGCAGATGATTGCCGCGCTTGCCATATCTTATTTTTTACGAATGATGCCCAAACCATGTCTTACCGGAATGATGACGGTCTCCACCCTCGGGTCGTTCGCCGCCAACTCATTGAATTTCACGATTCCCGCGGTCTGCTTGTCCTCCGGCACGTGCTCCGCGAACACCTTCCCGTCCCAAAGGACGTCGTCGGCGAGAATAAATCCTCCGCTTCGCGTCAATGCTAGCGCAAGTTCGTAGTAGTCAGCGTATTCTCTCTTGTTTGCGTCAATGAATACTAGGTCGTAGACTGTCTTCCCGTCCTGCTCGCGGAGAAATTCCTTGGCGTCCCCTATGTGGAGCGAAATCTTGTCCTCCACGCCGGCGCGTGTGAATCCCTCCATTATCAGGTCTTCCATCTCGTCATTGATTTCGAGCGTGTCAATGTGTCCGTTTTCCGGCAGTCCGAGTGCCATGCAGATGGCGGAATAACCTGTGAATGTTCCGATTTCCAGCACATTACGTGGTGAAAGCATCTTCACCAGCATATATAGAAATGCGCCCTGGGTGCGTCCGGACAGCATCCTCGGGTAATTGGTCCTGATATTGGTCTGACGCTCCAGCCAATCCAGCGCGTCATTCCTGAAAGAACTATGAAGCTCAATGTATTTTTCCAATGGACTTTCCATCTCACTTCTAATTTTTGTCGTTTAGTGCCTCGCGCGTGGGGGTGCCTCTGTTTCAGCTAATTACTACCTGCGACCATTGCAGGCCCACGCGCTTTTATATTCGTTACCCCTACCCTAAATCCCTCCCCTCGGGGGAGGGACTTACCCACGCCCTATCGGGCTCTAAGTTGCCTATCGGGCTTTAAGTTATTTTCAATGTTGCCTGGGTAGAGGGCTTCATTGTGAGTTTGCGTGGAGCGTAATATCTTGAATATTAGTCGTTTGATTAATTTCAGAGTTAACAAAACCCTAACTCTGAAATCAGCTATATTGCTGACTAGCAGGTGCTTATGCTCCACGCTGATAGACCTGCTTCCACTGCCTCGCGTGCGGGGGCTCCTTTGTCTCTATCACAACATTATCAGCGAGCTGGTGCGGCCCGGGGCGAAAATCCGGCAGGCCATGTCGCGGATTTCGGCGGCTGTGACCGCCTCCACCTGCCTTCTGGTCTCCTCCGAAGAAGAAACCATGCCGTAAGCCAGGAGACTTTTCCCCATGCCCAGGCATTGGGCCTCCCCGTTGTCCGAACTGATGGCGAGCTGGCCCAGAAGCTGTTTCTTGGCCGCATTGAGCTTTCTGTCAGACAGTTCCGACTCCTGCAGTTTCGCCAGTTCCCTGTTTATGGCAGCCATGCATTTCTCCAGATTCTCCCTCTCGCATCCGAGCGATATGGCCAGAATTCCGGTATCCGAATACTGCGTATATGAGGTCTCCACGCCGTACACCCAGCCATGTTTTTCACGCAACACGCTGTTCAATATCGAATTCATTGCCGGCCCGCCCAATATGTTGCTCATCAATACGGTAGCGATTCTTTCCTTCTCCTCGTAAAGCGACGGGGCGAAACCTCCGATCACCGCATTGGCCTCATGATTCCTCTTGTTCAGCACGTCGCTGAAGACATTGTCCAGAACCACGGGCTTCAGCCTGGCCTGTCCGCCGGAGACATCAGCATTGTCCCCGAAGAACTTGCTGAACATTTTTCGCGCGTCAGCCTCCATCTTTTTCTCGTCGATGTCGGCGACGATGGTGAATGCCATTGACTGCGGTACGAACTTGTCTTTCATGAACTTGCGCAACTCTTCCGCAGTGATGGCCTTGACCGATTTCACCGTCCCGAGTATAGGCATTGAAAGCGGATGCCCCATGAAAAGCTTCTCCTCGAAGCGGTCGTAGATGTCGTCTGCCGGGCTGTCCTTGTAAGACTTGATTTCGTCTATCACGACGCCCCTTTCGGTGTCGACTTCATTGTCCGGAAACATGGCCGAAGTCGCGATTTCCAGCAGCAATGACTCTGCTTTCGGCAAATCTTCTTTCAGCACCGTCGCATGGAGCACGATTTCCTCTTTGGTCGTGTAGGCATTCAGTTCTCCGCCTAACTTGTCGAGGTAACCGTTTATCACTGAGGAACTTTTGTTTGCCGTGCCCTTGAAAAGCGTATGCTCCGTAAAGTGGGCGATGCCGCTATGGAACCCTGCCTCGGACCTTGTTCCGCAACTGATGCCCAACGCGCAATAAGCTACGGCGGATCCGCCTCTTTTCACTGCATATCTGATTCCGCACCCTGCTTTCCCTGTAATCATAATATGCTGTTTATCTGGTTTTTGCAATCTTTTTAAGATCTCCCTTGAGAAAGCCGGCATTCTCCGTGCCGGTGACAGTATGTCTCTTGTAATAGAACAGCTCGTGCGTTCTCGCGTCAATGAGAATCTTCCAGCATACAGCGCCCTTGTGCGGCTCCGCCGGAGTGATCACGTAGCTGACCAATGTCCTGCTGTCGCCTGCCAGAAACAGGCTGTCCGCCACGTCTCCGCTTTCTATGTCAATGCCTTTCTGTGCGATCTTTTCACGGAATGCGGAATCCGCTGCCGGTGCGATGTCCTCTTCAGCTATGACTGCCTTGCGTCGCGCCGATTTGCTGAGAGGGGTCACGTATGAACCGATGCCGGAAAAGTTGCCCTGCAAGGATTTGGCAATGTAGCCCTGCATGATGTCCACCAGTCCCGGAAGCATCGCGGCCTCACGTCCGGAAGGGAAATCGGCAGCGCAGACAGGCATGCTCACGACCTCCACCATGTCATTGACAGTCTTGGCATTGGCCTTGCCTTTCACGATGGTGAGCATCATTATGCCCGGCTGCTCCTCCTTTTTGTATTTCACTTTCACCGGAAGCATGAAATAGTATTCCTCATTGTTTTTCAATGAGTTGAATTCGTCTACCGAACAGAATTCGAAAGGGGAGAGGCTCCAGGTGTTGTTCAGCGCCTCCTGCAATATCGGGTCAATGAAATTGGTGCCCGGCAGGACGACTTTCATTGTCCTCGTGGCGAAGTCGCTGAGCTTTTCTTTTCTGGTCGTTATCTGGGCTTGTGAAAAAGCATTGACACTCATCATCAATGCCGTCAGGAATATTGCTATTTTCTTCATCATAACACGTCTCGTTTAAGTTGCGCACGCATTGTCCGGCCTAATTGGCGTCACATGCTGCGTGATAGGAAACAAAGTTACAAAATTTATGTTTATCTTTGTAGAGAATGTCCTAATATAAACAGCTTTCAAGCTATGCCGGAAAATTCGCAATACATAGTCTCCGCGAGAAAATATCGCCCGGATTCTTTCGAGGATCTCATCGGGCAGGATAACATTGTCAAAACACTGAAGAACTCCATTGTCAGGGGAAAATTGGCGCATGCCTATCTCTTCTGCGGTCCGCGAGGCGTGGGCAAGACGAGTGCCGCCCGCATCTTCGCCAAGACCATCAACTGTTCTTCGCCGACGGCGGATATGGAGCCTTGCGGCCAATGCGAGTCCTGCGTTTCTTTCCAGGAAGGACGTTCGTATTGCATCCATGAGCTCGATGCCGCGTCCAACAATGGTGTCGAGGACATCAAGACGCTGATGGACCAGGTGCAGATTCCGCCGCAGGTGGGAAAATACAGCGTGTACATCATCGACGAGGTCCACATGCTGACCCAGTCTGCGTTCAATGCTTTCCTGAAAACGTTGGAGGAACCGCCTGCACATGCGATTTTCATCCTGGCGACCACCGAGAAGCACAAGATTCTGCCGACGATCCTGTCCAGGTGCCAGACCTACGATTTCAACCGTATCAGCATTCCGGACATAGTGAGGAATCTGCGCGACATCGCGACCAAGGAGAATATCAATATTGATGACGAGTCGCTCCACATCATCGCCCGCAAGGCTGACGGGGCAATGCGTGACGCGCTCACGATTTTCGACCAGACGGTGGCGTTTTGCGGTACCGACGTGAAGTATGAGGACGTCATCAGAAATCTCAATGTCCTGGACTACGAGCATTGCTTCCACCTTACTGATGCAATGCTTGCAAATGATTATGGTTCAGCGCTTCTGGAGTTTGACAATGTGTTGTCCAAGGGGTTCAATGCCCTGTATTTCGTGGCTTCGCTCAGCTCTCATTTCAGGAATCTGATGGTGGCGAAGAATGGTGCTTTGGACGCTTTGCTGGAATTCCCGGATTCATTGAAACTGAAATATAAGGAGCAGGCGGACCGCTGTCCGATCCAGTTCCTGTACGATGCGCTTTCCGTGACCTCCCAGTGCGAGTCCGGTTACAAGGAGAGCATAAATCCGCGTCTGCATATCGAGTTCGCGTTGATGAAACTTTGCTTCCTTACTGGAGGACCTGTTTCATTGCGTCCGGCGGCTCCTGTTACGGCTCCTCAGGCTGCACCTCAATCTGCGCCGAGGACAGCACCTCAGCTGGCGCCTAGACCGCAGCCCCAGCCAGAACCGGCCCAGCCTGATACGGCTCCTGTCAAGCCTGTCAATGTTGCAGAAACGCCTGTAGCACAGCATGTTGCTGAAACGGCTGCCGCTCCGGAGACACCGGCGTCACCGGAAACTCCGGCTGAACCTGCTGCTCCGGCACGTCGGAAAAGGACTTCCAAGTCGGCAGCACTTTCACTGGATGCGATAAAGGAAGAATCCAAGGCGGCCTCATCGGAAGTTGCTGACAGCAGTCTTTCTGACAGGATACCTGAAAATGCAGAGATTACCGGACATTGGCAGAAATTGCCTGAACAATACCGTTCCCGTCCGCGCCTTTATTCGACATTGGCCACTACCAAGCTGAATGTCAAGGAGATGGATGGCTACAAGCTGCTGGAATTCTATGTCATGAACCTGGCGCAGAAGACTTGGGTTGAGCAGGAATTGCTCCGCGAACTGGAGGACAAGCTTCAGAAGTCATTGGGTACCAAGCGGGTAAGATTGGCTGTGGAGGTCATTCCGGAAGAAAAAGTCGAAAAGAAAATATATATGCCTGAGGATAAGGCGAAAGCCATGATGGCAGGTAATGAAGAAATCAGGAATCTGGTGAAAGACCTGGATTTGGATGTGAAATAATAAAACGAAGGGAAAATGAAACTCCGTTGCGAAAATCTTGTTAAGAAATATGGTGTAAGGACTGTCGTCAAGGGCGTGTCCATGGAAGTTGAGCAGGGCGAAATCGTCGGATTCCTCGGTCCTAATGGAGCAGGTAAGACTACGAGTTTCTATATGATTACAGGTCAGGTGGTTCCGAACGGCGGAAGAATCTACCTGGATGATGAGGACATCACGGATCTTCCTATGTACAAGAGGTCTCTCAAGGGAGTGGGCTATCTTCCGCAGGAGGCTTCCGTGTTCAGGAAGATGTCTGTCGAGGACAATATCATGTCAGTCATGGAACTTTCCGACATGACCAAGGAGGAACGCCGTGACCGTCTGGAGTCGCTTATCGACGAATTCAACCTTTCCAAGGTGCGCAAGAGTCTGGGAATCCAGCTGTCAGGAGGTGAGCGCCGCCGTTGTGAAATCGCCAGGGCGCTTTCCATTGACCCTAAATTCATTCTTCTGGATGAGCCTTTCGCGGGCGTGGACCCGATTGCTGTGGAGGATATCCAGTATATCATTGCGAAGCTGAAATATAAGAACATCGGTGTGATTATCACGGACCACAATGTGGGGGAGACCATGGCGATCATTGACCGTGCCTATCTTCTTTATGAGGGCACGATTCTCCAGTCCGGCACGCCGGAGAAACTCGCGAATGACGAGGATGTCCGTACGAAGTACCTCAGTTCCGGATTTATCCTGAAGCGTTCACCGGCCGTAGAAAAGGCCCGCCGCGAACATGCCGAGATCATGGCTGCCCGCGCTGCCGAGAAAATTTGATAGGCCGTTTTCCGTCTCCCCCTGCCGGGTTTTCACAATTTTGTCCCGCAAAAACGTTTTAAGTTACACCGAATGCCTTAAATGATGTATTTTGTACCGCGAAAACGTTTAAAATGGAACAAAATATTCCTATATTTCGGGAAATCTCTCGGAAAATGAAAAGAATATTTGCAGCATTGACATTGACCTTTATCGCGACGGCGGCATTGGCGCAGACGGGGACTTGGAACGGCAAATTGGACGTCTCGGGCACGACGCTTTCACTCGTTTTTCACATTGGCGACAGCACCGCCACTCTCGACGTGCCCGACCAGGGCGCGAAGGAGATTCCGGTATCGGTAAAACGCTCCGCTTTCGGTTCCATTGAACTGGAAGTGCCGTCCATAAATGCTTCATACAAAGGACTGTGGACAGGTAAACTCATTACTGGGATATATGCGCAGAACGGAATGTCGTTTCCGCTGCCGTTGACACCCGGAGCCCCAGTTCTGAGGCGTCCCCAGACCCCTGTCGGGCCATTTGCCTATGTCAATGCCGATGTTTCGTTTTCCAATGGTGATGCTGTTCTGAAAGGGACATTGACAATGCCGGAGAACTGTTCCCGCCAGACTCCTGTGCTCCTCATGGTTACCGGAAGCGGGCTGCAGAATCGCGACGAGGCAATGTTTGGTCATAAGCCGTTTGCAGTGATTGCCGATGCGTTTGCCAAGGCCGGTATTGCGACATTGAGATATGATGACAGGGGATTCGGCGAGTCTACAGGAGATGTCGTTTCGTGTACCACGGAGGACTTAAAGAATGATGCTCTTGCCGGAATCGGTCTTCTGCGCGAGAAGTTTGACCATGTCGGAGTGCTCGGACACAGTGAAGGCGGAAGCATTGCGCTGATGTTGGCTGCGGAAGGCAAGGCTGATTTCGTGATTAGCCTGGCAGGCATGGTGGCCTCCGGTTCCGAAACGCTTCTGGACCAGAACCGTCGAGCGCTCCAGATGACCGGGATGCCTGAATCCGAAACCAACAACTATTGCAGATTTCTTGCTGACGCCTACGCGGCTGTTGTCAATGATATGCCGTTACCGTCTCCTGACAACTATTGTCTCCCTGCCGGGCTCAAGCAGAATGCATTCATGCTAAGTACTTCATTGAAAACTCCTTACATGAAATATTTCTTGGGGATGAATGTGTCGGATATCTTAGGCTCGGTCAAATGTCCGGTAATGGCTCTCAATGGCACCATGGATACCCAAGTAGACTGCGACCGCAACCTGTCACTTCTTCGCCAAGGCCTTTCCGGAGGCTATTCCGAGTCGGTTTCTGTGACAGTCTCCGGTTCAGAACGTGGCTCCGGTTCTGGCTCACACTCCCGGTCCGCCTCTGTTCCCGATAATACTTCTGTCAATGTCATCAAGGCAGAAGCTGGGCTGAACCATCTGTTCCAGCACTGCCGGACCGGTGAAGTGTCAGAGTACAAAGAAATCGAAGAAACGTTCTCCCCGGATGTGCTCACCGAAATGATTGCCTGGCTACATCTCCGCGTGTCGCATAATTGATTGACAATGCTTGCTGGGTTTTTACAATTTTGTTCCGAAAAAACGTTTTAAGTTACACCGAATGCCTTAAATGATGCATTTGGTACCGCAAAAACGTTTTAACTGGAACAAAACGTCGTGTTCGTTCTGAATCCAAGCCCTCAAAAGAGTAGCAGGGCAAAAGGGAGTGCTTTACCCGATATTCACATAGTCGCGGATGTCCTGCGGGGATACCGGGTTGCTGCCCAGGATCAGCAGGCGCTCGACTACGTTGCGCAGTTCGCGGATATTTCCCGTCCAGCTTTTTTCCTGGAGCATCTTGATGGCTTCCGGAGAAAATTCCTTCTTGGGCATACCGGATTCTGTGCTCACCTGGTCGTTGAAGTAGTTGACCAGCAGCGGAATATCGTCGCGTCTTTCGTCCAGTGACGGCACGTGGAGGACGATTACGCTCAATCTGTGATAAAGGTCTTCCCTGAATGTGCCCTTCTCGATTTCCGCTTTCAAATCCTTGTTCGTGGCAGCCAGAACCCTGACATCCACGATGATATCCTTGTCACTGCCGACACGTGAAAGTTTCTTTTCCTGCAATACGCGCAGCACTTTCGCCTGGGCTGCAAGGCTCATGTCGCCTATTTCATCCAGGAACAATGTACCGCCGTCGGCCTGTTCGAATTTTCCTTTATGCTGTTTGATTGCAGATGTGAAGGCGCCCTTTTCATGTCCGAAAAGTTCACTTTCGATGAGTTCTGACGGGATGGCCGCGCAGTTGACCTCGATGTAAGGCATGGCGCTGCGGTTGCTCTGCTGATGCAGACTCCTGGCTACCAGCTCCTTACCGGAACCATTAGGTCCTGTAATCAATACACGGGCATCAGTCGGCGCCACTTTCTCTATCATCTCCTTCAGATGCTTTATCGGTGCGGATTCGCCTATCATCTGCTGTCCGAACACTTTCTTCTTCAGATTGGTGTTTTCGGTGATGATCTGCGTGCGCTCCGTCGCGTTCTTGATGGTGATCAGTATCCGGTTGAGGTCCAGCGGCTTCTGGATGAAATCGAAAGCGCCTTTCTTTATGCATTCTACGGCCGTTTCAATGTCGCCGTGGCCTGAAATCATGATGATCGCGGAGTCAATGCCGTCCTTGCGGAGCTTTTCCAGCACTTCCGTACCCTCCATGTTAGGCATCTTGATGTCGCAGAAAATCACGTCATAGCGTTCCTTCTCCGCCATCTCGATGGCCGTAGGACCATCTTCAGCCACTTCCACATTATATCCTTCATCTGACAGGATCTCGCTCAATGAGTTCCTGATAGCTCTTTCGTCATCAACAATCAATATTTTCATCTCACTACTAATTATATTCTTGTGCCTCGCGTGTGGGATACCATTGTTTCAGTCTGTTGTTGACCAAGACCATTGTCGGCCCCCGCGCTTTTATATTCGTTACCCCCTTCCTAAATCCCTCCCCTCGGGGGAGGGACTTGCCCACGCCCTGTCGGGCTCCAAGTTACCTATGCTCTATCGGGCTTTAAGTTGCTGTCAATGTTGCCCTAGTAGAGGACTTCATTGTGAGTTTGCGTGGGGCGTAAGGTTTTGAGTCTCATCTGTTTGACTAATTTAAGAGTTGACGAAACTCTAACTCTGAAATTAGCTATATTGCTGACTGACAGGCGTTTGTGCTCCATACTAACCTCTTTCCTGCTCCCGTGCGTGAGGAGTTGACTCTGTCTTCCGCCTGTTCTGAACCAAGTGTCGGCCCACGCGCGAGAGTACAATATAGCAAATATTGTTCTAAAGTGGTCGGACTGTCAGGATTTCGCGATATTCTTCGGGAATCGTATCGTGAAGCAGGCTCCCTGGATGGAGAACGACCTGCTGTACGAAATCTCTCCGCCGCAGCGCTCCAGGATATTGCGGCAAATGGCAAGACCCAGTCCCGTTCCGCTGCTCTTCGTGGTGAAATTCGGCGTGAACAGCCTGTTGCGGTTCTCATCCTTGATGCCGGGACCGTTGTCCTCCACCACGATATCATAGAACCCTTCCTTGGAACTATTTCTGACAGAAAGGATTATCTGTCCATGCTTCGGCTCGCGCCCGGCCTCCATGTCCTCCGTCTGCTGGTTCTCGATAGCCTGCACGGCATTGGTCAGCAGGTTCACGAACACGCGGATCAGCTGCGGCTTAGGCCCCATTACCAGCGCGTCCTTCAGTCCGAAATACTGGAAAGTGATATTGTCCTTGTCGTCGAACATTGAAATCTGGTCGGACGCCATGCGGTCCAGGTCGATAGGCACCATCTCCTCGGTATAGAGTTTTGCGAATGTCGAGAACTCATTGGCCGTATCGGTCAAGACCTCGATGCTGTCGAGCACCAGCCTGGATATGTCATCGAACTTCGTCTCCCAGCTCGGATCGTTCTTGCTCTTCAGGCGTATCAGCCTCTGTATCTGCAACTTCATCGGTGTCAGCGGGTTCTTGATTTCATGCGCCACCTGACGCGCCATTTCGCTCCAGGCCCTCTCCCGCTCTACCTGCGCCACCTGTTTGCTGGACTCGGAAAGGTCATGTACCATCAGGTTGTATGCCCTCACAAGTCCGGAAATTTCATCCTCCTTATCGTAAATGATGTATTCCAATCCCGCAGTCCTGGCGTATACCATCTTGCGTCCCATGTCAATAATCGGGCGGAACATCTTGTCTACCACTCTTGTCGTGAAGAACCTGGTGATAATCAGCAATATGAAGAACACCGTCATCACGAATACGGAGTGGAATATCGCATCTGCCTTGAACGAAAGTCCGGAATCAGTATATGGTGCGCTCAAGATTGCCATGACCTTGCCCTCGTCATTGAAAATAGGCGCGTACATGGTGTAGAAAAATCTGCCGCCCAGACTCTCCTTGTGGATGTAATACCTCTTGTTGTTGTACATGATGTTCCGGTACGCCTCGTCATTGGTCCTGGAACCGATAATCATGTTTTCGAAAATCTCAGGCGCCGTGGTGTTGAACACTTTGCCGCCCGGACTGTACAACGTTATGTCCGACCTGGTGTAGTCTCCGATATTGTCGATAATGGCTGACATCTCGTTCGCCGGCATATCCCTGAATGAATGCAGCGCCCGCGTCTTGTTCTCCATAAGTGACTGGATAGTAGAGATTTTGCTGCTCATGAGCCTCATTACGTTGGCATCATTGCGCTTGTAGACGAAGAATACCATGATGACGCTCATCGTGACCAATGTCATGAGCATGGACAGGAAGAGCACCGTGTTCACCCTGGATTTGTAATAGTTCTTCTCGAAATCGCCGCGCCTTTTCCTTCGCAGGCAGCAGAGGCTGATCCAGAAATACGTCAGCAGGCAGACAATGCTCGCCGACAATATGTATTGTAATATGCTGATTCTCGGACGGGACAATATCACCACTTCTTCCGGCGAAACATGGTTGAAGAAATGGACGTATGAACCGGACGCTATCCTGTTGTGGTCAGGGTCACGACCATCCTCCTTGAACTGTCCTGACAATATCGTCGGGTACGGGTAGTCTCCCTTATAGCTGACCAGTTTTCCGTCAATGTATTTGGCATACGAATACAGCGGCGGTATCGTCACGGAACCCGGTGTCCCTGAATCCAATATGAAAGAGTATCCGCGTTCTTCACGGTCTGCCTTGGAATTGATGCCGAGCAGCATTCTCACTGCCCCCTTGTCTGGAGTATAGTACACGAACATGCCTGCATATTGCGCCCTTCCGTTCATGTTCCGGCTGTACCGGAATCTGGAATCGGAAGCAATCGGCTTTCCGTTCAGGATTCTCTCGTCAATGAATTTCAGCATCTGAGGATCAGAGGTCCTGTCCTTGTAGATGTAGAGGCTCACATCGTAATCCTTCGATATGCGGCTCATGTAAGTCTCTGTGATTCTGTTCAATATCACCCTGTAGTCCCTGGTCGTGAAGATGACTTCCGGTATGGAATTGTCGGCTTCTATGACCTTTTCGATGCCTCGCAGCTGCAGCTCCAGCCCGAGGTCCCTGTCTATTGACAGGCGGTTCATCCATATTTCCTCGCGGCTGAACTCCTTTTCGCGCCCCAGAATCGAGAACATGCTCATGAAATATACGGCGCAGAAAACCGAAAATGCAGTACGTCCGAATCTGGATGCCATGTTGTATTTCAATCCCGTGAGCCTGTGGACCGGCACGCGGATCATCTGCAGCCCCATCGGAATCACCGATATGAGAGTCAGGTACGATACATATATATACAATGTGTATCGTCCCAGCTGTGTGATTTTATAGAGCTCCAGTCCAATGTTCGAGTTGAGGATGAGGCTGCGGAAAGTGAACGTTATGTAGACCAGCAGCAGTATGCAGAACGCGACAGTGGCGCCTATCATGAATGAGGCCCTGTGCCTGGTGTTTTTCTCGAAGACATATTCCAGAATGTCTCTCCTTACCATGTAGGTCGAGAAGAAAAGCAATATCAGCCAGAGGTTTATGATCAATACGGCACCGAGGGAATAAAGCATCGGTCCGTCCGCGTAAATCGTAGGCGAGAAGAGGGAAGACGACCCCTGCATCCCGTATCCGAAAAGGTAAAATGCCAGAAATATCAATGTCAATGCTACGACTCCCAATCGCAATACCTTGCGGCTGCGGTTGAAATGCAGGTAGAGCATTATTCCCAATATCATGAAAGTCACTGAGACCCAGACCATTGTAGTGTCAGGGAGAATCGGCATCACCCTGGTGGTCTCCTGTATGATTTTCATCAGCGGATAGCCGTTCACGGAAATGACCGAGCCGCCGCTGTAGCTTATCGGCTGCAATGAGAATCTGTCCGAGAGCCTGAATTTCGGATTGACCCCGTTTATTGACCTGGAATCCAATGTGTTCCTGATTTCAAGTCCTCCGATTATGCGGCTGCCTCCTTTCCCGAAGAGCGCTTTCACCAGGTACCATTTCGGCCCGATGTTCATGAACTTGACCGTGGTGTCTGCTTCCGCGAGAGGTGAAATCAGGTTGTAACGCAGGTTTGCGAACCGCTGCACCACCATGCGGTCCGCGATATCGTCATTGTCCAATGAAAACTGGTTGCACCATGACTGCAGGGAGTCGCCGGCATAGCGGTACACGACCATGTCCTCAGGAATCCCTTTCAGGTTCAGCCAATCTGCGGGCGATGTGGCCAGCGCGGTGTTCATGTATGATTCCAGCTTGTCGAACCGCTTGTTTACCGCGCTCGTGAATCGTTTGGCGGCGAAATCCGAAAAGTCCGACCTCCTGTTCAGGAATATGTTGGCAATGATGCTCAATGCCGCTATCGCGAAGAACAGCAGACCGGCATTCTTGCCCGTCAATGAACGGAAGAATTTTCGTACTTTGCTATGTTTCAATGTTTTGGACATGTTCTGCTATTCGTGGTGATAAGGCTCGCCCTTTATGATGGTGAATGCCCGGTAGAGCTGTTCTGCGAAAATCGTCCTGACCATCTGGTGGGAGAAAGTCATTTTCGAAAGCGACATCTTCGAGTCTGCCCTGTCATAGACTTTCTGTGAGAAGCCGTATGCCCCTCCGATGACGAATGCAATATTTCTGCCGCTGCAGGCCATCTTGTTCTGGATATATGATGCAAACTCCACTGATCTGAACTCCTTGCCGTGCTCGTCCAGCAGGATGACATCGTCCGCCGGACGTATCAGCCCCAATATCAGGTCGCCTTCCTTTTCCTTTATCTGGTCACGGGAAAGTGCCGAGGCATTCTTCAGTTCGGGAATCTCGTTGATAGTGAATTGTATATAGTGGGAAAGCCTGCCGGCATACAGCTCCAGACCTTCTTTTACCCACTTCACATCGGTTTTTCCGACTGTTATCAATGTAATTTTCATCTCACTACTATTTTTTGTTCACTCTGCGCGCGGGGCTTCTCTCTGTTTTAGCCTATTCTGAGTCAAGACCCTTGTCGGCCCTCGCGCTTTTATGTTCGTTACCCCCACCCTAAATCCC
>ERZ1026898.1070-NODE-1070-length-14290-cov-10.869617_pt1 | contig 14290 bp, 25 predicted proteins | sample MGYA00380178_ERZ1026898 | MGnify/ENA primary metagenome ERZ1026898 (study PRJEB33269, sample SAMEA4719814) | human gut metagenome | biome: human-associated habitat; feature: organic feature; material: feces | place: Cameroon | collected 2013-10 ... | reverse complement strand
CTCTTTATAAATTCTTTATATATTTATTATAACAGAAAATCTGACTTTTTCAAGTTTCCACTAAGAAGTGGGAAATAAAGATTTCTTTTCTAAAATCTTGAAAAGAGGTTGAGTAGTTTCTACTTATAATTTGAGGAATGAGTAAGGAGGAATTATTTATGCGATTACTTGATGAACGCACCTACGCATTCCAATGGGATAGCAATATCTATGTTGTTCTACCAAAAGCAAATGTAGGTGATGAAGTCCATTTTGCTCATCGGAAGGATAAGAAATCATTAGTAGTAATAGCAAAAGAGATTGACTCAACTGTGGTCGCAATGGTTCCTAACTTGCTATTACAAAAAGCCGGCTTCATTCAGATTTATCATTTCATAACGGATGAAAAAGGAAATAGAACCGTAAATAGGGAAGAATTAAAAGTCCTTGAAAAAGAGAAGCCTGATGATTATTTATATGAAGAATCTCAGGTTTTATCTTGGGAATATCTAGATAAAAGAATTACGGCTCTTGAAAAAGGTGGAGCAGGCTCAGGAGGTATTGGAACAGAAACCACGGTTGGTGGAGTAAAAAGTTCTAATGAACCTAATAAGATAAAAATTCTTGAAGATGGAACAATGGAAGTCAATCCGATTTCTTTTGAGAAGCTATATACCGAAGAAACAGGTGATGTAGTTATCTCAGGAGGAGGGGCGTAATTTTAGAAAAGGAGGATAAAACGAGTTTATGGCTAATAAAACTCTAAACATCCGCATCCAATTTCGCAATGATACGGCTGAGAACTGGACCACTCAGAATCCAGTTTTGTTAAAAGGCGAAATGGGTGTTGAAAATGATACTGGAAAAACAAAGATTGGTAATGGTACAGATGATTGGAAAACTTTGAAGTACTCTGGTGTAGATGAGGATACCATCAAGGGAATTATTGACAATAATCGTAGTGCCTTTACAGAAGTGACTCCTAATGAGGGAGAAAGTGATGCTCAGGCACTTGCTCGCGCAATCACTGCTCCTAAGAAAGGTGATATGGCAGTCGTGGTAAGAGAGTTCGTAAGTGGTAAGCATTCTTATACTGCTTATATTTATGATACTGCTTGGTCTGCTATGGATGGCAATTATTCTGCGGATAATGTCTATTTTGACAAAGACCTAACTTATACAGCTAATATCGGTGTTCTTACTGTTCCGGGTTCTGGTTCTGGCACTATCTCCGCTTCTGGAAAAAATGTAAAAGAAGTACTGGCTAGTATTCTTGCTAGTGAGAAGAATCCCTCAACTACGGCTCCTGCTATAACCATTGGAACTCAAACAAACTTTGGTACTTTCGAGATTGGTACTAAAAAGAATCTCGTATATGGCGCGACCCTAAGTGCTGGCTCTTATACATATGGTCCTGCTACTGGTATTACTGCCAAGACTTGGGAGGCTACTTGCACTGGTGTAACTGGTTCTAAGACTACGGCTAGTGGCACTTTTGAAAATGTAGTGGCCGAAGCTACTGCCAAGACTATCACTGTAAAAGCTACTTATGATGCTGGTGCAATCCCCGTGACTAACCTTGGAAACCAGTATCCTGCTGGACAGATTAAGGCTGGTAGCGCTTCTAAGACTTCCAGTAGCTTGGTTGGTGTTCGTTATATGTTCTGGGGTCCAATGACCGATGCTTCTGCGGGACTAAATTCTGCAAATATTCGTGCTTTGGCTCACAACAAAGCAAGTGGGACTGGTGCTCTTCCTACCTTTGGAGCTGGTGCAGGCGCTAAGAAAGTTGTAGTAGCCGTTCCTGCTGGCCGTAAGATTACTAAGGTGCTCATGCCGAGCGCTCTTAATGCAGATGTCACAGCTCTATTCGTAAAACAAGGCACCCAAGTTCAAGTCCAAGGTGCTAATGCATATACCGCTACTGCTTATGATGTATATGTCTATCAACCCGCTTCTATTGATGCTGGCGAGACTTATACTGTAACTATTGGTTGATAAGGAGGGAAATAGATAATGGCTGTTATTATGAATGATGCCTCTTATATGGGTTTCCCTCTTAGCATAAAGCGCGGAAACCCTGCACCTGTTGATACAACTGCTGTTTGGTATAATAAAACTGAACTAGAAACTTATGCAAAAACCGGTGCCACTGCTTATGTTGGTCAAATTTTGACCCTAGTTGCTGATAGTAAATGCGAAGCTTTCATGATTTCTAATGAAGCTGGCACTCTTATCAAGTTGGCTCAAACCACTGCTTCTGGCGACCTCGCGCATGATGTTGCTACACTACAAGGCCAGGTTGCTGACCTAATTTCTAAGGTTGGTACTGAGGCTGGTACTGATACCGAAGCTACTGGTCTTTATAAACAGATTGCTGACGTTCTTGCTGTTGCTAATGGAAAGGTTGGTAGTGTTAAAGCTACCGATGCTTCCGTAGTAATTAGCGGAACTGCTACTGCACCTACTGTTGGTGTTCAGCTATCAAAAGGTGAGGGTAATGCTCTTACACTTGAAACTGACGGTCTCAAAGTTGTAGTTCCCGATGTAACTCATCCTGAGTACTCTATCGTTGCTGATAAGAACCCTGGAACATTTTCTGCGGTTTATCATTTGACGAAAAATGGTACGAATGTCGGTACCGCAATCAATATCCCCAAGGATATGGTTGTTCAGTCTGGTAGTGTTCAGACTTTCGAAGCTGGCGCGCTACCTACGGGAGTTGCTACGGCGGGTACTTATATTGTTCTTACTCTTGCTAACGCCACAAGCGATAAGCTATATATCAAAGTCGATGACCTAATTGAGTATGTAACTGGTGGCTCGGGTGAAAATGATGCCATTCAAATCAATGTTACTTCTGATACTCATAAGGTTTCTGCTTCTGTAAAGAATGGGTCTCTAACCCTAGCAATGCTAAGCTCTGCTGTCCAGGCTTCTTTGAAAAAAGCAGACAGCGCAGTTCAGAGTGTTGTCGAAGGCGCGACAAATGGTACCATTTCTGTTGATGGTACTGAGGTAGCTGTTCATGGCTTACAAGATGGCGCTTATACCACCGTAAAGTCTTTGAATGATACGGCGCAAGGCTATGCCACCGCTATAAAGACTGAACTAGTTGGCACTGATTCTGACGAAGCTTCTGCTTCTACAATTGCGGGAGCCAAGAAGTATGCTGATAGCGTTTCTGCTACTGCCAAAACTGATGCTATTGCTAGCGCCCAAGCTAAGATTGAGGCCCTAGATGTAGCTGATGAAGCTGTTGCCAAAAAGTTTGTTAGCGCCGTTAGTGAGACTGATGGCAAAATTACCGTTAGTCGGCGCGCGCTAGTTGCGGACGATGTGCCTACTTTGGGCATCTCTAAGATTGATGGATTGCAGACTGCCCTAAATGGCAAGCAAGACGAACTAGTATTCAATACTACTTATGATAGTTCTACTAATAAAGTAGCTACCATGACAGATGTAAAGAATGCTAAGGACGCCTTAGTTGGAACCGACGCTGACACTAAGGCTTCTAATACTATCAAAGGCGCGAAGCTCTATGCTGATGATAAAGCTTCCTCAGCTCTAACTGATGCTAAGGCCTATGCTGATGGCTTAGTTACTGGTGACTCTGGTATCACCAAGCGGGTAGACAATCTCGAAGCAAAGGTAGATACTACTGGTAAGGTTTCTGAGGCTATTGCTACTGCAAAGACAGAAGCTATTACCACTGCTGGGACTAATGCTGATACGAAGATTTCTACTGCTAAGACCGAGATTCTTGGGGAAGCTGGATATGAGCAAACTGTAAAGTCTGCCTATGAGCTAGCTGGAACCAAAGCTACCTTAGCAGAAGCCGTAGCAGAAATCGAAAAGAAAGATTATGCTACTAAGACTGAGGCTCAGGGCTACGCCGATGCTAAGGATACAGCTATTACTGAGGCCAAGAAAGCCGGTACTGATGCTCAAGGCGCAGTAGATGCTCTTTCTAAGAAAGTTGGCTCTATTCCCGAAAGCTCAAAAGCTACTACCGTAGTTGGCTATGTCGATGAAAAAATTAGCAAGATTCCTGCCCAAACCGATTATACCGTAACTGTAACTCCTTCTACCGTTGAAGGTCTAGCAAAGCGTTATACTGTTCATCAGGAAGCTACCGGCCTTGATGTGAATATTGATATTCCTACCGATATGGTAGTGAAGTCTGGTGCAGTAGTCACTAACCCCGAAGGTCAAACTGCTGGCACTTATCTAGTCCTAACTCTCGCAAATACCACTAACGATAAGGTCTATATCAATGTTGGCAATTTGATTGAGTATGTAACTAGCGGTTCTGGCGCTACTGATATGGTAAAAATCGCAGTCAGCGCTGACCATAAGGTAACTGCTTCTATTACTGATGGAAGTATTACGAAGACTAAGTTGGCTCAGGCCGTACAAGATAGTCTTGATAAAGCTGATAGTGCCATCCAACAAGCTGGCCTAACTACTGCGCTCGAACCTTATGCTAAGACAGCCGATATCGCCGAAAGTTATGTCGCCAAGGAAACCGGCAAGCGTCTAATGACCGATGCCGAAGGTACTAAGCTCGAAGGCATCGCAACTGGCGCGCAGGTCAATAAGATTGAGAGTGTCAAAGTTGGCGGAACGGCTCTTGAAATTACTGAGAAAGCAGTAAATATCTCTCAGATTTCTACTGACCTTCTAGTAAATGGTACTGAGACTTTGATTCTAAATTGCGGAAGCGCTAATGCGTAATTGTATAGGTGGGGAGTTTCGGCTCCCCACCATCTTAAAACTTGAAATTTTACAAAATTTACGATATAATATAATAAAGTAGGGAGATAATTCCCAACTGGTTTGAAAGTGATAACCGGTATTTATTGCCTTGAAATGATAGGTCAGAAAGAAGCAGACTTCAAGCCAGTTTTAGGTGAGGTCTGTTTATTTTTATGCCTATAAGGAGGTAAAAATGGCGAATAAGGAAATAAAAACCAGGATTCAGAATAAGAATGATACCTCTGAAAACTGGGCAAAAGCGGTAAATTTTGTCCCTTTGAAGGGAGAAATTATTATTTATACAGATAAAAGGCTTACAAAAATTGGAGATGGTGTAACAAAAGTAAATGACTTGCCTTTTGAGAGCGCGCCAGAGCACAACCATGCTACAATTTCAATCGGGCCTTATAAATATGATGGGACTCAGAATGTCACTATCCCTATTTATGATGGTGAAATAAAGATATAAAATGGAGGTTTTTTATAAATGGCAATGACTGTTGATACCGATGGTAAGTTTTTACTTCAAGAAACTTCCTCAACCAAAGAATACACAAAAGAACTAAATACTGCTGGTAAATATGTTGATAGGAATATCAAAATTGATATAACTGCCAAAGATGGCGCGCTTGGTGCGGATGTAAGTGTAAGTGGCGGTTCTGCTTCTATGACGGCTACTGGTTTTACTGCCGATACAGGAACTACTGATACTGGTTATTCAGTAAGTCTAGCTACTACAAGTGGTAAAGCTACTGGTAAGGCAAAAGTTACTACTGCTGGTTGGATTGGGACTAGTGCTACGGCTTCAACTGGCGCAACCAATGTTCCTGTAAGTGGTAATGGCACAGTAATCAAAATTCCCAAAGCAACTTTGACTGGTTCTACTTCTGACCTAACCGCTCCTAAAGTAACTGTTGGAATTTCTTCTTCTGGTATCGCCACTATTGAGAAACCTACTACTGGAACAGAAGGAACTGACTTTTTCTCAGTGACTGCTACTGGAACAGGAACTAATGGTTCTGTAAAAGCGAAGGCTACTGTAAATAAAACTGGTATGGTGGGCGCTAGTGACGCAGTTACTTCTAGTGCGATTGCTATCACTCCTTCAATTACTGGGTCTGATTCTAAACTTTATATTCCTAAGGCTACCACTTCTGTTACAAATGGTACGGCAACTGCGACGGCAGGTACTGCTACTACTTCTGTAACTGGGATGAAGACATCTACTACCAATACTGGCTATTCTGTTACCGCTTCTGCTACTGGTGGTAACGCTTCTGTAACTGCTAGCAGTGCAGTTGTTAGTGCTGGTTATGCTCCCTCAAAGACAACAGCTAGTACATCGGTCAAATCTGCTACTGGAGAAAATAAAAGTAGCACTACCTATATCCAAAAAGGCGTACTCGGCGCGACAGTTAGTGGTAATATTACATTTACTCCTTCTGTAAGTAGTACTATGGTAACTTCTACTGCTACTCCAACTGGGACTGATGGAACAGATTTCTATTCTATCACTGGTTCTGGTACTAAAAGTGGTACCGTTACTGGTAAGGCAAGTGTGAGTATAGAAGGTTATGTCAAGAGCGAAACCGCTACGGGTGGTTCGGCTAGTGGTACGATTGGCGATGCAAAGAAATTGTATGTAGCGAAAACCAAATACACCAACACTCTTCCTACTGGAATGACAGAGAATCAATTCACAGATATTTCCAGTAGCGCACCTATTCTAGCCAGCGGTGGCTATTTATATATTTCTGCTGGTTATAATCCTAATCAAAAGATCAGTCTTGCAAGATTGGTTCCTGATGATGTAACTTCTATTGTTGGCTCAACATCCGATAAAATTGTATCTGGGGAAACTGCCTTCAATAAAGATGGCGGAATCATTACTGGTAGTCTAGCTCAGTTATCTCTTTCTGCTACTCTTCAAGCTAATGCTGATGCTACTACCTATCCTGCTGGATATGATTATTATATCGTATCTGCTAGCAATGGCCACAATAGAACTGGGTCTGCCCAGCCTGAGAAAATCCCTGTCTATCAAGGAGACTGGGTAGTCTAATAGAAAGGAGAGAAGTCTATGGCGAAACTAACAAATAGCGGAACTGCCTGGACTGGTTCTGTAACTCAAACAACAAAATCCAAAAAATATACTTTCTCAACAAAACAGAAGTATTTGGATAAAAATATCGAGCTTACGGTTGATGCAGATATTGTATCAACCGTAACCTCCGTACCAACAACAAAACAAACTTCCATTATCTATAATAGTAGTGATGGAAAATACTACTTATGGAGGTAAGATAATGGCATATGAAGAAATTTTGACAACAAATAGCGTCATAAACAGTGATGTCAATACAACCGCGACCAATACTATACAATCAAAAAGAATAACTTCTGCCAACGCGAGTAGTAGTATTGTTCAACTAAAAGACGGAGAGCTTTTGGTTGTAAAAACTGGTGACCGGCCCAATCTGAGAGTAGGAGATGGTTCTACTCAAATCAAGAATTTGAAAGATGTTGTTCCAGGAGAGGCATCCACTTCAACAGCGGGCCTCATGAGTGCATCAGATAAGACTAAATTGAACGGAATTGCTACTGGTGCAAATAAAATAACCGTAGATAACTCCCTAAGTTCGAGTTCGACCAATCCCGTTCAGAATAAAGTTATAAACTCTGCTTTGAATGGTAAGCTATCTACTTCTGGCGGAGCTATGACCGGCGCGCTGACTATGAAGGGGATTAAGCTTACTTCGGGGACCGATTATGGCACTACTTTGCCTAGTAGTCCAGCGACTAATCAGTTATTCTTCCAGACCGTTGGAACTAATTTTGTTCTGGATAATGTATATCCAGTTGGATCTATTTATATGAATGTAAATAGTACTAATCCTGGGACTCTTTTTGGTGGTACTTGGGAACAGATTCAGGGTAAGTTCTTACTTGGAATGAGTAGTAGCTATCCTGCGGGAAGTAGTAGTGGTGGTGAAGCTAAACATACACTTACAGTTAGTGAAATGCCCAATCACAAACACGTGGCTTTCTATGGAATTACGGGTGCCGTAGATGACTATTTGGGCGGTTCCCCTGAAGATTATGGTCTGCGCAGAGCCAGCTACGGGTCAGGAAGTTCTACTTACGAAACGTCTTCAAATGGTGGTGGCGCCGCTCACAATAATATGCCTCCTTATCTAAGTGTATATATTTGGAAGAGAACGGCGTAAGGGGTGAGTATATGTCGTATGTAACTATACTAAGCGAAACTCGCTCAGACTACGGAGGCCCTTATGTTTACTACATAGTAGAAGCTCAAACTGCCAATCGTACTTCATCAACTATTGATGTTGATATTCGAGTTTCCGCTCGTCTTGGTGCTTCTGATAGTTCTCTGGAAACTGGTAATGAACTTTTCGGAAATATCCGTGTGGAAGGTCAATCTCATGAGGTTACTATTCATGGATATTATGATAAATGGTATGGGACAACTTGGCATTCAGCTAGTACCTCTTTTACAGTTACAGGACTATCTAATTCAACAACTGCTCTTTCTGCTACTTTTAGTGTTACCTCAAAATGGCTGAATGATCATCAAAATCAAGGAAGTTTAAGTACAAGAACCTGTTCTAATATTTCTATATCCTCATATACTCCTCCTGCTCCAAGTGTAAATACTATATCTGTTCAATCTCTCCCAGATTTCATATCTGGATATGATGGAGATAGTTTTATGATAACCTGTAATCCATCGGGAGGAACAGGATATACTTATAAATGGTACAAAGGAACTAATATTATTGGAACCTCTCAAGACTTGACTGGAACGCTTTCAAATGGCACCTATGATAACACTTCTGTTTATTGTGTTGTTACCGACTCAACAGGCGGAAAAGCGACAACTAATAAGTGTGAGTTTAGAGTAGGAACTTCGGCCAGTCAAACACAAGTTTCAACTAAGCAAGTTCAACCCGTTAGGATTTATAACGGAAGTAAGTTTTTATACGGAATTCCGCTCATATATAAAGCGGGATGGAAATATAATTCTTGGAACATAACCTATACCGGTAATAACCGAGCAAATATAGCTGTTGCTGGAAAAGCAATAGTAGGATAAAAGGAGGATAAATATGGCTTTTTCAAAGAAAACATATGTATCAGGTCAAACTGCCATTACTGCAGATAATCTGAACGCTATCCAAGACGAACTAATTCGAATCGGGGGATCAGGAACCTCACCTGTAACCGACTATGTAGTAGCTGAAGGCACAAGTGGAATTTGGACTTACAGAAAGTGGAATAGTGGAATATCTGAATGTTGGACTACTTCTTCACTTAATACAACCGGAACTGCTTGGGCCAATATAATGGGAGGGTATGGATTTTATGTTAGTTATAATTTTCCTTCCGGACTTTTTAGTAGCAACCCAGTAACAACTGGAAATGGGCGAACAGGTTCGGGAGGAGGTTTTGTTTTTTGCACCGGAACGACAACAAGCGTTACTGCTTATGTGGTTGGTAATCAGGATTCAAGTCTCTTAACAGTTGAAATTTTTGCAAAAGGAAAGTGGAAATAATATTATTATTTATAAAAAGGAGGACTCAAAATGTCTAAAAAAGTATTTCTAAGCCCATCAAATCAATATGATAACCGCTACGCATACGGCGACACAACCGAAGGCGTACAGTGCGGCAAGATTGCGGAGGCTTGTAAGGTTGCGCTTGAGCGCAACGGAATTGAAGTTATGCTAATGCATGACGAATCAATGCAAGAAAAGTGCCAGAAATCTAACGAATTCGGCGCCGACCTCCATGTGCCTATTCATACTAATGCCTTCAATGGCACAGTAAGTGGAACCCGGATGTTCTACTATGCTGATGGTGGAGAAGGTCATAAAGCTTGCAAGGCTATTTTTGCCCAGCTCGCGCCTGTGACGCCTGGTGATAGCGAAAGCATCCGCACAGATAGTTCTCTCTATGAAGTAAAAGTCCCATCTGCTCCTACTGCTTATTGTGAGTGTGAGTTCCATGATAATGCTGATACAGCTAAGTGGATTGTTGAGAATACAACTTTGATTGGCGAGACTATTGCCCATGGTATTTGTGATTACTTTGGGATTAGTTTTGATGATGGCAAAGCTCCTGAAGTAGTACCCACTCCTGCTCCCGCTCCTTCTCAGAAATCCGTAGATGAGCTGGCTTATGAGGTAATTCGTGGTGATTGGGGCAATGGTTCCGACCGTCGTATCCGTTTAGAGAGCACCGGCTATGATTACGATGCCATCCAGGACCGCGTAAATGAAATTTTAGAGAGTACATCTTCTACCCCTAAGAAGTCAGTTGATGAATTGGCTCAGGAAGTAATTCGTGGAGACTGGGGTAACGGCTCTGCTCGTCGTCAGGCTCTTGAAGATGCTGGATATGATTATAATGCGATTCAAAATCGCGTAAATGAAATTCTAGGATAAAAGTTTTCTCCCCAGGTCCAAAACCTGGGGAGTTTTTTATTTGAAATTTTTCTAAATTTTTGGTATAATATATATAGAAAATAAGAAAGGAGACTTATGAAATGATTTGTGATGATTGCCTGCTGAAGGACTACTGTTACTGGAATGGCAAAGCTAACTTTGTTGATTGTGAAATGAAGCGGACGAGTAACACTGATACTTGCGTAGCCTGCGGGGCTCCTGTTCCAGAGGGCTCGCAAGTCTGTGGGAAGTGTGGAGGGCGCCATGAGTAAGCAAAAGATAACGAGTCCTTTTTATGGACTTTTTCAGGGCTGTCTTCGATTCAAAATCAGAGACATCAAATATATCCCCTCTCGCCTCTACTACTTCTTCAAACATGGTTTTTCTCAGACAGCGCGGTGGTCATTTGATGATTACTTTATTGAAATGATGAAACAAATTTTGGTAGAGTTTAGGGATAATAGCTGGGGTTATCCTATCCTAAATGCAGAACTAACTAATGAAGAGAATCAGCGAAATTGGCGCCAGATTCTCAATCGAATGCTCACGCTTCTCAACTTTATGGATGAATACGATAGAATGTATGAAAACATAAATTTTGAGGAACAGCATGCGATGATGGATAATGCGAAAAAAGAGTTCTTTGAGCTATTTTGTGAGAATTTCTACCATTTCTGGGACTAAGGAGGGCTAAAATGAATGAGATAACTTTTGATAAGACTGAATATGAATCTGAAAAAGAAATGTGGGATGATATTACTGATGTAATAAAAATTTTAACGCGCGCGGGCTATGTAATGAAGTTTTGGTGTGATGAAAAGTCTCTTGGTATTTATTGCCTGGAGTTTGACTATGCAGATCCCGCGCTGGCGAAGAAGGAACTTGTATGGGAGGACGTTGAGTAATGGCTAAAGTGTACAAGTTGACTTTTTATGCCGTAGACCCTCATGATTATTATGATGATGCATTTCATTTGTTCTCTCAAATGACAAGTAAAGAAAATCGAAGTGGAGTTTTCTTTAGGGCAGAAGAAAGTGAGCTTATAACTTCGGAGGAGTTTCGATGGAAAGATTCTTGCCCACTAAATTATTCTGATGCTTCTAAGGAAGACTTTGAACAGTATTTTCAGAAGAAAACTTGAGAATTTTCTGAATATAGGATATAATATATATAGAAAATGAGAAAGGGGATTTGAGTATGAGAGAGGTATTTTTGATTAGATACAAAAATTCAAATCAGATAGAAGCTTTTGAGGACTTTGATGATGCAATGAATGCTGGAGTAGATTATATCTCCCAGATGGGCGCAGAACTAAATTGGACAGAGGACGAAATCAATGATGAGGTTTGTTCTTTCATTGATTATAACGATGTTGATTTGGTAGAGTTCTATCCCTGTAATGTAAAGGAGGCGCGCCAGTAATGCCATATACTCGTCCTAAATATAGTAAAGAGCTAACCCAGCGCTGGACCGTCAAAGCGATGATTGTATTGGCGGAAGCGCAAAGAGATATGACCAGCAAAGAAATCCAGCAAGGAGATTTGGATTTGGTTGGAATCACTCCCCAAAAGATGGCTCGAATTTTGAATGAGCTCGTGGATAAGGGACTTGTAATGAAGAGTAAGGGCAAGTCTGGTCTAATGCATTATAAGGCGATGGGAACAATTCTCAAAGAGGGCTATGTACCTGCTGAGATGGTTTATTGAGAAAGGAGAAGTTCAATGGTTCGTTATAAAGTGGTTTGCTGGGATGAAGATGAAAATAAAGAGCGTACTTATAAAGGTTGGGCCAATGGTACAACTTTCGCAGATGGCGCGCGGATCGTCGAGAAGTATTATGGGAATGATGTTCTAAATATGACTATCGCGCTTTATGAGAATTATGCAGATGAGGTAATTGAGGACGGGTACTTTGAGGGCTTTGGTAGCGACCAGGAGGACATCTAATGACACTTAAAGAATTTCTGAATACTGACTACTTCAAGGAATTGATGTTTGAGTCTAATTGTTATCGTGCTCTTGACCGAGGTGGAGTAGATAATTGGAGTTGGTATGGTCAAAGTTATGAAGATTATTGTAATGATCTTGGTGTCGATTCTCTTGATGAAATTGCTGACAAGGAAATTCGAGCTTTGAAGAGGATGTATACAAATGACTAAACAAGAAGCTATTGTCGGAGTTTTGGAAAGACTTAGTTGCCAAACAGCAGAACGAATTGCTGGAATGGCAATGCAGATATATCAGTTCAAAATAACCCCTGCCCAGGTCTCGGGCACAATGCGCGCGATGGTCGCAAGAGGCCAAGCAGGTTCCTCAAAGAATGAATATGGAAAAACAGTCTATTGGTTGAATAAGGAGAGATAAATAGATGAATATAAAGTTGATTTGTGATACTTTGGAGTACTGCGCGAATAGAAATGAATGCCAGTTTTGTCCTTGCGGTGGTTCTTTGGAGGAGTGTAATGCAATTCTGATTGAGGGGGCGCGCCAGCTACGAACTCAGCAGGCAACCATTAGAAGTCTCCTAAAAGCTACTGAGTATCATCGACAAATGAATGGAGCGCTTCTAAAAGCGGTGGATGAACTTGCAGAAGCAAGCGCATTTAAGGAGGACTAAAATGGATGAAACCGGAAGAGACCTTTTGAGATACGGGCGCCTAATAGTTTCCAAAGAACACTTTGATAGTGATGGAACTCCTATTAGAGTTAGAATTTTCTACCATAGCGACCAGTATTGGTATACTGAAATGAAGAATGGAAAGTTTATTGATATTTATGGACTAAAAAATATTTGAAAGGATTATTAGTATGGAAAAGAAAATTTTGAGTGTTATTGCGGTTTTTGTCCTGGCTATTGGTTTGGTAGTTCTGCTTGTGGGATGCGCGCCAAAGAAAACTACCGAGGTCGCGCCGATTGCGCCGTCTACTAAGACAGATACGACTACCACAATGGTTCAGAAGTGCGATGAGATTTTGAAGAAGTCCTATGGCGAGAATGTTATGACAAGTGTGGAAAACGGTCAGTATAATATCGCTATTATGGAGAGAGGAATTACTTCTCAGATTGTTTATTCTTCGGGACTGGCTGAGGGATATAATGAGCTTTGTTTGAATTGTAAGAATGCTGTGGGAATTGATACTATCTTGGGTGTTTGTGATAGTTATGGAAACTTGGTGTATGTAAGTTTCAATGGAGTCGATATTACAGGTAGTATTTGATGGGGAGGACAGGGCGCGAGCTCTGTCTTTTCTTTTTAGCGTTTTGTCTCATTTTTTAGGATAAACGGCTGAGTAAGATTACTTATAACCAGGAGGTAAAAGGATGAAACCTATGTATACTAATCCTGCGCGGACTTATTTGACTGATGAACAAAAGGAGAAGTTGGTAAAGTTTGGGCTAGAAAACAATATGAAAGTTAGTGATATTTTGAGAGAAGCTTTGGAGGAGTTTCTTGAGAAGTATAGTAAACAAGGAGAGAACTAATGGATTTTTGTGTATATTCTAAGACATTAGCTTACTATCTTAGAACTCAGGGCTTTCAAATAAAAAAGACAGCACCCAATTATAAGCAACCAGAGGAAGATGTCTATTACTTTGAGAACACTGAAGAATTAAGCAAAGCCGTAAAAGGCTACATAAGCAAACATAAGCAGGAGAGAAACAATGGAAAAGAAAAAGTATCCAAATCAAAAATCAATAAGAGTCGGGGCTAAAATACCAATTTCTAATGGTACTTCTTATCAACGAATACCCACAGAAATTTTGCCTACTATCTGTAATCTTAGTCAATGGGGATTGAAAGTTTGGCTTTATCTGAATAAGAATAAAGAAGACTTTGAGATTAGTTTATCTCCCCAAGCGGTACTAAATTTTTATGGAATAAAAACGGATAGTCGGACGAGTGTAAGACGAGGTATTGAAGAATTATTTGATAAAGGATATCTAGTTGAAGAAGAGGATTGCTTGACTTTTTTTCAAATTCCAAGAGATAGTTTTACGAAGTAAACAGATGGGTTTGCCATCTGTCTTTTGATTTATTTTTATTTTTGACTTTTTATTTTTGTATATATTTTATATTATATATACTC
>ERZ1026898.1069-NODE-1069-length-14293-cov-19.454418_pt1 | contig 14293 bp, 11 predicted proteins | sample MGYA00380178_ERZ1026898 | MGnify/ENA primary metagenome ERZ1026898 (study PRJEB33269, sample SAMEA4719814) | human gut metagenome | biome: human-associated habitat; feature: organic feature; material: feces | place: Cameroon | collected 2013-10 ... | reverse complement strand
GCAAGATGCACTTGCCGCCATCCAACACAGCAATCTCATCTCGACTTAATAATTCCCTGCCGTAAAGTCAAGTGATGAATTCGCAAAAGAAAAGACCCTTCCCGTTAAAAAACGAGAAGGGTCACTATAATCAATGCTATATCGTGCGAATTTCCGATTTTGGGTTAGGCAGAAATTTCTCCTACAAAATTGTAGATGATTTTGACTTCCTGAATTTTCTGCCCATCGACCTTCTGAACCTCACCAATCATGATTTTCTTGATAAGACGGTTCAGCACAACTTCATCCAGCTCCTTGATGGCGGCATACTTGCGGATTTCCTCAATAAAGGTGTGAACATCGCTTTCCTGTTCGTCCGACTGGTGTAGAAGAAGGTTCAGTTCGCTCAAATGCACCTTGTTGCTGTTCTGCTCCTGTTCCATAGCATCCGTCAGTTTCAGAAAACGCTGTTCCGAAATGATGCCTTTGCTCTTGTCCGTGTAAAGATTCAGAAACACATCGTCAATTTCCTGATTTCGCTCTTCCAAACGGCGAATCTCTGCCCGAACCGCAGAAGTATCGGTGCGATACTGGTTTTCCATGCGGCGGCTCAACCGCTGATAAAAGGCATCCGAATCTTTCATAGCCTGCGCAGCCAGCTCTTGAATATCATTCAGAACCAGCTCATGCAGGTCACGGGCTTCGATTTTGTGGCTGGAACATACCTTGCAGCCGATTCGGTTATAGGTTTGACAGGTGAAATATGCCTTGTCGATGGGTTCACGTTTCTTCTTGGTGGTACGGTCAACATCCTTTCTTCCGACCTTCTCATACCGTGCCTGCATGGATTTCCCACAGGTGGCACAGTAAATGATGCCGTGGAAGATGTTGTAGTATGGGCAGTCATTACCCGTCATAATGGTCGGGCGGCGGTCGATCAGTTCTTGTACTTTCGCCCATTCTTCTGGGGTTACGATTGCTTCATGGCAATTTTCGATAACTTCCCATTCCTCACGGGGGATGAATTTGAACGAACCGGAACGGATACCCGTTTGGTGCGTCCGGCATACAAGGTGTGCGCCCTTATAAAACGGATTGCGAAGGATGTGGCCGATTCTTGCAGTACCCCATGTGTAGTAGTTGGCATCCAGTGCCGTATTTGCTTTCACACGGGTAATGGGGATTTTCTCTTCCAGCAGCTTCTTGGCAATTCTCATATTGCCCATTCCATCAAGGGCATAGTCATAAATCTTACGGATAACGGGTGCTGCATCCGGGTCGATGATAAGATGCCCGTTGTCTTTCGGGTCACGCATCAAACCATAGGGCGGAGTACCGCCGCAGAACTTGCCCTGCCGAGAACGGGTCATAACGCCAGCCAGAACTTTCTTGGAAATGTCACGGCTGTACATATCGTTCAGGATGTTCTTAAACGGGGTGATGTCCATTTCCTGTCGGGTCAGACTGTCCACGCCGTCCGTGATGGCGATATACCGAACATGGTGCTTCGGAAAGAAAATCTCGATATAACTGCCAGCTTCGATATAGTTGCGGCCAAGACGGGAAAGGTCTTTCGTGATAACACAGTCGATTTTCCCGGCTTCAATGTCGGCGATCATCCGCTGGAACGCCGGACGATTGAAATTGCGCCCGGTGTAGCCATCGTCCACATAGTATTCGTAGCGGAACATTCCATTCTTTTCCGCAAAGTCTTTCAGCATCAACTTCTGATTGCTGATACTCATGCTCTCATTTTCGCGCCCATCTTCCAAGGAAAGGCGGCAATAGAGGGCTGTGGTTTTCTGGATATTCTGTTTCTTTCTGCTCATAGTTTTTTCTCCTGTTCTATGAGCAGGGACACGACATCATTATAATACCATGTCCCTGCGAGCCTTTCAACGGTCAAATCGGATTTATCCGGCTTTTCTTTCAAGCCATTCCTCGAACTGCGAGTGCGTCTGACGCTCGATAAGCTGTTCAAAGGCTTCTTTCATAGACTGGTTTCCAGAAAACTCACGGGAAACAATAAATTTCTTCTTCGTCTGCTGCTTCGTGGTGTGCGCAGGCGTATTGCTCATAGGCAGACCTCCAATTCCTTGTAACTGAACGCCTGTAACCGGGCAGGAAAACTCTCTTTTTCCGCACACAGGGCATCCGGTGGGCTTTATACTTTTTCTTATTCTTTTAAGGTTACATGGTTACAGAAAGAGAAAAATGCAGCAGCCATGCGGCTTTTGCGCCGTAACTGAGGTGTAACCGAATCTGTAACCAGACGTGTAACCGCTGTTCATCAGAAGGGAACGCCCAGCTGCTTGGCTTCCACGTCCGTTATTTCGGAGAAATCTTCAGCCCCGGTTTCGGGGCTGGTTACGCGCTCCCAGCCTTTCTGAACGCCGTACTTCGGGTAACGCTTGGCGGTCTTGTGCGCCTGCCAGCCTTGGATATCGCCGCGCGAAATTCCCGTGTTCATGATCTCGCAGATGGCACGGGTCTCCCACTCTGCCGGGATGTTGGTGTTGCCCAGTGCTTCTGTGTAAAGCTGTTTAGAACACACCCGGTCGCCCGTGTAATCCTCCAGAAAGGCGTAAATCATGCCCGCCTGCGCATCCTCCTGCATGAAGTCCTGCTGATGGGCTTGCAGGGTTTCCTGCATGGCGGGGCTGAACGCCAGCTTGTAATTACCGCTGTTGTAGAGGGTCATGGCTTCTGCCCAAAGCTGGTCGATATAGGTGCGGGATTTTTCCTCATCATCCAGAATGTGGACTTCGGCCAGTTCCGCATCCACCGGGACAGGGATAAAGCGGCGATTGCCCGTGCGGTCACGGGGTAAAAAATCCTGCCGATTGGTCGTGCCAGCAAAGACGCATTGGCGCAGACGGTCGGCAGGATGGGTCTCGTAGGGGACTTTATAGGTCTCCTTCTGCTTGCTGAGAAAGCTCTTGATCTCCTCGATGCTCTTGGCGTTAGCTGTGGCGATCATCTCCGACATTTCGATGATCCAGTGCCCCTGCAGCTTGCGGTACACGTTGTCGTCGTCCAGCCGCCGCAGGTCATCCGAGAACCACTCGTCCTTGACTGCCAGCAGCCGAAAAAAGCTGGACTTTCCTGCACCTTGTCCGCCCACCAGACAGAGCATGGTCTCAAATTTGCATCCCGGCTGGAACACCCGCTTGATGGCTCCCAGCAGGAATATCTTCATGGCTTCGCAAGTGTACTCGTCCTCCGCAGCACCGAGGAAGTGGTGCAGGACGTGGGCTATCCGTTCTGTTCCATCCCATTTCAGGCCGTTCAGGTAGTCCCGGATGGGGTGGTAGCGGTTCTCGTTGGCAACGATGCGGATAGCAGATTCGATTTTCTTTTCGCTGGAAATGCCGTATTTCTCCATGCGACGCAGGATATACTTCATGTCGGTGTCGTTCAGCGTCTTGCCGGAGCGTGGCCAGCCCACAGGCTTTACGATGTCGATGCGTTCACTCAACAAGTTCAGCCGGATGGCATCGGCAAGCACATGGTCGTTCTGCAAAATCGTGATACAGTTCTGAATCGTCCGCTGGATTTCACCGTTGGAGTGCTTGGTCAGCATTTCTTTCACATCGGCAACGGTTCGGGGAGTGCGTTCTTCTTCGTCGACTTCTTTGCTCAATAAACATCACCTCGTACTATTATTGAAAACGATTTTCTGACTTTTCGGCGGTAGGCAGCGCAGATGGCTTCCTCTGTGCCTGTTCTGCCTGCAAACGGTTCAGCAGTTGCAGAACGGAATCTCGTGCTTTCTCCTTGACCTGCTCCCTGCCCTTCTGTCGGACTTCCGGCTTCAGCAGCTTCTCTTGCAGACGTGCAGCGGTACTCTGCATGGTCTTGAGAAACTTGTCCAGCACGGTGTCCAAACGGTGGGCGGCGTATTCTCTCGTGGCCTGCGGAGCCTTGCGTTCCGGGGACAGCACCCAGCGTTTGGTGTCCTCAATCATCTGCATATCTTCCTTGCGCGTTTCAGTGCGCACCATGTCCGTCACGACCTCCACCGCCTTGTCGTAGGCTGCTGCCGAAACTTCATCGATTAGCGTTTCCATGTCGTTGACCTTGAGTGTTAATTCATCCAGCTTGCTCTGCTGGGCGGCAAGCTGCTCTTTTTGCTTGGCAAGAATGAAGTCCTGCTTTTCCAAATACTTGCGGTTGCCGTATTCCGCTTCTTCCTCCAGAACCAGCCCATGCCGCTTGGCAATCTCAAACAGCATTTCCCGGCAGGCGGCATCAAAGGTGATCTTGCGGTTGTTGCGGCGGCTGAGGGGCTTGCCCGGGTCGGGCAACTCAAAGCCCAACGCTTCCAACGCCTTTTCCTGCTGGGGAGCCACCTCACCGTACTTGTTCTCGCAGTCAAACACATGACGCTCATGGATATGCGGTGTGCTCTCATCCAGATGCAATGCCCAATCCAGCACATGAACGTGTTCGCCAAATTTGGCCTTGAACTCGTCAATGAACTCGGTGACGATGTTCAGCAATTCCTCCGCCGAAGCGTGTTCGTCTTTTGTTCCCAGCTGATAGATGGTTTCCTCCGGGCAGGTCTTTCGGCTGGACAGAAGGTCTGGAATGGAGCGGTTACGCTCCGTGTGCCGAATCTTGGCGTTGCGCTCGTTCTGTTTTTCGATGAAGGCCGTGTAGTGGGTCTCGTAGAATTGCCGTTCCACATCCGAGAAGGTTGCTGCCAGATCATCCGGGTCTTGTGGGTCGAGAGCCGAGCGGAAACCGTGAAAGCAGTCCCAGTAGATGTTGCCCTTGGCTCGTTCCGGGTCGATGTGCTCACTGTTGGCAAGGTTGAAACTCCGGTCATTGTGCTTGGGGTTATAGGTGCCGTGGGTTCCAGCTCGTCCATTGTGTCGTGTTAATTTCAGATAGACATCCCTCCGTTTCAACTTCTTGGCGGGGAGAACGCAGCAGCGAAGCTGCTGAATCTGCCGCCGTTTTGCGCCAGATAATACCCAGTAGGATATGACGCACAGCATCATATCACTGGGCAAGGCGTTCCCCCTTGACTCCCTTCAACGGGCCATTTTGGCCCGTTGATTTTGGCAAGCTGGCGGTCAAAGATTTGCGAATCCCTGTCCACCAGCTTGTCCGGCTTTTTCAGTTGGCCAAAATGATCAACTGATTTTGTTACGGGTAGCATCAGGTTGTCTTTTTGGCAACCTGATTTTTACGGTGGTGGAACCGATGCGTTACAGGTGGAACCGAAGTTATCAAAATGATAACTCCGGTAACTCTGTTACGGATGAGATCAAGTTATCATTTTGATAACTTGATTTTGATACGGCTAAAATCAAGTTCCCAAAGTGGGAACTTGATTCGGCGGGAGTTGCAAATCAAGTTACGGAAAGCGTAACCTGATTTCAGATGACAGCCCCAATTCCCATTTTGGGGATTTGGGAGTGAGCGATTAAGCGTTACGGTATCACTTTCAAGTGGTGAGTTACGGTTTTCGTAACCCACCACAGAGCAATCGCATTACAGTAATCTGGTAAGTACCGGAAAGCAGCACTTACCAGATTTCACCGTGGCTTGACAAAATGTCAAGTCGAGGTCAACCGTAACACGAGCGGAATCAATGTGGACAATTTGTCTACATTGATTTAGGTTGCGGCCAATTTGCCTCATGTGGACAAAATGTCTACATGAGGTGAGCCGTAACGCAGAAGGTTCTTCTGGTGAATGACGCTTTGTGTCATTCATCACATCAACTGGCCACTTGGACCCGTTGATATGGGGGCGCCGTTCTCCCTGCATGGATTTCCTGCCCCCTTCCGGCGGCGTTTTCCGGCTCTCCTTTTCAGGATCATCGCCGGGTATCCCATGCAGACGGTCATGTGGTTTTCAAGGTGCGGTGCTGGATTTGGCAATAAAAAATCGCCACACAACAACCAGAACCTGACCATCCCTTCCGGGATAGCCTTGGTTCGGGTTCGTTATGTAGCGATAAGAAAGTCAAAAACTTGCTCCGGCTCCTTTGGGAGCCGAGCTGGAACTCTAAGATAAATATGTTATATTAAATTGTTGGGATAGATTACCACAAAAACCGAGCCGTGTCAACAAAAAGTTTCGAGAATATGCCACTTTCGGTAGCTTGCAAGAAAAAACGAGGGAAACTTTGGTAAAAAGAGAGAGGGCCGGACGCTGCCAGCCCTCTTGACAAGATTTTAGCGCACCTTTGCCCGATACTGCGCCGGGGTCATGCCATACATCCGGCGGAAGGTTTTGAGAAAGCTGCTGTAATCCGGGAAGCCGCTTTCCGTGCAGGCAGAGAGAACGGATGTGCCGGAAGCCAGCAGTTGGCGACAATGCTGCATCCGAAGATTCGTAAGATATTCGTGGATGCTCTCCATGGTACATTCCTTGAACGCACGGGAAAGGTGTTCCCGACTGGCGTAAAGCTCCTGCGCCAGAACTGTGGCGTTCAGGGCCGGGTCTTGGTAGTGCGTCTGAAGATAGGATGCGGCACGGTTCACCAGCGCATTGGTGCTGCTGGGGGCACTGGTCTGGCCGCTGCCGGCAATGAGGGAAAACAACAGCAGCAGTTCCGACACCTGTGCTTCAAACATCCGGTCGGCCAGCATCCGGGGAGCCTGCATCGTCTGGGCCATCCGTGCAAACAGACCTTCCAGATCCCATGTCTGGCAGGCGGTGCGTTCCAGCACAATGCCCTCCCGCATCCAAGTAGCGCTGCCCAGTGCAGCGCTTCTCCGGGCGGCTTGCCACAGCGCAGCATCTATTTGCAGCACCAGACGCTCCGAAACCGTATCGGTCACATTGAACTTTCCGGAATGGTACATCTGCGCCGGAAAATAAATCAGCTCTCCCGGCTGCACCAGATAAACATTGCCCTTTGCGGAATAGCGGACGGTGCTTCCGCCAACGGGCAGGATCAGCTCGTGATAGGGATGTGAATGAACAACGGACTGTTCATTTTCCTTATTTGTGTACCATGCCACCAGAAGCCGCCTGTCCTGCAATGCCATGCGTGCCTGTGCTTCGGTGAGGATGTTGTCCACATAGTGTGGAAAGACTTCCATCTTCATAAAAACTTCTCCATTTCGGACGCTTTTTCTGAGTATAACGCCGAATATCACATTTTGCAAGATTTGTGTCACAAAACAGGACGCAAAATCTTTGTGAAATTGGTATCATAGGGTCAGGAGAACGCGAAACAATCAAAACTCACAAAGAACAAAGAAAAGTTTTGTGCTAATTGCATACAACCGCCCTTGCGATTTGTGACAAACAAAAAGGAGAAGGAACGCATGAAGATTACGCGCAGACAATTCTGCCATGCGGCGGCAGCTCTGGGTGCAGCGGCACTTCTGGGCGGCTGCGGTTCGCAGAAAGCAGAGCGAGCGGTCAATGCAGACGGTGAGCCGATGTTTCAACTGAAACTGGCGCACAACATGGCAGAAGACCACGTTGTCCACATTCAGTTGTCCGCCTTTGCACAGGCGGTGGCCGAAAAGTCCGAGGGGAGTATCCAGATCCAGGTCATCCCCAACGGCACGCTGGGCAGCGAAACGGATATGATCACCCAGATTCAGGCGGATGGACTGGACATGGCAAAAGTCCCGGCATCCACCCTGGGCAATTTCAGCGAACAGTTCAACGCATTTTCCGTGCCCTATGTCTTTGACAGTCAGGAACACTATTACAACGTCATGGACAGCGACTTGGTGGAGGAGATCTATGAATCTACCGAGAACGGCGGCTTCCGGGGGCTGTTCTGGCTGGATTCCGGCGCACGGTCGTTCTACACGGCGGATACGCCCATCCGGGTCCCTTCCGACCTCAAGGGGCTGAAGATCCGCACCATGGACAGCCAGATGGCCATTAAGATGATGAAGTGCCTTGGCGGTTCGGCCACAGTCATGGGGTACAGCGACATCTACACCGGAATGCAGCAGGGTGTCATTGATGGAGCAGAAAACAACGTCACTGCCCTGCGTGACCACGGCGACGTGGCGCAGTATTACTGCTTCGATGAACACACCCGCATCCCGGATATGGTGGTCATCTCTGCAAAGGTATGGCACGAGATGAGCGAACACCAGCAGGACATTATGAGAGAATGTGCTCACAATGCCAGCGAAGAGTACAAAGGCCGCTGGGCGGATTTTGAAGCACAAGTGCTGACCGCAGCGGAACAAAAAGGGGTGCAGTTCATCCGCGATGTGGACAAGGCCGCTTTTCAGGAGGCAGTAGCTCCCATCTACGAAGAACTGAAAACCGAACAGCCGGACACGTATGAGATCGTCCAGCGCATCCGGGCGTTGGCCTGAAAGGAGGGCACAGCATGAAAAAACTGAATCAGATCTTGGATGCCATCGTCCGCTTCCTGATGGCACTGGCGATGTTTGCTCTGCTTTGCGGCGGTACATGGCAGATTTTCACCCGCTGGGTCCTACACGACCCTTCCACTGTCACCGATGAATTTCTGCGGTTCGTGCTTATCTGGGCTTCGATGATCGGCTCGGCCTACTGCTTTTACAACGATTCCCACCTTGCGCTCGACCTTATAAAAGGCCGCACCAAAGGCAAGATGGACTTGGTGCTGAGCATCCTCATCGAGCTGGCGATCTTCTTCTTTGTCGGGTATGTCTTTGTGTATGGCGGTCTGCGGCTGACCTTGCTTGCAACGAATGTTTCCTCGGTCATGCGCATCCCATACAAGTTCCTGTATTCCATCCTGCCGATCTCTGGTGTGTTTATTCTTGCGGCCCGCATCCTCAAAAATATTCAGCGGTATCAGGAATACGGCGATAAGAAAGGAGACTGATGTTTTATGGTCACACAAGCAGCCATTATGCTGTTCGGCTCGTTTTTCATCCTGCTGCTCATCGGGGTCCCCATCTCGGCGGGCATCGGCATCGCATCCATCATCACCGCACTGTTCAGCATCGACCCGGCGGTGTTTGCACCCGTGGCCGCACAGCGGTGCTTCTCCGGCATTGATTCCTTTGCACTGCTGGCTCTGCCGCTGTTCACATTGGGCGGCAGCATTATGAACAAAGGCGGCATTGCCAAGCGTCTGGTGCGTCTGGCTCGTCTGGTGGTGGGCCGGGTGCCCGGTTATCTGGCCGCGACCAATGTTCTGGCCAATATGTTCTTCGGTGCCGTTTCCGGTTCTTCTGTGGCGGCTACCTCTGCCATGGGCTCCATCATGGCTCCGCTGGAGCTGGACGAGGGCTATGACCCCAACTACTCCGCAGCCGTCAACATCTGCTCCGCTCCCACCGGCATCCTGATCCCTCCCTCCGGTCCGCTGATTTTGTATTCCATCACCGCAGGCGGTGTTTCGGTGGCGGCTCTGTTCATGGGCGGCTACCTGCCCGGCATCCTGATGGGTCTGTGCGTAGCAGGTCTGGCGGTGTTCATCGCCGTCCGCAAGGGCTACCATTCTGCACAGGTGCAGGAGACGGACCCGGCATGGAAGATCATTCTGGACGCACTGCCTTCCCTGATGGCTGTTGTCATCGTCATGGGTGGCATTCTGGCGGGTTTCTTTACTGCCACCGAAGCCGGTGTGGTGCTCTGCCTGTACTGCACCCTGCTGTCCATCTTCTATAAGGAGATGACCCTGAAGGATTTCTACAACCTGCTGGCGGATACGATGGAAAGCTCTTCCACCATTCTGTTCCTGATTGCAGCTTCCTCCATCATGTCCTATGTCATGAGTTATTCCGGTATCCCTGCGGCCATCAGCGCCGCCGTGATGGGCATTTCCAGCAACCGCTATATTCTGCTGCTGGTGATGAACCTCTTCCTGCTGGTCATGGGCTGCTTCCTTGACCTGACCCCGGCTGTCCTGATCTTCACTCCGATCTTCCTGCCCATCGCCAAGAGCGTTGGCATGAGCCCGGTGCAGTTCGGCATCATGCTCATCATGAATCTGGGCCTCGGCTCGGTCACGCCGCCCGTTGGTTCCTGTCTGTTCGTGGGCTGCGGTGTCGGCAAGGTCAAGATCGAGGGCGTGACTCGGTACATCATTCCGCTGTTTGGTGCCATGGTCGTGGCACTGCTTCTGGTGACCTTCATCCCGGCCATCTCGCTCTGCATCCCGTATCTGTGCGGACTGGTGAGCAACCTGGGCTGGACTATTTGACCTGCCATTCTCAATCTTCTTCTCCTTACCCCTGCTTCTCGGAAACTGCAACTCTCAAGGGAAGCAGGGGAATTTTTGAAATGAGGTATCTGTTATGGAAATCTGTTCTCGTTTTACCGGTATGGAGCACAAAGACGGCGCCTTCCTGCTGCACACTGATAATGCCGACATCAAGATCTGCTTTGTGACCGATGAGATCGTTCGTATCCGCGCCAGCTTCGACCATGAGCTGGCAGAGGAATCCTACATCCTGATGACCACCGCATGGGAAGACCGTCTCGACCCGCTGTTTGCAGGTGAGCGCACCCGTGTAGAGCCTTTTGCCGCACAGCTTACCGAGGACGACAGCACCCTCACCTTTGCTACCGGCAAGGTGACGCTGGTGGTGGAGAAAGACCCCATCAACTTCAAGCTGCTGGCTGCCGATGGTTCGGAGCTGTACAGCACCCTGCCCGGCAACCCCTTCGTCAAGGACTCCAACAACCGTGTGGTCGCTTACAGCCGGATGAAGGAGGACGACTGCTTCTACGGCTTTGGTGAAAAGGGCGGTCTGCTGGATAAGAACAAGACCTTCCAGCGGGAGCGCGCCACCGATGCCATGGGCTACGATGCCGAAAAGATGGATACCCTCTATAAGCACATTCCCTTCTACATCCGCCTGGATCGCGATACCCACAAGGCTGTGGGCGTGTTCTACCACAACTTCTACGAGTCCGTTTTCAACATGGGCTGCGAAAAGAGCAACTACTGGCCCCGCTACACCTATTTTCAGGCAGACGGCGGCGATCTGGACTGCTTCCTGATCGGCGGCGACACCATCGCCCGCATTGTGGACAACTACACCCTGCTGACCGGCCGTCCGGCTCTGCTGCCCAAGCGTGCGCTGGGGTATCAGGGCTCCAGTATGTACTACCCTGAGCTGGAACAGGACAGCGATGATGCTGTGCTGGGCTTTATCGACACCATCAAGGAGGAAGGGTTCCCCATTGACGGCTTCCACCTGTCCAGCGGCTATACCAGCCAGAACAATAAGCGGTGCGTGTTCACATGGAACACCGACCGTTTCAAGGACCCCAAGGCGTACTTCCACGCCATGAACGAAAAGCACGCGCAGAACGTGCCCAACATCAAACCGGGCATCCTGCTCTGCCACCCGGATTTTGAGCAGTTCGATGCCGAGGGTGTCTTCGTCCGGGACAGCAAAGACCCCAAGGACTACGGCATCGGCAAATGGTGGGGCGGCGATGGCGCGTTCTGGGATTTCACCAATCCCAAGGCCCGTGCCGCATGGAAAAAACACGTGACCGACACTGTCATTGATGTGGGAACGGATTCCCTCTGGAACGATAACTGCGAATACGACAGCCTGATGGATCAGGACTGCGTCTGCGATTTTGACGGCAAGGGCGGCACCATCGGCCAGCTGAAGCCCCTGATGAGCACCCTGATGTGCAAGATGGGTGCCGATGCTGTGGTAGAACACAACGCCAAGGCGCGTCCGTATATGGTATGCCGCAGCGGCAGCTCCGGCATCCAGCGCTACGCCCAGACATGGTGCGGCGATAACTACACCAGCTGGAAGACCCTGAAGTACAACATTCCCATCATCACCGGAATGGGTCTGTCCGGTCAGCCCAACGAGGGCGGCGATATCGGCGGCTTCTATGGCCCGGCCCCCACCGAGGAGCTGTTCGTCCGCTGGGTGCAGAACGGCATCTTCCAGGCTCGTTTCTCCATCCACTCTGCCTCTAACGATAACACCGTGACCGAACCTTGGATGTTCCATGAGTCCACCGACCTGATCCGGGACGCCATCCTGCTGCGCTACCGCTTCACTCCCTATCTTTACAGCGCCGAGTACGAGGCCAGCAAAACCGGTGCGCCCATCATGCGTGCTTTGGTCTACGACTTCCAGAACGATCCCAAGGTCTGGGAGGAGAGCTTCGAGTTCCTGTTCGGCCGGGATATTCTGGTAGCCAACGTTCTGGAAGAGGGGGCCAAGACCCGCACGGTCTATCTGCCCGCAGGCTGCAAGTGGTACGACTGGAATGACAATTTCCGCTGCTACGAGGGTGGTCAGACCATCGAGGTGCCGGTTACCATGGCTACCATCCCCATGTTCGTCCGCGAGGGTGCAGTGATTGCCATGGCAGACAACCAGCTCATGACGATGGAAGGCGACCACACCACCGCCCTGCACCTCATCGTGGCACCCAAGGGCACCACCACTACGACCCTGTACGATGACGACGGCATCACCAATGATTTCAAGAGCGGCGTGTACCGCAAGACCACCATCACCACCACCGCAGGCGAGCGTGTAACGATGGACTTTGCATCCGAGGGCAGCTATGCCGACACCGTTGAGCGTGTGAAGGTGGAAATGATCGCCAAGGAAAAGAGCCCCTTCTGGGTCACGCTGGATGGCCGCAAGCTGGAGCATTTCCTGAACCGCCGCAAGTTCGATGCCGCTGATGAGGGGTGGTATTACAGCCAGACCAAGCGCACCGTCGAAATCAAGTATGCAAATCCGATGGCGGACTACGACCTGACCGTTTCGTTTGAGCAGTTCGACCTGATCGGAATGTAATGCCTGTGCAGCCACAAGGATGACGAGGAGAGAAAATGAAAGCCAATGTTTTGAATACGAACCTTACTGGAAAAGTTGCAGTGGTTACAGGGGCTAGTGGAACACTGTGTTCTATTTTTGCCCAAGCATTGGCACAAGCGGGGGCAAAGGTTGCCCTGCTGGGCCGCAATATGGATAAACTCAAAGCTTTGGCAGATGAGATCGAAGCAGAGGGCGGTGTGGCGAAGGGCTACACCTGCAACGTGATGAACAAGGCCAACTGCTTGCAGGTGGCAGAGGATGTGATGGCCGATCTTGGCCCGTGCGATATTCTGATCAACGGTGCAGGCGGCAACAATCCCCGCGCCAACACCGACAAGGAATATTTTGAGATGGGCGACCTTGACACCGACATCGTGACCTTCTTCGACCTCGACGAGAGCGGCGTAGAGATGGTGTTCAACCTGAACTTTATTGGAACGCTGCTGCCTACGCAGGCATTCGCACGGCAGATGGTAGGCCGCGAAGGGTGCAACATCCTGAATATTTCCAGCATGAACGCCTATCTGCCTCTGACGAAGATCCCGGCCTACTCCGGTTCAAAAGCCGCTGTGACCAACTTTACCCAGTGGCTGGCCGTCCACTTCAGCAAGGTGGGCATCCGGGTCAACGCCATTGCGCCGGGCTTCTTTGCCAGTGAGCAGAACGCAAAGCTGCTCTACAACGAGGACGGCACCCCCACCGCCCGTACCGGCAAGATCCTTGCCGCCACACCGATGGGACGTTTTGGTGATAGCGAGAAAGACCTTGTGGGCGCAATGCTCTTCCTGTTGAACAATGATGCAGCAGGGTTCATCACAGGAATCTGCTTGCCTGTGGATGGCGGATTCTCTGCATATTCTGGCGTATAAAATAGAACGACTCCCCGGTAGATGCTGTGCTTTTGGGCACCTTATCTGCCGGGGAGTTTTCTTGTGCTGCGTTATTGTTCGTTAATCTTCTAATCTGCCATGGTCACAGGCTAACGACAGATAATGCTTGATTTCACCACCCAGCACAAGTTGAGCGTATTCCAGCGGCTTGTTATACAGCAGCCAGTCCAGCTCTGCCCGCTGTGCGGGGGTGTTGCCATATTCGTCCTCGATGGCGATGCAGTCGATGGCAAGCATAGAGCCATCTGCAAACCGGGCTTCCACCCGGTTGGTGTCTATGTTGTAGCGGCAGGAAAGAAATTTGTTCATGGTGAACCTCCTGTATGTATTCGTTGTCCGAATCCAGTTGGTCGTATCCCTGCTCGTGTGAATTTAGGGCAACTGAATTCATCACGAGTTATTATGGCACATCATGACCCAATTTGGAATAATTTGTGCCGTAAGATGGTGAGTTTCCGCGTGTATCCGATGTGTTGAACGCATCAATCGTTTCTTTGCCCAGCATTTCGGACAGGTCTTTCAGTGTGCCGGGTTCCGAACCGCCGAGAAAAATCTGGCTATCCATATTGCCGATGATGGTGTCGGCATTATCCTTGTAGATAGCCTTTAACTGGCTTTTTGCCTGCAAAACAAGGCAAGCCGAAATTTCACGGCTACGGATGGTTGCCACCAGCT
>ERZ1026898.1064-NODE-1064-length-14376-cov-21.411284_pt1 | contig 14376 bp, 9 predicted proteins | sample MGYA00380178_ERZ1026898 | MGnify/ENA primary metagenome ERZ1026898 (study PRJEB33269, sample SAMEA4719814) | human gut metagenome | biome: human-associated habitat; feature: organic feature; material: feces | place: Cameroon | collected 2013-10 ... | reverse complement strand
TCACCGTTTGCTCCGAACGAAGTTCCTGCCCCTGTTTTGCAGCGGCGTTGACGAAGAGTCGGTATCACGTTCGGTCGGCTCATGAAATTTTCAAGGTGCGTTTCCCACAAAAAGAGAAAACCGCCCACGCAGCGCAGCGATGGATTTTGTCGGGTGAATCGGCGGCAAAATGAATCGGGTGTGTTGCGGGGCGGTAAATTCTTTCGTGGACTTTTCCTCACGGAAGTGGTGGGTCTCACGGTGATAACCAACCACTTCCGGTGGCTGTGTTCAAAATGAACACGACCACATTTTGTGGATGGAGTTAGACCAAGCCACAAAATCAGTGGGATTTACAAGAAAAAAACCACTGTATGTGAAAATCGTCAAGAGGGTTTTGAAAAATTTATGGAAATAAAGTGGAGAGAGTAGGACTATTTGATGGGAGCCTAGAAAGCCACGAAACGAAAACTTGTGAGAAGTAAGCATTTTTTGTTTACTTGTAAAAATAGAGGTGATATAATAACCATAAGATTTGAGTTGGAAAACTCTCTGTTGACAAGAGGATGAAAAGATGGCGATATCCTATAATAAATTGTTTAAACTTTTGATTGATAAGAAAATGAAAAAGAAAGAATTGTGCGAACTTGCCGGTGTTAGTCCAAGTACAATAAGCAAGATGGGACGCAATGAAATTGTATCGATGGAAGTTGTTGCTAAAATTTGTTTGAAATTGAATTGCACGGTAGATGATATTCTGGAAATATTGCCGGATGATTCAAAAAATAAAATGACTTGAATGACGAAATCAAAATTTGCCGATAACCGTAAAGGCGGGGGTGAATAGTTTGAAGATTCTCGATAATATTTCCAGTACTGTTCGTGATGATCTGCAATCAGAAATCAAGCGAGGAAGCAAAGTTTCTATTGCAGCTGCGTGTTTTTCTATGTACGCTTACAAGGAATTGAAAAAACAACTGGATTCCATCGATGAACTCCGGTTTATTTTTACATCGCCTACATTTGTGACTGAAAAAGCTTCAAAACAAAAGCGGGAGTTCTATATTCCGCGTTTGTCCAGAGAAAAAAGTCTATATGGAACAGAATTTGAAATTAAACTCCGCAACGAAATGACGCAGCGCGCTATCGCCAAAGAGTGTGCAGATTGGATTCGCAGAAAAGTGACTTTCAAATCCAATACGACCGGCGAAAACATGGGCGGCTTCATGACCGTAGATTCCGGGGCATCCCCAAAAGCATACATGCCAATCAATGGATTTACAACAGTCGATATCGGTTGCGAACGTGGCAATAACCGCTACAACATGGTCAATTGTTTCGATGCTCCCTTCGCACAGCAATACATTCAGCTTTTTGATCAGCTGTGGAATGACCATGAGAAACTGGAAGATGTTACGGACGTTGTAATTGAGAATATCAGCACTGCCTATGCAGAGAATTCGCCGGAATTCATTTACTTTTTGACGCTGTACCATGTGTTCAGTGAATTTCTGGATGATATTTCAGAAGATGAACTCCCTAACGAGGCCACCGGATTCAAGCAGAGCAAAATTTGGAGCCTGTTGTACGATTTTCAAAAAGATGCAGCGCTGGCCATTATCAACAAGCTAGAAAAATACAATGGCTGCATTCTTGCAGACAGTGTTGGTCTGGGCAAAACGTTTACTGCATTGGCGGTTATCAAGTATTATGAGAACCGGAATAAGTCTGTATTGGTTCTCTGCCCCAAAAAGTTGGCAGAAAACTGGAATACTTATAAGGACAATTATGTCAACAACCCGATTGCCTCAGACCGCCTGAACTACACCGTTCTGTTTCATACAGATCTATCAAGAGCTGGTGGGCAATCAAACGGCATTGATCTTGATAGGTTAAATTGGGGGAACTACGACCTTGTTGTGATCGATGAATCGCACAATTTCCGAAATGGCATCGGAACTCACAGTAAGACGCAGGAAAACCGTTATCAGAAACTGATGGATAAGGTTATTCGTGCCGGTGTTAAAACGAAGGTGCTGATGCTTTCTGCAACACCGGTCAACAATCGATTTGTCGATTTGAAAAACCAGCTTGCCCTTGCCTATGAGGGTAATTCCGAGTATCTTGACGAACAGCTGAACACTTCAAAGAGCATTGACGACATTTTCAAACAGGCACAGAAAGCATTTAATGCATGGAGCAAGCTTCCCCAGGTAGAGCGAACAACAGATGCCTTGCTTTGCACCTTGGATTTTGATTTCTTTGAGCTGCTGGACAGCGTTACCATTGCCCGTTCCCGTAGGCACATCGAAAAGTACTATGATACGAACGATATCGGAAAATTTCCAGAGCGACTGAAGCCTATCTCTGTTCGCCCCTGCCTGACGGACCTGAACAACGCAATTAACTATAACGAAATTTACGATCAGTTGATGCTGCTCAGTCTGTGTGTTTATACTCCCTCTAACTATATTTTTCCAAGCAAGTTGCAAAAGTATCGGGAACTTACCCACAACAAGGGAGAAAACTTGACGCAAAGCGGACGTGAACGTGGTGTTCAACGATTGATGAGCATCAATCTTCTGAAACGGCTGGAAAGCTCTGTCCATTCTTTTCAACTGACGCTGACACGTATCAAAGAGCTTATTAACGGAACGATTCAGTCCATCAATCAGTTTGAGCGGTACGGACAGGCTAATCTGGCCATGTACGACCTCAGCAATGCCGATTTTGATTTGGATGATGAAAACAACGACTTCCTTTCTGTTGGCAAAAAGGTAAAAATCGACCTTGCCGATATGGATTGGAAAAGTTGGCGCTCAGAACTCCAAAAGGATGCGGACACGCTAGAACTTCTGACCCTGATGGTAGATGATATCACGCCAGAGCATGACACCAAGTTACAGGAGCTTTTCAAACTGATCTCCCACAAAATTGAACATCCCATCAATGGGGACAACAAAAAGATTCTCATCTTCTCTGCGTTCTCAGATACAGCAGAGTATCTGTACGATAATGTCAGCGCCTTTATAATGAAAAAATACGGCTTGAATACCGCCGTTATTACCGGCTCTATTGACGGCCGGACAACAATCAAAGGCTTCCCGGCAACGCTTAACAATGTTCTGACCTGCTTCTCTCCGATTTCCAAAGGAAGGGATGTTTTGATGCCGGGCAGTACAACAGATATTGATATTCTGATTGCAACCGACTGTATTTCAGAAGGCCAGAACTTGCAGGACTGCGACTATCTGGTGAATTACGATATTCATTGGAATCCAGTACGCATTATCCAGCGTTTTGGTCGTATCGACCGTATCGGAAGCCGAAACCAGTGCATCCAGTTGGTAAACTTCTGGCCGGACCTGACATTGGATGATTACATCAACCTGAAATCTCGTGTCGAAACACGCATGAAAATCACCGTTATGACTTCTACCGGTGACGATGATCTCATCAATCCGGAAGAACAGGGCGATTTGGAATACCGGAAAGCGCAGCTGAAGCGGCTTCAGGAAGAAGTAGTAGATATCGAAGATATGTCGGATGGTATCTCCATTATGGATCTTGGTCTGAACGAATTCCGGCTGGATCTTCTGGACTACATCAAGCACCATGGCGAACCGGATAAAAAACCGCTTGGCCTGCATGCAGTGGTTCCGGCAACAAACGAGCTGCCAGAAGGTGCAATTTTTGTCCTAAAGAATATCAACAACAGCGTCAATGCGGATAACCGCAACCGGATTCATCCTTTCTATATGGTTTATATTGGAAATGATGGCGAAATCGTCTGTGACTACCTGAACCCCAAAAAGCTTTTGGATGATATACGATTGCTGTGCAGAGGTAAAGCACAGCCAATCAAAGAAGTCTATGAACGATTCAATCAAGAAACAGCCGATGGAAAAAACATGTCGGAAATGTCTGAATTGCTGAGTGAAGCTATTGATTCCATTATCGATGTCAAAGAAGAAAGTGACATTGATAGCCTGTTCTCGGCTGGCGGAACCTCTGCGCTTATGGGACAGGTTTCTGGGTTGGACGATTTTGAACTGATTTGCTTCCTTGTGGTAAAATAAACTCAAAGAGGTGTCAAGATGATTGGTCTGCCCAAATCTACTGAATTTAACAAGCGTATCCCGAAACAGAAGTTCTATGATAATCTTTCGGTCACACCGGCCTTGAAGAAAGCGTTTACAGACCAGATCAAGGTTATCTATTGGCGCAATAAAATTGCTCTCACTACTGTAAATCTTGCGGCCAGCGATTCCGTGACAGAGATTGAAGTTTTTGAGATTCAGCTCAACATACCGAAGCTGGATGAGAGTATCCTGCGCCAGATTGACCGGGAAATTCCCTATCATATTCTGTTTTTGCTGGAATATAGAGGTCAGTATCGTGCTGTGATTGGTTATAAGGAGGCCTCGACTTCCGGTAAAACTACATTCAAGGCTGATCGTTACTACTCGACCGACTGGATGGATGAAGGTTTGCTGCCAGCGCATCTGGACGGCCTTTCTATGGATGTTGTTTACGAGAACTTTGTCCGACAGATTGCAGGCGAGACTCTGGCTGAAGAAAATGGCAATACGCTGAAAGAAAGCGTTGAACAGCAAAAGCGGCGGGAACAAATCGAAAAGCAGATTGCTACATTGGAAGCTAAAATCTGGAAGGAAAAGCAACCGAAGAAGAAGTTTGAACTGGTACAGCAAATGCGGGTGTTGCAAAAGCAGGGGGATATAAAATGAAAAATTTTGAATTAAAACCAACGGAAGAAAACTTGCTTTTGACTTATCAAAAGGATACCATTGACAGAAATTCTGATGTCCATGCTTTTGTAGATATCTTGAATTCTTTGGAAGATTCTTGTTCAATTGCACTTGATGGATTATGGGGCAGTGGGAAAACCTTTTTTGTCAAGCAGGTAAAAATGATTTTAGATTCATGCGCCTCTGTACAACCTAAGGGCAACTATGCTACTGAAATCAAGTCTGTATGGCAAAATTATCATAATGGACAGGAGCCGGAATTCCAAACACAACTCTGTGTTTATTATGACGCATGGGAAAATGATAATGATGGAGACCCTGTTTTATCGTTGGTGTATTCCATTTTGCAAGATGTGGATACGGAGACTCCATTTCCAAGAGACGCAAAAATATTGGAAAAGGCAGCTGCTGTTATTGAATGTATCTCTGGAAGAAGTGCGACTACTTTACTAGATTCCATGAAATCGGATGATCTTCTGGACGACTTACGAAAATCGAAAGATACACACACTGTAATTGCTGATTTTCTTGATCACCTACTTGATGAACGGGCTGATCGGTTGGTTGTCATCATTGATGAGCTTGATCGTTGCAAGCCTGACTATGCCGTGCAACTTTTAGAAAAAATCAAACATTATTTTGATAATGAACGAATTACATTTGTATTTGCTGTGAATTTGCAAGAACTTCAACATACAATTTCAAATTACTACGGAAATGCGTTTGATTCGTGTAGATATCTTGATCGATTTTTTGATTTAAGGATTTCGCTTCCACCAGCCAATATGTACCGATACTATCAAAGCATCAATTTCCAAAGCGACTACTATACGGCAGATGCTGTGTGTAAAAAAATTATCGAGCTGTTCCATTTTTCTCTCCGCGAAATTTCAAGATATCTAAAAGCCATAAAAATTGCAGAATACGAGTTAACGCACAGTGACGGAAGATTTAGCTTTAGTGATCCGGAAGGGCTAGCTACACAGTTTTGCACATTATATATGGTTCCACTTCTGATTGCTTTAGAAATAAGCGATGTGACTTCATATAATCAACTGATTTCAGGACGCAATCCAGAGAAACTGATTGAACTGCTTGAATGTATGGACTCAAACTATAAGGGCCATTTTAGAGAACTACTTTCAAGGAACGAAGTATATAATACCGCACCGGAATCAGAGCAGCAGGGAAAAGAAATCGTAACAATAAAAGAAAAAGCAGTTGCTGTATATAAAGCAATATTTGTAAAAGATTACACAAGTTATGATTATCGGTGTTTCGTTGGAAATTGCGAATTTAATGCAGGGACAAAAACGTTTTTGCTAAGATTGGTCAGTCTGCTATCAAAATATTCAAAATATGAATGAGGGAGAGTTTTAAATGGATAACCTTAAAATGCACAGCCTTGACGGCGTACAACGCAACATAGATTTAATCGGCAAAATCTTCCCCAACGCCATTACCGAGGTGAAACGCAACGGTAAAGTAGAGAACGCCATTGACTTTGACGTTCTGCGGCAGGAACTTTCCGACTCCATTGTGGAAGGTCGGGAGGAACGCTATCAATTCACATGGCCGGACAAGAAAAAGGCAATGCTGGCGGCAAACGCACCCATCACGGCAACGTTGCGTCCGGTGGTAGCTGACAGTGTTGGCAAGGATGGCACACCCGGCGGTTTTGACAGTGAGAACCTTTATATCGAGGGCGACAATTTGGAAGTGCTGAAGCTCTTGCAGGAAACCTATCTGGGCAAGGTCAAGATGATCTACATTGATCCGCCGTACAATACGGGCAATGATTTTGTCTATGAGGATGACTTTGCACAGAGCACCGAGGACTACATGGGCAACAGCGGTCAGTATGACGAAGAAGGCAACCGCATGGTGACCAACACCGAAAGCAACGGTCGCTTTCATACGGACTGGCTCAATATGATTTATCCTCGGCTGAAACTTGCAAAGGATTTGCTGGCAGATGATGGTGCTATTTTTATCAGCATTGATGATAATGAAGTTGAAAATCTTCGAAAAATATGTGATGAAATATTCGGATCTGTAAACTTCATTGACACTATAATTTGGCAAAAAAGATACAGCCCACAGAATGCTGTTCAATATTTTTCTGAAAGTCATGATTATATAGTTGTCTATGCTAAAAGTCGTATTATTTGGCGGCCAAAATTACTTGCTCGAACAGATGAAATGAATAGTCGATATAAAAACATAGATAATGATCCTAGAGGTCCTTGGAAAGCTGGTGATTCGACAGCACAGGCAGGACATGGAACAAAATCACAATTTTATGTTTTAACTGCTCCAAATGGTAAAGAACATTATCCACCTAGTGGTGCTTGTTGGCGATATACAGAACCTGTTATGAAACAACTCATAGAAGATAATCGTGTTTGGTTCGGTTCTGATGGTAACAATGTTCCGGCAATCAAGCGATTTTTATCAGAAGCTAAGCAGGGCGTCACATGTCAAACGATTTGGACCTATGACGAGGTTGGCCACAGTCAAGAAGGAAAAAAAGAAATCAAATCACTTTTTCCCGAAGGGACTCCATTTGATACACCAAAGCCAACTCGTTTGTTAAAAAGAATCATCGATATTTCTACAGAAAGCGATTCAATCATCTTGGATTTTTTTTCCGGTTCATCTTCTTGTGCACACGCAGCATTTTTGTCAAATGTTTCTGATGGAGGAATAAGAAAGTTTATAATGGTTCAAATTCCAGAAGAAACCGATCCTAATAGTGAAGCTTTCCGAATTGGTTTGAAAAACATCTGCGAAATCGGCAAGGAGCGCATCCGCCGTGCGGGGCGAAAAATCAAGGAAGATGCTGGGCTGACTACTCCGGCCGATTTGGATATTGGTTTCCGCTGCCTGCGTCTGGACAGCAGCAATATGGAAAATGTCTACTATACGCCGGAGGAGACTCAGCAGCAGGATCTGTTCTCTCTGGTAGATAACGTCAAACCAGACCGCACCTCGGAAGATCTGCTTTTCCAAGTCATGCTGGATTTGGGCGTGCTGCTTTCCAGCCCCATTGAAACCATGGAAATTGCAGACAGAAAGGTGTTCAACGTGGCAAATGGCTTCCTGCTGGCCTGCTTCGACCATGATGTGACGGATGAAACCGTTAAGGCCATTGCACAGATGAAGCCATATTATGCTGTTTTCCGTGACAGCTCCATAGCAAATGACAGTGTTGCAACGAACTTTGACCAGATTTTTGAGACTTATAGCCCGGATACGGTAAGGAAGGTATTGTAATATGGCAGAGCAGAAGAAAAAAAAGCAGTTGATTCACAGCTCTGCAGCAGAATATTTGACCTTCGTGGCTTCTACCGGAGACAGTGATACCAGCTATGAAATGCGCTATGAGGATGAAAATATCTGGTTGACGCAAAAAATGATGGCAACCTTATATGATGTGTCCAAACAGACGATCTCACAGCACATCAAGCGCATTTATGCAGATGGGGAACTTACGCCGGAGGCAACTGTCAAGAAATACTTGACAGTTCAAACCGAGGGTGACCGGCAGATCAGCCGCAAGCAGGATCATTACAATCTTCAAATGATTATTGCAGTCGGCTTTAAGGTAAATAATCAGCGCGCCGTGCAGTTCCGCAAATGGGCGGGTCAGATCGTGAAAGACCATACGATTCAGGGCTGGACAATGGATGTTGACCGCCTGAAAAAAGGTCACATGTTTACGGATGAATATTTCGAGCGGCAGTTGCAGCAGATTCGGGAAATCCGTCTGTCGGAGCGCAAGTTTTATCAGAAAGTCACAGATTTGTACGCAACTGCGTTTGATTATGATAAAAACGCAAAAACCACACGGCTTTTCTTTCAGACCGTACAGAACAAGATGCACTTTGCGGTACATCGCCACACAGCAGCAGAGCTGATTTATGAGCGGGCAGATGCCACCCAAGAGCACATGGGCCTGACAACATGGGAAAATGCGCCGGATGGTAAAATCCTGAAAGCAGATGTAACAATTGCAAAGAACTATCTGAGTGAAGATGAAATGCACTATTTGGAACGGATTGTTTCTCTTTATTTGGATTATGCAGAGTTACAGGCGGAGCGCAAAATCCCCATGAGCATGGAGGACTGGGCAAAACGGCTGGATGGTTTTCTGGAATTTAACGGCAATGAACTGTTGACTGGCCCCGGAAAAATCAGTGCAGAGCAGGCAAAACTCCACGCTGAAACGGAATATGAAAAGTACCGTCTGATACAGGATCGGCTGTATGAAAGCGACTTTGACCGATTCCTGATGCTGGAGCAGGAGGTTGACCCTAAAAAATGAAATTTACATTCAAGATTCAGCAATATCAGACCGATGCGGTGAATGCCGTGGCACGGGTATTTCAGGGACAGCCCTACAATGCAGGCGTATCCTATCTGCGGGATATCGGCAATCTGCCCAGCACGCCGCAGCAGATCAGCGTATTGCAATCTTCCGAGGATAGCACGCAGGTCGAATTTCAGGACGTACTGGATGATTCCGGTTTTAAGAATGAAGCATTGCAACTGACCGATGAGCAGATTTTGCACAATATTCAGAACATTCAGAATGAAAGCAACATCCACCAGTCTACTCAACTGGTAGCACCGCTGGGCCGTTGCTCTCTGGATGTCGAGATGGAGACCGGAACCGGTAAAACTTACGTTTATATCAAAACGATGTTCGAACTAAATAAGCGTTATGGTTGGAGCAAATTCATTGTGGTCGTGCCTAGTATTGCCATCCGTGAAGGTGTGAAAAAATCCTTTGAAATTACAGCAGATCACTTTATGGAGTGCTATGGTAAAAAGGCACGGTTTTTCATCTATAACAGCAGCAACCTGAATCAGCTGGATGCCTTTTCCAGCAATTCGGGCATCAATGTTATGATCATCAATACGCAGGCTTTTGCGGCTTCCATGAACGAGGACAAGAATGTGGAAGGCCGCAAGGGCGATGCAGCTGCGCGTATCATCTACACAAAGCGGGACGAGTTTGGCTCCCGCCGCCCCATTGATGTGATCGCAGCCAACCGTCCGATTCTGATTCTGGACGAGCCGCAGAAGATGGGCAAAGAGGATTCTGCTACCCAGAAAGCTCTGAAAAAATTCAATCCTCTGTTTACACTGAACTATTCGGCCACCCATGCAAAGCAGCACAATCTGGTGTATGTGCTGGATGCGCTGGACGCTTATAACAAGCGTCTGGTCAAGAAAATCGAGGTCAAGGGCTTCGAGGTGAAGAATCTGCGTGGTACGGATAAATACCTGTATCTGGCAGATATTCTGGTTTCCCCTAAGAACCCTCCGCAGGCAAAGGTGGAACTGGAGGTTGCACACAATGGCGGTGCCAAACGGGAATTTCATAAGCTGAATGTGGGGGATAATCTGTATTATCTCTCCAACGAGATGGAACAGTACAAAGGGTTTGTTGTTTCTGAAATCGACCCGTTTACCGGCATTCTGACTTTCACCAACGGCGATACGCTGCGCACCGGTGATGTGACTGGTGACGTATCCGAGTATGATATGCGCCGGGTGCAGATTCGTGAAACCATTGAATCCCACTTTGAAAAAGAGCAGGAATTATTCCGGATGGGCATCAAGACGCTTTCTTTGTTCTTCATTGATGAAGTGGCAAAATATCGCCAGTATGATGAAGAGGGCCATGAGCTTTTGGGCGAGTACGGAAAAGTTTTTGAGCAGGAGTATTTGTCCGTCCTGAATGAGCACCGCACGATGTTCGACACGGACTATCTAGCCTATCTGGATTCTGTAGATGTACACGATGTGCACAAAGGCTATTTCAGTATCGACAAAAAGGGACACAGTGTAAATAGTTCGGTCAAGCGCGGAACGGATCTGTCCGATGATATTTCCGCTTACGATCTGATTCTGAAAAACAAGGAACGGCTGCTGTCCTTTGAAGAACCTACCCGGTTTATCTTCTCCCACTCTGCCCTGCGTGAAGGCTGGGATAACCCAAATGTGTTCCAAATCTGCACCTTGAAGCACAGTGACAGCACCACACAGAAGCGTCAGGAAGTTGGTCGCGGCTTGCGCCTGTGTGTGAACCAGTCCGGCAGCCGCATGGATGCCGATGCTCTGGGTGATAAAGTGCAGTACATCAATGTTCTGACGGTTATTGCCAGCGAAAGCTATGCCGCTTTTGTGGACAGCTTGCAGAAGCAGACCGAGGCTGTGCTGTACGACCGTCCTCGGAAAGCGACCATCGAGTACTTTGCAGGAAAGAGCATTAAACTGGATGGCCGAACGGTCAAAGTGGACGAGCATCAGGCGCGAGCGATTTATCAATATCTGGTTCGCAACAGCTATGTGGACGAAGAAGATAATGTAACGCAGGAGTACCGGGAGGATGCACAAGCAAAAACGCTTGCTCCTGTTCCGGATTCTCTGAAACCGATAGAAGAAGGCGTCCACACCTTGGTGCAGGCGATTTATGACGCAAGCGTTCTCCAGAAGATGTTTGCGGATGCCAACAAGCCAAAGGTTCTGGAAAATCCGCTGAACGGACGGTTTAAAAAAGCAGAGTTTCAGAAACTCTGGAATGCCATCAACCACAAGTACGCCTATACCGTTGATTTCAACTCCGATGAGCTGATTTCCAAAGCGATCACGCATATTGACAGTGAACTCTATGTCAGCCAGCTGCAATACGCCGTCAGCCATGCTGCACAGCGAGATACACTGGATGCAGACATGGTACGTAGTGGTGACAGCTTTAATGCCGCACAGACTCGCACTAAAACGCTGAAACACGCGGTACGTGGGCAGATTCCTTATGATCTGCTTGGAAAAATTGCAGAAGGAACTGTCTTGACCCGCCGCACCGTTGCGGCGATTTTAAAGGGAATCAAGCCATCTACGTTTGCAATGTATCAGAGCAACCCGGAAGAGTTCATCACGAAGGTCACTCGCCTGATCAAAGAGCAGAAAGCCACCATGATCGTAGAGCATATCACCTATGATACGATTGAAGGCAGCTATGACAGCAGTATCTTTACTGCCGAAAAACACGGCTTGACAATGGATAAAGCCTATCCGGCAAAGAAAGCCATTCAGGACTATGTCTTTACCGACGGCTCTGCCGAAAAGAGTGTGGAACGCAAGTTTGCCGAAAGCCTTGATGGCGCAGACGAAGTGTTCATCTATGCAAAGCTGCCCAGAGGTTTCTTTATTCCTACGCCAGTCGGGCACTATTCGCCGGACTGGGCAATCGTATTCCATGAAGGTGCAGTGAAGCATATTTACTTCGTTGCCGAAACAAAGGGTACAATGGAAAGCCTGAATCTGCGCCCCATCGAAAAATCCAAGATCGATTGTGCTAAAAAGCTGTTTGCAAAGTTGTCCGATGGACTTGTGACCTATGACCATGTAAGCAACTATCAGGAATTGCTGAATAAGGTGTTAAAATAAAGGGGGTGAACGATGCCCGTCTGGGCAAGTGCCAAAAATTTTCGGAAAATTCTGTGCAATCCGCAGAAACTAATGGACACTGTTGCAAAATAACGCAAAATGCGTTACAATAAATCCGAGGTGATAACCATGGAAAAAACGATGACGCTCAATCTTCGTGTAAACCCTACTGTCAAGCAGCAGGCCGAAGACGTGCTGAAGCAACTCGGCATCCCAATGGCGACAGCCATTGATATGTACCTGCGCCAGATCACCATGACTGGCGGCATCCCTTTCTCGCTATCCCTGCCGAAGGCTCCTGCGGCTTTGAACGCTGACACCATGACCGATGACCAGCTTCACGCCGCCTTGCAGGTGGGCATTAAGGAGATCCAGAACGGTGATACCGCGGATGCTGCAAGCGCATTCGCACAGTTCAGGGAACAGCACAGATGAAGCAGTATGACGTAAAAATTTCCCATGCAGCCCTCAGCGATATGGAGCAGATTTACAGCTACATTGCCGACCGTTTGCTGGAGCCTGACACGGCTATGGGGCAGTACAACCGCATTGCAGAAGCCATCCAGTCGCTGGACATCCTGCCGGAACGCTGTGCGCTGGTGGAAAGTGAGCCGGAGCGCGCCCAAGGGTTGCGGCAGATGCTGGTGGACAACTACTCGGTGTTCTACATCGTGGGAGAGGATACGGTGTCTGTGGCTCGTGTGCTGTACAGTGCAGCCGACCTTGTGCGCCGCCTGCGGAGAATGAAGTGAAAGGGGTGTTTGCATGACCGCCGTGATCTATGCCCGCTATTCATCGGATAACCAGCGTGAAGAATCTATCGAGGGCAGATTCGTGAATGTACGGCTTATGCGGAAAAGAAAGACATCACGGTCATCAAGCACTACATTGACCGTGCATTCTCTGCCAAAACAGACAATCGTCCGGAGTTTCAGCAGATAATCAAAGACAGCGGCAAAAAGCTGTTTGATGTTGTTCTCGTCTGGAAATTTGACCGCTTTGCTCGGAATCGTTTTGATAGCGCAAATTACAAGATGATTCTGAAAAAGAACGGTGTCCACCTGATTTCCGTTATGGAACCCATTGCCGAGGGTTCACAGGGCATTCTGGTGGAAACGCTGCTGGAAGGTATGGCGGAATACTATTCCGCAGAGCTGTCCGAAAAGGTGATTCGTGGTCAGACCGAGAACGCCTTGAAGGGTAAGTGCACTGGCGGTACGGGAACCATTGGCTATAAAATCGACGATGACAAGTTCTATCATCTTGACCCGCTGACCGCTCCGTTGGTACTGGAAGCCTTTCAGCGGTATGACAACGGCGATAAGATGGTGGAGGTCGTAAACTTCCTCAACGACAAGGGTGTCCGCAATATGCTGGGCGGCAAAATGACCCACAGCAGCGTGAACACCATGCTCAAGAACCGCCGGTACATTGGCGAATTGTCTTTCCGGGATATCGTTGTGCCGGATGCAATTCCGGTTATTGTTCCGAAAGACCTGTTTGACCGGGTGCAGAAGCGTCTGGATAAGAACAAGCGTGCCCCTGCCTGTGGCAAGGCAGACGAGGAATATCTGCTGACCACCAAGCTGTTCTGCGGCAAATGCGGTGCGCTGATGTTCGGCGAAAGCGGAACCAGTGCCACCGGGCGCACCTACTATTATTATAAATGCGCCAACGTCAAGCGGCGTAAGGGCTGCAACAAAAAGACCGTGCAGAAGGACTGGCTGGAAGATCTGGTTGTTCGGGAGACCATGAAGCTGATTCAGGACGATGCGGTGATCGACAAGATTGTTCAACTGGTCATGGATGTCCAGAATCAGGAGAACACCACGATCCCGCTGCTGGAAAAGCAACTGCGAGAGGTCAACAAAAAGCTGGACAACCTGATGAAGGCGATCGAGGACGGCTTGTACACCCGGACAACGAAAGAGCGTCTGGAAGCGATGGAAATCCAGAAAGATGAGCTGACTGCAAAAATTGCAGACGAAAAGTTGAAGAAGCCCAGCTTCAATGAGGATTTCATCCGGTTCTGGCTGATGAAATTTAGAAAGTTCGATATTTCGCAGAAAAAGCAGCGGAAAGCGCTGATCGAAATTTTTGTAAATGCCATTTTCCTGTACGATGACCGGATGCTGATCACGTTCAACTACAAGGATGGCACCCAAAC
>ERZ1026898.1055-NODE-1055-length-14447-cov-6.408213_pt1 | contig 14447 bp, 14 predicted proteins | sample MGYA00380178_ERZ1026898 | MGnify/ENA primary metagenome ERZ1026898 (study PRJEB33269, sample SAMEA4719814) | human gut metagenome | biome: human-associated habitat; feature: organic feature; material: feces | place: Cameroon | collected 2013-10 ... | reverse complement strand
CGAGAATACCATCTTCTAAAAAAAGGCGGCGAAGCCGCCACCTGAACCTTGAACCTTGAACCCTGAACCCTGAACCAAATGAAAGCAAAGTAAAAAGGGGCTGTAAAGAAATGAGGATTCATTTCTTCACAGCTCCTTTTTCCCGTTACCATATCCTGTTCCTCACGAAATCAACCGGCCTTGGCCATTTTTTCGTGATGGGAGGTCGTCATCCACGCCCCTGCCTTCATTTCAGCGACCATGGAGGTCATGAGACGGTACTCCCCTTCCATACGGAGCAGGTCCTCAAGCTTTCTCGTATGGAGCAAACGGCCATAGATCCGTCCGGCTTCTGCGTAAAGCATCAGTGCCGGATGTTCCGATGGATCACCGGTGATATTGATCCCATTGTCATTCAGGAAATCTGTAATATTGCCAATGAGAGCTTCATACGCATCGAGTAAAGTTTCCATTTTCATCACTGCATCATACATCTTGTTCATGATAGTCTCCTTTCTGCATTCAGCGGCTGCACGAGGAAATAATCCGAAATTAGGAAGTTTACACTCATTTGAAGTGATTTTGACCGGTCTGAAAGGTATTTCCTTCTTTATCCTTTCTGATTCCATTATATCCATCTGTTTTCCGCTTGTCTATAGTTCATGCCAATCGGTTATATCTTTGGTATTTTTCCTCGAAAATATGCCTTTTTGTAGAAACTTTTATGCAGACTCCGGTTTCTTAGCCTGCCTTCCTCACAAATAAGTTCTTTGGATCACAGCGTTCGAACGTAAAATGATCCTTCGAGATGCAATACTCCAGCGACCAGTACTCTCCTGATTCGACAGAGACGGAGATCAGGCTTGGCCCTGCCTGATAGTCTTTCATACGCCGTCCACGGATGTGCCGGGACCAGTGTGCTTCGACTTCGATGACATGTTTTCCCGGGGCAAGATATACCGCAGGGACTCCAAGCGCATAGAGAAAGGTCTCTGCACGAAGGCCATCGATGTGCAGGATCGCATTGATGCTGGCATAGTCTATATTTCCCGCATGACGCTTATGCAGGAGAACAATGGCGGAATGCTGGTTGGCCGCTTTCAGACGTTTCATTTTCGTTTTCTGTCTGGCATAGATCAGCCACACGCAGCACACAGCAAAAAGAAATCCGACGATACGCAGTATGTAAAGCAAAGCATCATGATTTTCACTCATTTTCGTCACTCCTTCTTCGTCTACGATACGGAAAACAGGCAGCCATGGGATCTCCGTCGGCTGCCTGACTCGCTTCTCTGTTTTATTCCTTTACAGCAGCCAACGGTAGAGCCCGAAGTAGGCCAGAACAGACAGGGACACGACGCCCGCCGCGGAGATGAAGAACATCCGCATGAAGAGCCGATCCAGCTCGCCGTCTTTCAATCCACCTTCTGCCGAATAAGCCGCCAGCGCCAGCGCACCGCCCGTCGATAAGGGGCTGATGCCTGCGGTATTGGAGACCATCGTGATTGCAGTGACCCATTCGACAGGATTTGCGCTGCTTCCCATCTGCGTGAGGATATGTGGCACGGTCGGGATGAGTGTGGGCATGACGACCCCGGAGGTCGAGGAGAACCAGGAGAGAACGCCTGCCGTGATCCCCAGAATGCTGACCGCCGTCGAATCGCTCATGATGGAAGCGAGTGCATCCGAGAGCAGATCGATGCCGCCCGTCAGGATGATGATATTCATCAGCACGCCGACACCGCAGATCAGAAGAAGCGTCCCCCAGGGGATACGGCGAAGCGCGGCTGTTTCATCCGATACATTCAGAAATGACAAGATGGCAGCGACGCCAAAGCTGGCAAGCCCCACATTGATATGAAAGAGCAGGACAAGAACCACCATGCCGATGATGCCTGCGAGAGTGATAAGCTGCTGACGGGCAAACGAAGGGGTATCCGCCAAATGAAGCACGATGTCTGATTGCAGGCGATAGCCACCGAACGCTAGATAAATCAGCGCTGCATAGACGGTCGAAGAGAGGACTCCATTCACGAGAAGCGGCTCTTCGATCCCGGTCAATCCAAATTCCCCGCATAGATTCAGCCCAATGATGCCCGTGGCCGCCAGAGGCGACATGCCGCCGCCTGCCGCGCCAAGGAAAATAATGGCTGCCAGCATGGCTGGATTGATATCCATTTCCTTGGCAAGCGTCATCCCGAAGACCATCATAATGGCTGCCGTCGGTATGGTGCCAGGTCCCAGTGCGGAAAGAATCGTCGCAAAAAGGTACATGACGATCGGCACCAGGTAGGTGCGACGGCCGGAGAGGGCTACGATCTTCTTGGAAAGAAGCGCGAGTGTCCCATTGATTTCTGCCAGTCCGAAAAGATAGGTCACGCCAAGGAGCATGAGGAATAAGGAGTAGTTGAAACCGCGGATGATTTCCTCATCAGAAACTCCAGCCAGCCTTCCGACGAGGAGCGCGAGTGCGATACATAGCAGCCCCGTATTCATTTTCTTTACAAAGCCAAGAAAAATTGCCAGTCCCAGTGCTGCAAGCGATGCCAGTGCCATCATGTCCTCCTGTTCCAATCACTCATATGATTCCAAAGTATTATTAATCCTTACAAATCATAGCATGATTTTCTACATGGAATAAAATACAGGATTTGCATGAAAGTTATGCTTGCTGGTTAATTTCGTTTTTCTATGAACCGGATATAGGCTGCTTCTCTTTTATAGTGAGAAGTGTTGGTGCGGCACATAAAAATAGGGAAGCGCCGCGGAGTATAAATACTGGCGATGACCGAAGATGGCATTTAGTCACCAGTCACTAGTCACCAGTCACCAGTCACTGCTTTCAAACTTATTGGGCTGCTATATGGGAGTATGCGTTCCTTCCAACGCGCCCCACTTCCCACTAAAAAAGCACATCTGCGTGATACGCAAATGTGCTTTCTTACTCTATTTCTTATTTTTTCAGATGATGGCTGCCGCGTTCGGTGATCGGCACGCCTTCTTTGCAGAGCGGGCATTCTTCCGGCTTGTAGGTCGGAACGGTGAGGTGGAGCAGCGGGTATACCTTTTCCTTCGGTACGCCGAAGTCTGCTGTGCCGCCGCTTCTGTCTACGAAGAGGCCGATGCCGACGATGTCACCCTTGGCTTCATTCACGACATCGACGACTTCTTTGATAGAGCCGCCGGTGGTGACGATGTCTTCGACGATGAGGACTTTTTCACCCGGAGCGACCTTGAAGCCGCGGCGCAGGGTCATCTTGCCATTTTCTCTTTCGGTGAAAATGGAACGAACACCCAGCAGGCGGGCAGTGACCTGAGACAGGATGATACCGCCGGTCGCCGGTCCGATGACGGTTTCAATGCCCATGTCTTTGAAGTGGTTTGCAAATTCCTGGCAGAGCTTTTCTGTATATTCCGGATGCTGCAGCACGTTGAATTTTTCTACATAAAGAGGGCTGTGAAGACCGCTGGTCAGAAGGAAATGGCCTTCCAAAATGGCTTTGGTTTCTTTCAGTAAAGATTCGACTTCTTTTTCGTTCATTATGCGTTCTCCTTTATTTCTTTTAAAATTAAACGGGCAGCCGCACAGGGATCAATGGCCTGTGTGATCGGACGTCCGATAACGAGCATGGAAGAGCCGTCCTTGAAAGCCTGTGACGGGGTCGCGATACGTTTCTGGTCATCGGTCTGGGCAAAGGATGGGCGGATGCCAGGGGTCACGATGAGGAAATCATCCTTGCCTGCCATCTCGCGGATGCTCCCCGCTTCTTTCGGGGAAGCGACGACACCATCGACACCGGAGGATTTGGCAAGCGCCGCCAGCTCCAGGACATGCTCCTGAATGGGAAGATGTCCGCCGACTTCCTGCCAGCCCTGGTCATCAAAGCTGGTGAGGACAGTGACCGCCAGAATCTTCGGGCGTTCCACCCCCAGCTCATCCGCCGTGATCTTCGCATAGCGCGCTGCAGCCTGCATCATCGCACGACCGCCAGCGGCATGGATGGTGATGAGGTTCACGCCGAGACGGGTGACGGAGGCCACGCTGTGACCGACGGTATTCGGAATATCGTGGAGCTTCAGGTCCAGGAAAACTTTCTTTCCGTGTTCCTTCAGGTAGCGGATCGTATCACTGCCTGCGCTGTAGTAGAGCTCCATGCCGACCTTATAGTAGGAGATCAGATCGCCCAGCTCATCGACCAGTGCTTTCATTTTGTCAAAGCTGTCGACATCCAGTGCGACGATCAGTCTGTCGTCGGCGGTATAGATTTCGTTTTCTTCTGCCATTTCCGCTCTCCTTCATGGGAATAATAGGTATCTAAGCTATTATATCATTTATTCAGGAAATCGGGGAAGAAAATTATAAAAGATGGAAGAGTTCAAGGGATTCGGGGTTAGCTTACGGGGCGTGCCGCCCCTTGAGAGATGCGAGAGTCTTCTAGTCACTAGCCACTAGTCACTAATCACTAATCACCAGCCACCAGTCACTCGCACACAAAAAGCAGCGCCGAAGCGCTGCTTTTTATTTTCCCGCATGCATGGCGGCTTCGCGGATCATATGGGCGGTGATGGAGTTGAATTCTACGGGTGTTTCCAGCACTTTGACTTCTTTGAAGCCGACGCCGAGTTTACCCGTATAGTAAGCGGTCGCCTCGCCCTTGCTGTTGATCTTGGCTGCATAGATGGTCTTATCCTCCCCAAGACCGACCAGACGGTAAGCCCCCGGCGGAGAGATGACGCGCCACGAGCTGTCATCTCCATTGAAAGTGTACATGATACCCTTCTGGCTGTCATCATAGAAGAGGCGGTCTGCATCATAGTAGACGGCCATCTTGCCGATGTGCGAGGTCTGGACGTAGATGCGGCGGGTATCATAGTTTGCATCCGTGCGGTAGATGCGGTAGAGGCCTTTGCCGACTTCCATCTTCATGTAAACGGCATTGGTCGCGGTCGAGTAAGCGACATCCACGATCTTTGCATTTCTTGGCAGATCACGGATCGGCGCATCGGACTCGTGCGTGGTGCCTTCCGGATTGTAGCGTGCCAGTGTCACATCCCAGCGTCCGCCTTTCCAGTGGATCGGATAGAGCGCCATGAGCGCCAGATTTCTGTCCGGCATCCATTCGAAGAAAGAAACGCCCTGTCCTTTCAGATCCACGATCTGCGGATGTCCAAGATCTTCAGCTTTGTAAATGGTGACCGTCTCTGCGGTCACATCTGCCATATATTTATAGTCATGCGAGTAGTAGGCTTTCCCCTTCACGCTGACCTTCGCATAGAGCTTCTTGCCTTCCTTTTCCGCCTGCTCTGCAACTTTGTCCTTCACATCAGACATATCGTAGTCACCTGAGGAGAGCGGGGCAAAAAGAACGCGGTCCATATATACGTAGGCTCCTGCCTGCACCCCTACGCCAAGGAGGAAGCAGATCATGAGCTGTGCGATTTTTTTCTTCACGCTGTTCTCCTTATTTCACGATAAATGCAGTCGGTATCATACGTTCGCCCAGAAGATCGGCAGGCTTATTGACCACCTTGCCATTATAGTAAAGTGTCGTGGAAGATCCGCCGTCCAGATTAGCCGCAATGTAGGCCCCGTTTTCATAGAGGATATTCTGCGAATCGACAAGCGTTGCGCCGATGCTGTAGCCGGGCTGTCGTCCATCGATGACGAGGAAGAGCATCGTGCCATCCTTCTTCTGTCCGATGGCCGAACGCGGGGAGATCCCCCATCCGCCGTCACCGCTCTTGATGACCTTTTGCCCATTAATGATGAGCGGCGGGCCGAAGGTCAGGCCTTCGACCGCGCCAAGGTCGCGCAGTTCTTTTTTATTGTAGTTCCCGGCGATCAGGTTCCCGTTCTTCGTCATTCCGACGAAGTCGACTTTTTCCTTGTCATCGACCTGCTGCCCCAAAAGGTACTTGCCCTGATGCAGGATGAAGCCATAGGGCAGACGTCCGATGCCGGTGCCATTCGGATCGTAGAAGCCGCCGCCGTTGATGGCTGCTACGGCATTGTTCTTTTTCGCGATGCTGGAAGTGGTATCCCCCTTCTCATTGATGTCTTCTGCCGTAGCGACTTCGATACGTTTCGGATTTGGGATCTCCAGCAGATACCCGACGAAGCGGGATGTCTCGATCTTTTTCAGCTTCAGCGTCGCATCCGTGCGCGGCTTGAAAGCGAATACATTCTGCTTATCCGTCGTCGTCACGGTGCCGAGGATCTGGTTCAGCTCCTCCTGGTCGTAAAGCCACGTGATGTACTGCGGATGCCGTGAGCGCATGATCGCACCGACCACAGCACGCTTCAGATTGCCGAACGGCCCGAAGAGCACCACGATCGGAGACGTGATGAGGAAAAAGACCAGGGTGATCAAGATAAACTTGACCACGATGTTGTTGAAAAATCGTTTCATTGTGACTCCTTGAAAAAGGGTTGAGGGTTAGCCCCTGGGGCGTATCGCCTTTTGATCGGGGATGAAAGAGGGGGAGCGGGTTCTATGGGTTCTATGGGTTCAACGGGGAGCAGGGCGGCGTATTTCGTCATCCTGAGCGGAGAAAAACGTCGTATGTTAAAAAATGGCTTATCTGAAATATGAGAACTGAGTCGAAGGATCTAAGCACCGCGGAGTTTTGATAGCGCTTCGCGCGCATCGTCATTTCGAGCGTAGCGCTTGGGATGACGATGCCGGAGAATCCCAGTCAACAGTCACTTGAGTCTCCCAATCCCTAATCCCTAGCTACTCATCCCTGCTTTCACCTTCAGAACCCGCTTAACCTATGAAGATTCACGTCAAAGCCCCCGCTCAGCCATCAAACCGGCGTGTAATTATCCTTGTTCAGACGTTCCGAGAAGCGGGCGATGGAAATGTCATTCCCGATATACGCTCTCTTCAGATCATACGGGAAGCTGCCGACATGGACGCGGCCGGCGTCTGTCGTGACAGCCATCTTGATACCGGCCTTCTTGCAGATATCGATGACTTCATCGTCATAGTCGCCATAAGGATATGCCAGCCAGACATTGTCGATCCCGAGCTGGTACTTGAGCGCCTTGTTCGCCTCGACGATCTCCTTCTCTTTTTCTGCGCGGGTGGCAAGATTGTGAAGCTTGGGATGCGACAGCGTATGACTTGCGATGGTGACAGCATGGCTGTTTGCCATTTCCTTCAGCTGATCCCAAGTCATGCGGTTATACGGCTTTCCTACATCATCGGTGATCAGGAAGAGCGTCCACGGGAAGCCATACTCCTTCATGAGCGGATATACGATGGTGTAGCTGTCGAGATATCCGTCATCGAAAGTGATGCAGACCGGTTTCTCCGGAAGAGGCGCCCCCTTGGTGACATAGTCATAGAGCTCCTGCATGGTGATCGGATGGTAGCCGTGATCACGCAGATAATTCATCTGGATGCGCAGATTTGCCTCGGTCATGATGGCCGCATTGCCCTGTTCGTCTCCGATCATGTGGTACATGAGGACGGACACGCCCTCCGGTACGCTGTACTTCACATCTGCTGCGCGATGCACGACAGCGACGCCGGGCTTCAGATTCGGATCCGGTGCTTGCGCCGAAGCCGCTACCGGCTGAGAAGACGCTGCCTTCTCCCCGCCTTGTCCCCCACAGCCCGTCAGTGCAAAAGCCGACAGTGCGAGCAGCGACGCCGCTGAGAGAGCTGCTGCTTTTTTCCATTTGCTATACGAGAAATCCAATGGTCAAACTCCTTTGTATCGAATTGCTATAGTTTTCCTATTATGACAACACTATAATATTTTACTACGATTTTGCAAGAAAAGAAAGCATTTTGCCAAGAACCGTAAGTGTCAAGTTTTTCTCGGTACTTTAAGGGATGAGTGGCTAGGGATTGGGGATTAGGGATTAGAAGTGACTGGTGACTAAATACCACCTTCGGGCATCGCCACAATTTATACTTCGCGGCGCTTCTGATTTTTATGCGCCGCACCGCCATTTCTCATTTCTAATTTCTAATTTCTCATTCAGGCGAATCTTTCAAATGTAATCAAGGGGCGATACGCCCCACGAGCTAACCTTGAAATCACAGAAATCATCATAAATTTTCCTTAACGTAAATAGTAAATAGTAAATAGTAAATAGTATTACTCCAAGCGGGGGAGGTAAGCGTTCGACACTTAACCAACAGCAAAATCAAAAGGAAATGTTGTAACTTTCAATCTTACGCTGCCAAAAAGAAGAGAGAAAAAGAAAAGTCTCACGTATACAGTAGCAAAAATCAGCCAACTCCATACCCATCTGAACATCTATTCTTTCGCCCGGGTATAAAATCAACTAAAAATGTCATTGTATAAGTGAGACATCCATTTTTATTATGCCATATCCCCACGCGCTCAAAACCAGGCGAACATGATAGGGAATTGGTTAGCAGACCATCCTCAAACCGTGTCGAAGAGGGACATTTCCTGCCGCACCTTTGTCTTCCCATGAGTTTTGAACCCTTTTCTCGCTGTGTTATAATAAAGCCACGCGAGAGAGTATCGTTACGCATGTATAAGGAAGGATATCCATATGAAATATATCAAACTCATCCTGCTTGTGTTTTCGCTTCTTCTGCTGCCTTGGGCGGGCAATGAAGCATGGGCGAAAGATGCAGAAATCACCGATCTTCGCTGGACAGCCAGAAATGATGGCGATCCCCCCTTCGTCCGCATCGTGACAGATCTCACGAAAGCGGTACAGGCGGAGGCTGCGATAGACAAATCCGGCAAAAACTTCGAAGTCATCCTAAAGAACACCCAAAAGAGCTTCAGCGGCTCTCAATACGATATGGATCCGCGTGCCATTGATTTCACCACAGTTTCTGAAAAAGACGGCGACACCTACATCGACGTCGCCCTCACCAAGCCTCAGAAGATCGATGACATCCACGTCTTTGCCCTTCGTCCGGATGCAAAACTGGGAAAACCGCACCGCCTCGTCATTGATATCCCGATCCAGGGCGCCAAAAAGAGCTACACGAAGCCGGCAGCAAGCGCCGAGAATACGACGACAAAAAAACCGGCCGCAAAGAAGCCTGCTGCTGAGAAAGAGGCCCCCCCGCAGAAAGTCTCTGTACCTGCCGATGCCCGAAAAATACTCAAAGGCAAGATCATCTGCCTTGACCCCGGCCACGGCGGCACGGACGTCGGCGCCATCGGACACAAAGGAAATAAGGAGATCTACGAGAAGGATGTCACCCTCTCCATCGCCCTGCCGCTGCGCGACATGCTCACCTCTGCCGGTGCGAAGGTCGTCATGACCCGCAGCACCGACAAGGACGTCTATGGCCCATGGGCCGACGATGACCCCGAGCTGCAGGCTCGCTGCGATGTCGGAAATCAAGCGAATGCAGACGTCTTCGTCTCCATCCACATCGATTCCTTCTCCAATGGCTCTGTCGATGGTACCACCGCCTACTACTATCCCAAGACCGCAAAGGATCTGATGCTCGCCCAGATGCTGCACCAGTCCACCATGAACCTGCTCTCCATCCCTGACCGCGGTGTCCGCTCCGGGCATCTCTATGTGAATGTCAATACAAAAATGCCTTCCGTCCTGATGGAAATGGGCTACATCAGCAACGCGCACCGCGTCCAGATGCTGACGTCGAGCTGGGGGCCGAAGAGTATCGCCAAGAGCCTCTTCAAGGGACTGGTGGATTATTTCGCCGCATTATAAGAAACTTAGAGACTTTAGACTTCTGACAGTCTCTCCATTCTCACCAAAAGGAAAACGTATGAATAAACTATATGCACTCATGACCCCGCTGCTTTGCGCTGTGCTTCTTTCCGGCTGCGGCGGCGATGGGAAAAAGCAGCCAGCGGGGACCGTCGTCCCGCCAGCCGCTTCCTCGAGCCAGATCCCCGCAGAAAAAGAAGCGAGTCTCACTTACTACCTGCCCACAGAAGACGGCCTTCACATCCTTCCCGCCACGGTCAAAGTGAAAGCCGCTGACCGCACTGCGAAGACAGCCATCGAAGAAATGCTCCGCGCGGATCGAAAGTCCAAGTATCCCCTCGTTCCTGCCGGTACCCGCTTGAAGAGCGTCCATGTCGAAGACGGCACCTGCACCGTGAATTTCACGAAAGAGCTGAACCAGCTGCAGGGAGAGACCGGACAGTCCCTCTTCATCGCCATGACTGTCGATACGCTGACCGAATTTCCCAATATCAAACGCGTCGAATTCCGCACGGAAGGGCAGCTTGTCAAGTTCCAGATCGATATGAGAAAACAATTCCTGCGCGATGAAGCCTTCATCAATCAGACAAAAAAATAAGAAAAGAAAAAGGAGCTGTGAAGAAATGAATCCTCATTTCTTCACAGCCCCTTTTTTGTCTGACAGACCGAGAGGAGATCTCCTCCCCAGCCATTAGCCTTCCAACACTTCGATCTGGCCTTCCGCGAAGGCTTTCGGATAGAAGAAGGACTGCTCCGTATTTCCAAAGTCTACGACGAGCTTGCCATCCGCAATGTCTGTGATGACGCCCTGTCCATACACAGAGGAGACAACGGGCGTGCCTACGCCGATCTCGATATAGTGGGTATTGCCGCGGTGCGTTTCCTTGACCGGACGGACTTCCACCTTCGGCTTCGGAGCCGGTCTGTCGGCTTCTGGCACTGTATAGGTGCGCGCCTGTCCCTTCGGCGCTTCTTTTTTCGTTTCCTTCTTCACTTCCGGGAATGCAGTCTTCAAGAGCTTTGACGGAAGCCCCATCGGATAGAGGATGCGCTCGCCTGTCGCATCATAAGTGACATACGTGCCGCGCTCTGTGATACGGGTGATGGTGCCCTTACCGAGCGTCTCATCCGTGACCTCCAGACCGACAGCTGCTTCTCTCTTTTTGAAACCGGTCGGCTTTGCATCCGGCAGAGGTGCATCGAAGGTGAATACCTTCTTTTCCATCGGCTTCGCTGCGCTGAAGGCTTCCTTTTTGAAATCCTTACGATGTCCATCCTTCTTGAAGCCGTCTTTTTTGTAGCCGCCCTCGCGCTTCTTTCTCGGGATGAGCTTTTCCGCATCGCCGAAAGCAACGACGATGCCTTCATCTGTCAGCTTTCTCACGATGCCCACGCCGAGCTCGCGGTCCACGAATTCGACGCCGGGAGCCAATTTCCGTTTCTTGAAATCCGGCTTATCCTTGCCAAAGCTCTTGCCGCGGCCGCCGAATTTCTTTTCACCAAATTTTTTACCGCCGAATTTCTTTTCGCCGAATTTCTTGCCACCGAATTTTCCCTTACTTTTGAAATCTTTGCGGGGCTTATTGTTTTTTTCTTCCATGATGCTATGGTTCTCCCTTTATGTTTTATGGATCTATACGCGGATTCGAGTCCCTGATCCGATCAATCATACCTTTGTTCTTTGATGCGCCTGTCAAGATCGCGCTTAGCAGCTTTCGCAGCCATATCCTCTCTCTTATCGTAGAGTTTTTTACCCGTTGCGACACCGATCTCCACCTTGACCTTGCCGTGCTTGAAGTACATCTTGAGCGGGACTAAGGTGTAGCCCTTCGTCTTCAGCTGCATCTCGATCTTTCGGATCTCCTTCTTGTGCAGAAGCAGCTTTCTGGTACGAAGCGGGTCGTGGTTGAAAATATTTCCCTGCTCATAGGGGCTGATATGTGCATTCCACAGGTAGACCTCGCCCTTCTGGATACGGGCGAAGCTGTCACGCAGGTTCGCCTTGCCCGCGCGGATAGACTTCACCTCCGTCCCTGTGAGCGCGATGCCGCACTCATACGTCTCGTGGATGAAATAGTTATGATGTGCCTGCCGATTGAGCGCGATCGGCGGCGCCGTTTTTTTCTCGGCCATGTATCTCTCCTTTACGGATGTTGGTCAATTTCCATGTAATACATAGTTTCAAGTGAGGAGTTAGGAGTGAGAAGTGAGGAGTGAAGGTACGGCGCATCAAATTTGGAAGCGCCGTGAGTTTTGTATAAAGCAATGCTGGTACATGACTTGCCAGATGCTCTCCCGGCGAGCCCCTTCCTCTGGAAGGGGCAGCCGAGCGCAGCTAGGCGGGGTTGGCCCGCGCGATGTGTGATAAGCCCGCTTCGCGAAGCCAACATCTCGCTTTGCTCGAAATGGCGTCTCCCTGGATTTTCGCGTCGGTTTGCTCCTAAAAATCCAGTTCGCTTGCACACTCCGCCCCTTCGGGGCACCTCCTTCCAAAGGAAGGAGGGAGAGCGGGCTTATAAAGGAAATATCCTAATCCCTAATCCCTAATCCCTAATCCCTAATCCCTAGTCACTTCTTCCCCTTCTTCATTTTCTTTTTCGAGTGTGATCTGGATTTTGCAGATGCTCTGGTCTTCTTTTCCAGATTCAGCGGCGAATGGATCTCGCCCATAATGAAATCGACTTCGCGGCGTTCCTTATCCGCCTTGACAAGGGTCACGCGGACGGGCATCCCCATGGAATAGGTCGTCCCAGAGAAGCGGCCCTTCAAGGTCATCGTATCTTCCTGATACATGTACTCATCATCGTCCATGGAGTCAATATGGACAAGACCTTCTACGCCATTGTCGAGGCCTACAAAAACGCCAAAGCGGGTGATCCCTGTCACATGCGCATCGAATGGCTCGCCGACGAACGGCACCATGTACTCTGTCATCTTGAGGTCATCGACATCACGCTCGGTATCTGTCGCATTCTGCTCTGTCTCCGAGCAGTGGTCAGCCGCACGCAGGAGGAACTCTGTCTGCTTTTTGAGCTCTGCCTTGGAGAGGCCGTCCGAGATCGCCTGTCGGATGAGGCGGTGTACCATCAGATCCGGATAGCGGCGGATCGGCGAGGTGAAGTGCGTATAGCATTCACTCGCGATCCCGAAGTGTCCGGCATTTTCCGTGCTGTAGCAGGCCTGCGGAAGGCTGCGGAGCGTCATCACCTGCACGACCGCTTCGATATCTTCTCCCTTTACCGTTTCCAGAAGCTTCTGGATATCCTTCGGCTCCGGATCCTTCGGGATGGAGAGATCGAGTCCCATGATAGCGATGAGACGCTTCAGGGAATTCAGCTTCTCCTCATCCGGATGCTCATGCACACGGTAGATCGACGTATGTCCTGTCTTTTCGAGGAAACGCGCTACCGCTTCATTCGCCGCGATCATGGCATCCTCGATCATCTTTTCCGCATCACTTCTGATGCGCTTCTCGATGCGAAGCGGTGTCCCCTCTTCATCGAGAATGACCTTGTATTCCGGGAAATCGAAATCGAGCGCGCCGCGGCGGGTGCGGTCGATGCGAAGGGCATCCGCGCATTCTTTAAGATCCTGCAGCATGGGCATGAAATGCGACAGATCCTCCAGCATAATGCCCTCGTGAAAGGCTTTATTGATCTCCGGATAATTGCAGCGGCGTGCCACACGCACGATGGACGGTGTGACCAGCTCGGTCTTTACCTTGCCATCCGGCGACACATCCATCACGCAGGACATCGCATAGCGGTCTTCGTCATGGTTTAAGCTGCAAAGATCATTCGACAGCTGGAAAGGCAGCATCGGGATGACGCGATCCGCCAAGTATACACTGGTGCCGCGGCGGTAGGCTTCATCATCGAGGAGCGACCCCTTCGTCACATAGCGAGACACATCCGCGATATGGACAGACAGCTCAAAATGTCCGTTTGCCTTCTTCTCGCAGTAGACCGCATCGTCGAGATCCTTCGAGTCAGGCCCGTCGATGGTGACGATCGGAAGAGCTCTGAAATCTGTGAGTCCTTTTTCCATCCGGATATCCCGCGGCAGATTTTCTGCCTCATCCAGTACCTTTTCGGAAAATTCATGCGGCAGACGGTGCTGTGCGACGATGATATCAATATCAAGACCCTTATCGCCTTTGTAGCCGATGACTTCCGTCACACGGCCCTCCGCATCCGTCCATTCCCCCGGCCAGCGAGTGACTTCGACGATGACACGCGCCCCCGTGGTGGCATCCATTTCCTGTCCCTCAGGGATCTCGATGTACATATCCACCTTCTCATCGATCGGCACAGCTTCACCGCCATCCTTCAGCATCTCATAGGTGCAGACGAAGGTATCATTGGCACGCTCTAAGACCTTCATGACACGGCCTTCCGTATTGTGACGGCCCGTCTCACTCTTCATCGTCTTCACTTCGACGGTATCATTATTCACCGCATTCAGATGGTCGCGGTCGGAAATATACACATCCTCATGGTCGTCATCGGTGATCAGAAATCCGAACCGGCCATACGACTTGTATACGCCCTGCAGGATCGTCCCCGGCTTATAAGATAAAAGCGTTTTCTTTTCTTCCATTGTTGTTCTCCTGTGTATGTGCGATGAAATGGCTTCGCAGCTCCGCGTAGAGCCATAAGGAAGCCTCACCATGGACTGAAGAAGCACCGATCCGTCCTCCGGTCACCGCTCACTGCTCTTTGCCATCCCTTAATAAAAAAAGGCTTGCTTCTATGCAAGCCCCTTTTCTTTTCATCAGAAA
>ERZ1026898.1052-NODE-1052-length-14470-cov-26.656400_pt1 | contig 14470 bp, 11 predicted proteins | sample MGYA00380178_ERZ1026898 | MGnify/ENA primary metagenome ERZ1026898 (study PRJEB33269, sample SAMEA4719814) | human gut metagenome | biome: human-associated habitat; feature: organic feature; material: feces | place: Cameroon | collected 2013-10 ... | reverse complement strand
TGATCATGATGTCCTTGGCCTCGGCCAGCTCATCGACCATCTTCTTGTACTCAAGACCGGCCTTGATGATCGGCTCCAACTCCTTGTAGTCCTTGTTGAGCTGGACATATTTCTTCATATCAGCGATCACCTCAGGATCAGCAAGCTGTTTCTGAAGCGACTCGTATTTGTCCTGGAGAGCCAGGATCTTGTCCACTAATGTATTCTCTGCCATATTCAATGGTTAATTTTCTTCAATTCCGTTTTTTTGACCGGGTATATTCCTAAATCGACTTGAGGTAGCAGCGGCGGCGCATAAATAACTCGTGCTCGTACTTGCCCCAGACATTGACCGCGCCGTTGGACTCGATCTGCGGGTTCGAGATCGCCCATTTCGTGCCGGCCTTGCGGTACTTCTCCGACATCGTGCAATGGTAGATCGACGAGACACCTGTGTTCTGCCACTTCGGCACGGCTCCGTTGATCATCAGATCGACAGTGTCGTACTTGTACATAGCCTTCAGCAGATGGAACCAGCCGAACGGAAACAGATGGCCTTTCGCCTTCTGGAGAGCCCTGGAGATCGTAGGGAAAGTGATCCCGAATCCCACAAGTTCCTCATTGTCATCGAATATTATGCTGCTTGTCTTGTCCGAGACAAACCTCAGGACCTCGCTGGCCTCCTCGTCAATCTCTTCCTTTGTGAAAGGAATGAAGTTATAGACAGACTTAGCGAAACTCTCGTTATAGACATCGAAGAAGTACCTGACCATCTTCTTGTCCTTCTTGAGTTTGTCCAGACTCCCCTCGTGCAGGTTGTACCTCTGCTTCAGAAGTCCGGCGATCCTCGTGATCTTCTCCTGAAGAGGCTGGTCCGCGGCGATCTTGTACTGCACCCAGTCACACTCCTTCGCATAGCCAAGAGCCGTGACGAAGTCATTGTAGTACGGATAGTTGTACAGACAGTTGAACGGCGGGATGTTCTCATAGCCCTCGACCAGCATTCCCTGTTTCCCCAGGGTGTTGTAGTACAGAGGTCCGTGGATCTCATTCATTCCGTTTTCCTTGGCCCACGCCTCGGCGGTGCCGAGAAGAAGTTTGGCCACCTCGAAGTCATCGATCGTGTCGAACCATCCGAAGCGGGCTCTCTTCTTGTCATAGAGCGCGTTATAACGAGGGTTGATCATTCCGCAGATACGTCCGACAACAGTCTTGCCATCCACAACCATCCACATCTTCCTTTTACAATAAGAGAGAGTGGAGACCTTGGTGAGGGATTTCACTTGGTCGCTGTGGAGGGCGGGAACATACTGAGGACAATCTTTGTAAAGCCTGTCAGGGAACTTGATGAACTTCATCAGGTCCCTTCTACTCACAACCTCAACTACTTTATAATCAGGCATAAAAATCCATTCTACAATATTCCTTTCGCAGGAAGACATCTACAAATTTAAGAAATAGTCTTGTTTTGGACAAATATGAACCACCAAAGTTTAACTTGGAGGGTAACATTATTTGTTCAAAAACAAGCCGTCAAGACCGCCTAACCGCCTGAATATATTCAAGCAAGCTTAGATTACAGCCCTTTGGCCTTTCCTTCGTCCCAGATTTCGTCCATCTCGGCGAGAGTCATCTGATGAAGATCCTTGCCTTTGCGGATCGTGTTCTCCTCCAGATAGGTGAAGCGGCGGCGGAACTTGTCGCAGGCACGGTTAAGAGCGGTGTCGGGATTGAGGCCGTAAAGCCTCGCGGCGTTGATGGTGGCGAACATAAAGTCACCGAGTTCCTCCTCGGCCCTGTCTGTGACGACCTTTCTTTCCTCCTCAGTGGTGGCGGAATCCATAGCGTCCATCTCGGCCTGAAGCTCAGTCTGCTCTTCCTTGACCTTGTCCCAGACCTGGCTCTTCTCCTCCCAGTCGAAACCGACACCTCGCGCCTTGTCCTGCATCGAGAACGCCTTCAGGATCGGAGGCATCGCGTCCGGAATCCCGGAAAGGATGCGCTTGTTGCCGCCTTTCTCCTTGGCCTTGAGCATCTCCCAGTTCTCGGAGACCTGCTCGGCGTCGGCCACCTTAGTGGTGGAGAAGACGTGCGGATGGCGGTAGATCATCTTCTCGCAGAGCTTGTCCATCACATCGGCGATGTCGTAGCGGCCTTCCTCCTCGGCGATCTTGGCGTAGAATATCACGTGAAGGAACACGTCCCCGAGCTCTTTCTCAAGCGCGGCGTCATCCTTCTTCATCACGGCGTCACTGAGCTCGTAAACCTCCTCGACCGTCATAGGCCTGAGGGTGTCAATGGTCTGGGCGTGGTTCCACGGACACTCGGCCCGAAGCCTGTCCATCACGTCCAGCGCCCGCTCGAACGCCTTTAATTTCTTTTCCTTATTAATCATATCCTGCAAAATTACTAAAATCTTATGAATATGCACACAGCGTTTCCTACAGTGCTTCGGGTGTAAAACACCGTCTTTCTCACCCGAAACCGGAAAAATCGACACTACCGGGTGAAAAACAACCCTTTCCACACCCGAAACGGACAGACCACGAAAGTGGCTATCGTATCAGGAATTTGAATATACTCCCAAAAGCACTATCTTTGCCGCCGCAAACATATTAATAACAATGAAAGAGATTCATTACGTTTCAGCCGATGAGGCGGTCAAGGCCATAAAATCGGGCGATCATATTCATTTAAGCAGTGTGGCGAGCGTGCCGCACATTCTTGTTGACGCACTTGTGCGCAGGGCGGAGGCCGGAGAGGTCGAGGATCTGCATTTCCACCACTTCCACACCGAAGGGCCGGCTCCATATTCGGATCCGAAATATTCAGGAATATTCTTTGAGCAAGGTTTCTTTGTGGGGCCGAACGTGCGTCCGAACGTGAACTCTGGGTACGCCGACTATCTGCCGGTGCATCTTGGTGAGTCTCAGAAGCTTTACCGCTGCGGTGCCATCAAGTTGGGAGCCGCTTTGGTGCAGGTCTCCACACCGGACGAGAACGGAATGGTGTCGCTGGGCACCTCTGTGGATTGCTCGCTGGCGGCCATCGAGACAGCCCGTGTCAAGATCGCGGTCGTGAATCCGCACGTGCCGTTCGCTTACGGAGATCTCGTGCCGATTGACACTTTCGACTATCTTGTCAAGGATGACACACCGTTGGTTTCCAAGGATTTCGCCGAGCCGACACCTACCGAGGTGCTGATCGGTAAGAACTGCGCCGAGCTGGTTCCGGACGGAGCCTGCATCCAGATGGGGATCGGTGCCCTACCGAACGCTCTAGCGGCACAACTTGTTGATCACAAGAATCTTGGAGTGCACACTGAGATGTTCGCTGACGGGGTTCTGCGCCTTATAAAGAAAGGAGTCGTGAACGGTGCCAACAAAAAGATTGACAAAGGCAAGATCGTGGCGTCGTTCCTGCTTGGATCTCAGGAGGTATATTCATTCATCGACCACAACCCTGACGTGCTGATGAAGGACATCAAGTACGTCAATGATCCGTGGGTGATCTGCCGGAACCCAAATATGATGGCCATCAACTCAGCCACAGAGGTGGACCTGACGGGCCAGATCTGCGCGGACTCGATCGGAACGAGGATATTCTCAGGAACCGGCGGCCAACTGGATTTCGTGAAGGGTGCGTCGATGTCCGAGGGCGGAGTGTCGATGACGGCGTTCGCTTCACGTACCAACAAAGGCAAGGCGAAGATCGTCCCGTTCCTGAACCCTGGAGCCGGTGTTGTCACCCCTCGCGCCGACGCTCACTGGATAATCACTGAATATGGTGCCGTGGATCTGTACGGCAAGTCGCTTCAGGAGCGAGCCAAACTCCTCATCAGCATCGCCCACCCGGACGACCGCGAGATGCTTGACCGCGCCTCATTCGAGCGCTTCGGCCCACACTGGCACGTTGTGAAATAAAACTACCGCCTGCGGAGAGATTTCCAGGAAAGGACCGGGATCAGGAAACTGAGGAGGCAGGCGATGATCCAGAAGACTGAGACGGGGGCGAAATTGAAATCGTTCCCGTCTATCATTATGCCGCTGACGATGTTCTGGATTCCGGCGGCGGCATAGCTGGCCAGGCCTACCATACCAAGTGCTGCCCCGGTGGCTTTGCGCGGCACGATGTCAAGAGCCATCAGGCCTGCGACAGTGCAATAGACCACACCGATCGCCAGACTGAAGACCGACACGTAGATGATATTCAATGAATATCCTCCGCCTGTGAAAAGAAATGCCCCGAGCGACAGCAGGCAAAGCAGTCCGGAAACCAGCACGGGAATGAAGCGGTTCCCTTTGAAAACCTTGTCGGAAAGCCATCCGGCAAGCACTGTACCGGCTATTCCGAAAGCCTCCGAGAACGCTATGATCTGGGTGGCGCCGGCTAGGGAAAAGCCTTTGCCCTTCTGGAGGAACAACACTCCCCACTCGCTGACAGCGTGCTGGGTGATGTACACGAAAGCGCTCGAAAGAGCGATTATCCATATTCCCGGATGACGGACGACTTTTTTCTGAAGTTCCTTGATCGGCATCGAGTCAGCCTTCTGAGGTTTCTCGCCGGCCAGTTTCTGAACAGAAGGAAGGCCACGGCTTTCCGGAGTGTCCGAGACCATCAGAAGGATCATCACCGAGCCGATGACTCCCGCCACAGCGGAGAAGATGAATCCGCACTCCCAGCCGATCCACCCGACAACGAGTCCTAAAACAAAGACCGATAGAGACTTACCCAAATATGGCGTGGCGCTGAATATGCTGTAATATGTGCCTCGGCGGTCAAGCGGAAACCAGCGCGAAAGGCTGATGACTCCCGGAGGGGCCCCCATCGACTGACAGAAACCGTTGACTCCCCAGACGACAGCGAACACGATGAACAGCAGCATCGTGGAAGTCCCCGTCCACCCTTGGAGCAAACCAAGCACACCCATCAGCAGATTGACAACGGTGGAGATCAGAAGCCCGGTCGCCATAAAACGGCGCACGTTGCAATAATCAGCGATGAATCCGTTGGTGAACTTGCCGAAAGCATAGACGAAATAGAATGCCGAGCCGATGATGCCAAGCTGCGCGGCCGTGAATATTCCTTCATCAATCAACGGCTGCTTCACCACGCTCATCGCCATCCGGCAGACGTAATAGAGAGCGTAAGCCCCTGTCACACCCCAGAAAGTGAGCCCCCGCAGACGCTTGTACTCCCCTTCTACCTTTTCTGAAGCTATCTTCTCCTCCGAAGGCTTCGATATCCTATAGAATGAATATAGACTCATAAATATTCAGAGACCATCCTGATCCGCTTGTCAAAAGTTGAATATCCTTCGTTCCAAAAAACATTCCTGACAAATCAAGGCAGCCTTTATATCCGCAAAGATAGCCTTTTTTTGTGTGGCAGACAACAGCCTTATTATCAAATAAATAGCCATCTTCGTGATGCGATTTTTGCGACCACGAAAACCATTATTCTCCTCACTATCACACAGTTAAATGCCACATTAATAAAATCTTTACCAACCTATTTTTTAACGCTTACTAAAACCGAAAAAAAGTTCTAATTTTGTTCTATAAATATACAAGGCCGGGAGTCCGAAGGGTCATCCAAGACCAATTTATTATGGAACTTTAAGATTATCAAACCAATATGAAAAGAGGAATCGCAATAATGATGTTGTCGCTCGCGGCAGTGACGATGTCCGCGCAGAAAAATCCGGTGAAGTACAATTTCACCGAGGCGTCCGACCTGACTATGGTCGGCAAACTTATGACCGACACGCCTAATCCTTACCATAGGGTTGACACGGTGAGGTTCAAAGGATTCACACCCGGTGAGAACAAGCAGGTCAGAATGTCCGCCGGCCTTGCAGTGGCGTTCAAGACGGATTCCAAGACAATAACGGTCAAGACGAAATACCTTGACAGAGGGTTCCCGACCAACACCGGAGGACTTGCGGCAAGAGGCTATGACCTTTACATAAAGAAAGACGGAAAGTGGCTCTGGGCCGCCTCCAAGGTGACGCACGACCAGAAACCGGACGATAACGTCGTGCTTATCGGCAATCTGGACGGTTCTATGCACGAGTGCCTTATGTACCTGCCTATCCTGAGCGAGGAGAAGTCCATCCAGATCGGTGTCAACGAAGGTGCTGTCATCGAGGCCATCGATAATCCTTTCCGTCACAGGATCGGAATATTCGGATCCAGCTTCACGCACGGAATCAGCACTTCCAGAGCCGGGATGTCCTACCCTGACCAGCTTTCGAGGATGACCGGACTCCAGTTCCTCAGCCTCGGATGCAGCGGCAACTGCAAGCTCCAGCCATATTTCGCGGACGTGCTCTGCGCCGCCGATGTGGACGCTTTCGTGTTCGACTCGTTCTCCAACCCGACTCCTGAACAGATCAAGGAAAGGCTGTTCCCGTTCATTGACAAGGTTCAGGCCGCTCATCCGGGAGTCCCGATGATCTTCCAGAAGACCATCTACAGGGAGAGCCGCAACTTCAACACAGGCAATGACAAGAACGAAGCCCGCAGAATGGAAGTAGTTGACAGTCTTATGAATATAGCGGTAAAGAACTATCCGGACGTTTATTACGTCACCACCACCTGCGCGACGGCGCCGAACCACGAGACATCCGTGGACGGAACCCACCCGTCGGATTACGGCTACACCCTTTGGGCTGAGTCCGTCAGGAAGCCTATCGTCAAGATTTTGCGCAAGTACGGGATCAGATAATTTCATAGGTTGCTGAGCTTGTCGAAGAAACTCTTCCGGTCACTTCGACAAGTTCAGTGACCGGAATGGGTAATATTGAATTAACTAAATAGAATGGCAAATCTGAAGTCATTGGCCAAGGACACCGCGATCTACGGCCTCAGCAGCATAATAGGAAGGTTCCTCAACTACCTTCTCGTCCCGCTTTACACACACGTCATCGCCTCGTCAAGCGGTGACTATGGTGTGGTGACGAACCTGTACGCCTACACGGCTCTGCTGCTGGTGATCCTGACCTATGGGATGGAGACCACATTCTTCAGATTCTCCAACAAGGAAGGCGAGAATCCGGACAAGGTATATTCCACGATCCTGACCTCGGTGCTGACGACTTCGGTGCTGTTCGCCGGACTCGTGGTGCTTTTCATAAAGCCGATCTCATCCGCCCTTGGCTATGCCGGGCATCCGTCCTACGTCTGGGCTATGGCCGCCACGGTGGCGATCGACGCCTTCCAGTGCATTCCGTTCTCGTACCTCAGGCTCAAGAAGCGTCCGCTGAAGTTCGCGGCTCTGAAACTGCTCTTCATCGGACTCAACATATTCCTGAATCTCGCTTACTTTGTGCTCCTTCCGAAACTGGGGGTGAATCCGTTCGGGATCTACGATGGCGGGCTTGACGTGGGTTATGTATTCTATATCAACCTGTTCTGCACGGCGTTCATCACACTATTCTTCTGGAAGGAGCTTCGCGGATTCAAGTTCGGATTCGACGGCGGACTACTGAAAAGAATGCTTGGGTACAGTTGGCCGATCCTTGTGCTTGGAATCGCCGGAATCCTCAACCAGAGCGGCTCGCAGATCATATTCCCGTTCATCTACGGTGAAGGCTCGTCCGTTCCTCTTGGCATCTACGGGGCCAGCATCAAGATAGCGATGATAATGGCGATGATCACCCAGGCCTTCCGCTACGCCTACGAGCCGTTCGTGTTCGGCAGCGCGGCGGACAAGAACAGCAAGGAGATGTACGCCAAGGCGATGAAGTACTTCATCATATTCACCCTCCTCGCGTTCCTTTGCGTCATCGGGTATATGAATATCCTGAAGTTCATCATCGGCCGCAGCTATTGGGAAGGCCTGAAGGTCGTGCCGATCGTGATGGCGGCGGAGATCATGATGGGAATCTATTTCAACCTCTCGTTCTGGTACAAGCTTACAGACCAGACACTTTGGGGTGCGTTGTTCTCCGGAATCGGATGTCTTGTGCTGTTCGGGGTGAATATCCTGTTCATCCCTAAGTTCAGTTATATGGCCTGCGCCTGGGCCGGATTCGCCGGCTACGGTGTCGCAATGGTCCTGTCCTACATAGTCGGTCAGAAAAAGTATCCGATCAACTACCCGCTCAAGGACATAGCAATGTACGTTTGCCTGGCCGTGATTCTGTATGTATGTATGTCCTGCGCCAACGTTCACCTCTCCACCTGGCCCGCCATCGGAATCAACACCGTCCTGATCCTCGCCTTCTGCGCCGTGATCATCAAGCGCGACTTCCCCCTCACCTCCCTCCCCGTCGTCGGGAAATATTTCAGGAAACGCTAACGCCTTATTCACATCATCGTGTGTTACTTTGAGTAGCACTATCGATTACTTTTGATTCAGTAAACGTTCAATTTATCCGCGACGGAATCGTTTTGCCGCCATAATGCTCCAGTCATCGTTCAAACCAACTACCACGGGAGCGTTTAACTAGCATATTGCACCTGTCATCGTTCAATTCCACCATCACGAGAGCGATATGTGACATCTTTGAGCCCGTCAGAGGACATAAAGAGTGTCGCTGTCATTTTCCAAAACACATAGTCGGTCGCTGAGCTTGTCGAAGCGCCAGAACTTTCCACCACTAATACCATTAATGTGTGTGACGTCAGGGGAAAAAAGGCAAATGGCAGATTTTGCACGTTACCAAAATCTGCCATTTGATTTTTCCCCTGTCGTTCGTTAACACATTTTTTTACCCCTGAGCCTATTTACTCTAAAAAATGATAAAAAACATAAACTTATGTTTCTTTATGCAGTTTTTTCTGTTTTTGAATATGAGAATGAAGAAAATAGACTATATTGCGGCCATAGTAAGTGCCGTTGATTAACGGCCATATATTCAAGAACTACTTAAACGTAAACGAAATGAAAAACAAGGAACGGAAAGAAGCCTACAAAGAGTACAGAACGTGGCCACGCTGGTACTACCATCTGACTTTCGATTCTCTTGAAAAAGGCCAGTTGTTCAACAATGATGAGGAATATGCCGATGGGATGAACGGGGTCGCCATCGGGCAGTATATTCACAAACTGTCAATCATCGCTTTCGTCTTGATGGTCAACCATTGCCATCTCCTTCTGTACGGTTCGGGGGAAGACATCGTGAACTTCTTCATATTCATTAAAAGGAGGATAAATGAAAAGCTTCGGACAGATGGATATCCTCCGCTACCGAATGGATATGGCTTCAAACTTGTCAGGGTCGAGGACAAGAGGCAATTGGCCGACACTATCGTATATATAGCCAGAAATCCACTCAAAGCAAGGCCAGACATCACGGCCAATGGGTATTTATGGGGTTCCACGAATCTGATTTTCAGCAAGATCAATAAACTCTACGAAAAGACTGAGCTCGGGAATATGTCCGGTCGGGAAATAATGAGGGTTCTCAAGACAAAGGTCGTTCTGCCAAAGAATTACCTTCTGAACAGATCTATGGGATTCATTCTTCCGGAGTCGTACGTGAACGTACGGAAAGCAGAGCAGACACTTCACGATTCGTGGAGATTCAGTTCAGATCTTATCCGCCACATTGACGCTTACATCAAAATCGCCGAGGGAATCGGAGAGATGGTGACATTGTCGGATGGAGAATTGGACGAAATCATCACGCAAATTCTCCGCAAGCGATTCAACACAAATTCCATCAACGAATTAAGCATAGACGACAGATGTCGGTTGGCCATCATTCTGAAAAAGGAATACCGGATTGATATGAAGCGCATCGCACGGATACTCAGGATAGATCTTCCGGTTCTTAAAGAATTGTTCGGATGACGGTGGCATATTCCTTAGTTTTCGCTCCCGTCATCGTAGTTTTTCACTGTCACGGGAGCATTATCGGACTTTATTGACACATTCGTGTTCGGCAAGACGAGAGGGGTAGATGAAGGTGACATATTCCTTGGTTTCCGCTCCAGTCATAGTCATTTTTTGCCATCACGGGAGCATTATTGGGCTTTATTGACACATTCGTGTTCGGCAAGACGAGAGGGGTAGATGAAGGTGACATATTCCTTGGTTTCCGCTCCAGTCATCGTAATTTTTCACTGTCACGGGAGCATATTCCAACATTATTGCCACCGTCACGACATTGCAAAAAAGAGTGATATAGAATAGGGAAAAGACGAGAGAGATAAAGAAAAGGTGTGGGGAGGGAAATACGAATACGGATTAGAAACGAGGATAAGAATGAGAATGGAAATGAGGATGAGAGATGATAAAAGGACAAGAGAAAAAAGGTAAATGGGTGAGAATGGTCAGAGGAGCGGCCTTATGATTGATTTCTCGTAGAGGAAGGTTTGGTAGAGGGAGCGGAAGATGACGTGGGCGTAGTAGGCGGCGAAGAGGAGGTGGGCGGCGGCGGTGCCTTTGGGCCTTATGAGGAACATTCCAAGGAGCCAGACGGTGAAGAAGGCGATGACGCAGCCGATGTTGGAGTCGCGCATCGCTTTGGTGGCGGTGGCACCGGTGTAGATGCCGTCCCAGGTCCTGACTTTGACAGCCTAAAAATTCCGTTTTTCTTACGTTCTGATAATCAATATATTGTAAAAAGCGCGGATTTTTCAGGGTGAATCGCATCACCTTTTCGTGCCTTTGAAAGAAGCTTCGTACATAGGTGTAAACAAGTAGGGTGAATCATTGCCAAAGTCAGGAAAAGAGTGATATAGAATAGGGAAAAGACGAGAGAGATAAAGAAAAGGTGTGGGGAGGGAAATACGAATACGGATTAGAAACGAGGATAAGAATGAGAATGGAAATGAGGATGAGAGATGATAAAAGGACAAGAGAAAAAAGGTAAATGGGTGAGAATGGTCAGAGGAGCGGCCTTATGATTGATTTCTCGTAGAGGAAGGTTTGGTAGAGGGAGCGGAAGATGACGTGGGCGTAGTAGGCGGCGAAGAGGAGGTGGGCGGCGGCGGTGCCTTTGGGCCTTATGAGGAACATTCCAAGGAGCCAGACGGTGAAGAAGGCGATGACGCAGCCGATGTTGGAGTCGCGCATCGCTTTGGTGGCGGTGGCACCGGTGTAGATGCCGTCCCAGGTGAAGGCGGGGCAACTGACCAACGGGAAGAGGAAGAGCCACGGCATAAAAGCGCGTGTGGCCTCAACCACAATGCCATCGGATGTCAGGACACGGACCATCGACACACCGAAGACGGCGTAGATGAAAACGAATATGATTCCGATTCCCATACTCCAGCCGAATGTGTAGTCCACGGTCTGCCGGACCATCTGAGGCCAACGGACCCCGACAAACTTTCCGGTGAGAGCCTCGCCGGCGAAAGCGAATCCGTCTGTGAAATAGGAGAATACCAGCAGAAGCTTCAGCATAATGGAGCAGGAGGCCAGCAGAACGTCTCCGAAACGGGCGGAAATGGCTGTGAATGCCAGATAGACGATTATCAGGCAGACAGAGCGGATGAAAAGGTCACGGTTGACGGAGAAGAATCTCCGGACCTTGTCGCCATTGAAAGCGGCCTTGAGGTCTAAAGCCGAGACGCTTCCTATTATATTCCTGAATTTCAGAGCGACACGTCCTGAGGCGAAAAGGAGTCCTGAATATTGCGCCACGACTGTTCCCAAGGCTATTCCTTTGAAGCCAAGGCCATTAAAGGCTGTTCCTGGGATTCCGAAGGTCAGAAGGATGCTGAAGAGGATATTGCCAACGTTGACTATCACATCGGTCAACATCGAACTGAACGTGTCCTGCATCCCGATGAACCAACCGCGGAAAGCCATCAGGCTGAGGGTCGCAGGAGCCGCCCAGATGCGGATGTAGAAATATTCAAGGGCAAGGGAACGGACTTCTTCGGAGCAGCCGACGAAGAGGAAGATCAGTTTCTGGAACGGCCATTGGAGCAGGAGCAAGGCGAAGGCTATGATGAACGCAAGGCCGACTCCCCTTGTAAGGTTGCCGACGCAATCGTCCCAGTCCTGCCGCCCGAAAGCCTGGGCCGTCATTCCGCCGGTCCCCGCCCGCAGGAATCCGAAGTTCCAGTACAGCAGGTCGAACATCAGGGACCCGACCGAGATTCCACCGATCAGAGCCGCCGCGGAGGTGTCCAGATGGCCGGCCACCGCGATGTCCACCATCCCGACCAACGGAACGGTCAGGTTGGCGAGAATGCTCGGCAGAGCCAAACGCAGCATCTCTTTGTTCAATGCATCCATACGGCAAAGGTAGTCATAAAGTGGAAATATTACGATGTCAAGCCTCAAATACTTTTCAAAAGGACGAATTTCATTGTTTATTGGTTGAAAGAATTTACATTTGCGTGGTTAGTTAGTAGTATATAATATGAACTTAAAAGGAAAAACAGTGCTTATCACTGGAGGCGCTTCAGGGATAGGCAAGATTATGGGACGCATCTGTCTTGAAAAAGAGGTGGCTCATTTAGTGATCTGGGATGTAAATCCGGACAATATCAGAAGGACGGAAATTGAATTGGCCGGAATCTTGGGAAGTGACACCAAGAAGCCAAACGCTGACACCAGAGCAACTATGGTTGGCCACAAGAACAGAATCCATTCCTACCAGGTTAACTGCGCGGATGCGGACATCGTGGCGGAGACATATTCAAGAGTCATCAGCGAGGTCGGGGATGTGGATGTGCTGATCAACTGCGCCGGAATTGTCAGAGGCAACAGGACGTTCGACAGGCAGACAGTGCAGGACATCAACCTTACGATGGACGTGAACGCCACGGCTCCTATGCTGGTCGCGCTTCAGGTTCTCCCGGATATGATCAAAAGGAACAGCGGCTGCATCTGCACGATAGCGTCAGCGGCCGGAATGCTGGGAGTGCCTAAGATGTCAGTCTATTGCGCGAGCAAATGGGCGGTGATCGGCTGGACGGAGTCAATGAGGATAGAGCTTAAACTTGCGAGAAGCAAGGTCAAGGTTATGTCCGTGGCGCCGTACTTCATCGACACGGGAATGTTTGACGGCGTGCAGTCCAAGATATTCCCGATCCTGAAGCCGGAGAAAGTCGCCGCCAAAGTCATCAAAGCCATCGAAAAAGGCAAAAGTTTCAAAGGCATCCCGTTCCCTTACCACTTCATCCGGTTCTGGCAAGGAATATTACCGATCGCGGTCTTCGACTTCATATTCGGAAAATGCTTCGGGGTTTACAGCGTGATGGATCATTTCACCGGACGAAGGAATATTCAGGAAAATGGGAATGAGGCTCTGAATATCAAGAGTAAATCACTAACTTTGAGACGGAATATTCATAAAGCGTCATAATTTTGGAAAATACTTCGATTGAGAGGATAAAGGAGATCAGGGAGCGGCAGGAGCGCTTCTTCAGAAGCGGGGCGACCCTTGATGTGAAATGGCGGCTGGAGCGGCTCAGAGCGTTCGAGGCTGCGGTGCGCAAATGGGAGAAGCCACTGTGCGAGGCACTGTGGACGGATCTGCACAAGTCCTACGAGGAGGCTTACCTGACAGAGGTCAGCATACTTCTCGGGGAGATTCGCAGCCATATTCATAACATAAGGAAATGGAGCAGGCCGCAAAGGAAGGCGACTCCGCTGAAGATGTTCCCGTCACGAAGCAGGATCATCAGCGAGCCGCTTGGCACCGCGCTGATCATCTCGCCGTGGAACTATCCCGTGCAGCTGCTGCTGACTCCGCTTGTGGGAGCCATTTCCTCCGGCTGCACGGCGGTTCTGAAGCCTTCGCCGTACGTCCCGAACGTCTCCAAAGTCACCCAACAAATGATCGAAGACACATTCAGCGATGAATATGTCGCCGTCGTCCAGGGAAACCGCGAGGTCAACTCGGCTCTGCTGGAGGAACGTTGGGACCTGATTTTCTTCACCGGAAGCCCTGCGCTCGGAAGGCTCGTGATGGGAGCGGCGGCGAAGAATCTTACACCGGTCGTGCTGGAGCTCGGCGGGAAGAGTCCTTGCATCGTGGACAAGGATGCCGACATCAAGGTCGCGGCGAAACGCATCGCTTGGGGAAAAAGCCTCAACGCCGGGCAGACCTGCATCGCGCCGGACTACCTTATGATCCACGAAGAGATCAAAGATGAGTTCCTTAAAGAACTGGAGGTCAGCTTCAAGGAACTTCTCGGAGAGAATCCGCAAAAGACCAGGCACTTTGTCAGAATCGTGAATGACAAGGCGTTTGACAGACTTGAGAGTTATCTTAAGGACGGCGAGCTCGTATTCGGAGGATACACGGACAAAAGTGAGCGCTATTTCTCGCCGACAGTATTGGACAATGTGAGCGAGAACGCTCCTGTGATGAAGGAGGAGATCTTCGGTCCGATCTTCCCCGTGCAGACATTCAAGGAGATCGATGAGGTGATCTCATTCGTCACATCAAGGGAAAAACCTCTGGCTCTGTACTATTTTGGAAGCCGTGGAGATTACGTCCTTCGTCACACGTCCTCAGGCGGCGCCTGCATAAACGACACGATAATGCACATCGCCAATGAGAACATTCCGTTCGGCG
>ERZ1026898.1049-NODE-1049-length-14495-cov-3.387119_pt1 | contig 14495 bp, 11 predicted proteins | sample MGYA00380178_ERZ1026898 | MGnify/ENA primary metagenome ERZ1026898 (study PRJEB33269, sample SAMEA4719814) | human gut metagenome | biome: human-associated habitat; feature: organic feature; material: feces | place: Cameroon | collected 2013-10 ... | reverse complement strand
GTGGGAGCGGCGGCGCCTTCAGCGGCAGGGGCGGCAGCAAGCGTCAAGCCGCCAGAAGCCGCGGCAGCAGAGGAAGCTGGGTCGGGAGCGCTGCCCGATGCCGAGGTTGCAGTGTCAGACAAAGTACCGCCTTCCGGTGCGGCCGTGGTTGCAGATGGGCCGCTGCCCGTTGCGGGAGCTGCGGTAGAAGCAGTGCCTTCACCAGCAGGAACGGAGCCGGATTCGCCGGCACCAGGAGCGCTCGCTTCACTGGCGCTCGATTTAGCCGGGGCGGGTCCAGACGAATTTTGGGCCTCAACCCCAGAAGCACTTTCGGCAGAACTGGCAGCCGCCTTCCCTTCCGCCTGCGGTGCGGCGCTAGCGGAACTGGAAGAAGTGCCTTCCCCAGGATGCATAGCTGCTTCGATAGCGGCGGGAGCGCTCGAACCGGATGCGAGTTCATCGGCATACGCCGTAGATACTGCACCTGGCGCAATGGTAAGGCCGACGGAGAGAACAAGCCCGGCTACAACAACATAACGACGGAGTGTACGTGAATTGGAGGAATATGCCTCAGATGGATACTTCTTCATTTCAATGACCCCCTTAGTTTATGCTCAGATGAGCTCAAGCAATTTTGAGCCTCATCGGAAAACCGGCTTCACGGCAAAACGCCGTAATACGTTGATCTGCGCTTTGGGAGCCGATATTGGTTTAACTGGCATCGGCTGCGTGGCAGTCCGTATTCTGAAAAGCGAATCGGTGTCTGTGTTTGGCAAATTCGCTAGATCAATCTGCTGGGGCTTTAAGCCACTGTATCCCTGGAAGGATTCGTAGCTGGTTTTGCAGGAAGAAGAGGGATTGGGGAGACTTTGGTTCCCATACCAATAGCATACTGTGCGGCAGTTTCTTCCACAAGGTTAACTTTTTTCATCAGGATCAAAACCGCAGGTAAAAGCGTGGTTCGTATATACGAACCCTGCCAATGACAGTGGGCATTTATGCGGCAACAGCAGCTTGATTTTGCCCCTTTACAAGTAGCGCGCTATACGCAGTTTCGAGGGACTGGCTTGCGTCTTCGTCGCGGCTTTGGGAATGTTGGCGCTTGGCTTATGGGCTTTGGCTGGACAGCGCAACGGAGCGGGCGATGGAAGCTGGAGTGCTGTTTGGGGTAAAGCGAAAAGAACAGTTGGCACACCGTCCTATTACCTGCGATTATGGTGAGGTGCATAGCCCCGAACGCACAGAGGGCGCTCAAGGGAGCACTCAAATACTCAGAGCAAAACCGAAGAACAATACAGGAAGGGAGCTTCCCATGGAAGAAGAAAACGAATGCACCGGAATGACCACAGATGAAATGCAGAGGTTCTTTGATATAGAAGCAGAACAGGGAACAAGCGAGCTTGAAGCCTATCGGAAGCTGATGAGAATCTTAGGGATCGAGTTTCCAGGCAAGGAATAATACGACATTTGATTTTAAAGCGCCTAAGGCCTGAGTGAAGAGCCAAGGCCGCGGGCGCTTTTCTTGTTTCACGCATACCGAAAGAGCCAAAGTTCACATTGCGCTCCGGTATTCATCCTCCCCCAGAACAAGGCGCAAAGAACACCTGGCACGCCGCCCCATTACCTGCGATTATGGTGAAGTGCATAGTTCAGAACACACGGAAGGTATACAGGGAAACACCCGAGAACGCCCAGGCTTCAAAGAGGCCGAAAGGCGAAACAGGAAGGAAGGTTCGCCATGTCAGCAACCGATGCGCAGAAAAGGGCAAGCGCGAAGTATCAACGCGAGAAGACCAAGCAGATCAATCTTAAATTCTCGCCTAACGAGATGGATCTGTTCGATTGGCTCAAAGCGCAGGATGCGCCCGTTTCCACAACGGTTAAACGACTGATTCGCGAAGAGATTGATAGGACCGCTTAATTTCGGGTTAGATTGCAACTTGCATATTGAACAACAAAGAGAGCGGACCAGGTACGACCTTCTATATTCTGGCGCGCCGCGCACCTCAGCGGGCATTAAGGCCAGCGTCTTGCAGAATAAAAGTATGCTATGTTTCATGCGCTTGGTGGTTCCGCCCTGGACTCGGTTCGGGGTTGGAACCACCGCTTTTGTTTTGCCGAGAGGCAACGGCCAAGACGTAGCCGCATACACTTAACATTGACGCGAGCGTGTCGGCTTGTGGAGTGCTGCCGCGTGTAGCTATACCGCTTACGTAATTGGGGCGCCGCCCTAGCTTTAGTCCTATATGAGTAATGGGGATACCGCTACTATTTAAGGCCTCTTTTAGCGCGTCGATTGCCTTCATTTACCCCTCTTTACTATGGCCGCCTTAGACCCACTACTCTCCAAGCTCATCGTCCTTCTTAAGTTTGTAGAGTTCGAAGATCAACTCCGAGGCATCGAGTCCAGCCGCCTCGAAAACCACTTTCAACGATTCAATCTTCGTACGAGTGGAGCTACCATGGTTGAAGAAGACACCATCCCCAATCTTGAAACAATGACCATCCTCTTCGCGGGAAAAAAAGCGGCCCGGGAACCCCGCATCAGCGGGAATAAACTTGCGGAGCACAACTGGCTCCATCTCGTAAATCATCGAAAGAACACCGCAGATCATATCGGCCCAGGTTTTAGCGGTAAACCTAGACCCCATAAAGCTATATGCCGCAATCTTACGACCAGTAAAATCGAAATCGTCGTCGAGCGCGCGCTCCTCATATGCGTCGTTGCTCCACTCAAAAGTTGAGTCAATCATGGGCCATAGGTTCAAGAACTTTTTGCGCATTTCCCTATCACGCGCCTCAAGCTGTTCTTTGGTCCAGGCATTCTGGCTGGAAACAAAATTATTGATACGGAAGCCTGAAACTTTGAAGCCATCTTGCATGTCGCGCTTCTCAACAAACCTACGGTTGCTGTACTTGGAGTTGTATGCAGTCAAGGTAAGGTTCGCCATGCTATTCAGCCACTTCTCGTGGATTTCAGCGTATTTTTCACCGAGGTCAGCTATCCATCCGGTCGAAAGCGTCTGAGGCATGATGTGCTCAATGCTAAAAATCTCTTCATGCAGATTTCCAACAACGTTTACGCGCTCGACGCTGTCTCCATTTTCCAGCCGATCGAACAGGTAGTACTTATAGCTGCCAATATGGTAAAAATCACGCAGCCCGAATGTATCCATGAACTCAGAATCGTTCGGGAAACGACCGCTCCCCTCTTTGGAGAGAAGAACCCTCCTCAGCACGTTCGAATAGGCGCCGCCCTCAGCCACGCCGCGTAACACTTCTCCATGAAGGGTCTCGAATACCTTGTTCAATGCATTGGTGGGAACCTTGCACACCCAGCGTCTGAACAAGTAACTTTCGATTGCTAGCAGGGCTTCAAGAACCTCGTCATCGCTGATATTTCGTTCGTGGCGGTATTCGAAAAGATTGAGCGAATATGGATGCATGACCGTAGCATCCAGCAGCACCAACCGCCTTAAAACCGCGTCGATCTTTTCGTTTCCACTGTCGGCAGTAGTAATCGCTTTATAGAGTTCTGAATACCTGAGCAGCACGGAAAGCAGCTCATGCCTGTCGAGGCCCTGGGTTTTGGCATAATCCTTAAACACCGTATAGACCTTTTTGATTGCAGGGGTCTTGCGCCGAATAGCCGCCAACCAAACCCTGGCGAAAGCGCTTACGTCATAACCAGTATTCTTCTCGATTTCGTTCCAGTACTTTTCGTAGCATTCCTCTTGGTCGTTCGGCTCAAGCCCCATAAGAATGAAGTTACGAATTTTGTCGCCTTCGCTTAAATCAAGGCCCGTGGAATTTAGGCTCTCAAAGATACGCTGAGCGTCATCTTCTTTATCCAGTTTGATATCGATAATCATCAGCTTCTCAATTGCCGATCTCAGTTGATCTGCGTCAAGGAACGATTTTGCGATGCGTCTGCAGAAATAGAGGTAATTCTGCGTCACGTTGGAGTCCTGGATAAACCTTTCCTCATTGCTGGCATATATAGCCTCAAAAGCAGCCTGATCATCCTTGATTAACTTGAGCTTGAGTTTACGATCAGACTTATGCCATTTGTCAATGAGGTATTCCTCGTTGATCATATCGGCAAGATTCTCATCCTCCGAAGCTATGATGCCATCGCGCAACTGACGAACCAATGCCAAAAGAAGCAAGTATGAAGTGGTGATTCGCTGCTGTCCATCAATAACGACGCGAATATCACCATCGGCTTTCGAAACAATGCTGCCAAAGAAATGAGATTCTCCACCTTGCGCCACAAGGTCCTCTAAGTCATCGAACAGCTGCTTACATTGCTCAATATGCCAATCGTAGTTACGTTGATAGACGGGGATGACAAAACGCGTTTTGGTCCCCTCTAGCAGATTGAGTAAATACCTCTCTTCGCCTTTCAACAGCTTCTCCTAAACTACTTGCAGCATCCCTCAGTAAATCGTTGATGGGAACAGGATTTTTAAGCCTTCTTATTGCCGACGCGAAAAAGACTTCGATGCAACAGAAATCAATCAACGCCGCCCCTCCGCAACCGAAGCTCTTGCGAAAGACAGCGATACCCAGCTCAAAGCTTGCAAACCCTCGGCAATCTTGGGATTTCCTTTGTCCAAACGGCAGTCCACCCCCGAGCATCCAGGGATCCACCATATGGGTTCAGGAAAGCGACCTTCTTCGCGCCCATGCTCCGATTGAACCATACAGAGCATAGCATTGACCTCACGCTCACCCGCAAATCCCCCATACCTAACGACACTGCCATTCAACCAATCTCGCACCATCACCGGCGACGTCAACAAACTCGGTCGCAATGGAAGATCAAAGCTCAAGGGTATAATGCCAGATAGCGAATGCATAGTAATCTAAGTGAACGAAGTTCCAATGCGACCTCGTCGCGAAGAAAGGCAGCTGAGGGCAATGAGCTCAAGATCTTATTCCTACGAAGTCGTATCGAGCGCCTTCAACGAAGACTTCTACGAACAGTGCGTCATCGAGCACATGGTCGAAGAGCTCGGCTACACGCACCTATACGGCCCCGACGTCCCCCGCACCTCCGAGGAATACCGCGATGTGTTCCTACCCGGAATTCTTGAAGATTCCCTAGCACGCATCAACAGGGGCCTTCCTGCCGCAGCAATCGATGAGGCCATCCTCAAGATCCAGAACATCGAGGGCGGTACGCTTGAGCAGCGCAACGAGACCTTCAACGACTACCTGCAGTCGGGTGTTGAGGTTCGCTTCTTCGATGGCAAACGTGAGCGCGACGACATTGTGCGCCTGCTCGACTTCAATGACCCCGAAAACAACGATTTCCACGTCGTAAACCAATGGACCTTTGTGGAATACTCCGAGAAACGCCCCGACGTGATCGCGTTCGTGAACGGCATGCCACTCGTTATGTTCGAGCTGAAATCGCCCTCACGCGAGGAAACCGATGCATCAGACGCCTACCTGCAGCTGCGCAACTACATGCACCACATCCCCAGTATGTTCGTGCCGAACGTCTTCTGCGTGATGAGCGATATGTCGGAAACGCGCGTAGGCACCATCACCGCCGACGAGGACCGATACGTTGCCTGGAAATCTACCGACGGCGATTACTCCGAAACCAAGGCAGCCACCTGGCAAACCATGCTCGACGGCATGATGCCTAAAGCACGTTTGCTCGACCTCATCCAGAATTTCATCTGCTTCAACGACACCAACGACAAGATCGCGAAGATCCTCGCTGCCTACCACCAATACTTCGGCGTGCGCAAGGCAATCGAACGCGCCGAAGAAGCAGTGGCGGGCGACGGAAAGATCGGCGTATTCTGGCACACGCAGGGTTCCGGCAAGTCGCTTTCCATGGTGTTCTTCGCGCACCTGCTGCAACGCCACCTGGACAGCCCCACTATCGTAGTCATCACCGATCGCAACGATCTGGACGACCAGCTGTTCGGCCAATTCGGGCGCTGTTCAGCGTTTCTGCGACAGAGCCCTGTTCAGGCAACAAGCCGCGAGGACCTGAAGAGCTTGCTAGAGGGACGCGAGGCAAACGGCATCGTGTTCACCACCATGCAGAAGTTCACCGACGGAGACGAGCCTCTGTGCAGTCGCAGCAACGTTGTAGTCATGGTGGACGAGGCGCACCGCGGCCAGTACGGCCTCACCGAGAAGATTGATGCTTCGGGCAAGATATCCGTCGGAGCAGCACGCGTGGTGCGCAAAGCGCTGCCCAACGCGTCATACATCGGATTCACCGGCACGCCCATCGCGCTGGAAGACCGCAATACGCGCGAAATCTTCGGCGATTACATCGATGTCTACGACATGACTCAGTCGGTTGAAGACGAATCGACCAAGCCCGTTTACTACGAAAGTCGCGTGGTGGCGCTGCACCTAGATAGCAATGCACTGGGCAAGATTGACGCCGCCTACCGCGAGTTCGCCGACCAGGCAGATGAAGCAAGCATCGAGAAATCGAAGCGCGACCTGGGAGGCCTCAACGCCATCTTCGACACACCCGAGACCATTGATTCGTTGTGCCGCGACATCGTGGAGCACTACGAGAACAACCGTGCCGACGTTCTGGCAGGCAAGGCCCTCATCGTGGCCTATAGCCGCCCCATCGCCATGAAGATCTACCGTCGCATCATGGAACTTCGCCCTTCTTGGAATGAAAAGGTGGGCGTGGTCATGACCATGTCCAACCAGGATCCAGAGGAATGGTTCGAGGTGTGCGGCGGCACCAAGCACAAGAAAGACATGGAGCAGCGCTTCAAGAACGACGACGACCCGCTGAAGATCGCCATCGTCGTGGACATGTGGCTCACCGGCTTTGATGTGCCGAGTCTAGCCACCATGTATGTGTTCAAGCCTATGAAGGGCTACAACCTGATGCAAGCCATCGCTCGCGTGAACCGCGTCTGCCGTGGAAAAGAGGGCGGCCTGGTGGTGGACTACATCGGCATTGCCCGCGCGCTCAAACAGGCCATGAAGGACTACACCAAGCGTGACCAGGGCAACTACGGCAACATGGACGTCGCCGCCACCGCATATCCCAAGTTCCTGGAAAAGCTAGACGTGTGCCGCGACCTGCTGTTCGGCTTCAACTACGGCAAGCTCATTTTCACCGACAAGAAAACCCAGCTTGCCGCCGCCATCGCCGAGGGCACCGACTGGCTGCTAGACCCCATGCGACGCGAGGACTGTGAAGAGTTCCTGAAGCAATGCCAACTCATGAACCAGGCACTCAGCCTATGTAAGAGCCTAGTTTCGCAGGAAGACCAGCACGAGGCAGCCTATCTTTCCGTGCTGCGCGTGCAGGTGCTGCGCCTCACAGGCCGCAAAGCGGGCGGCGGCAAAGGCATGACCTATGCGGAGTTCAACAAACGCGTGACTGAGATCATGAAGCAAACGGTTCATGCTGACGGCGTGCTCAACCTGTTCGACGGCAAGGACGTCGAAATATCGCTGTTCGATGAGGCGTTCCTCACCGAAGTTGCCAACATGAAGGAAAAGAACGTTGCCGTCGAAAGCTTGAAGCGCCTCATCAAAGAGAGGGTGCGCGCTTACCAAAGAACCAGCGTGGTAAAAGCCCAGAAGTTTTCCGACATGTTGCAGGGCACGCTCAACAGCTACCTGAACGGCATGCTCACCAATGCTCAAGTCATCGAAGAGCTAGTGAACATGGCGCACGAGATGATGAAGGATCGCACCGACGCCGAAAAGCTGGGCCTGAGCGATGAAGAAATGGCCTTCTACGATGCCATAACCAAGCCGCAGGCAGTGCACGACTTCTACAACAACGACCAGTTGGTGGCCATTACACGCGAACTCACCGAAACACTGCAGAAAAGCGCTACCATCGACTGGCAGAAAAAAGAGAGCGCCCGCGCCGGCATGCGCCGCGCCATCAAGCGCCTTCTGCGCAAATACAAATACCCGCCCGAGGGCGTGGACGATGCAATGGACACGGTCATGAGACAATGCGAGCTCTGGGCCGACGGTAAGACGTTCGAATAGGAGCGAATCGTGGCTAAGAAAAAAGCCGACAACACCGCCGAAATAGGCTTCGAGCAACAGATCTGGAGTGCAGCAGACAAGCTACGCGGAAACATAGACGCATCCGAGTATAAGAACGTAGTACTGGGGCTCATCTTTCTAAAATACATCTCCGACAAGTTCGACCAGCGCTACCAGGAGCTGGTCGATGAGGGCGAAGGCTTCGAAGAAGACCGCGACGAGTACTTGGCAGAGAGCATCTTCTTCGTGCCAGAGAGCGCCCGCTGGGCCACCGTTGCCGCCGCGGCTCATACGCCAGAAATCGGCAAGGTCATCGATGAAGCGATGCGCCAGATCGAGGCCGAGAACGATAAGCTGAAGAACATCCTGCCCAAGAACTTTGCCCGCCAGGAGCTGGACAAGCGCCGCCTGGGAGAAGTCGTAGACCTGTTCACCAACGTCCAAATGGCCGAAAAGGGCGATACGCGCGACATCCTTGGCCGCACCTACGAGTACTGTCTGGCAAAGTTCGCCGAAGCGGAAGGAAAGAACGCCGGCGAATTCTATACGCCGGCCTGCATCGTAAAGACGCTGGTCGAAATCATCGAGCCTTACCACGGACGCGTATACGACCCCTGCTGCGGTAGTGGCGGCATGTTCGTGCAATCAGCAGAGTTCGTGAAGCGCCATCAAGGCAAGATTGATGACCTGTCCGTTTACGGCCAAGAGAGCAACCCCACCACATGGAAAATGGCAACCATGAACCTTGCCATCCGCGGCATTGATGCAAACTTAGGGAAGCAAAACGCCGATACGTTTTTCAACGACCTGCATCGTACTGAGAAGTTCGACTTCGTCCTAGCAAACCCGCCGTTCAACATGAAAGACTGGGGCGGCGACAAGCTGAAGGATGACCCGCGCTGGGAGTACGGCGTGCCACCCGAGGGCAACGCCAACTTCGCTTGGGTTCAGCATATGGTGCATCATTTAAACCGCAGCGGCCGCATGGGTATGGTGCTAGCCAACGGCTCGCTTTCCAGCCAAACGAACAACGAGGGCACCATCCGCGCCAAGCTGATTGAGGCCGACCTGGTAGAGGGCGTCGTGGCTATGCCAGGTCAGCTGTTCTACAGCACGCAGATCCCCGTATGCCTGTGGATCATCACTAAAAAGAAGGCACAGCCAGGCAAGACCCTGTTCATCGACGCGCGCAACATGGGAAGCATGGTAAGCCGGAAGCTGCGCGAGTTCACCAACGAGGACATCGCCAAAGTAGCTGGCGCATTTGATGCGTTTCGCGAAGGCAAGCTCGAGGAAGAAAAGGGCTTCAGTGCCGCAGTGGGCATCGAGGATATAGCCAAGCAGGACTACATCATCACGCCCGGCCGCTACGTTGGCATCGCCGACATCGAGGAAGACGACGAGCCATTTGACGAGAAGATGGCGCGCCTAACCAGCGAGATATCCAAATGCTTCGAGGAGTCGAACCGCCTGCAAGAACAGATCAAGAAGAATCTGGAGGCGATTAGGTATGGGCTGTAGGGTTGTAAGTATTGGCGAAGTAGCAAGTAGTATTAGCGAACCTTTCGACTTCAAAAAGAATACGTCTATTGCGCTCGTGAATACTGGCGACGTGGATACAGGCGTTGTTCTGAGCCATCAAAAGCTGCTGCATGCTGAAGTTAAAGGTCAGTTTAAGAAGTCATTTCAAAAGAACGACATTTTATACAGTGAGATCCGCCCGAGGAACAGGCATTATGCTTTTATCGATTTTGATGCCTCAGAATACGTTGCCTCGACAAAGCTCATGGTGATCCGCGCTGATCACGCCGTGATCCGTCCACATTTTCTGTACGCTTTTTTAACATCGGCAAAAACAGTAACTCAGCTTCAAGCCGCAGCAGAATCCCGCTCCGGCACCTTTCCTCAGATTACGTTCGATGAAGTGGCGAGGCTCACCATCGATCTTCCGCCCCTCGAAGAGCAAGATCGAATTCTTGCGGTTCACTCAACCATTGAAGCAAAAATTGCTCTCAACGCTAAGCTAAATGGCTATTTAGCTGCGTAGGGTCGATCTCCGAGACATCGATTTCTCCTGACATGAGCTTAGGGAGAAGGGTATCACGAAGGATGGCGAGCTCACGATTTTCGCGTTTATTGCAATCAATCTGCTTGAAAGCAGCTTCAATTTGAGCGGCAATTTCATTTCCGTATTCATCCGACGGCACTAGTACGGCAATTTGCTCAAGGTCCACCGGTCTGATCGATGGAATAGTTGAGGTGCTTGTTTCGGCAAGCTGTTGAAGCGCCTCGGTAATCCCCACATCCGTAAGTGCGAGGTAGACAAGCGGAGACATGGTTATATCGCTTGGTCGTATTACTGCAAAAGCTGTAGAAGCCAGCGTATGCGGCATTGGATTGTACAGCAATCCATAATGATTTTGATTAGGCCTAACGGTTGAATAGAGGATGTCGCCGTTGGCTACCTTACGTCGAGCCCTGGTGGGAAGCTTTTCTTCGGTGGGATTGAAATGCTGAAGTTCCGCCAAATTATTTAGCATAAGGGCGCTGGTATCAATGTAACAAACAGCACTCCAGTTTTCTTTAGGCGAATACGTCTCCGAATTGAGTTCTGCCATATCGCATAGCGGTGCAGTATTTGCATGTTCTTGCATTACGCCCACATACATGGCACGTGCCAGCTCTTCTAAATAGCCATTTAGCTTAGCGTTCGCTTCGATCTTTTCCTGCATTGCATCAAGCACTTGTACGATTTTTGCCTGCGTTTCGATAGCTGGTAATGGCATTGATAGCTTGCGGAATGTACTTGTCGGGCGGCCTAATGCGGGGACGCCGGTTTGCGTCTTGTTTGAAAGCAGGCGCCATTGACCCTCCCGAGTATGAAAGTAGTAGACAAGAAATTTCGGCAACACCTTGTTATTGCAGCGAACGCGGAATTGACTTTGAGAAATTACGTAATGGGGGTACCTAGAATCATATGGAATCATGGCTATTTGACCCAGTGTGCCGCGATGGGTTACCACGACATCGCCACGTGAGGCCAATGCGTTGCCGAGCGATTTGGCTTTTTCTTGGGTAACAAAGCGCAACGTGTTGTCGTTCGTTTCGAACCCGACAAGGTTTGACCCGTTGAATACTGGAACACCAGAATCGACAAAGCAATCAGCTTTGATATTTGAGCCAAAAGGCCCCATGGCGATTTCATCAATAAGTTTCTCGACGCATACTTCTCTACTCGCTTCAGTCATTCCAAGTACCTTCTATGCGAAGCCTTTACGTTGTTTTGGTTCACCATGGCGTAATGCATGGTGGTGTCTATTTTCGCATGGCCGAGCAGCTTTTGCACTTGCTCGATCGGCATCCCCTTATCAATGGCATGAGTCGCCAACGTACGGCGGAACTTATGCGGATGCACGCGCGAAACACCGGCTTTCTTGCCAAGGTTTCGCAGCCGCAGTTCCATACCACCAACGGAAATTCGCTTTGCTTTGGAATCAAGAGAAACGAACAATGCGGAGTTGTTGTCAGCACGAGTTTCCAGATATTCCGCCAGGTGCAGTTTTGCTCTCGCATCGAAGTAAACCGGCCGTTGCTTGTCTCCCTTGCCGGTAACGATACACTCGCGCTCCTGCAGGTTTACGTCGGCGACATCAAGCCGTATCAGCTCGCCTATACGCATGCCTGTAGAGGCGAGCAGATCAACAACCGCTAGGTCGCGTTTGCTTTCGCAAGCATCACGTAAGGTTTCCAGCTCTTCGTCACTCAATGTTTCCTTGGCAAGCTGCGCCGTCTTAACGCGATGTATACGCCGAACCGGACTCTTGACGATGTAATCCTCATCCTCCAACCACGAGAAAAAGCTAGACATAATGCGCCTGATGTTGTCGATGGTGACCTTAGACGTGCGGCGCATGGACTCGTAGTCGTTAAGATACTGGCGCAAGTCGCCACTTTCGATTTGGGGAACGGGCTTGTTCAGGGTGATGAGTACGCGAGTCAGTGTGTCCTCGTAGTAGCGCAAGGTTTTCTGGGAGCAGCCTTCGACTTTTTTGGCGGTAAGAAAGAGGGCTAGGAGATCTTGGGTGCTCTCGTTCCGTTGAGGTTCAAGGGCATGCTTCAATGCAGCCTTTAGCCGTCGTAGCTGGTCTGGTTTCAAGAATGATTGCATTTCCATCAGCACCGTATTGATAACGGTTTCCATGGCGTTCCTTCCTGTCGTGTAGCATCACCTAAGAAACACGATTTAACAGATGGAGGCAGGAATGTTAATTCCAAAGCGCGTAGACACTTCTTTGACAGGGCGTATTGAGGACCTCGAAAAGGCATTCGCCGCAGGTGCCTACCTATCCGCCATCTCTCTCGCACTCACCATTCCAGATATCTGTGGAGATCGCTTGTATCCAAAGAGAAAGAATGAAACTCGCCGACGATACGTTGATTGGTTTAATGCCTATGTCGCTTTTAACTATCTAGATGAAAAGAGCCTTGTTATAAATGGAAAGATGATCGTTAGCAAGTACTACTTTGATGGCGAGGATTGCTATCAGCTCCGCTGCGTATACCTACATCAGGGAATTAACGCAACCGAGCCCAAGTCAAAAAGGACCTCATACAACTTGATCCAGTTTAGGGTCTTTAGCGGCGGCCCTGGAAGTTGCGATCATATCGGCAAAACGACTGTAAACGCGACCGGGGAGACCACTAGGCAAGTCGACCTCGATCTGAGAAAGTTCATTCGGTGTATCAAATCGGGTGTGGGGCAATTCCTCAAGGAACACCCCGAGATGAATGCCGATAACGGGTCTTGCAGCTTTCTTTATGGTCCAGTACTTGATTTTGAAAACGGCAGAGAGCTGCCCTAAATGGCTATTTAGAAGAGCTTGCCGATGCCCTGTTTCAACAGAAGTTCGGACTTCTGAGAGATAACGCTGTTTTGACCGACATTGCCGATATTACGATGGGGCAATCTCCGGCAGGCAGCTCCTACAACGAGGATGGCATCGGAACCATCTTTTATCAGGGACGTGCCGAATTTGGTTGGCGCTATCCAACACCAAGGCTATTCACAACGGAGCCTAAACGCATGGCGAAAGCAGGGGACGTGCTCATGAGCGTTCGTGCTCCTGTGGGCGATCTGAATTTGGCCTACGAAGATTGTTGCATCGGCCGAGGGTTAGCTGCAATCCACTGCAATTACCCGTCGTATGGCCTTCATCTAATGCGATCACTCCATAGGAAACTTGATGCATACAACGGTGAGGGAACTGTGTTTGGCTCGATAAACGGTAAAGCTTTGAAGGGGCTCCCCGTTGCGTTGCCCGACGATGCATCGATGCGCGAGTTTGAAAAAGAAACTGCGCCCATCGATGCCCAGATCCGAAGCAACGAGGCAGAATCGCGGTCGCTTGCCGCCCTTCGTGATGCCTTGCTGCCCAAGCTCATGTCGGGCGAAATCGATGTCTCAAAGGTCAACATCACGCAGCTAAATAGCCATTTAGAAGAGCCAAACCAAAACTTATCCTCTTTCAGATTCACGTTTATGGGAATCAAACGGGCTTCGGGCATAATTCCATACGAAAGAAAGCAAGAATAGAAAACGGGATTCTACAGGAAGATGTCGAGCGCTGTTCGCCATCAAGCGCAGCACGGAACACCGTCGATCACGCCAACAACGGCTGGACGCACTGGAGAGCTATCGACAGGCTCCGCAAGTCTTGGCCGTCATGCCCGCATCTAATCTACGGCTCCGCCAACGCTTTTAGCAAGCGCTCCAACAACTGCGCCATATAAGATTACGCTGCATGCCATGTCTTCAAACACAGGAACTGACGAGCCCTTTCTCCCCTTCAAAGCAGCAAAATCATGCCATCTGTTCGCTATACCGAACGGTTTTACCTTGTTTTTGTCCAATATACTGAACAAATGACCTATAATCTGTTCAGTATATTGAACAGATTGGTATTCCATGAATCCTGAAATACTGAAAAGCGTCATCTTTGACCAACATGAAATCATCCGCAATGCGCGCATCGTGCCACGGCGATATTCACTTGATCCGCAGGCCAATTACGTGATTACGGGCCTGCGCCGTGCTGGCAAATCGACCTTGCTCTACAAGATAGCTCGAGACCTGGTGGAATCGGGCGTGGAATGGAACCGAATCATTTACATCAATTTCGAGGACGAGCGTTTGGCGGAGTTTCGCATCGGAGACTTCAATGACATCCTGTCAGCACAAAGCGAGCTCAGCAGGCAATCGGGTTTCTTCTTCTTTGATGAAATACAAAACGTAGGTGGCTGGGAAAAATTTGCGCGGCGCTTGGCCGACGCTGGCGAACGCGTATGGATAACCGGCAGCAATGCAAATATGCTTAGCGGCCAGATAGCTACCACTCTTGGCGGACGCTATTTCGTCAAGCACGTGACCCCCTACCGTTTTGATGAGTATCTCGACGCTGCCGATGTGCCCCATGACGCCGAGGCGCTCTACGCAACGAAAA
>ERZ1026898.1046-NODE-1046-length-14513-cov-14.862291_pt1 | contig 14513 bp, 11 predicted proteins | sample MGYA00380178_ERZ1026898 | MGnify/ENA primary metagenome ERZ1026898 (study PRJEB33269, sample SAMEA4719814) | human gut metagenome | biome: human-associated habitat; feature: organic feature; material: feces | place: Cameroon | collected 2013-10 ... | reverse complement strand
CGTCCAGCAGCTTGCACAGGCCGGGGTTGGAGGCCAGCAGCCAGCGGCGGTAAGCGATGCCGTTGGTCACGTTCTTGAAGGCCTGCGGCTTGAACAGATAGTAATCGTGGAAGACGCTGTCCTTGATGATCTCGCTGTGCAGCTTGGAAACGCCGTTGATGCTGTTGGAGGTGTAGGCGCAGATGTTGGCCATGCGCACCTGATTGTCGCCGATCAGTGCCATATAGTCGATCTTGCCCTTGTCACCGGGGAAGACCTTTTCCAGCTCGGCGCGGGCGCGGCGGTCCATCTCCACCACGATCTGGTAGATGCGGGGCAGGGTCATCTTGAAGATGTCCACGTTCCACTTTTCCAGAGCCTCGGCCATGACGGTGTGGTTGGTGTAGGAGAACACCTTCTGGCAGATGCCGAAAGCCTTATCCCAGTCAAAGCCGCACTCGTCCAACAGGATGCGCATCATCTCGGGGATGGCGAGGGTGGGGTGGGTATCGTTCAGCTGGATGGCAACCTTGTCGGGCAGGTTCTCGAGGGTGGCATAGCTGGACAGGTGGTTCTGCACGATATCGCCGATGGATGCGGCGGACAGGAAGTACTGCTGACGCAGGCGCAGGATCTTGCCCTCCACGTGGTTGTCGTTGGGGTACAGCACCTTGGAGATCAGCTCTGCGTTGGCATTCTTGCTCATGGCAGTGTTGTAGTTGCCCAGAGAGAAGCTGGACATATCAAAATCCGGTGCTTTTGCCTGCCACAGGCGCAGCTTTGCAACGCCCTTGCCGTCGTAGCCCTGCACGTACATATCAGAGGGAACAGCCATGACGCTGTTGTAGTTGGTGTGCTGGATATAGTGGAAGCCGTTGTCCCAGTTCTCGTGGATCTCGCCGTCAAAGCGCACTTCCACGGCCTGATCCGGGTGACTCTTGAGCCATACCTGACCGCCGGGCAGCCAGTTGTCGGCGCGCTCCTGCTGCCAGCCGTCCACGATCTTCTGCTTGAAGATGCCGTACTCGTACAGGATGGAGTAGCCGGTGCCGCAGATGCCGGTGGTGGCCATGCCGTCCAGATAGCAGGCAGCCAAGCGGCCCAAGCCGCCGTTGCCAAGGCCTGCGTCCGGCTCTTCCTCAAAAATGCTGTCGATGCTGATATCAGCGTCGGACAGGGCCTTCTTTGCCACTTCGTCCAAGCCAAGGTTCAGCAGGCTGGTTTTCAGGCTGCGGCCCATCAGGAACTCCATGCACAGGTAATACACCTGCTTGGTGCCGGTGCCAATGGCCTTGGACTGGAATTTCTTGTGGTTCTCGCTCATCATCTGGCGGCAGATCAGCGCCAGAGAGCGGTAGATCTGCTGGTTGGAAGCAACGCTCAGCTCCACGCCGTACTCGCTGGTGAGCTTGTCCTGAAGAATTTTACCAAATTCCTTCGATGTCATAAAGGTACTCCTATCCGCATAAGTTTTCAGCTTTGCTAAAATAATTGAAATAATTGGCGGTTGCAGGCACTTTCCCTCACTTGCACTGCGGCCAACATAACAAAGCTATTATAATATGGTGGGCGGATAAATGCAAGGAATCAAGGGATTTTTTCCGTAACTGACATTTTTTTATTGAACTTTCTGATAAATATGCCAAAATTTCAAAAAATACACTTTTTCTTGATGCTTATTTATATTATAATAAAAAGAGGAACCTGCTGCCCGAAACTTTTTCGGGCACAAACTCCGGGAGAAATGTGCCGGGTAACTCGCCCGGCAGGTACAATTGCACCGAAACGATACCGGGAACGGTGCCAAATCCCGGCAATACTCAGAGATGATACCGCCTGCTGCAAGGGCGGAAATGGATAAAAAGGGGAATAGATATGGTCAACAAGGTACGGGTGAACATTGCGGGTACGCCGTATGCCATTGCAACGACAGACCCGGAAAAATACATTGTGTCGCTGGCCAAAAAGCTGGATGAGGACATCACCAAGCTTTTGGACGAGAATGCGAACCTTTCGGTAACAAAGGCGGCGGTGTTCTGCGCCATGGATTATCTGGATGAATACCGCAAGAGCACCGGCAGTGCTGAGAACATGCGCAGTCAGATCCAGGATTACATTGCGGACGCCGCCCGCGCAAAGCTGGCTGAAGATAAGGCCAAAGCCGAGAACGAGGTGCTGCGGCGGGAAGCTGCTGCCCTGCGGGAGCAGCTGGAAAAGCTGCGCAATAAGGAAGCCCGGCGGGAAGATCGTGCCCAGCAGGCAGCGCAGCAGGATGCCGCCGGGGAAAATGCGGACAAGGCACAGTAAGTCGCTTTATAGGATAAAGGAGAAGTATGTCAAAGATCGAGATCCTTGCCCCGGTGGGCAACGAAGAGATGCTGCGGGCCGCTGTGTTCAGCGGGGCCGATGCAGTGTATCTGGGCTTTTCGGGCTTCAATGCCCGCACCAGTGCCAATAATTTTGACGCGGAGACGCTGAAAAATGCGGTCTCCTTCTGCCATGCCCGGGGCGTAGCCGTGCATGTGGCGCTGAACACCACCGTCTATGGCGGCGAGCTGCCTGCGCTGGAAGCAGCCATCCGCGCGGTGGCCGCTTCCGGCGCCGACGCCGTGATCTGTCAGGACCTTGCTGTGGCCACGCTGATTGGAAAAATTGCGCCGCAGCTGCCGCGCCACGGCTCCACCCAGATGAGCGTGCACAGCCTGCAAGGCGCACTGGAGCTCAAGGAACTGGGCTTCACCCGCGTGGTGCTGGCCCGTGAGCTGAGCCTGCCCGAGGTGGAGCACATCACAAAGCACTGCGGCATCGAGACCGAGTGCTTTGTGCACGGTGCGCTGTGCATGTGCGTCAGCGGACAGTGCTATATGTCGGCATTTCTGGGCGGACGCAGCGGCAACCGCGGCTCCTGCGCGGGCCCCTGCCGTCTGCCGTTTGAGGCCAACACCCTGCCGGAGGGCAAGCCGGGCCGCCTGCACCACCTTTCCTTGAAGGACAACTCGGTCATTGATAAGCTGGACAAATTACAGGCTTTGGGCGTAGCATCGGCAAAGATCGAAGGCCGTCTGCGCACGCCGGAGTACGTGGCGGCGGCGGTCAGCGCCTGTCTGGCAGGCCGCGAGGGCCGTGCGTATGACCGCGACCTTTTGAAGAATGCGTTCAGCCGTTCGGGCTTTACTTCTGGCTATCTGGACGGCAAAATTGACGGCACCATGTTCGGTGTGCGCAGCGAAGCGGACGCCGAGCAGACCAAAAAGACCCTGCCTATGCTGCGGGAGCTCTACCGCCGCGAGCGCAGCCGTGTGCCGGTGAAGATGAAGCTGGAGATCGAAGAGGGCGGCGAGAAGCTCACCGTCACGGATGCAGACGGCAACAAGGCCTTCGCCTATGGCGATGCAGAGCCGCAGCCCGCCCGCATCGACCCCACCGAGAGCCTGCACCGCAGCCTTGCCAAGACCGGCGGCACGCCCTTTGCGGTGGCAGAGGGCGATATCACCGTGGAAATGGACGGCGGGCCGTGGTTCGTGCCCGGCAGCGCCGTGAACGAGCTGCGCCGGGAAGCGCTGGATGCCCTGCTGAAAAAGCGGGAGGTGCTGCGCCCGTGGCCCACAACGGACGAGCATGTGCCCGCCCTGCCGTTGCGCACGCTGCCGCCCCACCGCACGCTGCGCGCCCGGTTTGAAAGCTGGGAGCAGGTGCCGGAGCGGGCGCTTGACGGCATCGAGTATCTTATCCTGCCCATTGCGCAGGCGGACCGCGTGCCCCGGGAATGGCGCGGCAAGACCCTTCTGGAACTGCCCCGGGTCATGTTTGGCAAACTGGAAGAGGATACGGCCCGTCGCATCGCGGCCACGCAGGATGCAGGCTTTGCGGGGTACGAAGTGAGCAACATTGCCCACCTGCGGCTGTGCCGCGGCCTGCCCATGAGCGGCAGCTTTGGGCTGAACATCACAAACCAGCTGGCTGCGCAGTTCTACGCGGACAACGGCCTTGACTCCATGCTCATCCTGCCGGAAGTGAAGGACAGCGACATCAGCACCATTGCGCCCACCCGCAGCGGCAGACCGGTGCCCACCGGCGTGCTGGTGTACGGCCACATGCCGCTGATGATCACCCGCGCCTGCCCGCTGCAAAACATCCACGACTGCGCCCACTGCGACAAGGCCGGCACCCTGACCGACCGCAAGGCAAAGAAGTTCCCGGTGCGGTGCGGCCTTGGCGTGCGCACCATCTATAACCCCGTACCTATTTATATGGGGGACAAGCCGGGTGCTCTGACGGTGGACTACGGCGTGGCCTACTTCACGCTGGAAAGCCGCGAGGAAGCAGCGCAGATTCTTGACATGATCCGCGTTCATGCGCCGTTTGAAGAAGATTTTACACGCGGACTGTATTTTAAAGGTACGAACTGACCCTCTCACCGGCATCGTCCGCCTGCGGCGGCGCAATGCCGGAGCTCTCCCGAAGGGCGAGCTTGCAGTAGAGGAATATAAAACGAGGTATACTATGGAACCCATCACTGTAAAATATAAGGTACTGGATGCCCGGGCAAAGGTGCCCGCCTACGCCACCCCCGGCTCTGCCGCCGCCGACCTGTGCGCCGTGCTGGATGCGCCGCTCACCCTTGCGCCTATGGAGCGGGCGTTGGTGCCCACCGGCCTTGCCATCGAGCTGCCGGGTGCCCACAGCGTGGCACTGGTGTACGCCCGCAGCGGCCTTGCCATCAAGCACGGCCTGTGCATGGCCAACGGCGTGGGCGTGGTGGACAGCGACTACCGCGGCGAACTGAAGGTGCCCATGGTCAATCTGGGCAGGGATGCCTATACCATCCAGCCCGGTGAGCGTGTGGCGCAGCTGTGCATCGCACCGGTGTACACCGCTGCCTTTGTGCCCGCCGAAACGCTGGGCGATACCAAGCGCGGCGAGGGCGGCTTTGGCTCCACGGGAAAGTGAGAAGTGCAAAATGAACCTGATCCTTGCTTCCGGCAGCCCGCGCAGGCGGGAACTGCTCTCCCTGTACACCACCGATTTCACCGTCTGCGTCAGCGACTTTGACGAAAGCGCCGTGCGGGCCGACACCCCTGCTCAGCTGGTGGAGCAGCTGGCCCGGGGCAAATGCCTTGCCGTTTCGGCCCAGCACCCGGGTGCGGTGGTGATCGGCTGTGACACGGTGGTGGATGTGAACGGCACGGTGTTCGGCAAGCCCCACAGTGTGGAGGACGCCAAACGGATGCTGCGCGCCCTCTCCGGTGCCACCCACGCAGTGCACACCGGTGTGTGCATCTCGGACGGCAAACGCACCGAGAGTTTTGTGGACAGCTGCCGGGTCACCTTCTTCCCGCTGAGCGCAGCGGAAATTGATTTTTACGCTTCCACGCAGGAACCCTATGATAAGGCCGGTGCCTACGCCATTCAGGGCCGCGCCGCCCTCTGGCTGGACCGCATCGAGGGCGACTACTATACCATCATGGGCCTGCCCGTGAGCCGCACCGTACAGCTGCTGGCACATTTTATGTGAGAAAACTGGAAAAAACGAAGAAAACTTGCGCAAACGCTTGAGAAATCGGTGGCTTGCGGCTATAATAGAACCGTGTTATTCTGCGTAAGGGCGGCACAAAAGGGCCGCCGGACGCTTTGACGCGATAGATCAAACTGGGAAGCAGAAGGAGAATTTTTACAATGGGCCTGTTTTCAAAAGATGTGGGTATCGATCTGGGTACCGCAAATACGCTGGTATATATGAAGGGCAAGGGCATCATCATGCGTGAGCCCTCGGTGGTGGCCGTGGACACCAAGACCGATGAGGTGCGCTGCGTGGGTGCCGAGGCAAAGGCCGTCATTGGCCGTACCCCCGGCAGCATCGTGGCGGTGCGCCCCCTGAAGGACGGTGTCATTGCCGATTTTGACATCACGGCCAATATGCTGGAGAACTTCCTCAAAAAGGCATGCGGCAACAGCATGTTCTCCCGTCCCCGCGTGGTCATCTGCATCCCGTCGGGCGTCACCGAGGTGGAGCGCCGCGCTGTGCGCGAAGCGACCCTCAAGGCCGGTGCCCGTCAGGTGTCCGTCATTGAGGAGCCCATGGCTGCGGCCATCGGCGCGGGCCTGCCCATCAGCGAGCCTACCGGCAGCATGATCGTGGACATTGGCGGCGGCACGGCTGAGATCGCTGTCATTTCTCTGGGCGGCATCGTGGCTTCCCGCAGTGTGCGCATGGCCGGTGATATGTTCGATCAGGCCATCATTGCCTTCATCAAGCGCAAATACAACCTGCTGATCGGTGAGCGCACCGCAGAGCAGATCAAGATCGAGATCGGTTCTGCCTATGCGCTGGACCCCGAAATGACCATGGAGATCAAGGGCCGCAACCTCGTGGACGGCCTGCCCAAGAACATCGTGGTCCACTCGGAGGATGTGCGCGAGGCATTGCTGGAGTGCTTGGTCAAGATCACCAGCGCCATCAAGGAAACGCTGGAGCGCACCCCGCCGGAATTGAGCGCCGATATCATCGACCGCGGCATCACCCTGACCGGCGGCGGCGCTTTACTGCGCGGCTTGGACCAGCTGATCCAGAGCGAGACCGGCATCGACGTGCACATTGCGGAGGACCCGCTGGACTGCGTGGCCAAGGGTGCCGGTGCGGTGCTGGATCATGTGGACGTGCTGCACGATGTGCTGGACACCGACGGCGGACACATGTAACACGGGCGGTGCCCATACTTGCGGAAAAACGCTCTTTTGCGCAGCGTCTGCGCTGATTTCCGCTGCAAACAAGGTTCCTTGCGCGGATGGCAGAGCTGTCCGCGCTTTTCTTATGGCAACCACCCGAACAGGAGGACACCCCCTTGAAGGATTTTTTTGACACATGGAAATTTAAGATACTGGTGGCTGTGGCGGTGTTCCTTGTGGGCATCATGGCCTACGCCGGTGCCAACGGCCGCCTGACCGCCGCCCCGCAGGAGCTGCTGAGCGTGGTGCTGATGCCCTTCCAGAAGGTGACGTCGGCCCTGAGCGGCGGCATCGGCTCGGTGTGGGAAAAATACACCAGCATCGACGAAGTGATGGCCCAGAACGAGCAGCTGGAAGCGGAGAACGCCGAGCTGCGCCAGCAGATGGTGGATTATGACCGCATTAAGGCGGAGAACGAAGCCTATAAAGCGCTGGCCCGCATTCAGGATACCAACAGCGAGGCAAGCTATGTCTCCGGCTTTGTGATCGGCCGCGACCCGCTGGACGAGTTCGGCGGCTTTACGCTGGACTGCGGCACCGTGAACGGTGTGGCTGTGAACGACGCCGTGATCAGCGATAAAGGCTACCTTGTGGGCGTCGTGGTGGAGGCGGATACCACCAGCTGCAAGGTGATGACCATTCTGCATCCCAGCTTCAACGCGGCGGGCGTTGTGTCCCGCACGCGGGAAAACGGCATTCTCAGCGGCAGCGCCGATTATGCCGGCGATGGTCTGTGCGTGCTCACCGATCTGGAGCGCGCCGCCGAGACCAAAATGGGCGATCAGGTGATAACCACCGGCCTTGGCGGGGTGTTCCCGCCGGATGTGCTGGTGGGCGTGGTGCAGAAGGTGGAGCCGGAAGTCAGCGGCAAATCCTCGGTGGCGGTGGTCCGTCCAGGCGCAGACCCGCGCACCGTCAAGCATGTATTCGTCATTACCGATTATTAAGGGGGCGCTTTGTATGGAATCACGCCGCATGCGCAGCCGCAGCCAGATCCTGAAATGGGCCTGCTATGCGGTGGCGCTGTTTGTGTGCGCGGCATTGCAGACAACGCCCGGCCTGTTCCAGCTGGGGCAGGCAAAGCCGCTGTTCATTTTGCCGCTGTGCCTTGCCGTGGCCGTGTATGAGGGCGAGTTTGCGGGGGCACTGTTTGGCGCGGTGTGCGGCCTTTTGTGGGACTACACCGCCGGGCGTACCGTGGGCATGCTGGCGCTGGAGCTGCTTTTGCTCTGCTTTGCACTTTCGGTGCTGGTGCAGCTCTACTTGCAGGGCAGCAGCTGGAATTTTGCACTCATCAGCACCGGCACGGCCCTTGCGGTGCTTACGCTGGACTGGCTGTTTTTCTATTACATGCCCGGCTATAGCTGGGCTGTGAGCCGCTGGCTCACCTTTGTGCTGCCCTCGGCTGTGCTGACGCTGGTGCCGTCGCTGGTGCTGTTCAGCTTGGTGCGGCGCATTTACAACGAGTTCAAAATCGACAACGGCGTAGTCTGAACCGCCGGAGGAAACGCGGATGAACCAAAACGAACGAAAAACCGTCGTGCGCCGGATGATCCTGCTCATCGCAGTGGCATGTTTTATCATGGGCCTGTACGCGATGCGGCTGATTTTTTTGCAGCTGGTCAACGGCGATGACTTCAAATCCCGTGCCACCAACACCACCGATTATAACTTTACGGTCACGGCGGCCCGCGGCGATATCGTGGACAGTGCCGGGCGGCGCATCGCCACCACTACCACCAGCTATAACGTGGTGCTCAACAAGCTGCTGATGGGCGACCGCGATCTGGACGAAATGTTGCAGCAGATCGTGGAGCTGCTGCGCGCAAACGGCGAAAGCTGGAACGATACCCTGCTCATCGGGCAGGCAGACGCCGCAGGCAATTATGCCTTTACGGACGATGATGCCTCCGCCAGCGACCAGAAGCAGCTGGCCGATATGAAGGAGACCCTTGGCTTGCAGCAGTACGCCACGGCCAACGACGTGATGGAAATGCTGGTGGAGAAAAACAGCCTGCAAGACTTCTCGCTGGAATGGCAGCGGGTGCTGGCCGGCATCCACTACGAGATGGACCGGCAGGCGTTCTCCAATGTGAACAACTTTGTCATGGCGGAGAACGTCAGTGCGGTGACGGTGGCCACCATCAAGGAGCACAGTTTGCAGCTGCCGGGCGTGGAGATCGTGGAGACCAGCGCCCGCAGCTATGACCAGAGCGATATCATCCCGGCTGTGCTGGGCCGCGTGGGCAAGATCACGGCCGAAAAGTGGAAAGTGACCGATGAAAACGGTCAGGTGACCTACCCGCTGAAAGAAAAAGGCTACAACATGAACGATGTTCTGGGCATTTCCGGTCTGGAATCCGTTTATGAGGACGAACTGCGCGGCAAGGACGGCGTAGAGACCATCACCCGCAACTCGGACGGCGTGATCGTGGATACCAAGCTGACCACCGTGCCGGAGCCGGGCCACACCGTGCAGCTGACCATCGACAGCAACTTCCAGCGCGCAGTGGATAAGGCGCTGGCCGAGAACATCGATATGATCAACCGCGTGTACAACACCGGCACCATGAAAGCCGCTGCCGGTGCGGTGGTGGTGCTGGACGTGAAGGACGGCAGCGTGCTGGCAGCAGCCAACTACCCCAGCTACGACCAGAACCTCTACGCCACCAACTACACGGAATACAGCTCTGACCCCAGCCTGCCGCTGTTCAACCGCGCATTGCAGGGCCTGTATACGCCGGGTTCCACCTTCAAGCCCGCCGTGGCGGTGGCTGCGCTGGACAGCGGCCTGATCAACCAGTATTCCACGGTGTTCTGCAACGGCGTGTACAACTACTTCAAGGATTACCATCCCCGCTGCACCCGCCACGGCCACAGCGGCAATATCGATGTGGTAACGGCCATCAAGTGGAGCTGCAACGTCTTCTTTTATGATGTGGGCCGCCGCCTGACCAGTGATGTCTACGACGCCTACGCCTACAAGCTGGGCCTTGGCCAGCGCACCGGCGTGGAAGTGAACGAGGCTGTGGGCCGCCTGACCACCAAGAGCGACTCCAACTACACCGCGTCGCTGGATGTGCAGGCCGCCATCGGTCAGGGCAACACGGTGGTCACGCCCATCCAGCTGGCCACCTACGCGGCAACGCTGGCCAACAACGGCACCCGCTACCGCACCCATTTCGTCAAGGCCATTCTGGATACCAATACCGGCGAGGTGCTTAGCGAGACTAAGCCCGAGGTCATGGATGTGATCGAGGGCACCGGCAACACCTTCCAGCTGGTGCGGCAGGGCATGATGCAGGTGCCCAGCACCATCAGCGGCAAAATTGCCAGCTATCCGGTGCCCATCGCCTGCAAGACCGGTACGCCCCAGCGCAGCGAGACCTACGCCCCCGGCAAGCATTACCTGAACGCCATGATGGTGGCCTATCTGCCGGCGGACGACCCGCAGATCGCCATTGGCATCACCATCGAGTACGGCGGCTACGGCGCCCGCACCGGCGATCTTGTGGTGGATATCGCCAATGCCTACTTTGCCCTCAAGGACGGCACCCTTGCCCAGCAGGCCGAAGCGGAGCAGGATGCCCGGCAGGATCAGGACCCGGCCCAGACCGATGCCGCCGGGCAGACTTCCGCAGGCCAGACTGCTGCCGGCACTGCCGCTGCACAGCCTGCGCAGACGGCCCCCGCAGCGGACACCGCCGTGCCCGAAGCACCGGCAGAGCAACCGGCTCAGCCCGCTGCACAGGATACACAGCCGGACACTGAGCAGAACCCGGATGCCATAGCGCCGGAGCCGTAAGAGACAAAACGGACAGCCGGAAGGGCGCAGCAGCGTCGGTTTGAGCGGTGCGGCCCTTTAAAAGAAAACAAAATTGAATGTTTTGTATAAAAAACGGTTGTAAAAGATTGGATTTTGTGATATCATTTCTACCAAAGGGCTTTTGATCAAAGCGTTCCAATCGTTTAGGAAGAGGAGAGGGTAACGGATGACGATCGCACTTATTGCGCATGACTCCAAAAAGGAGCTGATGGTCCAGTTTTGTACGGCCTACTGCCGCATTCTGAGCCAGCATAAGCTGGTAGCGACCGGGACCACCGGCAAGCTGATCGCAGAAGCCACCGGTTTACAGGTGCAGCGTTTTCTGGCTGGTGTGCAGGGCGGCGACCAGCAGATCGCATCCCGCATTGCCTGCAATGAGATCGACCTGCTGCTGTTCTTCCGCGACCCCATCAACGCAAAGCCCAGCGAGCCGAATGAAATGACCCTGCTGCGCCTGTGCGATGTGCACAATATCCCCATGGCCACCAACATTGCCACCGCCGAGGTGCTCATCCACGGCTTGGAGCGCGGCGATCTGGACTGGCGCGATATCGTCCATCCCCAGAACTGATAAAACGATCTGGAATGGCTCCGCGTGCGCTGCGCCATATTCAGCGGAAATTATATTGATCATGCGAAAATCGGGAACATCTGCGGATGTTCCCGATTTTCATTTTCACGGGAATGGGGTCCAGACCGCAGAATGCATTTCTGCCGCCGTGCGGCTCTGTTTCCGCAGGAAGCAAAAACAGCAGATGCCGTGTGCCGCAGCGGCCTTTCCTGTGAAAAAAGAATTCCGGAAAATCCGCAGATTTTCCGGAATTCTAATATAAAAATAATGTTTCCGCTGAATATGGCCAGAGTGCAACGGAGGCCATTCAAAACTGTATTTGTTAAACTTTAAAATCTTCGGCCATCTCCGCCACATCTTCCGGGGCAAAATCGCCCAGCGGCAGGATCAGCCGGGCCAGCACGGCCTGCGGCAGAGCAGCCAGCATGGCGCTCTCGTCGGAACCGGCACCCGCAGGCGGGCAGACGGTGTGCACGCCGTCTGCGCCGGTCTCCACCCGGGCGCGGTGCGCCGTGGCCACGTACTGCATCCCCAGTTTGTCCGCAGCCGTCAGCAGGGCGGCGAACAGCGGCGTGCCGCCTTCGCCCAGCGCGTCTGCGCTCTGCCCGGCCAGCGCTTCGGCGTTCAGCACGATGCACTCGATGCCAAGGGCTTCCGCTGCCTTTTTGGCGCTTTCAGCCTCTGCGGCCTGCTGGGCTGCCAGCCGCACGGCGGCACCTGCCACCGCAAAGCCCTGCTGCTGCAAAATGCGCACGGCTACGGCACATTCCCTGCTGCCGTCCATCTGCATCAGGACCTTATCCTGACTTTCGTAGGTGTCAAACCCGCTGCCGGGCAAAAATGCGTCGCTCATGTCCCTTGCCTCCCGCCATGTGCTTTGCTCTGGGCTACGGCCAGCTGGTCGCAGCGCTCGTTTTCCGGATGGCCTGCATGGCCCTTGACCCAGACGTAGGTGATCTTGTGCCGGGCTTCCTGCTCCAGCGCCTGCGCCCAGAGGTCCGGGTTCAGGGCAGGGGAGCCGTCCGCTTTTTTCCAGCCGCGGCGCTGCCAGTTTTTGGCCCAGCCCTTTTGCAGGCCGTTGATCACATACTGGCTGTCGGAGCACAGCCGCACCTCGCACGGCTCCTTGAGCTGGCGCAGCGCTTCAATAAAAGCGGTCAGCTCCATGCGGTTGTTGGTGGTGCTGTCGTCGCCGCCGCTCAGCTCCTTTTCATAAACTTTGCCGTTAAAACGGTAGCGCAGCACAGCGCCCCAGCCGCCCGGGCCGGGATTGCCGCTGCACGCGCCGTCGGTGTACACTTCGACCTGCTTCATGCGGTTCTCCTTCTAAAATGAGTTACCTTTATTTAGCGCTATTTTCCGGCTTCTGTCAAGTGCGAATGTATATTCCGTGCCGCAGCTGCCAAACCTTGGAATTGACAAAAACGCCGGGAAATACTATACTTATTGCAACAAAATGCGTATAGGGGCGCACCAAAGGCGTGCGCCCGGGCGTTCCAACAGAAAAGCCACGGTCGCATCGAGCAGATGGACTTATCTGGCGCAAAACCTCTTACGGAACAGGCAGCGGTTTGCAAAAAACACGCTGAACGATACATTCTATACGGTGCATCCAACGGAAGCCGATGCGATTTTTCAAGGTGCTTCCCGTGCACAGCGCGGCTGTTCCCTCAAGTGGGAACGGCTTGCGCTGTAATGATTTTTGGAGGTCAGAATGGCACAGTCGAAAGAAACTACCAACGCTTCTCCGCGCGGCAAGGCCGCAGCGGCCAACCAGAATGCAGGCGCACCCGCCGCACAGGCAGGCGAAAAGCGCCCCCGCACCACCCGCCGTCCGTATTATAACCGTCGGCCCCGCCGCCCGCAGCAGCCCAAGGAAGCCGCTGTGCCCATCCACATCTACCCGCTGGGCGGTTTGGGCGAAGTGGGCAAGAACATGACCGTGTACGAGTGCAACGGCGACATGATCATCGTGGACTGCGGTCTGGTGTTCCCGGACAGCGACATGTACGGCGTGGATATGGTGATCCCGGACTTCACCTTTGTGGTGCAGAACAAGGACCGCATCAAGGGCCTGCTGATCACCCACGGCCACGAAGACCACATCGGCAGCATCCCTTACCTGCTGCAAAAGATCGACCTGCCCATCTACGGCACCCGCCTGACCTGCGGCCTGATCAAGAACAAGCTGGAAGAGTTCGGCCTTGCGGGCAAGACCAAATTCGTGGAGATCACGCCCAAGCAGAAGATCAAACTGGGCTGCTTTACCATTGAGCCCATCCATGTGAACCACTCCATCCCGGACTCGGTGGCCTTTGCCATCGACAGCCCGGCGGGCACCATCATCCAGACCGGCGACTTCAAGATCGATTACACCCCGCTGGCCTGCGGCGTCACCGACCTTTCCACGCTGGCAGAGTATGGCCGGCGCGGCGTGCTGGCCCTGCTGAGCGATTCCACCAACTCCGAGCGCCCGGGCTTTACCGCCACCGAGCAGAAAGTGGCCGCAGGCGTGCGCAATCTGTTTGCCCGCGCCCGCAACAAGCGCATCATCATTGCCACCTTTGCTTCCAACATCTACCGCGTGCAGCAGATCATTGATCTGGCCGTGGAGGATGGCCGCAAGGTGGCATTCAGCGGCCGCAGCATGGTGAACAACACCGCTATGGCGCAGGAGCTGGGGTATATGCACATCCCGGAGGGTACCCTCATCAGCGTGGACGAGCTGAACCAGTACCCCCCGGAGCAGGTGGTGCTGATCACCACCGGCAGTCAGGGCGAACCGCTGAGCGCGCTGTCCCGCATGGCATCGTGCAGCCACCGTCAGGTGCGCGTGGGTCCCGGCGATTTTATCATCATTTCGGCAAACCCCATCCCCGGCAACGAGAAGAGCGTGACCAAGATCGTCAACGGCCTGCTGCTGCTGGGCGCTGAGGTGATCTACGAGAGCATGTACGACGTGCATGTTTCCGGCCACGCCTGTCAGGAAGAGCAGAAGCTCATGCTCACCCTGACGAAGCCCAAGTATTTCCTGCCGGTGCACGGTGAGTACAAGCAGCTCAAAAAGCACGCCCTTACCGCCGCAAGCCTTGGCATCCCCACCAGCAACATCCTCATTGCGGAGAACGGCTCCAACGTCATCCTCAGTCAGGACGAGATGAAGCTGGGCGAGCCGGTGACTGCCGGTGCCGTGATGGTGGACGGCCTTGGCGTGGGCGATGTGGGCAACGTGGTCCTGCGTGACCGCAAGCACCTGTCCGAGGACGGCTTGGTGATCATTGTGGCCACCGTGGACAGCAAGACCGGCAAGGTGCTGGCCGGGCCGGACCTCGTGAGCCGCGGCTTTGTGTACGTGCGCGAGAACGAGAGCCTGATGGACGGTGCCCAGAGCATTGTGGAAAATGCACTGGA
>ERZ1026898.1045-NODE-1045-length-14525-cov-13.543124_pt1 | contig 14525 bp, 10 predicted proteins | sample MGYA00380178_ERZ1026898 | MGnify/ENA primary metagenome ERZ1026898 (study PRJEB33269, sample SAMEA4719814) | human gut metagenome | biome: human-associated habitat; feature: organic feature; material: feces | place: Cameroon | collected 2013-10 ... | reverse complement strand
CCGCCGTTGTGGAGGGCGTGGGCGACCACGGCTGCGAGTACATGACCGGCGGCACGGTGGTGGTTCTGGGCCAGACCGGCAAGAACTTTGCTGCCGGTATGACCGGCGGCATCGCCTACGTGCTGGACGAGAACTGGGATTTCTACCAGCGCGTGAACAAGGAGACCGTAAGCCTTGAGCCCGTGGAGCACAAGTACGATGTGGCTACCCTGAAAGAGCTGATCCGTGCGCATGTGGAAGCCACCGGCTCCCCCCGCGGCAAGGAGATCCTGGACAACTTCAGCGAGTTTTTGCCCAAGTTCAAAAAAGTTCTGCCTTACGATTACGACCGCATGCTGCGCGTGATCGCATCCGTTGAGGAGCGCGGTCTGGACGGCGAGCAGGCGCAGATCGAAGCATTCTACACGGTGCAGAAGAAGAAGTAAGGAGGGCAGCGTTATGGGCAAGACAACAGGATTTATCGATTATACGCGCAAAACCAGCACGGATGTGCCGCCGCTGGAGCGCATTGAAAACTTTAACGAATTTCACGTCTGGCTCTCCCGCGAGGAGCAGCAGACGCAGGCCGCGCGCTGCATGGACTGCGGTGTTCCCTTCTGTCAGGCCGGCATGATGATCGGCGGCATGGCCTCCGGCTGTCCGCTGAACAACCTCATCCCGGAGTGGAACGACCTTGTTTACCACGGCAAGTGGGAGCTGGCCATGCATCGGCTGATGGCCACCAACCGTTTCCCGGAGTTCACCAGCCGGGTGTGCCCCGCCCTGTGTGAGGCGGCCTGCACCTGCGGCGATGTGACCGGCAGCAGTGTGACCGTGCGCGAGAACGAGCACGCCATCATTGAGACGGCCTACGCCAAGGGCTGGCTGCACGCCGCACCGCCGCCCTCCCGCACCGGCAAGAGCGTAGCCGTGGTGGGCAGCGGCCCCTCCGGCCTTTCGGTGGCCGAATACCTGAACAAGCGCGGCCACGCCGTGACCGTGTTTGAGCGGGCCGACCGCGTGGGCGGCCTGCTGATGTACGGCATTCCCAACATGAAGCTGGACAAGGCCGTGATCGAACGCCGCATCAAGATCATGCAGGCCGAGGGCGTGGAGTTCCGCACCAACATGGATGTGGGCGGGGCCGTTGCTGCCGAAGAGCTGCTGAACGGCTACGATGCCGTGGTGCTGTGCTGCGGTGCCAAGAAGGCCCGCGACCTGAATGTGCCGGGCCGCGACGCAAACGGTGTGCACTTTGCGGTGGACTACCTGACCAGCGTGACCAAAAGCCTGCTGGACAGCCAGTTTGCGGACGGCAGGGCCATTGACGCAAAGGGCAAAAACGTGCTGGTGATCGGCGGCGGCGACACCGGCAACGACTGTCAGGGCACGGCCCTGCGGCAGGGCTGCACCGACTTGGTGGCTCTGGAAATGATGCCTCAGCCGCCCAAGGAGCGCGCGGCTTCCAATCCGTGGCCGGAGTGGCCCCGTGTGCTGAAGGTGGACTACGGCCAGACCGAGTGCCTTGCCAAGTTTGGCAAGGATCCCCGCGTGTACCAGACCACCGTCAAGGAGTTTCTGAAGGACGATGCCGGCAATCTGACCGGTGCCGTGATCAGCTACCTGAAGCCCCAGCGTGACCCGGAGACCGGCCGCACCGGCATGGTGCCCACCGGCGAAGAATTTACCTACAACTGCCAGCTGGCGTTCATCGCCGCAGGCTTTACCGGCTGCGAAAACTACGTGGCCGATGCATTCGGCGTGGAGCTGACCGCGCGCGGCAATGTTGCCGACCACAGCTTCAAGACCAATGTGGAAAAGGTGTTCGTCTGCGGCGATATGCGCCGCGGCCAGAGCCTTGTGGTGTGGGGCCTGCGCGAGGGCCGCGACTGCGCCGCCGAGGTTGACCGCTACCTGATGGGCTACACCAACCTGTAAGCTCCGTAAGGCGGCAGCCGCATTTTTACCAAGCCATTCTCTTTCCTATCCTAAACAAGCAGAAGCGGGAGCCTGAAAAGACTCCCGCTTCTGCTTTTGTTATATGCTATTTCAATCCGTATCCACCGCCGGGTCGGCGGCATCCGCGGCCGGCGTTTCCGGCTCTGCTGCGGGCTCGGTAACGGCGGGCTCTTCCGGCGTGACGGTGATCTGCACGCTGGGGTCTGCCGCGATATACACGGTGATCACAGTGCCCACCTCTACCCGGGTGCCGGGCTCCTCACTGGTGCGCACCACGCAGCCTGCCGCATAGGAGCCATCGTTCACCACCATAAAGCAGCTGGCGATCAGGCCGCTGCTTTGCAGTGTCTGCACCGCCGCATCCTGCGTAAAGCCGATGACATTGGGCATTTCCGCCATCTGCGGGCCTTTGCTGACCACCAGCCGGATGGTCTCGCCCGCCTTGAGCACCGTGTCTGCATCCGGCTGCTGCTGCATGATCTGGCCCGCCGGGGCGGTGTCGCTGTATTCCTCGGTGACGTAGAACAGGTACATGCCGGTGTACTCGCGGTTGTTCTGCACCTGTGCGTAGTCCATGCCCACAAAGTTCGGCACAAGGTTCTGCGGCTCCAGCACCTCACTGCTGGCCGGTTCGGATGCAGGCTGCGATGCAGGCGTCTGCCCCCGGTTCTGGCCCAGCACGCTCCACAGCGTGAGCAGGATGAGGATGGAAAGCAGGATCACGATGCCCGCCAGCAGTGCCTTTAAACTGAGCAGATGCTCCCGGCGCTCCGGCTGGGCGGTGCGCACCGGCGTTTCCGGCTTCATGGTGCGGGTAAGCTCGGCGGTGTATTCCTTGGAAGAAAGGGCCTGATACAGCTGCGGCACGGTCTGGATGCGCTCCATCGGGCGCAGGCGCAGGCCCAGCTGCAACACCTGCGAAACGTACAGCGGCAGGCTGCCGTTCACCGATTTTGCACGGGGGTTGGAGTCCGACACCATGCGCTGCGCGGCGGGCACCGGGGCCTGCCCGCACACCATGCGGTAAAACACCGCCGCAAGGCTGTATTCGTCGGTGTAGCGGCCCTCGAACTCTGCGGTGGAATACTGTTCCGGGGCCGAGTAGCCCTCGTACAGCTGCTCGTGCAGGCCGCTGCCCGCCGTGCGCAGGCCCACCGTGGCGTAGCCCGCCAGACGGCAGCGGTCGTTCTCCATCACGCGGATGTTCTCCGGGCAGATGCCCCGGTGCACAAGGCCGATCTTGTGCATGGCGGCCACGCCCTCAAACACCGGCTGCAGCATGGCGCAGGCAATTTCCGGGCGGACGGTGCCCACATGGTCTTCCAGCCAGCGGTCCAGCGGCGTACCGCCCAGATTTTCCAGCACGGCGTAGACGGAGTTGTTTTCCTCCACCACGTCCAGCACGGCTTCCAGCCCGGTAGCCGGGGTAATGCGCTGGATGGAGCGGTACAGGTCCGCAAAATCCATGCGCGTGGTCTTGAACAGCACCTCGCTGCCGGTCTTGGGGCGCAGCACATTGCCTGCGGTGCGCTCGGCAGTGAGGGTGACGGGCAGGTATTCCTTGATGGTCACCCGGAAGCCGCCCAAGTTCTCGGCGCCACGGTACAAAATGCCCTCGCCGTCCATGCTCACAAGCTCCCCTACGGTGTAGCGCCCGGCCAGCACAGTGCCCACCGGCAGCGTGCCGCGCGGGTTTGCCCCCGCAAAGGCTTTGCCGCAGCGCGGGCAGCTCTGCGCCGCTTCCGGCAGCGGATGCAGGCAGTAGGGACACAGGCGTTTTGCTTCCATTTTGGTCTCCTTATACCGTTTTGCGCCGCAGCAGGCTCATGGGCGGCAGCTCCGGCGCAGGGATGGTGTATTTTTCCATGGCGTGGGGGGTGCTTTGCACCCGCTCACCGGCTTCGTTTGCGATCCATTCGGGGCTGAGCGGGATGCTGCGGCCATCCGGGCAGAGGGCTTCGAGCCGGTCGCCCAAGCTCCACTTGCCGCGCTGCTGGCAGGATGCCACGCCGTTCTCCCAGCCTTCCACGGTACCCACGAACTCCCATTCGCGGATGTAGGTGGCGCTGTCGGTGGCCTGCCGGGCCTGCTCGCGGCCAAAGTAGAAGCCCGGCGAGTAGTGGCGGTGGCTGGTGCGGGTAAGCTCCTCGTACACCTCGGCGGGCAGCTCAAAGTTGTCGTTGGCGGGGTCGGCCAAGTAGGCGTCCAGCGCCTTGCGGTAGGCGGCGGTGACGCTGGCCACATAGTAGAAGGTCTTGGCGCGGCCCTCGATCTTCAGGCTGTCCACGCCCGCCTTGCACAGCAGGTCGATGAAAGGCGCGGTGCACATATCGTTGGCGTTGAGGATATAGCTGCCGTTTTCGTTCTCGCCGATCTCGTACAGCTGGCCCGGACGGGTCTCCTCGCTGAGGTAATACTTCCAGCGGCAGGGCTGGGCGCACTGGCCGCGGTTGGCGTCGCGGCCCGCCATGTAGTTGGAAAGCAGGCACCGGCCCGAGACGCTCATGCACATGGCACCGTGCACAAAGGCTTCGATCTCCAGCTCCGGCGGCGTTTTATCGCGCAGGATGGCAATGTCCTGCAAGGTCATTTCGCGGGCCAGCACCACGCGCTTTGCGCCCATGTTGTAGGCGGCGCGGGCCGCAGCCCAGTTGGTGATGCCGGTCTGGGTGGACATGTGCACATCGATCTCCGGCGCAAAGGTCTTGCAGGCATCCAGAACGCCAAGGTCTGCCACGATAAAGGCATCCACACCGGCCTTGGCGGCCTCCTTGATGGCGTCGGGCAGGCGGTCGGCTTCCTCGTTGGTGGGCAGGGTGTTCATGGTCAGGTAGACTTTGCGGCCCCGGGCATGGGCGTAAATGACGCCTTCGGCCAGCTGTTCCGGCGTAAAGTTGGCCGGTGCAGACCGCATACCAAATTCGGGCAAGCCGCAGTAAACGGCATCGGCACCGTAGTTGATGGCATAGCGCAGGCGTTCCAGATCGCCTGCCGGTGCCAGCAGTTCCGGGATTTGTAACATAGGTGTTGTCCTCTCTTTTGACGTTAGCAGGCTCGCCCTCTCAGTCGCTTACGCGACAGCTCTCCCAAAGGGAGAGCCCTTGGCAAACCGGTTCACGAGTACTTTTTCGACAAGCTGCCAGATTTCGTACTCACTGATTCGTATTCATCGTTTTATTTACCGCTGCTGCCTTCTGGCAGTTGGCGTTGTGTTCGCTCAGGGTGCGGGCATAGTAGTAGCTGCCCTTGAGATCGGTAACGAAGAAATAGGCATCCTTCGCTTCCTCATCCGGCTGCGGGTGCAGCGCGGCCTTGATGGCGGCAAGGCCCGGGTTCGAGATGGGCCCCGCAGGCAGGCCCTTGCAGCTGTAGGTATCATACGCAGCCACGATGTTTTCCGGGATGTTATCCCAGCCGCCATAGTAAGGTGCCACCCAGTTCCAGAGGTAATTGTTGTCACTGTCGCTCTGGATGTAGCTGGAGGTGTTGCTTTGCAGGCGGGGGTAGGGCGAGCCTTCGGCCAGACGGTTGCGGAACACCTGCGCCACGTTGGAATCCTGCGTGTTGCCGGCTTCCTCCTGCACAAAAGATGCCAGCGTGATGAGCTGCGGCAGGGTCATATCCTGCTTTTTGAGCTCCGCGTACATTTCCTCTGTGATCTGTGCGTCGAACTGGGCGTAGAAGGTGGCCACGTAATTATGCACCGTATCGTCCTTCAAAAACTCGTAGGTCTCCGGGAAGAGATAGCCTTCGCACTTCATAAACCGGTCCGGCGCGTCGGCATCGTCCGGCACATACTGCCAGAAGGTATATTCCCTGAAATCGCCCTCGTTGGCCTCTTTCAGAAACTCCTCGGCGCTGCACAGGCCGGCAGCTTCCATTTTCTGGGCAATGGCAATGGCCGTGGTGCCCTCCGGGATGGTCACGCGCACCGTCTCCGCCTTGGCATAGGTGGAAAGGGCCGCAATGAGCGCATCGTAAGAATATGCGCCTGTCTGCAACGTAAAATCACCATATTGCAGCTTGCCGGCCGCGCCCTTGTGCCCCACATACCAGCGGAACAGCCGGGCCGAGCGGATCACACCCGCGTCCTTGAGCCGGTTTGCGATGGCGGCAACACCGCTACCCTGCGGGATGCTCACAGTCACCTCGGCGCCGGGTTTTCCGTTGCCGTTGATCTCGTTATATGCAAACACACCTGCCGCACCGGCGGCCAGTGCCAGCAGTACCACCAGCACCAGCAGGATCTTCCATACACCGCCCTTTTTGCGGGCAGCATGTGAGCTTTTTTGTGCCATAAGCACTCCTTTTTATCTCAGTTTTCCAGCATCAAGCGCATGTAGCTTTCGGTCACGTCAAAGGGTTCGGCGTCAAAGCGGATCATGCCGTAATCCTGTCTCGTGCCCTCGCCAAGGAACAGCGGCTGGGCTGCACCCACGGTGAGCACCGCCTTTTCCACGATCACTTCCTTCTCGCGGGCAGCTTCCATCAGCACCTCGGCAGCGCGGTCGTTGTCGGCTTGCAGCTCCACGAAATAAAGGGTGTCCTCCTTGCGGAAGTAGACGCCGTAGCCGTGGCCGCTGGAAACGATGGTGGCACCGGCGGAGTAGAGGTCGCCCAGCACCACGGCCATGCGCTCCGGGCTCAGCTGCACGGTGTCGGGCCAGAAGCGCTCCCGCAGCTCGCACAGCTTTTTGGCGGTGACGGAGTCAAACTCCGCCTGACTCCACAGGTTGCGCTCCACTTCCCGGGGCAGGCACCGCAGTGCAAACGCCCACGCAAAGCCTTTGTCCTGCAAAAGCGCAGCCTGCGCGGCACCCGTGGGCACCGCCACCGTAAAGCCTGCACCGCGCAGCTTCTGCTGGGCGCACAGGTGGTCCACAAGGCCCGCTAGGATCAGGCTGCCCTCGCCGCACAGGCCATACAAATAGGTGCCCGCGCGGCCTTGCAGCGTGACCGGCACCGCCAGTGCCACGGCGGCGATCACATCGTTTTCTTCGGCCACATAGACATTCTGCTCGCCCGCAAACTGCTCGATGGCCTTTTTGGCAAATTCCTCGGATTCGTTGCGCTGGCTCTGCCACAAAGCCAGCACCGCCGGCTTATCTTCCGGCTGCATCAGACGATACATTCAGAATACCCCCTCTTCTCAAGTTTTATGTCAGAAACGCAGTATTCACAGCATCTGCCGCAAACGTACTCCTTCCGTCTGCTCGTTTCACTCGCATCCAGCTCCCTCGGCGAGGGAGCCTTGCCGTGCGGTCAGCCTCCCTCCCTGCGAAAGACTTCCCCCGGCCGGGGGAAGATGTCGCGCAAGCGACAAAAGGGGGAACGGGTGGCATCGCGCAGCGATGACGGAAGGAGTTTTTCCCTGCACACTGCCCCCTCCGCGCGTTATTGTTCCAGTTTCTTTGTCACGATGCTCTGCACCTCGGTCTGGATCTCCTCGATGCTGCGCATGGTTCCGCCCTTGGTGCAGTGCACGGCGGCCCAGCCGAGGTGCGCCGCGCAATACTCTGCGGCGCGGCGGCTGCGGGCAAGGTACTCGGTATCCTTTTCGTGCACATCCTTTTTGCTCTCGTCGCCGTGGTAGCGGGCGGTCATGAGCTGCTGGCTCACCGCCGGGTCCACTTGCAGGTAGATCACCGCATCCGGCGCAGGCAGGCCCAGCAGGCGGAACTCAAAATCGAACAGCCAGCCCAGAAAGCTCTCCCACTGTTCCGGCGGCAGCTTGGAGCACTGGTGCACCGCGTTGGAGGTGGTGTAGCGGTCGGCGATGATGATGCCGCCTTCCTCGTAAAAGCTGCCCCAGTCCTTTTTATAGCTGGCGTAGCGGTCCACCGCGTAAAAGCTGGACGCCGCATAGGCGTTCACATCGTCGGGCTTTTCCCCGAACTGCCCGGCCAGATACATTTTGATCAGCGCGCTGGAATCGCTGGCATAGTCCGGGAAGCTCACCTCCCGCACCGCAAGGCCCTGTGCCTGTAAATGTGCGGCCAGCAGCTTTGCCTGCGTGGCCTTGCCGCTGCCGTCCAGCCCTTCCAGTACGATCAGTCTGCCTTTGCTCATACGGCTGCTCCTTCTTTGAGGGCGGCATATTTTGCACGTACCTCAGCGGTTTTGCCGCAGCACATCCTGCCTTCCGGGCAGGGGCCGCTGACGCAGGCCGGGCCGGACTTTGCAAAAATGTGCGGTGCCACCGGGTACACCAGCGCAAACATTTGCTCGGCCAGCTCCCGGATCTCCCACTGGGCACGGCTGCAACAGCGCAGGTGGAAAAAGTTCTGCAAGCTGCGGGCGTTCATCGTGACCACCATTTTGGTCTCGCAGGCGTTGGGCAGCACAAAACGGGCATCCTCATTGGCCTGCTTGCTGGCCTTGGCACGGGCCTGCTTTTCGGGCATTCCCTCGGCCATCAGGCGGGCGGTGTGTCCCTCTTCCAGCTTGTGGGCAAGGTCGAGGTAGCGCTTGGCGTCCTCTTCCATGCTGGCAAGGAAGGCTGCCTTTGCCGCCGGGATGGCTTCGATCTCGGGTGGCACCACATAGCGGAAATCGTCCAGCCGCACGTAGCGCTGGCTCTGCACGCTGAAGGAGGCGATGCGGTGGCGGGTGATCTGGGCCAGCAGGGTGCGGCTGACCCCCTCGATGCCAAAGGTAAAGCTGGCATGCTCGATGGGGCTGGCGTGGCCAAGGTCGCTGAGCATGGTCAGGAATTTTGCCGTCTTTTCCTCGGTCAGGCCGTCCAGCAGGTCGGTGATGTGCGCGTCGGAATAGCACAGCTTTGCCGCTGCGGCCACCACCTTTTCCGGTTCCGGGGTATGGGCGATCAAACGAACAGTCATCATAAATGTGTCATTCCTCCGCAGTGATTTTGGTGAGGGGCGCAAAATTGGCCATGGTCTTTTTGATGCCCACCTTTTCAAAGTTGATCTCCACGATCTGGTCTCCGGCGGCAGGCTTCACGGCCACCACCTGACCACGGCCAAACACCTTGTGCTCCACAATGTCTCCGGGCTCGTAGTGTTTGGGGCCTTTTGCAGCCGGTTTTGCTGCCGGTGTTCCTGTAAAGGAGATGTGCTTTGCAGTATTTTTTGACGTATTCCGGCCAGAATTCCCGGAACTGTAGGCGGAGCCATAGCCGCTGCTGCCTGTGCTGCGCCCGCCGTATCCGGAGCCCTGACCGCCGGAAGTGCTGCCGCGGCCTGCGTAAGAAGCGCCAAAGCCACGGCTCCCGCCGCCTGCGTTGTAGTCCCGGTTCAGGTAGCCGCTGCGATCGCTGTAGCCGCCGCCATAGCCGCCCGAACCATAACCACCGGCGCTGCGGCCCCAGCCGGACGGCCCGGAGTAGCCGGATGCGCCGCCGGGCACGGTGTCGCTGTATCCGTCGCCCCAGCCGCCAAAGCGGGCGCGCTGTTCCAGCACCGGGCTGCGGGTCTCCTCGATGTACTCCGGCTCGATCTCCCGCAAAAAGCGACTGGGCTCGTTGCGCTGGGTGCGGCCATAGAGCATGCGGGAAACGCTGCTCGAAATGTACAGCTCCTTCTTGGCGCGGGTGATGCCCACGTAGGCAAGGCGGCGCTCCTCTTCGAGGTCCGCCTCTGAATACTTGCTCATCTCGCTGGGGAACACGCCCTCTTCCATGCCAATGAGGAACACATACGGGAACTCCAGCCCCTTGGCGGAGTGGATGGTCATGAGCACCACCTGATCAGCGCTCTCGTTGTAGCTGTCGATATCGCTGATGAGGGCGATATCCTCCAAGTAGCCCTCCAGCGTGGCTTCCTCGCCGTGCTGGTCGCAGTAGTTCTTAACGTTGTTCACCAGCTGGCCAAGGTTCTGCAAGCGGTCCGCTGCGTCCTCGTGGCCCTTGGCGGCTTCCGCTTCCAGCATGGCCTTGTAGCCGGTCAGCTCGATCACATCGGCGGCAAATGCATCCAGCGTGCGGGTCTCGAGCGAGTCTTGCAGGCGCTGGTAGATCTGCCAGAACTTGAGCAGCGGCATCACGGCGCGGCTGAGCTTTGCGTACTGGTCGGCGCGGCTGATGATGTCCAGCATGCTCACGCCCTCCTGCCCGGCCAGATCGGCGATCACCTCCACGGTGGTGGCACCGATCTTGCGGGCAGGCTCGTTGATGATGCGGCGCAGGCGCACATCGTCCCGCGGGTTTGCCACGATGGACATGTAGGAATGGATGTCCTTGACCTCTTTGCGGTCGTTGAAGCGCTGGCCGCCCACGATCTTGTGGGGGATGCCTGCGCGGGTAAAGTAGCTTTCGATGGGGGCTGACTGGGCGTTCATGCGGTACAGGATGGCGTGGTCCGCCAGATGCCCGCCTTCTTTCAGGTGCTGGCCGATCACATCCGCGATGTGGCTGGCCTCGTCCTGCTCGTTCTCGGCGGTGTACACCTGCACCTTGTCGCCTTCGCCGTTGCTGGTCCATAGGGTCTTGCCCTTGCGTTCCGTGTTGTGCTGAATGACGCAGTTGGCGGCGTTGAGGATGTTGGACGTAGAGCGGTAGTTCTGTTCCAGACGGATGGTCTTGGTGCCCGAGTAGATGCGCTCGAAATTGAGGATGTTCTCAATGGTGGCACCGCGGAAGCGGTAGATGCTCTGGTCGTCGTCGCCCACCACGCAGATGTTCTTTTCCGGGCCGGTGAGCAGGCTGACCAAGCGGAACTGCGCCACGCTGGTGTCCTGATACTCGTCCACCAGCAGATAGCGGTATTTGTTCTGGTAAAAGTCCCGCACGTCCTTGTGCTCGGCCAGCAGCTGGACGGTCTGGTAGATGAGGTCGTCGAAGTCGAAGGCACCGGCTTCCTTGAGCCGCTTCTCGTAAGCCGCGTAGATGCGGGCGGTCAGGGCGCCTTTGGTGTCCTTGGCGGGGTTTGCAAGGGCCTGTTCCGGGCTGATGAGCTGATCCTTCCAGCGGCTCATCTGGTTGATGGCCGCCTTGACGGGCAGGAATTTATCGTCCACATTCAGATCCTTGTACACAGCCTTCATCACGCGCTGGGAGTCGTCCGTATCGTAGATGGTAAAGCTGCGGGGGTAGCCGATCTCCTCTGCCCAGCGGCGCAGGATGCGCACACAGGCGGAGTGGAAGGTGGACGCAAACACCTCGTCCCCTTCCTCGCCGCCCAGCATCCGGCGCAGGCGCTCTTTCAGCTCCCCTGCCGCCTTGTTGGTGAAGGTAATGGCCATCACGTTCCAGCTGCGCACGGCGTTCTGGCGCAGCATGCCGTCCAGCCAGCCGGGGGCGGCGGTACCGGTCATGATGGCATTGCGCAGGGCCTTGATATCGTCCTCCGTGGCGGGGCGCGGCGTCTGGTTGGAACCGTGGGCCGAACCGAACCGGATGAGGTTTGCGATGCGGTTGACCAGCACGGTGGTCTTGCCGCTGCCGGCACCGGCCAGAATGAGCAGCGGGCCGTCGGTGGTGAACACCGCCTGCCGCTGCATATCGTTCAGGCGGCCAAACTGCTTTTCGATATAGGTATCGCGCAGAGCGCAGAATTCCTGTGTGAGATCTGTTGCCATGGTTTCCCCTGTTCCTTTTTTGTTTATACTATCAAAATACAGTATACCACATTTTAAAACGATTGAGAATAGCCGCCGCGTTCGCTCTGGCTATTTTCAGCGGAAAAAATATTTTTATAATTTGTAACTCCAAAAAGCCTGCGGAACTTGTTGGGGCGAAGCCCCTCCATCTTGCTAACGCAAGACCGTTCTGCCGCTTGAAAGCCCCACTGGGGCTTTCATTGCTGCGCAACCGCGGGCTTTTCGGAGTTACTTTTTCACGAAAGGGGTCGTAGAGGAAAAATGCATCTGATAAAACAGCAGCCGTTTTTCGTTACGGCCTTTTTGTGAAAATGTGTTTGGAGCAGCCCGCAGGCTGCGACAAACACGAAATAAATAATATAATTTCCTTATTTTATGCCCAAAGCGAACGCGGCGGGCATTTCAAATCGTAAAACAAAAACCGCCCGGCAGCTCTTGCGAACCGACGGGCGGAAAACATTTTTTAATTTGCGCTTAGCCGAAGATGTTGATCAGGATACCAGCAGCAACGGCGGAACCGATCACGCCGGCCACGTTGGGACCCATTGCGTGCATCAGCAGGAAGTTGGAGGGATTCTCGCTCTGACCAACCTTCTGAGAAACACGGGCGGCCATAGGCACGGCGGAAACGCCGGCAGAACCGATCAGGGGGTTCACTTGACCACCGGTCAGCTTGTACATGACCTTGCCGCACAGCACACCGGCAGCAGTGCCGAAGGAGAACGCGATCAGGCCCAGCACGATGATGAACAGGGTGCGGGTGTTCAGGAAGGTGTTTGCAGAGGTGGTGCAGCCAACGGACAGCGCCAGGAAGATGGTGATGATGTTCATCAGCTCGTTGCCGGCGGTCTTCTGGATACGATCCACAACGCCGCACTCCTTCATCAGGTTGCCCAGCATCAGCATACCGACCAGAACGGCGGCATCCGGCACGATGAGGGAAACGATGATGGTGACCATGATGGGGAAGATGATCCTCTCGGTCTTGGAGACGGTGCGCAGCTGCTTCATCACGACGGTACGCTCTTTCTTGCTGGTGAGCGCCTTCATGATGGGCGGCTGGATGACAGGCACCAGAGCCATGTAGCTGTACGCCGCAACGGCGATGGAGCCCAGCAGCTCAGGTGCCAGACGGGAGGTGACGAAGATGGCGGTAGGGCCGTCGGCACCGCCGATGATGGCGATGGCAGCGGACTGCTTCTGGGTGAAATCCACCAGACCCGTAGCGGTCAGCAGGCGGGCACCCATGTAAGTACCAAAGATGCCGAACTGTGCGGCAGCGCCCAGCAGCAGGCTCTTGGGGTTGGAGATCAGGGGGGCGAAGTCGGTCATGGTGCCGATGCCCAAGAAGATCAGCGGCGGGTAGATGCCCAGCTTAACGCCCATGTAGAGCATATCGGCCAGACCGCCGTTGTTCAGGATCTCCACCCACATGGGGTGCTCCAAGCCGTCGCCCACGAAATACTGCATGTGGATGATGCCGCTGCCGGGCAGGTTTGCCAGGATCATGCCAAATGCCATGGGCAGCAGGATCAGCGGCTCAAACTCCTTGACGATGGCCAGATACAACAAAAAGCAGCCCACGCAGATCATGATCGCGTACAGGTAGCCGCCCGGCTCGCCGAAGCGTGCAAAGCCGGAACTTTGGAAAATACCGACCAGAGTATCGATAAACTGTGTCATGCTCTTCCTCCTCTGTTAAAACGGTGCGGTGGTGTCATTCACGCCCGCATTGCCCCAGCCGTTTTTGCTGCGGCGCACGGCCCTGAGGGTGTACTTGCCGTTGCCCATTGCGTGGATGGCTGCCATGATGGCGGCCACCACATCACCGGGGATGCCCTCTTCCACCTGAGGAGCGGGAGCAGCTGCGGCCTGCTGCACGGGTGCGGCGGGCTTTGCAGCGGGAGCCTTGGCGGCTTCCTTTGCGGCCTTCTTCTTGGCGTTCATCGAGTCGAAGATCTTGCCTTCCAGCGTGATGATGGCCATCAGCAGGACAAGGATCAAGAACACCAGTACGATGCCGGTAATGGTAACGACCACGTCAAAACCTAAATCCATGGTTTTCCTCCTGTTTTTTGGATACTGCGTCGGATGCAAACATCGTCAGCAGAAAATCAATTTGGAAACATTATACCTTATTTTCCAATTCATTTCAATAAAAATAGACACATTTTCTTTTTGCCGCTTTTGTTCAGCCGCATGGAGAAATGGTGCTTGCCGTGCCAAAGCCCGGCTCAGCGGCGGCCGATGCGGGGCGTTGCATCCACAAAGCCGGTCTCCAGCTTATCAAAAATGTTCAGGCTCTGCGCTGTGCCAAGGGCCACGCAGTTCACCGGGTCGGGCGAGACCGTCACTTCCACCTTGAGCTCCTCGCTCAGGTACTCGGTAAGGCCGTGCAGCTGCGCACCGCCGCCGGTGAGCATGACGCCGTTGCGGTAGATATCGCCGGCCAGTTCCGGCGGGGTCTTTTCCAGCACCTGATGGGCAGCGGTGCCGATCTGCTCGCTGAGCATCATCACCGGGTCGTACAGGTCGTCGGTGGAGACATTCACGCGCACCGGCAGGCCGGTGAGCAGGCTGCGGCCCTTGATCTCCATGGTCTCGTGGAAATCGGTCTTCTGCGGGCAGCAGGCCACATTCTTTTTCAGCTCTTCGGCGGTGCGCTGGCCAATGGCAACGCTGTACTTGTTGCGCACGAACTTGAGGATCTCTTCGTCGTAGTGGTTGCCGGCCACGCGCACGCTGGTGGCCTTGACCTTGCCGCCGAGGGACAGCACCGCGATATCGGTGGTGCCGCCGCCGATGTCAATGATCATGCGGCCTTCCGGCTGGGTGATGTCGATGCCGGAACCAAGGGCCGCGGCAATGGGCTCATCGATCAGGTACACCTGCCGGGCACCGGCGGCCACCACGGCCTCCACCACGGCATCGCTCTCAATGCCGGTGATGGCGGCGGGCACGCAGACGGCCACGCGGGGCTTGACCATGTGGGAGCTGTACACCTGCTTGACAAAGCGGCAGATCAGCTC
>ERZ1026898.1041-NODE-1041-length-14556-cov-25.175712_pt1 | contig 14556 bp, 8 predicted proteins | sample MGYA00380178_ERZ1026898 | MGnify/ENA primary metagenome ERZ1026898 (study PRJEB33269, sample SAMEA4719814) | human gut metagenome | biome: human-associated habitat; feature: organic feature; material: feces | place: Cameroon | collected 2013-10 ... | reverse complement strand
TTTTAGGATTATTTCTGCTTTCTGTTGCCAACGTGAAAGCTCAAACTCTGACGCATACAGATTCGCTCACAATGGAGAATATGATGCACAACCTTCCAGAAGTAATGGTAAAAGGTTCGCGCCCTATTGTCAAGGCAGAGCGGGGTATGCTATCGTACAATATGCCGTTGCTATTGAAGCAGTTGCCTGCCGACAACGCTTACGAGGCATTGACACGCATACCAGGCATCAGCGATGCTACTGGCAGCATATCTTTTTCGGGCAATGAGGTGACGCTGATTGTCAACGGACAAGCCACCACATTGACGCAGGAACAACTGACAGAGCGTCTGAAGGCAATGCCTGCCGCACAGTTGGCAAAAGCCGAGGTGATGCTGTCTGCCCCTGCTCGCTATCATGTGCGTGGTATGGCTATCAACATCGTTACGAAAGACTATGCTGGTACCAATCAGCTTTCGGGGCAGGTCATTGGCGGCATGAAGCAAAGCAAATACGCCAAAGGTTTTGGCGATTTATATCTTTCCTTGCAAAGAGGCAAGTTTGGACTTGACGCACAATATAAATATGTAAACGGCAATTCATACGGTGAATCTTCACGCATAGCCAATCATCCACTTGGCAACAATCGTGTGTATTATACTGATGAAACCGGGCAGAAGTCGTTTGGCATTACACACAACTACAGACTGGGGATGAATTATGCTTTCAGTAAGAACCATCGTCTCGACGTTGCCTATACAGGACACTGGGACAAGAGGTGCTCAAACAGCAACACCACAGGATTGAGCATTAGCGGAATGCATCATGACAGTCATGAGTATCTGCACAATGTAGATGTTAACTATTCGCTTCCTTTCGGACTCACCCTTAACGGTTCGTACACCTACTATCGCACGCCTCAGCAACAAGCCCTCGATGGTACGATGACTGCGGAAAACAAAAATGAAACAGAACGCAACCTGACAAGTGGCAGCGAACAGACCATCAACAAATGGATGTTCACAGCCGACCAAACCCATTCTTTGTCACACGGCTGGGGATTGTCGTATGGTGTAAAAGGGCAATTCACAAGCAACAAGAGTTATCAGACCACAATAGATAAGGATGGAACCATCTTGCCTGATGGGACAAGCAGCGTGGACAACAATGAGCGGATATGGAACATATATGCTGGTTTCAGCAAACAGATAAACAAGGCAATTAGTGTAGAGGCATCTGTTGCTGCCGAGCAATACCACTCTCCGATATGGGATAAATGGCGCGTGTATCCTACGCTCAATGCTTTGTGGAACGTCAACGACAACCATTTGCTCAATCTATCATTCAGCTCCAATTCGGAGTTCCCGAGTTATTGGTCGACCATGAGTAACGTTTTCTATTCTTCAACATACTCAGAGATACATGGCAATCCCGACTTGAAACCCTTCTCTTATTATAAAGTCAACCTGATGTGGCAGATAAAGCGACGTTATACGCTGATGGCTTTTGCAAGTCTGAAGCCCGACTATTTCGTACAGTTGCCATATCAGACCACAGAACGCATGGCTGTGATAATGAAGGAAACCAACTTCGACTATTCCAATAGTTATGGATTGCAGGCGTCAGTCATATTCAATGCAGGCAAATGGCTCAATGGCAATGTGTTTGCTGTAGGAACCTACAAGCACGACAAGAGCAGTAATTTCTTCGACTTGCCATTCAATCGCAAGAAACTCTCTGTTATACTTGGAGGTACAGCATCTGTAAAACTATGCAACACTCAAGACTTGCGCCTCATACTCAACCCTTTCTTTCAGTCGAAAGCCATACAAGGAGTCTACGACATAAGTCCTGTCTTCAGGATGAATGCCAAACTGCAATGGTCGTCGCATGATGGTAAATGGGGATTGCGCCTTAATGGCAGCAACATCTTCAACAACCTATACGACACACGTTCCGTGCAAGGCAACCAAGACTACCGAATGAAGATAAACTATAACTGGGCGTCTGTCACCTTTGCAGTTATCTATAAGTTTGGTGGCTACAAGGAGAAGAACGTAAAGGCTGTAGATACATCAAGAATGGGACATTAAGACGCAAAGGCAGATAAAATACTGATAAAAACAAAAAGGTAGTATTCTTTGTCTTAATGTAGCATTTCCACAGAGAATAGTCTTGTTCCTGTATGTTTGTCATTTAACTGAAGTTTCGCATGTGGGGAAGTTAGGGAAGTTAGAGGGAAGTTAAGGGACAAATGTCCTATGTTTAAGCTAGAAGACTATTGTCTCTTAACTTCCCGAACGACTGTAGGGAGTGATAACTTCTTTAACACCTTTAACTTCTGAACTTGCGAAACTTGAATAAAAGATATGATTTTTCCTATGATACGTCAACATGAATTTTATGGTTACAGCCACAGTGAGCACACAGGGACAAAATACCCCAATGTTGCAACAGTACATGAAAGCCGATGTCAGAATCATCGTCAGTAATAAAACGTTATGGCAACAGGTATTCGGATATAGTTTATCCGAATACCTGCTGTTTGTTTTTGGATGTATATTGTGTTGGTAAGCATCAGATTTTATGCAAAAGTTCTAAATTCCTTGAATTTCTCCTAGCGAGTTATGGGATATTAAAAAAAATATCGTATCTTTGTCCCCGAATTGAGGCGTTCTTTGCATATTGCAAAATACAGAAACGAGCAGAAGGTCGCTCGTTTCCATATTGTTACCTATATAATATAGGCAAACGCCCAACTTCTTGATTTTCAATCAAAGTCCAATTTAGAGCGAGTTATAAAGATTAACGGAATTCGTATTCTGGGGCTGCTGAAAACCGGGGCATATCACACCCTTTTTTTATTTATTCATTACTGAGACTTGCGAAGTTCAATATATTACTGTTCCCCTTTCGTTTTCTTATCCGCCACATACATTCCTATCAGAATGCAGGCGGCACCGGCAAGGAAATAGGGGGTAATCTGCTCGCCAAGCACCCACGAGGCGAAAATCATCGTGGTTATCGGGTTGAAATAAACCCAGTTGGTAGCCTTTACCGTGCCCAGTTTTGAGATGCACCAGTTCCACGTGAGGAAGCAGATCATGGAGGCTAGGCAGCCCAGAAAGAGCAGATTGCCGAATACCTGAGGACGGGTGAAGACCTCGAGCGGAGGAAAACCCGGAATGAAGATATAATAAGGTAAGATGGTGAGAACACCATAGAAAAAGACCTTGCGGGTGATGAATGCCGCGCTGTAATCGCCCGTTACCGACTTCATCAGCAACGAATAGATCGCCCAGCACATACACGCCGTAAACGCCAAGGCATCGCCCACCGGAGAAAGATGAAGCACAAACCTGCCGTTCAATACCACGATGATCATACCCACAAATGCCAGAAGTGAACCCAGCAACTGGACGATATGGATGCGGTTGGAATCCTTATAAACCAAACGTACCAGCAGGGTGGCAAAGAGCGGACACGAACAGACGATGAGCGAGGTATTGGTGGTGGTGGTGAAGTTCAGCGCCTCGTTCTCGCTGTAGAAATAGAGCGATCCGCCCGTAATGCCCAGCAGCGCCATCTTCGCCTCATCCTGCCAGGAATCGGCAAAGAGACGGCGATGATTGAACGCCAGCATCAGCACGTAGGCGATGCTGAAACGCAGGGTGAAGATCTGAGCAGGAGAAAGCCCGTTCAGCATCAGTACCTTGGTGGAAACGAAGGTGGTTCCCCAGATTGCCACCGTCAGGAAGGCTACCAGATGGTAGAATATATTGTTATTTTTCGTTTGCATATCTTATTTTTTTCAAGATTCTTAACTTCCCCACATACGAAAGTTCAGTAAATTTTCTTTTAATGGTGCAAAAGTAAGATTTTTCCGTGGATAAACCAAGACTTCTGCATTTTTTTTGTAACTTTGCAGCATGATTTTCCATCCATTCCATCATACTTCAGAAAATGTTCCTGCGAGGATGAACAATCCTTTGGATTACGAACCGCATCCGCTCTGCATCCAGGCGTGCAGGGAAGTGCAGGAGATGCTTGCCAGACGAGAAGACTGGCAGGAGGAGATTGCGCGCGGCAAAATGTTTGGCGTGCTCATCGTAGAAAATGTAAAACCAGATGCCGATGACCCGAAATGGGGATACCTGGCAGCCTACAGCGGACAGATTGGCGGAAGAAGCGACTGGGAGGACTTCGTGCCTGCCGTTTTCGACTACCTGCAGCCCGACGGATACTTCAAGACCCACGAGGCGGAAATCTCACACATCAACCTGAGCATCAGCCATCTGGAAAAGGATGAAAGGATGAAGGAAGCCAGAGCCCTGATCCGGAAACTGCAGGAGGAGCGGAAGCGAACCATCGCCGCCTATCAGGAGAAGATGAAGGAGGCGAAGGCGAAGCGTGACAGCCGCAGAGAGGCAGGAAACCTGTCGGAATCGGAAGAGGCGGAGATGATCAGGGAAAGCCAGTTTATGAAGGCGGAACTGCGCCGACTGAAGAAATCGCTCTCGGAGAAGACTGCCCTGGAAACGGAATTTGAAGATTATCAGGAGAATATACTGAGGCTGAAGCAGCTGCGTAAGCAACTCTCTGATGCCCTGCAGCAATGGCTTTTCTCGCAGTTCAGAATGCTGAACCAGGAGGGGGAAAGCAAGGATCTGCTGGAGATTTTCAGAGATGAAGCCCTGAAGGAGTATCCGCAGGCGGCGATAGCTACGAACCGGATTGCTGCCCTGAAGATGGTACCGCCAGCCGGTAGCGGCGAGTGCTGCGAACCGAAACTGCTGCAATATGCCTACCAGCACGGCTACAAGCCGCTGCAGATGGCGATGTTCTGGTGGGGAGAAAGCCCCAAGGAGGAAATCCGCCACCACCTGCAGTTCTATCCTGCCTGCAACGGCAAGTGCAAGCCGATACTGCGATGGATGCTGCCGCCATCGGTATTCGAAAGCCCTGCATCGGCAGAATACGGCATCGGCGGACAGAAGGAACCATTCCCTAAGCCGATAGAGATGCTCTATGAGCAGGTGGAAACGCTCTACGAAGACCGCGAGCTGACCGTAATCCACAAACCTGCAGGACTGCTCTCTGTACCGGGAAAGGATGCAGCCCAGCCATCGGTCTATGCGCTGATGCGCAGGAAATACCCCGAGGCTACCGGTCCGCTCATCGTTCACCGGCTGGACATGGCGACCAGCGGACTGATGATCATCGCCAAGACCGAATTTGCCTATCATCGCCTACAGAAGGAGTTTCTGAACCATCGGGTGCAGAAGAAATACATCGCCATCATTTCAGAAAAAGACATTTCGGGAAAAGACATTTCGGGAAAAGAGAGTTCAGAAAAAGAGATTTCGGGAAAGGACATTTCGGGAAAAGAGATTTCAGGAAAAGAAATTCCGGAGAAGGAGATTCCGAAAAAGGGAATCATTTCCCTTCCTCTTCTGCCCGATTATCTGAACCGCCCCCGCCAGATGGTGAATCGCGAGCAGGGCAAGGAGGCCATCACGGAGTATGAAATCCTGGAGCGCATCGACGACTCCCATCTCCGCATCGCCCTCTATCCCAAGACGGGCAGAACCCACCAGCTGCGCGTGCATTGTGCCCATCAGGAGGGCTTGAATGCGCCCATCCTGGGCGATCCGCTCTACGGCAACGAGAAGGCTGCCCGACTGCATCTCCATGCCGAGGAGATTACCTTCGAACATCCCCTGACGGGTAAGAAAATAACGATAAAGAGAAAGGCTGATTTCTAAACGAAACCAGCCTTTTTTCTGTCTATTTTTTATTCAAGTTAAGCCCTTCAGACGAAGAACATGATGATGACCTGGGCGATGATGACTCGGATAAACATGCCAAGCGGATAAACCGTAGCATAACTGATGCTAGGCGTATCGCCATCCAGGGTTTCGTTGGCGTAGGTAAGCGCCATCGGATTCGCCATACTGCCGCAGAGAATGCCGCAGATGCTGCCGAAATCGTACTTCTTGGTCTTCAGGATGATGAAGCCCACGATGATAACCGGAACCACCGTGATGAGGAAACCGATGCCTACCCACATCAATCCCTCCGGACGAACCACCGTCTCGAAGAACTGTCCACCAGCCGACAGACCCAGACAGCCCAGATACAGGGCAAGACCCAATTCTCGCAGCATCAGTCCCGCACTACGCGTCATATAAGAGATGAACTGCACTCTAGGGCCCAGCGCACCAATCAGAATACCCATTACGATAGGACCACCGGCAATACCCAGTCTTACGGGAGCCGTCATTCCCGGAATATTCAGCGGAATGGTTCCCACAGCGAGTCCCAGGATGATACCCAGGAAGATGGCACCCAGGTTAGGCTCGTTGAGCGTCTTCACGGCATTGCCCAGGAACTGCTCCACATGGTCGATGCTCGTAGGGTCGCCCACCACGGTCAGGCGGTCGCCATACTGCAGTCGGAGGTCATCGGTAGCCAGCAGTCGGATATCACCACGCAGCACTCGGCTCACATTCACGCCATAGGTGTTGCGCATCTGCAGGCTTCCCAGTCGCTTGCCGTTGAGTCCCGGACGGGTCATCACGATGATGCGGCTCTCCAGCTTGGCATCGATGGCGTTCCAATCTACCTTATCATTATTCCACTCCTTATCCACCTTCTTTCCGAAGAGAATCTGCATGGCAGATGCCTCATCCTTATTGGTTACCACGAGCACATTATCGTTGGTATGGAGCACGGTATCAGCCTCTGGCACGATGACCTGCTCGCCTCGCCATACGCGGGAGATGATGAACTTGCGATGGGTCATCATCGTGATTTCGGAGATGGTATTGCCGTTGAGAGCCGGATTTACGATGACGTACTGTCCGATGGATGTATGGTCGTCCTCATCAGCACGTCGGATCTCCAGGTCATCAGGCTTCACGAAGAGCTTGCGCAGGAACATCATCGCCAGGATGACACCCACAACGCCCAGAGGATAGGTTACCGCACAGCCCAGGGCAGCTCCGCCGCTAGGCAATCCCAACTGCTGCAGCGCCTGCTGGGCAGCACCCAGAGCCGGCGTATTGGTAGTGGCGCCGCAGAGAATGCCCACCATATCGGGCAGGCTCACGGGCAGCACCAGGCACAGGGCAAGCGAGAAAACGGTTCCCACGGCGATGACTGCCAGGCTCCAGAGATTGAGCGAGATGCCCTCGTGGCGCATCGAACCGAAGAAGTTGGGACCCACATAGAGACCCAGCACATACACGAACATGGTGAGTCCGAAGCTCTCGGCAAACTCCAGCATGTTCTCGTCGATGGTGAGTCCGAGATGGCCCGCCACGATGCCCACAAAGAATACGAAGGCTATGCCGAGGGAGATTCCCTTGACATGAATCTTGCCCAGGGCAAGACCTAGGGTACAAATCAATGAAAGAATGACGATGCCTTGCACCGCCGAATGCACGTTGACTAAATTATCAAACCACATAATATAAGTTTCAATCTATTCTCGTAATAAATGTTCAGTTTACTAAATTCTGCTGCAAAGGTACATTAAAATCAGAACATCACAAAAGAAAAATGGTCTTTTCTTCGCAGAAATTGCAACAAAATCAGAAAATAAAGCAAAAAACCAAATCTAACTCGAAGTTTTTTTGTACCTTTGCACCCGTTTAAAATAGAAATAGATGAAAGATATTTGTTGTATAGGGCACGTAACCAAAGACAAGATAGTTACCCCAAACAGAACTGTTTACATGGCTGGCGGAACATCGTTCTACTTCGCCTATGCCATCAATCAACTGCCTAAGGATGTGAGCTTTTCGCTCATCACGGCAATGGATCCAACGGAAACCGAACCAGTAGATAAGATGCGCCAGGCGGGCATAGAAGTAACCCTCAACCCATCGCGCAATACCGTCTTCTTCGAGAATATCTACGGAGAAAACCAGAACGAGCGCAAGCAGCGTGTGCTTGCCAAGGCTGATCCGTTTACCATCAGACAGCTGGAGCACGTGGAGGCGAAGGTGTATCACCTGGGAAGTCTGCTGAGCGATGATTTCTCGCCCGAGGTAGTGGAATTCCTCTCACGCAGCGGAAGAGTTTCCATCGACGTGCAGGGCTATCTGCGCGAGGTGAGAGACGAGAAGGTTTACGCCATCGACTGGAAGGAGAAGCTGGAGGTGCTGAAGAACACCTACTATCTGAAGGTGAACGAGACGGAGATGGAGACCATCACGGGGCTGAAGGAGCCACGCGAGGCTGCGAAGCTGATACATTCGTGGGGTGTTACCGAGGTAATCATCACGCTGGGCAGCGAGGGTTCGCTCGTCTATGTGGATGATACCTTCTATGAGATTCCTGCCTATCCTCCTCACGAGGTGGTGGATGCTACCGGATGCGGCGACACCTATTCTGCCGGTTATCTCTACAAGCGTCTGCAGGGCGCCACTCCTACCGAGGCTGGCAAGTTTGCGGCAGCCATGTGCACCATCAAGCTGGAGCACAACGGTCCGTTCAACCGCAGCATCGAGGATGTAGAGCAGATTATGAAATAAATGATATAAAGATGATCTTCGCATCATCTGATCAGATTTTAGATAATTTATCCTATTATCTTCTTATTTTTGCCTGAATTGGTGTAACTTTGCATCCTATATGGAACAGATTTCACCAATTCAGGCATTATTGCAACAACGCACCCTGCTCCAGCTGGAGTATTACACCGAGAAGGAAGCCTTCCGCAAGCTCACCGAACAGATGGGAATGCAGCGCAAGGTGAAACGAGGTGATGCCTGGTTCCCGCTCCGTGTGGGAAAAAGCTTTTATAATTCGCTGAATCAAACAGCCATTGAGGTCTTCCGTACCTCTGATCAGGATATCGAGCACAACTTTGAGTTCGGTCGCTCCGTCATGTTCTTTATGGTCAAGAAGATGGGCAAGAATGAGAACCAGGGCAGAAAAGTTCAAAGTATAAAATATTTTTCCTTTACGGGAACCGTGAGCTATGTGGATGGCGACAGAATGGTGATTACCGTGCCCGACTCTGCCCCATTGCTCGACTTGCAGCAATCTACGGAGCCTATCGGCGTGCAGCTATCCTTTGATGAAACCAGCTACAAACTGATGTTCGAGGCTCTGGACCGCGTGATGAAGGCAAAGAACAACCGTCTGGCTTATCTCCGCGACTTATTCTATTCGCATCAGAAGGCTGGCAGATTCTCCTTCGAACCGATGAAGTTCCCATGGCTCAATCCTACCCAGGAAAGAGCTGTGAATGAGGTACTCTGGGCAAAGGATGTGGCTATTGTTCACGGACCTCCGGGAACCGGAAAGACCACAACCCTGGTGGAAGCCATCAACGAAACCCTGATGCGAGAGAGTCAGGTGCTGGTGTGTGCACAGAGCAATATGGCGGTGGACTGGATTTCTGAAAAACTGGTGGATAGAGGTGTGAATGTGCTCCGTATCGGAAACCCTACCCGTGTGAACGACAAGATGCTGGGCTTCACCTACGAGCGCCGTTTCGAGAGTCATCCCGACTATCCGCAGCTCTGGGCTATCCGCAAGGCAATCAGAGAATTAAGAAAAAACAGGAAGAAAGGCAGCGAGAACTATCATCAGAAGATGGATAGGCTGAAGAGCCGTGCCGCCGAAATAGAAATCCGCATCAATTCTGAACTCTTTGGCGAGGCGCGTGTCATCGCCTGCACCCTGGTGGGTTCTGCCCATCGGTTGCTGGAAGGCATGAAGTTCGGCACCCTGTTTATCGACGAGGCAGCCCAGGCTTTGGAAGCCGCCTGCTGGATTCCGATGAAGAGAGCCAGCCGGGTGATTCTGGCGGGAGACCATTGTCAGCTGCCGCCTACCGTGAAGAGTATTGCGGCATTGAGAGCCGGACTGGGCAAGACCCTGATGGAGCGCATCGCCGAAAACAAGCCCGAGGTAGTAACCCTGCTGAAAATCCAATACCGTATGAACGACGAAATCATGCGATTCTCCAGCGACTGGTTCTACGGGGGCAAGGTGGAGAGTGCGCCACAGATCAAATACCGCAGCGTATTGGATTACGACCATCCGATAACGTGGATTGATACTTCGAACGAGGAGAATCAGATAACGATAGAAGGAGAAGATGCTCCTGAGGATTCTGCATCCACATCATCTGCTGTATCTGCATCCACATCATCTTCTGCATCTGCATCCAATCAGAATTCTGATTTGAACTTCAAGGAGCAGTTTGTGGGCGAGAGTTTCGGGCGCATCAACAAGGCAGAAGCCGAGCTTACCCTGCTCACCCTGGCGGAATACTTCACCAAGATAGGCAAGCAGCGGGTATTGAGCGAGAGCATCGACGTAGGCATCATTTCGCCTTACCGTGCCCAGGTGCAGTATCTGAAGAAGCTCATCAAGAAGTATGAGTTCTTCAAGCCTTACCGCCGTCTGATCAGCGTAAACACGGTGGATGGTTTCCAGGGGCAGGAAAGAGACGTTATCCTCATCTCGCTGGTGCGTTCCAACGATGAAGGCCAGATAGGTTTCCTGAAAGACCTCCGCCGCATGAACGTGGCGATGACAAGAGCCCGCATGAAGCTCATCATCCTGGGCAACAAGGACACAATGACGAAACATCCTTTCTACAAGAAACTGTGGGAGTATGTGGAGGCAATCAATAATGATGAATAAGACAAGGAAAGCGGTTGTCATGAACGTAATACGAGAAAAAGTTCGTGTAAAAAATGCAAGTGTACGATGAAAGTTCGTGTAAAAAAGTGTACGCATACGATGAAAGTTCGTGTAAAAAAGTGTTGAAAACATTTGGGAGTTCGTGTAAAAAAGTGTATCTTTGCAACCGGCAGAGCTGTTTAAACATCATAACAGCAAGTTATTAACATCATTAACAACTTCAAAATGTATGTAAGGATGAAAAGAACGATTATAGAACAATTAAAAGCATGGAAAGAGAGCCTTTACAGAAAGCCCTTAATCTTATCAGGAGCAAGACAAGTAGGCAAGACTTATATCCTCCAGGAGTTTGGAAAACAGGAATATGACCACGTTGCCTACATCAACTGTGATGGAAACTCTGAGATTGCCAACATATTTGCAGAAGATTATGATATGAAGCGAGTCCTAATGGTTATCGGAGCCATTAGCAAACAGCCTATAATCCCTGGCAAAACGCTTATCATTCTGGATGAAATACAAGAACTTCACAAGGGACTTTCCTCGCTGAAGTATTTCTGTGAAAATGCACCAGAATACCATGTGGCTGTAGCAGGTTCACTTTTAGGCGTTGCCATGCACCAAGGAGAATCCGCCCCAGTGGGAAAGGTTGACATCATTCGCCTCTACCCTATGTCTTTCGAAGAGTTTCTTATGGCAAAAGACGAAGAACAGTTGCTGAACATATTGAAAAGTAAAGACTGGAAGACCATCACATTACTTCATGATAAACTCATCAAGATATTAAGAGAATATTATTTTGTAGGGGGAATGCCTGAGGCTGTGAAAACTTATCTTGCAACTAACGATGCAAATCTCGTCAGACAGGTTCAGAACAACATTCTCACCATTTATCGTAGTGACATGTCGAAGCATGTCAGCCCAAATGAAGCCACTCGCATCAGCATGGTTTGGCAATCCATCCCTTCCCAGCTTGCTAAGGAAAACAAGAAGTTCATCTATGGAGCGGTGAGAAGCGGAGCACGAGCCAAGGATTTTGAGATGGCAATACAATGGCTGGTGGATGCAGGTCTCACCTATCGCATTTCCCGAGTAAGAGAAGTTGGAATGCCTTTAAAGTTTTACGAAGACCTCAATGCCTTCAAGCTGTTTCTCCTGGATGTCGGCCTCCTGGGTGCGCTGAGCGAGATGGAACCTGCCCAAATGCTCATCTCCAACAAAGCCATGACGGAGAGCAAGGGGGCGTTCACGGAAAACTACGTCCTTACCCAGCTATTATGTCAACAGGACATTTACACCTATTATTATAGTAGGGAAGACGCTCGCTTGGAGATAGACTTCCTTGCCCAGCACCAAGGGGTGATAACTCCGATAGAGGTAAAAGCGGAAGAGAACCTGCGTTCCAAGTCACTTCGCGCCTTCTTTGACGCCCATCCCGACTTGCGAGCCATCCGCTTCTCCATGTCGCCATACAAGGAGCAAGAGTGGATGAAGAATGTCCCATTGTACGGGGTAGAGGAGAGTTTCTAGGAACTCTTCTCACAATACTCCCTGAACTTTGCCTTAGTCATGGCAATACCAATGAGTCTATTAGATAACGCAACAATAACAACAAAATAAAAAAATATGCTACAACGAGACTACATACAGCGACTGATTCGCGAGTTTATGGCGGCACTCGAAAGAATGCTCGAAAAGAAAGAGGTGGAGGTGAGACGTGAGAAGATCAGGGAGCTCTACAATCAATACGTGGGTCCTTATGCCTTCTACAGCATCGCTACCATAGAAGACGTGATGAAGGCAATGGCAGGAATTGCCGATGAGGAGAAGCGACTCTCCAAGATGGACATGCTTGCCGAACTCTATTATCACGAGGCGGATACCGTGGGACAGCCCGCAAGAGATGAACTTCTGAACAAGGCGTTCATGCTCTTCGATTATGTGGAAACCCACGGAGATACGTTCTCCATCGAACACCGTAACAAAATGGCACAAATCAAACAGAAGATTGGAGATGTGTCATAAGTCTAGATAATGGAAGCCGAGGACGGGCTGAAAGCCCAAAAGCTCCTAGCCCAGGGCAACGCCCTGGGTATAGTAGCAGTCAACTAAGCGCCCTGTAAGGGCAAAAGCTTTCAAGTACCAGGCAATATACAAAGCTTTTGCCCTTACAGGGCGACAGGTTTGCACCCATAATAACCCAGGGCGATGCCCTGGGCTAGGAGCTTTTGGGCTTTCAGGGCGTATTGGATGTGACTTATGACACCCCCTCCTCCTTTTTATATTTTAGGATAACAAAAACTAATCATAAAGTTCAATGTTCAAAGCTCAAAGTTCAAAGTAATCATCATGGTCAAAGCTCAAAGTTCAAAGTCAACAAACGACATGACTGTAGGTTCGCCCTTGCGAGCCATCATCAAATTTGCGATTCCGCTTATCCTGGGTTACATCCTTCAGCAGATGTACCTCATCATCGATGCCGCCATCGTGGGAAGATGGATTGGCGTGGGAGCACTTGCGGCAGTAGGCGCATCCAGCTCCATCATGTTTCTCATCATGGGCTTCTGCAACGGCTCCTGTGCCGGTTTCGCCATCCCTATCGCCCAGGCTTTCGGTGCCAAGGATTACGCCAAGATGCGGGCTTACGTGAGCAACAGCATCCGCATCGCCGTGGTGTTTGCCGTGGTCATCACCTTTCTTTCCTGCATCTTCTGCGGAAAGATTCTGCACCTGGTGAATACGCCGAAGGAGGTGTTCGATGATGCCTACATCTTCCTGATGCTGCAGTTTGCGGCGATTCCTTTTACCATCGCCTACAACCTGCTCTCCGGTCAGATTCGTGCTTTGGGCAACTCGAAGCAGCCTTTCTATTTCCTCATTACCGCCTCGGTCATCAACATTATTCTAGATGGCATTCTGATTCTCGGCATGGGGTTAGGCGTAGAGGGAGCAGGTATTGCCACCTGGCTTTCTCAAGGAATTTCCGTGCTGCTCTGTATCTGGTTTATCAAAAAGAAGATGCAGATTCTGATTCCGAAGGGTGAGGAAAGGAAATTCGACAACAAGAAGGTAAGCATTCTGCTGAACAACGGCGTTCCGATGGGTCTGCAGTTCTCCATTACTGCCATCGGCCTCATCATGCTGCAGAGTGCCAACAACGCTCTGGGAACGGTTTATGTGGCGGCATTCACAGCCTCTATGCGCATCAAATATCTCTTTACCTGCGTTTTCGAGAACATCGGAGTGGCGATGGCTACCTATTGCGGTCAGAACCTGGGAGCCAGAAAGTTGGACAGAATCGGTCAAGGCGTAAGGGCTGCCATCAAGATGATGGTGGTTTATTTCGTCTTCACCTTCCTGCTCATCTATCCGTTTGCCGACGAGATGATGATGCTCTTCGTGGATAAGGGCGAGGCGGAGGTGGTGACTTATGCTGCCCAGTTTATGCGCATCGCCAACTATTTCTATCCTTGTCTGGGCTTGCTCACCATCCTGCGCTACAGCATCCAGGGCTTGGGTTACAGCAATCTCTCGATGCTGAGTGGCGTAATGGAAATGATAGCAAGATGTGGTGTGAGTCTCTGGCTGGTGCCAGCCCTGGCTTGGACGGGTGTCTGCTTCGGCGACCCTGTGGCGTGGGTCATGGCAGATCTCTTCCTCATTCCCGCCTTCCTGTGGCTTTACAAGCATCTGAAGAAGGAGCAAGTCCGCTAGAGTAAGAGAAAAAGCAAGCCCGCTAGGCGTTCCTCCGGATTTGCAATCCGGAGTCAAAAAAGGTTCGACCTACTTCTTGCGGATTTGCAATCCGCACAACCAAACTCTCATTAATTTAAAAATTTGCATTAAAAAATATACTGCTAAGGGTTAGGAAAATGAAAATTCGATTGTAATATAGGCAAAAGAAAAGAA
>ERZ1026898.1040-NODE-1040-length-14562-cov-10.328807_pt1 | contig 14562 bp, 10 predicted proteins | sample MGYA00380178_ERZ1026898 | MGnify/ENA primary metagenome ERZ1026898 (study PRJEB33269, sample SAMEA4719814) | human gut metagenome | biome: human-associated habitat; feature: organic feature; material: feces | place: Cameroon | collected 2013-10 ... | reverse complement strand
TTTCCGCCCTCGCGGGCAACATTCTGCTGCTTTCTAAGCTCGACAGCCAGTCCATTCATCCCCAGCGCTCGCGCTTCCGCCTCGACGAGCAGGTAAGGCAGTGCATTCTGGCGCTTGAGCGCAAGTGGACGGAAAAGGACGTCGACTTCGACGTCGACCTCGATTCCGTCGATTTCACAGGCTACGAGGGGCTGCTCCAACATGTGTGGATGAACCTCATCGACAACGCCGTCAAGTTCGGCCCGCGCGGCGGCCTGATCCGCATGCGCCTCATCGAGGAAGACGGCAGCGTGCTCTTCACCATCGACAACGAGGGCAAAAGCATCCCCGACGAGGATAAGTCCCGCATTTTTAACAAATTCTATCAGGGGGACAGCTCGCACGAATCCGAGGGCAACGGCCTCGGCCTTGCGCTTGTGCGCAAGATCGTCGCCATCCACGGCGGCGAGGTCTGGGTCGAAGACCCGGTGAACGGCGGCTGCCGCTTCGCCGTGCGTCTGCCGGTGGAGAAATGACCGCCATTTTTCAACAAAAATTGAGATTCTCTTCATCATTTGTTCGAAACTCTATGCTATATTAAATCTTAACAGCCGCAGAGGCGGCTTTTCCCCGGCGCAGTGTCCCTGCGTCGGGCTTTTATCACGGGATAAGGAGAGGTGACGATGGGCTTTCTGCGCTGCTGCGTTTATTACGGAATTTTAGCCGTCGTGTCGTTTTTCATCGGGCGGCTGCTGCCAAAATCCTGGTTCCACGGCGACAAATTCCCCTACCGCTGCGCGAGCTGGGAAGCAAAGCTCTTCCGCTTTCTGCGCGTGCACGAGTGGCAGGACAAGGTGCCCGACATGAGCAAGATCGTCCCCAAGCTCATCCCCGCCAAAAAGCTGGGCACGGACTTTCGCGCGCAGCTTCCGCGCATGATCGAAGAGACCTGCGTCGCTGAGTTCACGCACTTTGTGCTCATCCTGCTCGGCTTTTACGCACTGCGCCTCTGGCCCGGAACAGGCGGCGCGGTCGTCACCGCCATCTATATTCTATTCGGCAACCTGCCGTTTCTCATCATTCAGCGCTACAACCGGCCGCGGCTGCAAAAGCTTCTCGCCGCGCAGCAGCGCCGGAGCAGACGCAACCAAGAAGAACAACAGTAAAGGATCGGATCTTTTCATGAAAGTTTTGATTTTAAGCTGCAACACCGGCGAGGGGCACAACTCCTGCGCCGCGGCGCTCGAGGAGGAGTGCCGCAACCAGAACATTCCCTGCGACACCGAAGACGCCCTGCGCTTCATCTCGCCCGAGGTCTCGCGCTTTATCTCGAACTGGCACGTGCGCATCTACCGCCACGCACCGGGGCTGTTCCGCGTGGGCTACCGTGCGGCAGAGGATCATCCCGCCCAGTTTCACGAGGGCTCCGCGCTCTACCGCTACCTGACGCAGGGCGCGGAAAAGCTCTGCGGCTTCATCGCCGGCAGCGGGTACGACACGGTCATCTGCACCCACACGTTCGCGGCGCTGATGGTCAGCGAGGTCGTGAAGACGCATCTGCCGAACCTCAAGACCTGCTTCATCGCCACGGACTACACCTGTTCGCCCAGCGTGAAGGACAGCTCGCTCGACCGCTACTTTATCCCTGCCTCATCGCTCTCGGGCGATTTTCTCGGCGGCGGCGTGACGAGCGAGCGCCTGCGCGCCTGCGGCATCCCCGTGCGCCAGATGTTCCGCTCCAGCGTGCGCAAGGAGGACGCCAAGCGCGCGTTCGGCATCCCCGCTGACCACAAACATCTTGTGATGATGTGCGGCAGCATGGGCTGCGGCCCCATTATGAGCATCGCGCGCCGCATTGGGCGCAATTTGCCGGACGATCAGGACTTAACGATCGTCTGCGGCACGAACAAGCAGCTCTACCGCCGGCTCCAGCGCCGCTTCTATGACTCGAAAAATGTCCACGTCCGTTCGTATGTGAAGGACATGGCGCTTTTGATGGACTCCGCCGACCTCTACCTCACAAAGCCCGGCGGCATCAGCGTGACCGAGGCGGCCTCGATGCGCCTGCCGATGGTGTTCATCGACGCGGTCGCGGGCTGCGAGGAGTACAACAAGGATTTCTTCCTGCGCACGGGCGGCGCGGTCACAGGGCAGACGCCCAAAGAGATCGCGCGCACGAGCCTGCGCCTTCTCAGCGACGAGTATACGCTCGAAAAGATGGGCGACGCGCTCGACGCCGCCGTGCCGCACAACGCCGCGGCCAACATTCTCTCCGAGATGAGTGAAGCCGAGGAGGAGAAGGAGGAAGACCTCGCATGATCAAACCCAGCGTTGACTACCGCCAGTTCCGCTTCAGCAGGCTGAACACGCCGGAGTTCTCCCACGTGTGGCTGCTGCTCTACTGGCCGCTTTTCGGCCTCGGCTTTTCGTATGTCGAGCGCTTCTACCCCGTGGCGCACTACATCAACATGCACTGCGCGCTCGACAATCTGATTCCCTTTAACGAGTGGTTTCTGATCCCCTACCTGTTCTGGTTTGTGTACCTCATCGGCGCGGTGGCCTACACGTTCTTTTTTGACGTGCCGGGCTTTCGCCGCATGATGCGCTTCGTGATGATCACCTACTCGGTGACGCTCATTATCTATTTCCTCTTTCCCACCTGTCAGATGCTCCGGCCTGAGGTCTTCCCGCGCGACAACGTGCTCACACGCTTTATCGCGGGCTTTTACGTGTTTGATACGAACACGAACGTCTGCCCGTCGCTGCATGTCATCGGCTCGATGGCGGCATTTTTCGCTTTCTGGTATGCGCCCATCTTCTCCAAGCGCGGCTGGCGCATTGCATCGACCGTTGCGGCATTTTTTATCAGCATTTCCACCGTCTTTATGAAGCAACACTCCATTCTGGATGTCGCCGCAGCCATCCCGCTGTGCGCGATCGGCTATTATTTTGCCTACGTCAGAACGCCGAAAAAATCCCGCAGCGCCGTGCCGGATGTCACCCGATAAGAAACTTCATCCGCAGAAGCTCCGATCGCTTCTGCGGATGCTTCTTTTATACGGCTCTTTCCCCCTTTTCTTTTGCATATATTCGCGCATAATTGCATATTTTTGTGAATTTTCGGCTTTTCGCATGCATATTTGTGCACCTTGCATAGAAAGGCGTCGAAAGTTCCGGCATTTTTTGAGTTTTTAATCGTTGACAATGAATAAGTAAACATTTATACTAGCGCTATCGTTTCTGAAGCGTATGAAAATTCGTTCAACGATCAAACATTATACAAGATGGAAAGAAATTGAAAAAGGAGCTATCAACCATGAAAAAGTTTACTGCACTGATGCTGGCTCTGATGATGAGCCTTTCGCTGGTCGCCTGCGGCAATAAGACCGACGACAGCAACAACGCCGATGATGCCAACACCGACAACAACACCGAGCAGACCGGCGGCACGCTGGTGCTCGGCACCTCCGCCGACTACGCCCCGTACGAATTCATGTATGCCGATGACAGCGGCACGATGCAGTACGCCGGTATCGACATTTCCGCCGGTCAGTACATCGCCGATGAGCTGGGCATGGAGCTTCAGGTCGAGAACATGAGCTTCGACTACCTGCTCACCTCCCTTGCCAAGGGCGATTTTGATATCGTCATGGCAGCCATCGAGGTCACGCCCGAGCGTCTCCAGTCCGCTGACTTCTCCGATCCCTACTACACCGACCTGCCGGCCATGATCCTTGTCAAGGCTGACGCCGCCGATCAGTACAACACCCTCGCCGACTTCGCCGGCAAGAGCGTCGGCGCACAGACCGCCACCACCAAGGAAGCCATCGTCACCGACCAGATGGAAGGCGCGAACCTCGTCTCCCTCTCCCTTGTGACTGACCTCGTCAACGAGCTTGTCTACGGCAAGGTCGACGCGATCGTCGTCGACGGCGCTGTCGCCGAGCAGTACGCCGAAGCCAACCCCGATTTGGCCATCGCTCCCGCCTCTTCCGAGCTCGGTGAAGCGATGCCCTACTGCATCGCTGTTGCCAAGGGCGACCCCAAGGGCCTGCTGCCCGGCATCAACGAGGCCATCGCTAAGATGACTTCCGAGAACAAGATGGAAGAGTTCATCGCCGCTGCCGATGAGCTGAGCGGCAAGGCCGTCGAGGTCACCGCGGACGCTCCTGCGGCCTAAGTTCTCCCCTTTAACTACGCTCTCTTCTCACTATCTCTCATAGCCAATGAGCAAAGCCCCAAATGGCTTTGCTCATTGGCGTCTCTTAATGAAAAGAGGCGAGCCTCTTTTCATTAAATCCTCACTCCACTCTGTGCCTCGCCCCCGCAAGCGGGTGCTTCGACACTCGCTCCGCGCAAAGTGTTTTTTGCCACGCGCATGTCGTGGCAAAAAACGAGCAAGATTTTTTCGCGCTGGCAGCGCGAAACTCTGCGAGGCTTATCCCAACTAAATCACACATCTGAAAGGAGATCTCTCCCATGGATCTTGCCACGCGGTGGAGCAACCTCTTTGTCGGCATGTCGCCGGCGTCGTTCTTTAACTTTTCCTTTTTGCCGAAATACGGCGTCTACTTTTTGCAGGCGCTCGGCTACACGCTGCTGCTGGCCGTCATCTCGGTCCTGCTGGCGGTCATTCCGGCGCTGCTGCTCGCGTTCATGCGCCTGAGCAAGAATAAGTTTGTGCGCGGCATTTCCGGCGCGTACATCGCGATCTTCCGCTCTACGCCGCTGCTCGTGCAGCTCTCGATCATTTACTTCGGCTTTTTTGGCGCGATCTCCATCCCGCGCCTGTACATCTTCGGCTTTATCGACATTTCCCGCTTCATCCCCGGTGTTGTGGCCCTCGCGCTCAACAGCTCGGCCTACGTTGCCGAGATCTTCCGTGCGGGCATCCTTGCCGTCGACGCAGGCCAGACTGAGGCTGCGCGCTCGCTGGGCCTTTCCGCCACGCAGGCGATGAAGCTCGTCGTGCTGCCGCAGGCCATCAAGAATGTCCTGCCCGCGCTCGGCAACGAGGTCGTCACCATGGTCAAGGAATCGTCCATCTGCTCCACGCTCGGCATGGTCGAGCTGATGTTCGCCGCGAAGACCGTGGCGACGTCCACTTACATTTCCCTCGCGCCTTACGTGCTGGCGGCGCTGATGTATTTCTGCATCACCTACCCCGCCGGCAAGGCGATTGAAGCGCTCGAAAGGAGGATGCGTCGTGGCGACAAGCACTAATTCTCTCATCCGCGTGACGGACGTCTGCAAGGAGTACAACGGCGGCAGCGTCCACGCGCTCTCCCACTGCAATTTAAGCGTGAAAAAGGGCGAGGTCGTGGCCATCATCGGCCCCTCCGGCAGCGGCAAATCGACGCTGCTGCGCTGCCTGAACCTTCTCGAGCAGCCGACCTCCGGCACCATTTACTTCAAGGACGTCGCCCTCAACGGCAAGAAGGTCAACTTGGACCTCCACCGCCGCGAGATGGGCATGGTGTTCCAGCACTTCAACCTCTTCCCGCACATGACGGTCAAGAAGAACATCACCCTCGCACCCGTCAAGCTGGGCCTCAAGTCCCAGGCGGAGGCCGACGCGCAGGCCATGGCGCTGCTTGAGCGCATCGGCCTTGCCGACAAGGCGAACGAGTATCCCGCGATGCTCTCCGGCGGGCAGAAGCAGCGCATCGCCATCGTGCGCGCGCTCGCCATGGCGCCCGAGGTCATGCTCTTCGACGAGCCGACCTCCGCGCTCGACCCCGAGATGGTCGGCGAGGTGCTCGACCTCATGCGCGACCTTGCCAAGGACGGCATGACGATGGTCGTCGTCACGCACGAGATGGGCTTCGCCCGCGAGGTCGCCGACCGCGTCGTCTTCATGTCCGAAGGCGCGATCATCGAAGAGGGCTCCCCTGCCGATCTCTTCGACCACCCACAGAGCGAAAGACTGCAATCGTTCCTCGCAAAGGTCCTGTAAACCGCATAGCAAAACAGGCGTCCGGCCATTGGCCGGACGCCTGTTTTCTTGTCGGTATGATGTTTTTTACATCTTCTCCGGTGCGGAGCAGCCGATGACCTTGAGGCCGTTGGCGAGCACCTGACGGGTCGCGCTCGCGAGCTTGAGGCGCGCGTCGATGACGGCCTCGTCCTCGCCCTTGATACGGCAGGCGTTGTAGAACTTGTGGAACGCCGCGGCAAGACGCATGAGGTAGCGGTTGATGTAGCTCGGGTCGTAGTCGCGCGCTGCCATGCGGATTTCCTCGGCAAAGGAGGAGAGTTCCTTGATGAGCGCGTGCTCAGCATCGCTCGAAAGGATGGACAGGTCGACCGCGCCTGGCTTGACGCTGTGGCCCTCTTCCTCCAGCGCTTTGAGCAGGCTGCAAATGCGCGCGTGCGCGTACTGGATGTAGTAGATGGGGTTCTCGCTGTCCTCGCGCACGGCGAGGCCGAGGTCGAATTCCATCTGCGTGTCGGGCTTGGCGTTGAAGAAGTAACGGCAGGCGTCGACGGGAATTTCGTCGAGCAGGTCAGAGAGTGAAATGGTCTTACCCGTGCGCTTGGACATACGCACGACCTCGCCGTCGCGCACAAGCTTAACGAGCTGCATCAGCACGATGTCGAGACGGTTGGTGCCGTCGAGGCCCAGCGCGTCCATCGCGCCCTTCATACGGGCCACATGGCCGTGATGGTCCGCGCCCCAGATGTTAATGACCTTGTCGAAGTGACGCACGGCGAACTTGTTGCGGTGATAGGCAATGTCGCCGGCAAAGTAGGTGTAGAAGCCGTTGGCGCGGCGCAGAACGTCGTCCTTGAGGTCGAGCTTGTCGATGTCCTCGTCCTTCTTGCCCTGCTTGCGGTACTGCTCGCGCATGATGTCGGCGGTCTTGAGCCAGAGCGCGCCTTCCTTTTCATACGTCCAGCCGAGCTTATGAAGCTCCTCGACGGTGTCTTTGACATAGCCGCTGTTGTGCAGCGAGGACTCGAAGAACCATTCGTCGAACTTGATGCCGTAGCGCTCGAGGTCGCTCTTCATTTTCGGAATGTTGCGCTCCAGGCCAAAGCGCGCCATATCGGCGTGGCGCTCCTCGACGGACTTTTCCAGATAGCTGTCGCCGTGGACATCGTAGAAGGCCTTGGCGAGCTCGCGGATGTCGTCGCCGTGGTAGCCATCCTCGGGGAACTCGATCGCATCCTCGCCCTTGATGAGCTGGATGTAGCGTGCTTCGATGCTCTTGGCGAACTTTTCGATCTGGTTGCCGAAGTCGTTGACGTAGAACTCGCGCCACACGTCCGCGCCCGACCAGTCGAGCACCTCGGCGAGCGTATCGCCCAGCACGCCGCCGCGGGCGTTGCCCATGTGCATGGGGCCCGTGGGGTTCGCGGAGACGAACTCGACCATGTACTTCTTGCCGCCCAGCCAGTTGTCGCGGCCGTAGTCGCCCTTCTCCTCCTCAACGGCGGTCAGAACGTCGGCGTACCACTTGTCGCCGAGGCGGAAGTTCAGAAAGCCGGGGCCCGCGATCTCGACGCTCGTAAAGTACGTGTCGCTCAGGTCCATGTGCTCGGTCAGAATTTTCGCGACCTCGCGGGGATTCTTGCGCATGGCCTTGGACGCGGCCAGGCAGAACGTCGTCGTATAGTCGCCGTTGGCGGTATCCTTGGGGATCTCCACGGCGGGGATGGTCTGCACGCCCTCGGGCAGCAACCCCTCCTGCACAGCCGCGCGATAAGCCGCCGCCGTCAGCTCGGCGATCTGGTTCTTTGCGCTGCGGATCATATTCATAGCAATTTCTCCTCTATCCTTTGCGGTTTTACCCAAACGGCGCGGCACATTCGCCCGAAATCGCCCCATGGGGATACTTTTTTGCAATTATACTATATTTAATGGCAGAAAACAAGGGAATCCGGTAAGAAATCTGCCGCGCCTCCATCACGGGCAAACGCAGGCGCGGCAAGGCCTTTTCCGCGATAAAAATCGCTGGTCCAGAAAGAGAATATTTTCGTGTCCAGTTGGGCGCGGCAGAGGCGTTTTGACGGCGCGGCGTGCCCGTCTTGCACGGCCACTGTGCCGCCTGTCAGCGTTTTATCGCAGACCAGTATGCATTTCTCTCCGTATGCCAGTGAGCGCCGCAAAATCGCGCCTCTCTTGCTTTTTTAACCAAAAATAATATAATGGCGATAGCATTATTTAGATGCTTTTGAGAGATTTTGAGAGTAAAACGATAAAAGGAGGACTATCCCATGCCCGTTAATCTGAAAGGCCGTTCTTTCCTGACGCTGAAAGACTTCACCCCCGACGAGATCCGCTATATGCTCAATCTCGCCGCTGACCTCAAGGCCAAAAAGCGCGCCGGCATCCGCGGCAACCTGCTCGCCGGCAAGAACATCGTGCTGCTGTTTGAAAAGACCTCTACCCGCACCCGCTGCGCGTTCGAAGTCGCCGCTTACGACGAGGGCGCGAACGTCACCTTCCTCGATTCCAAGTCCTCCCAGATGGGCAAGAAGGAAACGATGGTCGACACCGCCAAGGTCCTGGGCCGCTTCTACGACGGCATCGAGTACCGCGGCTACGACCAGAAGGTCGTCGAGGGTCTCGCCGCCAACGCGGGCGTGCCCGTGTGGAACGGCCTGACCGACGTCGACCACCCGACGCAGGCGCTTGCCGACATCCTCACGCTGATGGAGAACACCAAAAAGCCGCTCAGCAAGTGCAAGCTCGTCTTCTGCGGCGACACGCGCAACAACGTCGCCTACTGCCTGATGTACATCTGCGCTAAGCTCGGCATCCACTATGTCGGCTGGGGCCCGAAGGAGCTCGCGCCCGCCGCTGACGTCGTCGAATACTGCCGCGAGGTCGGCAAGGAGACCGGCGCCATCGTCGAGTACGGTGAGGACAGAGAACTCATCAAGGGCGCGGACGCCCTCTACACCGACATCTGGGCCTCCATGGGCGAAGAGGACAAGATTCCCGAGCGCGTCAAGCTGCTCACCCCCTACAAGGTCACGGGCGAGGTGCTCAAGGCTACGGAGAATCCCGACTGCATTTTCCTGCACTGCCTGCCGTCCTTCCATGACTTCGACACCACGATGGCCGCTTCGCAGAAGGAGCTCGGCTACGATATCCGCGAGGTCACGGACGAGGTCTTCCTCTCCCCGAACTCCAAGGTCTTCGACGAGGCCGAAAACCGCATGCACACCATCAAGGCCGTCATGGTCGCGACGATCGGCAACGTCTGATCTGTTCAGGCCGTTTTCAAAAAAGCATAAAAGAACGGGAGCACGAAGTGCTCCCGTTCTTTTTTCCGCTTTGTTTACTGTTCCAGCGCCTTCCAGTCGCGCGTTTCGCGCAGCGCCGTCCACTGCTCGTCGGCAGCGGCCCACTTGGCATTGCGCTCGTAGTCATGGCTGTTGGTCGCCTCCTGCATCGCAAGATAGAACCAGTCGCCCGGGTTCGCGTCGGGCCAGATCTGCATCACGCCGCGCGAGAGCAGATGGCTCTCCTCGGACGGGACACGGTCGAGCACGCGGTTGATCATCGTGGCGGTCTCGGCACGGGTGATGTTGCGCTGGGGGCCGAACGTGCCGTCGGGATAACCGTTGATCCAGCCGTTGTTGTAGGCGATGCTGATCTCGTCCTTGGCCCAGTGGTTCGCGATGTCACTGAACTTCGCAGCGGTCTTGTCGCCGTCGTTGTCGAAGCGGGCGGCGATGGCGGCGAACTCAGCGCGGGTGATGGCGGCGTTCGGGCGGAACGTGCCGTCGGGATAACCCGTGATGATGCCCATGGAGCTGAGGGTCGAGACCGCGGTGTTGTACCAGGAGGTGGCGGCCACGTCGGAGTAGCGGTTGGTCTTGGTCAGGTTCTCGTCGCGGACGTCGTCGGTCAGCAGGCGGAAGAAGATGGTCGCGACCTCGGCGCGGGTGATGTTGTTCTGCGGGCGGACCTCGCCGTTGCCGTAACCGACGATATAGGCGAAGTGATCCGTCGTGTTCAGACCGAGGGCATCGTCATCAGGAATCTCGACGGTGGGTGTGGAGGGGGTGGGCGTGTGCTTCCTTGCAAAGGTAGCGTGGATCGTGTGGTTCTCCACCACATCTTCAAACGTGTACGTGCTCACCGCGCCGACGCTTACGCCGTCCACCAGCACGTCCTTGATGCGGTAGCCGGAATCGGGCGTGATGGTAAAGGTCTTGCTTTCGCCCTTGGGTACGGTGACCGTGCCCGCGGCGGGGTCGATCTTGCCGTGCTCGTCGGCGGTTGCGGTAATGACACGCACTTCATCGACCTTGACCTGCAACAGATGCGGTCCATGCGTCGCATTGGCGTTCCCAACACCGATACCGTTATTTGCACTGAGATAGAATGGCGTATCGGCCTTTTTGCCATTCACAACATGATAACCGAACACCACTACAAGATAGTAGTCATTATAGCCCTCATAGGAGCTGCCTTCATATCTCGCGTGTTCCGTCTTTGCAATGGGAATGGTATTATGCTCGCCGTCCACATATTGAATTTCCACATTGCTTGTTGCGGTAGAAAAGCGCTCCAGTTCTTCCATGCTTCTCGGGCCGTTCAGAGTGTTCTTTCCGTCTCCGAGCGATACTTCGTCAAACCAGTAGTACTCAAAGTAAACGTAATCCTCGTCAGTGCCCTGATTCTCCTTCAGCAGTGGATGATCGACCTGAATACCGATCGAGTGCTCCTTGCCGTCGCCGATGGTCACGGTGAAGGGCTGGTCAGCATCAACATCTTCGGTTTTTCCGTCTACCAGATAGGAGATCGTGGGGTTCGCAAGCTTGTATTCACCACTGACAGTTGCACGATCAGACGGATTATCCTTAGCTTCAAGCTTTTCATTTTCATTTAACACCCGATCGGAACTGCTTAACTTCCAGCCACCAACATACTCATAGCCAGGGCGGTCATTACCGGTTGATGCTCCATTCGTATCAGGAAGCTTATAGTTATTGTTGAAATCCCAAAGCTTAGTTGTAGAATTATAAGCCCAGCCCAGAAGCGCATGGTTCAAGTGCTGTTCTTGTATACCGAGGGGAGAAAACATAATCCTTATAGGATAGGTGCAGATTTTCTGCAGTTTTAAATCATATCTTACTTGTGTAGAATACGCCGCAAAACATTCATTGTCCGGAAGTACAATGATGCGATCGCAGCCATTCGGAGGAGTTATGGCACTATTAGCGTACCCACTATAATCTTCGCTTTTCCAAGGATCTGCTATCTTCTCAAAGATGATCTGCGTGATATGCTCATCGTAAAAAGCGCCCTCGCCAAGTGTTGCTACGCTCTTCGGAATAACAACCTTCGCCTCTACGCCGTCAGCAAAGCAGTTTTTGAATGTATGCGTGCCGATATGCGTCAGAGTTTCCGGCAATGCAAAGACAACGCCTTTCGGAGAATCAGCCAGTCGCATGACCTTCAAGGATTTGCAATCTGTGAATACAGAAGCGCCGTCCGAATTACCAAGGCTTGTCAACGTATCAGGGAAAATAAAGGTTTCCAAGGATGTGCAATCGCCAAACGCAAATTTACCGATGACCGTTACCTGAGTATTGGACAGGTCAACCGATGCCACCGGAGAGTGCATAAATGCCTGATTGTCGATCTTCTCCAGATTGGTTGCATTGCTGAAATCGACAGCAACCACTTTTTTGCGATTAAAAGCATTTTGACCGATACTCGTTACCGCTACGCCGTCAATTTCCTCCGGAATGGTAACGGAAAGGGGCTTATCTTTATTTTCAGGGTCCTGTAGCCAAGCCCTCTTAATGCCTTTTATCACACCGTTTGCAAAGTCCAGCGCTTCCTCAGGGACTTCCATTCGTCCCTCCGCCTCAAGCACAGCGCCCTCGGTGTCCGTATTCCGCACCGCAGCTGCACTTACTGAGGTGTTATCACGAGCATACGTGCTCGTGACGTTTTTACCGTAAAAACGTGCTTCCCCGTCTTCTGCCATTGCGCTGACCGGCAGGAGCGAGAGGGTCATCATCAGCACTAAGACCCATGTGAGAAATCGCTTGCCGAATTTCTTCTCTCTCATAAAAAAATCCTCCCTCTTGTCCCTGTGGACCCGAGGAAGGAGAGTTCTCCGTCTTAGGCAGCCCGGCTGTCGTGCGGCTCACGGCCGTTTAGACCCATAGCTTTGCGGCACCGGCTTTCGCCGGCTGTGCCTTTGTCTGTACGCTTTGCCCCACTTTCGCGAGCCGCACAGATCATTCGATTGATAAGTTTATTATAACACTCAAAAAATAATCTTCAAACGGAATCCCGTCGAATTTTGTCAGCAGTAAAACTTTTAATACCTGTTGAGTTTTGTCACGTTTCAGAAATACCTTGCAGTTTAATCGGTTTTATGACAGAACAGGAGGGGCGGATCGCTCCGCCCCCCTGTTCTCTCTCAATCTCGTCTCTCTCGTTCACTTGCAGTACTGGCGCAGATCATAGCACAGGCGCTCGGCCTCCTGCTCGCCGCGGGCGACGATCGCCACGGCGTCGTTGCCGGAGATGCAGCCGAGCATATCGGGCAGCTTCATCGCGTCGATGGCCGCGCCCGCCGCGTCGGCGAGCCCCGGCAGCGTCTTGAGCAGCACAACGATCCCCGCATAGTCCACGCCCACGCTGCACTCGTTCAAAATGAGCTTCAGGCGCTTCGTGTTGTCGATGTGGTCGGCCTTGCCGGACACGGCGTAGCGGCTGCGGCCGCCGCCGATCGGCTCCTTATAAAGGTACAGCTCCTTGATATCGCGCGAGACGGTCGTCTGCTTGCTCTCGATGCCGCACTCGGCGAGACGCGCGATGAGCTCCTCCTGCGTCTCGATATTGTACTTTTCGATCAGCTCCAGGATCTTCTCTTGTCGCTTGCTCTTCATGGCTCTCTCCCATTTTCCTCCGCCCGGCCAGCTGCCGGCGCGGATGAGCTCTTCTCTCTTCTCTCTTCTCTCTTCTCTCGTTCTGCGGTGGAATTTTTTACAGGTCGTCGCGGTTGACGGGGCAGGACATGCAGCGCGGGCCGCCGCGGCCGCGCGACAGCTCGGCAGACGGCACGGTCAGCACGTCGAGGCCGTGCTTTGCGAGCAAGTCGTTCGTCACATAGTTGCGCTCATAGGTGATGACGCGGCCCGGCGCGATACACAGCGTGTTCGAGCCGTCGTTCCACTGCTCGCGCTGCGCGGCCATCAGGTCGCCGCCGCCGCAGCGGATCAGGTCGACCGCGGGCAGCTTGAGCTCGAGGGCCAGAATGTCCTTGAGCTCTTCCTTGATCGCGCCGAAGCGGAGCTCGCCGTGCTCGTCGAGCGTCATCTCATAAACGCTCAGCGGGCCCTCGATCTCGGGATGGATGGTGAACTTGTCATAGTCGACCATCGTGAACACGGTGTCGAGGTGCATGAACGCGCGCGTCTCGGGAATGTCGAAGGCGAGCACCTTCTTAAAGTCGGAATTTTGCAGCAGGTTGCGCGCAAACGTCTCCGCGCCGGAGACCGTCGTGCGCTCGGACAGGCCGATGGCCACGATGTCCTTGGAAAGCACGAGCACGTCGCCGCCCTCGATGGAATAGCTGTCGGACAGGTCGTACCACATCTTGTTGTCCTGCGTGGCAAAGTCGCGGTTGTAGAGGAACATGTACTTTAAGAGCAGACTCTCGCGTTTGCGCGCAGGGGTATGCATGCGGTGGATGTTGATGCCCTCGCCCACGCAGGCACCGGGGTCGCGGGTGAAGTACAGGTTCGGCATCGGGTCGGAGACGAACGGATAGTCGTCGTCGACTAAGTCCATCAGCGACGTCGGCTGCTTGGTGGCGACCTCGCAGCGCTTGATGCCCGCGATCATCTTCGTCACCATCTGCTTGGGCGGCATGTCGAGAAGAAGGCTCGTCATGCTCGCGCGCAGTCCCTTGGCGTGGATCTTGCTGATGTTCAAAAAGTCGTTGACGAGCTGGATCTGGCGCGCGGGGTCGGCGATGGCCTTGGCGACCTCGTCGACATAGTAGATGACCTCGACGCCGTTTTCGCGCAGGACCTCGGCAAAGCGGTCGTGCTCCTCCTGGGCGACCTTTAAGTACGGGATGTCGTCAAACAGCAGGCGCTCGAGCGTCGCGGGCGTCAGCGATTCCAGCTCCTCGCCGGGGCGGTGCAGCAGCACCTTGTTGAGCTTTCCGATCTCGGAAAAGTTATGAATGCCAGGATACATAGTCGTGCTCCCTTTCCCGGGACGTCAGCGGCTCTCTCATCGACCGCCCGTACATCCCGCTGTGTTTTCGATCGTCTCGCCGCAATGCGCGGCTTCTTTACGGATCGTTTTACCGTTATTACGCAGTAAAGTATACACGTTCTAAAAGCGCTTGTGATGTATCAGTGGTTTTGCTTTTTTGTGTGCCAGTTACTCCTCCAGTTCTTCTTCCAGCGCTTTGCGCAATACCTCCATGCCGCGCTCCAGCCGCTCGCGCGGCTCGTAGGAGTAGTTGATGCGGATATGGTCGCGCCCGCCGTTCTTGCAGGGGTAAAAAACGTATCCGGGGATCAGCGTGACACCCATGTTGTAGGCCCTGCGGATAAACTGCTTGCTGTCCACCCCGTCCGGCAGCC
>ERZ1026898.1038-NODE-1038-length-14572-cov-7.528415_pt1 | contig 14572 bp, 20 predicted proteins | sample MGYA00380178_ERZ1026898 | MGnify/ENA primary metagenome ERZ1026898 (study PRJEB33269, sample SAMEA4719814) | human gut metagenome | biome: human-associated habitat; feature: organic feature; material: feces | place: Cameroon | collected 2013-10 ... | reverse complement strand
ATACATATATATATGGACGAAAATACAAATACAGAGCAGAATGCTGGTGCTGCAAAACAGCAAGACACCAAGACCAAGAGAGACTTGGCTTTGGAGAGATTGAAGACCCGACATCCTGATACGGAGTATGCGGATGATGAGTCTATCTATGGAGCCATCAATGATGATTATGATGCCGACCAGAAGGCTTTGCAGGGTTACAAGGATAACGAGAAGGCTATGGGCGATTGGCTGGGTAGTGACCCTGAGGCGGCTACCTTCCTTCAAGCGATGAAGGCTGGCAAGAGTCCTTACGCTGAGTTGATTCGCACGCATGGCGAGGATGCTATTGACTACTATTCAGACCCTGACAATGCGGATGAGATTGCATCGGCTCAGTCGGAGTTCTTGCAGAATGCTGCCAACGGCAAGAAGTTGCAGGAGGAGTATGACAAGAACATGCCTTCCAGCTATGAAGTCTTCGACAAATTGGAAGAGAAGTATGGCGAGGAAGCGGTGAACAATGCTATCGACCAATGTTTTCAGACTATGCGCAATGTGGTGACTGGCAAGTTTACTGAGGAAATGATTACTGCGTTCATCAAGGCAAAGAATCATGATACCGATGTGGCTGATGCTGCCCATGAGGGTGAAGTTCGTGGCAAGAACAGCAAGTACGTCAAGAACCTTGAACTGAGAAAGAAGGGTGATGGTACTGCTGACCTTGATTCTGCCAATGCGGAGACCAAGCAGACGGATAACCAGCCTGACCTTGGTGCTGTGGGCAGAATGTCACGAAGGGGTAACGTCTGGGAGCGTGGTAATGAGAAGAGAACACACATTCGATAATTCGGCAAGGTGAAAAGATAATATATAATGTTTAATTAATATTCAGAATAACAATGAAGAAAAGTACATTTAATCGGCTGCTTTCCGTCTTTCTGATGGTCATGGCAGTTATTTTTGGAGTGAATGGTCAGGTTATCATGGCTGAGGCGGCAAATCTGCCTGATGGCGGTAGTACCGAGAGTGGTCATGCTGCCGAGGCTGGTGGTGCTCCTGCTGCTGGCGAGGCTGGCAATGGTGGTGCTGCTCGTCAGGATGATGGTATCAAGACTGAGACGAAGGGTCGTGAGCACTTTAACGAGAATGGTACGGAGTATTACCTGAACGACATTGATGAGAAGATTACCAAGATTCGTCCTATGGCTACTCCAGTTGACCAGATTTCACGCTATGCGACAACCAAGTCTGCCAACTCGTTTGTAGTTGAGTATTGGAGTATCGGTACACGTCCTATCAAGACAACCGTGAAGGAAGCAACAGTGGAGAGTACTGGTACATCTATGACATTGAAGGTAGAAGACCCTACCATGTTTACGCTGGATGATACCATCCGAGTGGTAGGTGTGAAGGCGATTACCAACTATAAGGGTGTTGCTTATTCAACCATTACTGATGCTCCTACTCCTGATTTGGAACTTTGCGTTTGCGGTAAAGATACAGAGGGCTACCCGATTGTATATGCCGTAAATGGTAAGTTGATTAACAAGCAGGCTATCGGTATTCCAGCCTTGAAGAAGGGTCAGAAGCTCATCCGTATGGCTAAGAGTTGTGGCGAAATGGACGTTCAGACAGGTCGTTTCAACAACCTTCCTGCATCTGAGACCCAGTATTGTCAGAACTTCATGATTCAGGTTGAGCAGAGTACCTTCGATAAGATTGCTGCTAAGCGAGTGGATTGGGACTTCTCTGACATTGAGGAGGATAGCATCTATGATATGCGTCTTGCCATGGAGGGTACTTATCTCTTCGGTGATATGGCTTGCATCAAGCATGAGGTTAAGAATGGTTCTGCCCAGTGGTTTACCAAGGGTATCTGGTGGATGGCTGGTAAGGACATCGAGGTAGGTCATGTTGCTACTGCCGACGATATGAAGAAGGGCTATAACAAGAACGAGCGAGTGATTACCGATTTGGAGTTGGTTGACATTTCCAAGGACTTGTTTGTGGGTACTGGTATCGGTAACAAACGCAAGGTGATTATCGCTGGTTCTGACTTCGTGAGTGCATTCAGTAAGATTGATTCTGACAAGTTCCGATTGAAGGACACCGTTGATATTTGGAAGTTGAAGTTCAAGAGTTGGGAGACCGACTTTGGTGAGGTGCTGATGATTCACTCAGAGTTGTTTGACCTTTTCGGCATGAGTGACTGCGGCTTTGCCCTTGACCCAGAGTTCTTGGTTAAGCGAGTACACTTGTCTTGGACACGAAACGTGCTCGACTTGAAGGCGGCTGGCATCCGTAACACCGATGCAGTAGTTATTCAGGAGGTAGCTTGTCTGTACTTGAAGTACCCTAAGGCACACGCTCGTATGCGCCTTGCTGCGGTTCCTGCAACAGAGGACGCTTCTGAAAATGGCGAGACCAAGGCTGCTGCCTAACAGCAAGTAGAATTGCAAATTTATTCATCAAATAGTGAGGGGTGTGGGCACTAGCCCCATCCCTTTTTTAGTAACACATATATATAATAAGGTATAATCATGTTTAATAAATATCAAGCAGGTACTGATTTGGCATTCAGCGTTATGGTAGGTAATGAGCGAATGCGCATTCTCTTTGAGGGTAAGAGTACGGGCAGTAGTGTCTATATGACAAGAGACCCAAAGGTACAGAAGGCTATCGAGTCACATTATTGGTTCAACGACAAGTTCTTCTTGGTGGAGAGTATTGACGAGAAGAAGGAAGCTGCGGAAGCCAAGAAGAAGGCTGCTGCCAAGGCAAAGAAGAAAGTGGCTGACGAGAAGAAGACCCACGTAGTGACAGACGTTGAGGATGCCAAGGACTATCTGGCTGAGGCCTATGGTGTGAGCCGTTCAAAGATGAAGACCAAGGAAGACATCTTGGCTATTGCCAAGGAAAAGGGTGTTGAACTAGAAGGACTGGAGTAATATGGATAGTTATGCGGTTGAAGGTTTGGTTAGGGAAATCAAAAATATACTTGACCGTAACCAAGAAAATGCAGAGTTGATACCAACGGATTCCGATACGCTCTCTCAGGGTGAGATTATCAAGAGCAAGTTGGTTGACGCAACGAAACTGATAGAGTCCAATGCTCCATTGCAGATGTTATCAGGCTATTCTTACAAGGACAATGGCAGCTTACGGATGGAGGCTAACAACGGCATGTATGTTGGTAAGGTTCCGCTCCCAAAGGACTTGCTGCGCTTATTGAGTGTCAGGATGTCTGGATGGGATAGACCTGCTAAGATAATTTCTGAGTTGGACGATGAGTATGGTTGGCAGAGCAATCGTTTTGGAGTCCGTGGTAATCCTCAACGTCCAATCGCTGCCGTGGTTCAAAGCAATGGTGACTTACAATTGGAGCTATATACTTGCAAGACTGCTACGGAAACGCTCAACTGTACATACATACCTATTCCTTATATAGACAACGGTGTCATATTCATGTGCAAGAAATTGAAGGAGTCAATTCTTTATATGGCTGCATCTTTGGTTTGTGTGACACTTGGTGATACTGATACAGCTTCAAGTTTGAAGTCCACGGCATTTGAACTTGCCAACATAACAGAACCTTCTAAAACACAATAATCATGGCAAAGAAAAATGATAAGGCTAAGTTGATGTCGCTGAGCAAGGTGGTGGATAGAGATGAACTTGATACCGTCAAGCAGAGTTTCAAACACTACGACCAACCCTATGAACGAGCGTATGCTGTCCTGCTGGAGGCTCAGCGATATTACAATAACATGGATAACTTCAGAAAGCGAAGATTACGAAACAAGCGATACTGCTATGGAGACCAATGGGGAGATACCATTGAGTTCAAAAGTAAGTGTGGCTTTAAAAAGCGTATCAGGGAGGAAGACTATATCCGTGAGCAGGGTAGCGAGCCATTAAAGAACAACCTTATCAGAAGATTGGTGAAGAATGTGCTGGGTGTATATCGCTCCCAGAGCAAGGAACCAACCTGTAACGCTAGAGATAAGGATGAGAAACGATATGGTGAGACCATGAGCGTTGTGCTGCAATGTAGCCGACAACTGAACCGAGAGGCGGAACTGGATGCCCGAACCATGGAAGAGTTCCTGATAAGCGGTGCTGCTATCTATAAAAAAAAGTATGGATGGCGAAGAGGTAGGTTGGATTGCTGGACGGACTACGTGAACCCGAACAATTTCTTCATAGATAATAATATGAGGGATTTCCGTGGTTGGGACGTGAGTTGCTTGGGCGAGGTGCATGACATTACCATCGGCAACGTACTGAGAGAGTTTGCCAAGTCTCCTGCTGAGGCTCGTAAGTTGAAGGAGATTTACAGACTGGCGGCTAACCGAGATTTCGTGATTGCTGACTGCACTCAGCGATTTGGTGAGTTCGACCCTAAGACCATCGACTTCATGAATCCTGCAAACCCTTCGCTCTGCCGAGTGATTGAGGTTTGGCGCAAGGAGAGTAAACCGAGATACCGATGTCACGACTACAACAATGGCGATGATTTCAAGATTGATATTGAGGATAAGGCTGATATTGTAGATGCCGAGAATGCGGACAGAAGACAGAGAGGATTGGCTGCTGGCATGGTGGAAGATGATATTCCTCTGATTGAAGCTGAGTGGTTCATGGATGATTACTGGCATTTCTACTACCTTTCTCCTTTCGGTGATATTCTGAGAGAAGGCGAGACCCCTTATGCTCATGGTGAGCATCCATACTGCTTCAAGTTCTATCCGTTTATAGATGGTGAGATTCACAGTTTCGTGGAAGATGTGATTGACCAGCAGAGATATGTTAACCGACTTATCACGATGTACGACTTCATTATGCGTGCAAGTGCCAAGGGTGTACTTCTGTGCCCTGAGGATTGTCTGCCTGACGATATGAGTTGGGATGATTTCTGCGATGAGTGGAGTAGGTTTAACGGTGTGGTGAGATACAAGCCAAACAAGAGCGGTGAGGTTCCTCAGCAAGTGGCGAACAACTCAACGAATATCGGTATTGGTGATTTGCTCAGTTATCAGTTGAAGTTCTTCGAGGATATATCAGGAGTAAATGGTGCTCTACAAGGAAAGCCAGGAGTTTCAGGAACGAGCGGTTCGCTCTATGCCCAGCAGACTCAGAATGCCACCATGTCGCTGCTTGATATATTGGAGAGTTTCAGCCAGTTTATCATTGATGGTGCTTACAAGACCGTGAAGAATATGCAGCAGTACTATGATGTGGCTCGCAACTTCAATATCGTTGGTAGGGCAGGGCAGATTGTACGCTATGACCCTAAGAAGATTAGAGACGTGGAGTTTGACATCAATATCACGGAAAGTACGGCTACACCAGTATATAGGCAGATGGCGAATGAGTTCCTTATGACCTTGTGGCAGAATCAGGCTATCACGCTGGAGCAGTTGCTGCAAGTAGGAGATTTCCCATTTGGAGAGGAGTTGCTGCAATCGGTTGCATCCAACCAGCAAGCCATTCAGAATGGTGAGACTCCACAAGGATTCTCTCCTCAGTTGCAAGCACAAGTGGCTCAGGCATCACAGATCAATCCAAAGGCTCAGGCGATGTTGCAGCAGATGATGAGTGGTCAGGGAGTGAGTCCTGACGGACAGACCCCACCGCTTGCAGCTTAATTTAGTTATTAATTTAATAAATAATAGTATGATTGCAGATAACCCAAGCGACAAGGAATGGTATGGCAACGGAAAACCCGATACCAGCCAAGGTAGCAATCCCAATAATGGTATAGCTACAGAGACTAAAGGTAGGGAAGATAAGCCCGAACTTTACGAAAATGATGTACTCGGCAAGGTGTCGAAACGCAAGAAAAACGACATCTGGGCGAGGGGCAAAGAGAAACGAACCAAATATAAGGACGAATAAAGAAAGGAGGTGTTTTTCTCGTAACTGTATTTGTCTGATACTCAGATAGCTACAGGAATATTTGCGAGTTTATGGTGCTGTGTTGAAGATATTCTTATCTTTGCAGCATCATAAACTTTTAAATTTTATAGATATGAATTTCATAGAGTTTGTTGAAAAGTATCAGCAGGATATGACTCCTGAACAGATGTTGAATATAGCTAAGGCTATCGGTAAGTATCTCTCGTACAAGTTGAGCGATGTAGAGGTGCATCATCTTTGTGCGATGGTGCATGGTGTGTTGAGCGAAGAGCACTTTGACAAGTATTTTGCTGATGATGCTATCAGTAAGATGTGGTATGAGGATGCTGATGGAACCAAGCACATGGCTCCTTTCTTTACGGACGAAGAAATAAAGGAGGTTTTCGATAAACATAAGGATGATATATCAGACTATACCATCCATGATTTGGCGGTAACTATGAATTTACTGAGGAGTGACCATCATGTTCTGCTGGAGCGATATACTGAGGATGCAGGGGAGTTGAAGGAAATGGTAGTGTTGATGGCGATAGAATATCTTCAAGACCCAGACTGTTTGCATCCAACGAGCAAGATATGGCATAACATTAACGGATAAGATGATGAATTGAAAGGCATAACTTATCTTTGCGTATTATTAATATTTTTAAAAAGATAAGTTATGTCTCCAAACGTGCGTGAAGGATTGCAATATAGTGCAGCTATAGGAATGCTTTTGAGCGGTGTTGTACTCACATTCCTATCATTCTTTCTCAACAATTATGTAGTGTCGGATGGTGTGCTTTGGTACGTCAGCCAGACTTTGGTTTACTCTGGGGCGATATTCGGAGTAAACGTTTATTTTAAGACCAAGTTGGGCAACTTTGAAAGCAGGGTTAAAAGCGAACTTGCGAGTATAATGAAACAGGTAAAGGAGGGTAAGTAATGAAGGTAACAAGAGAACAGATTTTGGCTATTATGCCGAATGCTAAGGATAAGGTGGATGATTTTCTGCCTTACATTAATGGTTATGCTGAGGTATATCATATTGATACTCCTATACGTATGGCTCACTTCTTGGCTCAGATTGCTCATGAGAGTGGCGAACTGAGATATACCAAGGAACTTGGCAACAAGAACTACTTCCACAAGTATGATGTTGGCAGATTAAAGAATATGCTCGGAAACCTGAAAGATGGTGACGGGTATAAGTATCGTGGTAGGGGATTGATACAGATTACAGGCAGGGCGAACTATCAGGCTTATCAGAACAGCAAGCACTGTACTGGTGACATCATGGAGCATCCTGAATTACTGGAGAAGCCTTTGGGTGCAACCAAGAGTGCGATGTGGTGGTGGTGGAAACACGACCTGAACAAACTGGCTGATAGTGATTGTTTCGTGGCTATTACCAAGACCATCAATGGTGGAACTAACGGTTTGGAATCAAGGCGAAAGTTCCTAACAAGAGCAAAGAAGGCTTTCAATGTGTAGTTTATGAAAACAAAGTGGTATGATACTTATTTTTGGCAAGTAGCACTCTACGTGATAAGCCTCTTGCTGGTGGCATTTCTTCTGTCTGGATGCAAAACAAAGTACATTCCGATGGAAAAAATTGTATATCAGAATGTGATAAAACACGATACGCTGCATACTTACGATAGCGTTTTTGTGCGTGATTCTATATATCTCAGACAAAAGGGAGATACCTGTTACCTTGACCGATGGCATGAGAAAACTATCTTCAAGAATGTGTATAAGGTTAAGGTAGATTCCTTCCTGAAAAGAGATTCCATCCCAGTTCCCTATCCTGTAGAGAAGGAGTTATCCAAATGGGAGCAGTTTCAGTTGAAGTATGCTGTATGGTCATTTGGCGCACTCTGTATGCTGCTAATCATATTAGGTTACAAACTCTATAAAAAGATAAAGAATGGCAGATTTCACATTGACAATCAGGAAAAATGACATCTATGAAGAGGTAGCGAAGACTACTGCTTACATAGGCAAGAATACAACCGTAGAGGATGGCAAATCGGCTTTTGACCAGATATTCGTGACGGAGGCTGACTTGGCGATGATTGAGCGGTTCTTCAATGAGTCTTTGGATTCGCTAAGAAACGTTATGAAACGATTTATCTCAGGTGGCTCAGGAGTAGATGGGACTATCACTTGGGAACTCGAAATGCCAAGCAGATTCGATGAAAATCTACTCAGTTCCATCAATTCGTCAGCAAACTCGTTCATGGTAAATAGCATTATAGGGAAGTGGTGCGAGATTACCACAAACGACAAGGTAAAGGAATATGCAGATAACGCTGCTGCATTATTGCTCGACATTAAGGATAAAGCGTTCTACAAAAAGAAACCGACACGAACTAAAATATCATAGTATGGCAAGAAAAAGTCTAACGATTACGTTGTATATGAGTGAACTCATTTACGACTTCCAAAATAAAGCGTTCTTGACAGGACGTAGTAGAAGGGCTGCCGATATGGATGCTGAGGTGGCAAGTAATATTCAGGCGAGCGATGATGATGAAGACAAAAATCAGGCATTGCGTAGCATTCAGAATGCGTATAGTCAACTGCTTGTGGAGTTGAGTGAATCAGTACAAACTGACAATGGTACTACAGCTTCCAACGAATTGATTAATGATAGTACCGATATTGTTATCAACCTGTCCCTTCCATCAAACTATCCGCTCGCCTTAAAGGATGCTCTTACAAGTTCTATCCATGACTACATTATCAACAAGGCTTTGATGGACTGGTTTATTATTACAAACCCTAACGAGTCGAAGCCGTATGCAGAATTGTCGGTTGCGGCTATCAAGAACCTGCATGAGGTCTTCAACAGACGTGAGAGACCAAGTAGAACGGCTCCAAACGTATAAGAAAGGAGGCATGAATGAAAGAATGCAGAGTTTGTAACCTTGGGTACAAGGTAATGATAGAGCTTCAGAAGAAAGAACTGGTGTTTGACATCAAGAATACGGCTGCCGTTTATGCCGACTCTATTTCTAGTTCTGTAGCGGATTCCCATTCTATTCACAATATCTATGATGTAGGCGAGGATGGTAATCGTGATAAACTGGCAAGGATTCTTGACTCAGCAGTAGAAGACTGTAACGAAATGCTTTTCAGGTACACCAAGATGAAAATGCTTGGTGGCGGCTTTGATTCTAATGAATGGGAAGAATGTATAGGTTCGCCTACTAATGAAGAGAAAGCCTACTACTTGGCGATGAGGATGCCACAAGGCTTCTCGAAGACAAGTGTGCATACCATGACGGTATATATTCACGATTATATTGTAAACCAGTGCTTATATGAGTGGCTGATGATTGTTTATCCTGATGGTGCTGACAGGTTCTGGGCACTCGCTGAGGATAAGAAGCAGAAGATTAAGGAAGCAAGCAATCGGTCGGCTGGTAGGGCAAGAATTGCTTTGCATCCGTTTTAAGGTTTTTGATTAAGATAAAGCAAGGGTAGCTATCCATCACGGACTGTTACCCTTTAGTTTTTATAATGAAAAAGAAAATTATTATCTAAGTTTGTTCTGTAATCTCTCTTGGAACTCAGCAGATAGACCGCTTATAGATTCGTTTGTGGCAAGATTGCCAATGAGTGCAACCCTGAAATATTTGTATGGAGAGCCAGCTATTCCTCTGAGATACTCGTTGACTGATGTTTTAATGAGATACCAGTCGAAGAGGTTATTACTTCCATACAAAACAATAGCACACTTGCCATTTATTTCTTTTCGGAAATATCCTCTTGCTATGCAAGTAAATATAGTCTTGTAAACCTCTTTGTCGCTTATAGAAAGAGGTCTGCTGCAAAGGAAATAAGGAGTATTGGAAGATGGTTCTTCTACATATACATTAAGAATCTTGCCTTCCTTATTGGTAGCGTATGACTCAGGATATATATTGACTCGCTTGTTGAACACATTCTTCATGGTTCCCCACATCTTACTCTTCAATGAATAAACGTAAGCGTATGCCTTGTTTGGATTGAAGACTATGATACGATTGTCATAGTAGTCGTATATAATATCAGCCGATTTGAGATAGTCCCTGAAACGAATGTATTTTATCTCTCCTGACTCAGTTCCGTTGGTGGCTATAATCTGATTAGCATACTTCATATCCATGAAGTTGAATGGATAGCCATCAAGCTGGTCTGTAATACAGATGGAATTTCTTCCTTGCTGCATCATGATACCTCTGTTGGTAGGGTATAGAACTGCATCGTCTATCTGTAATATTCCCTTAGAATTAGAACAGATGTCTCGGTTGGCTGGCTGGCGAGCCACATAGGTTCCTTCTTCGCTCAGCATCAATACCCATACTCCTTCGTCCGTAAAAGCATAGAGTGGAGCTTCACCGAACTGACCTTCGCTGATTGGTCGGGTGTTGGCAACAAGTGCTGAGATAACGGATGAACCTACTTGTACACTGTTGGATGCAGGAAAGACAAGAGGATTCTCAGCTTCGCTGACCTTGATTAATGATGGTGTTCTACTGCCATTTATAGTGTATTCTTTGATGTTCGATTTCTCTTGATAAAACTCTTCTTCTGTGATTTTCTTCCAAGATGGGTCGTTTGCTATTGATACCGTCCAACTCTCGTAGTTCATAGTAATATCGTTAGCCTGGATAGGGCAAAATGTTCCATTTGAATAATTGACCGCATAGTTAAAACCAAATGTCTCGCTCTCGTATAAGCTGAATGACTTTTTATAACAAGAGTAAACTCCTCTCTCTGGGATTCTGATAAGTAAATCTATAACTTTCGCTTTGTTTGAAGGGAAAGAAAGAATAGGTGGAAGAGGGTAATGAAGTTCATCGTAATAAGAAAAAACTTCGTCCTTGTTGTTTATTTTGAGATACACCTTGGAAACGACTTGGCAAATTTTGTCAATACAACTACTGCCTGTTTGGTCTGTGCCAAAGTTGTCTATATAGTTTCCGTTGAACTGTCCCTTTGGAATGTAGCGGAAATCATATTCAACACTAATTTCATTGGTGCTTTTCTCTGGCTTTACTGGAGAATAATATCCATTACCATTATTGCATCGAGTGGTGATGGAAGACATAACATTTCCAAGATGCAATCTGTTGTTATATGTTATAGCACACATTGCACCATACGATTCTCTTTGAAGGTCTGCCAAAGGCAAAGCTTCTTCTGTGCCTAAAACACTTTTGAGCTTTTTTGAAATACCATCTTTGACATTATCAAAAGAGAAACTGGTACTCTTGTAGAATGATAAATTGTCGATTTTCTCGTAAATTTCTTCTTCTGTATATGGTTGGTAATGATAGTTTCTAACACCCACATGAAATGTACCATTTATATACGAATAATCCGATATTATCATACGTCCTTTATCATTTCGGAAATAGAAAAGATTCTCTTTAGCAATGATATTGTCCTTCGTATTATAAGGAAACAAAGTGTTAGAAATAAATACGTCAACTCCTTTTATCAAAGTCTTGTATTTATCAATATTTTTAATCTTTACGGATAGTTCGTAGTTATCTATTTCTTGACCTTTATAGGTAGCATATATATTATTTGCTTCAAAAGTAAGATTAAGATTTCCACTTGTCTTTCCACCATCTACATAAGACCAGCGAAAGCCTATACTATCTTCTATTTTTTCCTTTGGGGCAAGTATAAATGGGTTGCCAATTTGTATGTATGCTCCATCATATAGTTGGATTGCAAGTATAGCAAATTGTATGTATTTGAAGGAATAAGAGTCCATGTATTTGTTGACATAGGCATCCTGACTGGCGAAAAGTTTAGCGGTCACATTTTCTCCTAATTCCTCAGGAAATCCAAAAGTGTTAAAATCGTTTAAAGGAAGAGTATATCCTTGTTCCGTGATTGTGTTATCTTTAACCCAACTATCTACACTCATTTTGAATGATGTACGTGTGAGTTTTGCATCGTAAGTTACATCGGTAAAATCTATAACACGATAACCCCCATTGTCCCAATAGCAATATAATATCTTACTATCGCCAACAAATGAAAGGATATTGCCAACTGCGGTAACGGCATTAACGTGGAATCCGTTCAAGTCGATGGCGTTCTTGGTTCCGTCTCCACCTTTTTCCATCCAGTACCAAGTATCATCTGATTTACGGATGATGTAGTGGGAGTGAATTTCTGCATTGTGTGTCACCTTATGCACAAATTCTATTACGTCACCTTCGCCAAGCGTGATGTTCGGCTCGGCTAATACTGGCTGGTGGATAGGGTGTAGTGCCCCATCCTCGTTGATGAGGTTGAGGCAGGTTGCCAACTCCCCATCCTGACAATCATAGTCGGATGGAGAGTTGGCGAGTCCTTTGAAAATTACTTCTTGTCTTGTTGCCATGTTCTTGAATTTAAGTTTGGTCGCATGATTTCATAGTATGGCTCGCCTTTGCCTGACTTACGTGGAATACAGGTCAGGCGAACCATTCTGTTGAGCGGAAGATTGTAATCATCAAGGATGGCAGTGATGGAAGGAAGGTCGCTTCGGAATCCCACCTTCTTATGCTCCTGATTGAATTGAAGCTGAGTGAAGGCGGTGTTTGACTTGCGAAGTTCTTCCCAGTCCTCACGCATACAGAATCCATATGTGTTCCTGTCAGATAACCTGAATACGAAGACAGAGTGGTCTGTACGCTCCTTCTGCATGATATGGTCGTATATGCCTTTGGAAAGCGTGACCGAGTTCGCTCTTCCGTCCAGTATCACAAAGTGATTGCGATACCTGAAACCTTTGACTTTATCTATTATATACTTGAATTTCATCGTGCAAATATAATAAGTAAATTGATAAGATGTTTATTATCCGTTAACTTTATCTGGTGCTACTTGTCTGCCAGTTCCTTTGCTTCTTCAAGTGATACTGGCTTTCCGCTAAGAGGAATACGGAAGTCGAACTTGGAACGGAAAGAGTAGTAGCCTACGAAATCGAAGCTCTGTTTCATACGCTCATCGGTGGTGATGTACTTCTTGTAAGCCTTCACCTCCTTCTCAGAGCGATAGATAGTAGAGTTGACGAAGTAAGTACTGGTTCCCTTGTTTGCGATTACTGCAATAAAGAACTGCTTGCCAAGGAACTTCTCCTTGATACGTTGGATAATTGAAATTTTCTTTGTATTCATGTTGTAAATCTGATTAATTATTATGATGAATGCAGATAGGCTGCACTATACTATTCCGCAAGATACGATGCAATCTTCTGTGTTGATTCCTCGGAAGTATTCACATCGCTGGCAAGCAAGGCTGCCTACCATCAGTATTTCGTGGGTGTATCTGCCTTGTATGGCGAAAGGGCATGGAGTGGTGTACTCGAAATGCCCACCGACAAATTCGTTGACGTTATATTTTGGATATTTCATTTGTATTCGTCTGATATGTAAATGTTTTGTTTTATATACATTTGTCTGTTGTATTTAAATGTTCCAGCACAACTTCTACCACATGACTTTGGCTCAGGGCAGAATCCTCTGTAAACACATTGAGGAACGCAAGCGGATGCAAGGTAAGGTTCTATTATAGCCAACTCGTCAATTACATTATACCACACCTCTCTTGTTTCCTTGGATGCCTTGTTGCATAGTCTTAGCTTAGAAATATTGATAATCTCCTGAGCGTTGAGAGATAGCTGCAAGTTGACCAAATCATCCTGACGCATATCGTGGCGAGATACCTTGGAGCCAGTAATATCTGGTCGTGATGTGGAGACGAATGGCTGGGCATGGACGTGGCGAACAAAGTGGTTGCTCACCCAGTATGGTATGCCATACATTTTAATATCAAACTCCAATTCTCTGAGCGGTGAATGCTCGCTGAGAATCATCTGTTTCTTGAACTCATCGCTTGGCTCACGTCCTAACGGCTTCTTGCCTTGCGTAAACCGAGCGGCATCTACAACACGCTGCCAGTCGGTGACTCTTGTGATTTCTATTTTCATTATTCTATTTTGCAAATTATCTTATTAACATTACATACTTGACTGTTACCTTTGTCGGACAAGAATATGGTAATTGTTCCATTGCTCTTGCTTTTCGACCAGCCTTTCTTACATTCTATTGGTATTGTTCTATAGCCATTAGCAACAATCATACAGGTGTCCTGATAATCATTGCTAATTACGATATGCTTATGCTCAGCTTCTGTCTTGCCAGTGCAACCAGCAAGTAATATCGCATACGCTAATAATAGTTTCTTCATACGCTACTTATTTTTTTTATGACAAGGGCAGCTTTCTGCGTGAATAACACAAACTCCGTGTTTCGTGTCCACAACAAGATAATCGTGTCCTTCCTCTGTGAATACTGATATACCAATTTTCTTTGCGGGTTTATTGCTATTAGTCAACGAGCGAATACCCTCAAATATCAATGTGCCTACGAGCAAACACAAGACAAACCAAACGGCTGACTTGATTAAGTTTAAAATATTATTCTTCATCATATACTCCATTTGATATATTTATGCACTCAACGAACTCCTCAACTTCTTCAATACTATTCAATATAACAGTAATGCTTCCATCCTCGTTCCAGTGCTGATTACTTACATCTACCATAGTTTTATCTTACTCCTTCTTATCAAACTTATTACCACAAACTGTGCAAACTTCACCTGTCTCTTATACACATCTCCGAGCCCACGAGAC
>ERZ1026898.1037-NODE-1037-length-14576-cov-2.927966_pt1 | contig 14576 bp, 11 predicted proteins | sample MGYA00380178_ERZ1026898 | MGnify/ENA primary metagenome ERZ1026898 (study PRJEB33269, sample SAMEA4719814) | human gut metagenome | biome: human-associated habitat; feature: organic feature; material: feces | place: Cameroon | collected 2013-10 ... | reverse complement strand
CTTTTGGAGGGCGATATTGCCCCCAATCCTCTCTGCGAATCTTCATGTACGTATTGCCCGGTCCGTTACTGCGAAAAGAGGCTCTCGTGAATCTTGATACCTGCACCCCTGGCCAGCGCCAGATCATCACGACCCTGAATAAGCCGCTTATGGTTTCTGCCGGTGCGGGCAGCGGCAAAACCTTTACGCTTACCCAGCGCATTGCCTATGCGCTTTCGGAGGACACTCCTGATGCTCGACCCGTGCAGAGCATCAGCCAGATCATGGCTATCACGTTTACCAAGAAGGCTGCAGCGGAATTGAAATCGCGCATTAAGCGCCAGCTTGCGGGCATGGGCTTGGTCGAAGAGGCGCTGAAGGTCGATGATGCGTTGATTTCCACCATCCACGGCATGTGCTCTCGAGTGCTTCGCGAACATGCTCTTGAGTTGGGTATAGACCCTGCATTTTCGGTGATCTCTGAAACGGAATCCAAGCGTTATTACGAAGAGGCGTTTGATTCCGTAATTAAGCGAATCCAGGAAAGCGACGATGCAGCGCTGAAGAGCTTCGTTGGTTCTCTCGATGTTTATTCCCAAGGTCCTGCTTCACCGAGTATCGAAACGTGGGTTCGCAAGATCACTTCGCGTGCTCTCGCTTTGCCAGAGGGGTTTGATGCTGTTGTGGTTCCCGAAGTGGAGGGGGATCCTTCAGCACTTATGCGTCAAATGGTTGAACTGGGAGAGACGTTCATCTCCTGCCTTGAGGGATTGCCCAAGCCGGGGAAGACCGACGCCAAGAATCACGAAGCGGCAACAATAGCCTTGGAGACGGCCAACGAATACCTCCTGGAGTACAGCGGCTGTACCTCGTTTGAGGATCCGAATTTCGAAGCGGCTCGCTTTGTTGGGGCCTTTTTCTCGTTCCCTAAAACCAGCCCCAAATACCATGTGAAGGAAAGCGATCCTACGTTTTTCGCCGAGTACCGTGATGCCTACGCATCTGCCGCGGGGCAGGTTGAAGCGGCGTTTTCAGCACGCGACGTCCAAGCGTTGCTGCGCATAGCTCGTGCTGTTGATGAAGAATACCAATGCTTGAAGGGCGCTGCCGGCATCGACAACGTTGACCTGCTCCGTATGGCCTTTCATGCGTTGACTGATCATCCTGAAATTGCCGATGCCTACCGAAGCCAGTTCAAGATCATCATGATCGACGAGTTCCAGGACACCGACGAGCTTCAGGTTGCCCTGGTTCGAGCGCTTGCTCAGCCGGGCCTTTCCAACGTGTGCACGGTTGGTGATGCCCAGCAGAGCATCTACCGTTTCCGTGGCGCTGATGTGAATGTCTTTTTCGGCTATCGCGAAAGCCTTGAAGCGGAATGCCCCGAGGCTCAGTTTGTGAGCCTTCCCGACAATTTCAGAAGTCATGCCGACGTGCTTTCCTTTGTGGACAAGGTTTTTTCGCAGCCGCAGGTATTTGGCGATCGATTCCTTTCGTTGGCGCCTAAGGGGGCGGTGAATAATCAAGACGATCCGCTCTTCGAGACGCGCCCCCGTGTTTCCATGTCTCTATTCGATTGCAAGGTGGGGGGTCCTGGCCTAGGGGCTGGGCGTCTCGCGTGTGCTCGTCGCATTGCCGAGCATTTTGCCAGCTTGCGAGATGACGCAGGCAACCCAGCATCGCCCTCCGACATGGTTTTGCTTTTGGGGAATATGTCGAATGTTGATATCTATGCTCAAGCGTTGCGTGATGCTGGCTTCGAGTGCCTGGTCGCTGGAGGCTCCACCTTCTCGGATTCCTTGGAAGTTCAATTGGTTGCATCGATGGTGCGTCTGCTTTCGAGTTGCACTGATAACGAGGCACTCTATACGGTGCTCACTTCGCCCTTGTTTGCTTTGGGCGATGACGCCCTACTTTATTTGGCTACAGGCACCAGCCGTCAGGGTCGTAGATTTCGCAGGACTCTATCTGACGGATTTGCAGCTTGGAAGGACGAAAAGGGGCTTACGGGCCTTGCCCCTGAGCAGGAGGACCAAATAGACTTCGCTCATATCTGCTTCAATGCGGCATTCGATTCGGTCCGTCGCTTTGGCATGGCGGCGGGGGTCCGTACCTTGCTGCGTTCGAGCGGTTGGCTCATTCGCTTGGAGGGCGAGCAGGCTCAGGGCCAGGCTATCGTGGGCAATCTCGGCAAGGCGCTGCGAATGCTGGAAGACGTCGAGAAATTGGGGTTGGGCCTTGCCCGTACGGCAGATCGCTTTGAGAGCGACTTGGCAACGTTGAAACTTACCCCTGGAACGCTATCTGCTAGCAGCTCGAATTTTGTGCGCATAATGACGGTTCATGCAAGCAAGGGCCTTGAGTTTCCTCATGTTGCCTTGGCCGATCTGCGTCTTTCGGGAAAAGCTGAAAGTTTAGTTGCCGAAAACATCGCGGCATCAACCTATGTCGCGCTTGATTCGCCTGTTCTGCGCTCCGTTCGCAAAACCATTCAGGGCCTTCATGAGTTTATTGAGCAGGGCGATGAGCCGGGTGCCGATATCATGCAGGCATCGACCTATCAGGATTTGATGCTTTCTTTGAAGGGGTATGTTGCCACACAGGAGTTGTCCGAGGCTCGTCGCTTGCTGTACGTTGCCTTGACTCGTGCTAGCAAGTCGCTGTTTATCGGTGTGGCGCATTCGGGCAATAAAAACTTTTCATATGAAGGCAAGGAATCCTTGACGATTTGCACGAGGCACTTCAGTGGGAAGCTTCGGCGAACGCCCCGATGCAGAAGCTCGACTACGGTGGAAGCGCGCCGATGGATTTTGAGCTCACGGTGCTCGATACCCCTGCCGAGCAGCTAGAACGTGTTGCAGAAGAGGAAAAACCCTTTACCATCCTGGCGGCCCCCTTGCCTCCTGCGCCCTATTGTCAGCCCTATCACGCTTCTCGTGAAGAGGTGTTTTCGTACTCTTCAATCGGCGATGCCGCCCATCAGACCCCAGAGCCCGAGGAAGAAGCGGAGTCGTCCTTGTTCGATGTCGACCGGGATTTCTTCGAGGAAAACGCCACTGCGCTGGGTACGGCATTTCATCGTTTGGCACAGCGCGCTATTGCGCAGTTTGACGGGTCTGCGCTCAAGCGCCCTGCGGATGAAGCCGTTGCTGCTCAGGTTCGCGCTCAGGGACTAACCCCCTCGCAAGAGGTGCGGCTGAGTGCGGCGCTCGATAGATGGTTTGCAAGCGATGTCGCTCGCGCTTTGGTGGCCAAGGGCGCCCCCCAGGCTGAAGTGACGTTCATGGTTTGTCTGGGTGTGGCTTCGAACGCGGTGTATCTGGAAGGCGAAATCGATGCGGTTTCGTTTGATGGGGACGGTTCGGCCTTCTTGGTTGACTACAAGACGGGAGGCTCGCCCGATGAATCTGCTGCGCGGGTGTTCGGCAAGCATCTCCTTCAGGCTCAATGCTATGCGTTGGCGCTTATGGCTCAAGGGAGCCCACGCGTTACGGCAACGTTTGTACGTGTGGAGCAGAAAAGTATCGTAGATGCGTCTCAGCCGCAAACGGTGGAATATTCCTTCACGGAAGAGGACGGGGAAGTGCTGGAGCAGGCTGTTCTTTCCGCCTATGCGCAAAGTCTTTCTGCGTGATCGGTATGGGGTTTGGCGCGCTGGGCATGGTTCTGTCGGCGCCCGTGTTAAGGTCAACTCATGGATACACTTTTCACAGACATAGAAAACAGCAAGCGCGCGGCAAATGCCCCTTTGGCAGTGCGTATGCGTCCGCAAACGCTCGATGATCTTATCGGTCAAGAGGATGCGCTAGGGGAAGGAACATGGCTGCGTAGCGCTATCGAAGCCGACACGCTTTCTTCCGTTATCCTGTACGGTCCTGCGGGAACAGGGAAAACGTCCATTGCCCATGTTATTGCTGAGACCACCCATGCCCATTTTGTTGAGGTCTCGGCTATCGGTGGCACGGTCGCCGATTTACGCCGCGAGATTTCAGATGCTGACAAGCGCCTGGTAAACCGGGGTATTCGCACCATTTTATTCGTCGATGAGATCCATCGCTTCAATCGCGCGCAACAAGATGCTTTGCTTCATGCGGTTGAAGATGGCGTGGTGGTTTTGATTGGGGCTACCACGGAAAATCCCTTTTTTGAAGTGAATTCGGCATTGATATCCCGATCGCGTATCGTTGAGCTCCATAGGCTCAGCGACGACGCCCTTTCGTCGATTTTGGATCATGCCCTGGAAAGCAGCCGAGGCTTGAAGGGCGATTACTCGCTCGACGAAGATGCTCGTAAGGCGCTGCTGCTGTTGGCGGGTGGTGATGCGCGCAGTTGCTTGAACACCTTATCGCTTGCTTCCGATTTGGCCCGTGCTCAAAAGGCAGAGACCATTACCGAGGAAATGGTGCGTACAGCGGTTCCCCATCGCACTCTTCCTTACGACAAGAAGCAGGATATGCACTATGACGTGATATCGGCGTTCATCAAGTCGATGCGCGGATCAGACCCCGATGCGGCTTTGTACTGGCTTGCTCGAATGATCGACGGCGGGGAAGACCCTAAGTTCATTGCTCGCCGTATCTTTATTTCTGCATCCGAAGACATTGGCAACGCCGATCCGCAAGCGCTCTTGGTCGCCGAAGCCTGCTTTAAGGCTGTTGAGGTTATTGGCATGCCCGAATGTCGCATCAATCTGGCTCAGGCGGCAGTGTACATGGCTTTGGCTCCAAAATCTTGTTCCGCGTATGCTGGCATCGGCAAAGCGTTGGACGAAGTGCGTAACGGCCCGCTTCGCCCCGTGCCCGATTACCTGCGCGACCGCCATCGTCCAGGGTCCGAAGAATACGGCGAGTACCTGTACCCCCATAGTTATGCTGAGGGCTATGTTAAGCAGCGGTATCTCCCCGAAGGCTTGGAGCGTGGGGCTTTTTTCACGCCTGGGGAACGAGGTTGGGAGAGGTATCGCGTTGACGCCCCTCTATCCGATAGAATGTAATCTGCACATGCGAATTTAGGTTCCTGACCAGAGGAGGAAAGATGGAAGTCTTCGAATCGCTGATTCCTGTGGGAATCGTGCTGCTGTGCATCGCCGGCGTTGTTGCGCTGGGTGCCATGGCGTACCTTTTCATCACCCTTACGAAATCCATGAAGGAAACGTTTGAAAAAGTTGATCCTTTGGTTGTGGAGGCTAAGGAGGCGCTCGACACGGCAAAGCCCGCTCTTGAGCGTATCGATCCGTTGATGGAGCGCATTACCCTTACCGTTGATGCTGCAAATTTAGAGATCATGCGGGTAGATCAGATCTTGGAAGACGTGAACACCATCACGGGTAATGTTTCCAAGGCAACCGAATCTCTCGACAACATCACATCGCTTCCTTTGGACGCGCTCTCCAACGTGACCAGCCGTCTTCGCAGCCGCATCGCTCCGCTGGGCGCTAAGGCGGAAGACTCTCGCGTTGGTGCTGTTGCGCAGGTGGTCGACCAGAAGCTCGACAGCGTTGAAGCGTGCGTTTCCGGCGCTCAGGCTCGTGCCGATGTAAAGCGCGCCGAGGCAGCTGAAGCCGTTGCCGCTCGCGAAGAGGCGCAGGCTCAGACAAACGAGATGTCCTCCAGCCTAAAGGACGCTTTCTCTGTTCAAATCTCTCGCGATTCCGAATCCGCTCAAAACTAATAGGAGTGCTTAACCAGTTATGACGAACAGCGATACTCATCTCTCGGATAGCGAGTTTCGCAAAGAAGAATTGAAAACGGTAAAATCGCGTCGCCGCTTGTACACGAGCACCTTCATTATCGTGTTGTTTGCTCTGTTGTATTTGCTTGGGCAGGCGCTCAACATTTTGGCCACTCCCGTGGCCATTGTTGTGTGGACGACCATCATCGTTTTCTGTTTGAGGGGCCCCGTTAACTATCTGGAAAGTAAAGGCATTGGCCGCCTGTGGGGAACATGCGTGGCTTATATCCTTATGGGCGTGGTGGTAACGGCTCTCAGCTGGATGCTCTTTTCGCCTATGTCCGGCGTGGGCGAACAGTTCACTGCGTTGCTTCAAACCTTTGCTGACCAGATTTCTCAGGTGCGCAATGTCTGGAATGACGTCTATTCGCAGTACGCCTACATCCTGCAAGACGAGCGCATCTCCAATTGGATGAATGATGCTTTCTCGTCGGTGGGAACCTGGTTTTCTGGCATGGCCTCCGCCAGTGCGGAGGGCATGGTTTCGGTAGGTTCCGGTGTTGCCATTTCTGCCATGGTTATTGGCTTTTCCCTGGTGGTGGCATTTTGGGTTCTCATGGAGCTGCCCGCATTGGGCGCTGAAATCAAGCGCGTGTTCGGCCCACGCTTCCAGGAGGATTTAGACATAATCTATCTCACGGGTACCCGCGTTATGGGTGGCTATATCAAGGGCACGCTGGTCCAATGCATGCTTATCGGTGTTTGCTGCGGTATTGGTTTTGCCGTTATGGGTATCCCCAGCGCGGCGGCTTTGGGTGTCATCACCGGTCTGCTGAATATTATTCCCGTTGTCGGCCCGTGGTTGGGCGGCGGCATGGCGGCAATCGTGGGTGTTTTCTCGAGTCCGCTTATTGCCGTTATCGCTTTGGTCTACACCATCGCTGTGCAGCAATTCATCTACACCTTCATTTCGCCGAAGATCATGGGCAATTCGGTGGACATCCATCCCGCGTTGGTCATTATGGCTTTGATGGTGGGTTCCGCTTTAGGTTTTGCCGTTGGCGGATTTGTTGGAAACATTGTGGGTATGCGTGCTTCAATTCCTTCGGTTGCTGCCATTAAATCGCTTTTCGTGTACTACTTCGAGAAGCGTACGGGTCGCGTTATCGTTTCGCCTGATGGCGTTATTTTCAAGGGGGACCCTTCGGGCGAAGAGGCGAATCCTGTTGCCGATGCGACTGGTGAGTTTTCTGCGACTCAAGTTACTTCGCGTGGGGCAAAGCACGGAAAATGATAGAATCTGCATTTGGCAAATTACTAAACGAGGAACACTTCGAAGAGGAACAATATCGTATGAACTATATGACTACCGCCGAAATTCGCGAGAAATACCTGGCGTTCTTCGAGGAAAAGGGCTGCAAGCGCATGCCTTCTTCTTCCCTGATCCCCGATGATCCATCGCTGTTGCTTACCAGCGCTGGCATGGTTCAGTTCAAGCCCTACTTCCTTCATCAGAAGGAGCTTGATAGCCAGTACATTGGCACCACCACCGCTCAGAAGTGCGTACGCACCAACGACATCGACAATATCGGTGACGCTCGCCACTTAAGCTTCTTTGAGATGCTGGGCAACTTTAGCTTTGGCAAGTACTTCAAAAACGAAATGTGTGCTTGGGCATACGAATTCTCTACCGAGGTATTGGGGCTTCCTGCTGAAAAGCTCTACTTTACCGTCTTCGAAAACGACGACGAGACCATTGAGATCTGGAAGAGCCTTGGTGTTCCAGAGGATCATATTTCCAAGCTGGGCGAAGAAGATAACTTCTGGCGCGCTGGTCCCACCGGACCCTGCGGTCCCTGCTCTGAAATTTATTTCGATCAGGGTCCCGATGTAGGTTGTGGCAGCCCCGACTGCAAGCCTGGTTGCGACTGCGATCGCTACCTTGAGTTCTGGAACTGCGTGTTCACCCAGTACGATGGGCAAGAGGACGGTACCCTTGCTCCGCTTCAGACGAAGAACATCGATACCGGCATGGGCCTTGAGCGTATTGCCGCAATCATGCAGGGTGTAACCAACAACTACGATACCGATATCCTTCGTAGTTTGGTTGGCGTTGGCGAAGAGCTTTCCGGCAAGAAATACCGCCAGGAAGTGGAAACCGATGTATGTCTGCGCATCATCGCTGATCACAGCCGTTCGATCACGTTTATGATCGCCGATGGCATTCTTCCTTCCAACGAGGGTCGCGGCTATGTTCTGCGTCGTTTGCTCCGTCGCGCGGTTATGAAGGGCCATTCTCTGGGTATCGAAGGCGCCTTCCTTACCAGCTACGTGAACAAGATCATCGAGCTTATGGGCAGCGTGTATCCCGAACTCGTCGAGAACGAGGAGCTTATCAAGCGCGTTGTTCTCTCCGAAGAAGAGCGCTTTGGCGCAACGCTTCGTCAGGGCCAGGCTTATCTCGACGATGCCCTTTCCAAGATGGAAGGCACCGTTCTTTCTGGTTCTACTGCCTTTGTCCTGCATGACACCTACGGTTTCCCTGTCGAGGTAACTACGGAAATCTGCGAAGAGCGTGGTTACTCCATTGACGAAGAGGAATTCGCTCGTTGCATGGAAGAGCAGCGTAATCGTGCTCGTGCCGCAAACGTCAAGGATGCCGAAGCTGCATGGAGCACCTATGGTGGCGTTCACGCCGACCTCTTGAAGGAGCTTGGCGCAACCGAATTTGTTGGCTATGAGCGCCTTTCTGCCGATGCTAAGGTATGCGCGATTGTGCGCAATGGCGAGCGCGTTGACTCTCTTGCCGCTGGTGAACAGGGTGAAGTCGTGCTTGACGTTACTCCGTTCTACGCTGAAATGGGCGGCGAAGTTGGCGATACGGGCACCATCACCGCTGATGGCGTGGAGCTCCAGGTAACTGATACCAAAGCACCCGAAAAGGGCTTGGTATGCCATGTTGCTACCGTTGCTTCTGGGGCACTCACGGTTGGTATGGCCGTTTCTGCACAGGTTGACGCTAAGCGTCGCGCTTGCATCGCGCGCAACCATACGTGTACCCATATTCTGCATGCTGCCCTTCGTCAGGTTCTTGGCGCTCACGTCAAGCAGGCTGGTAGTTATGTTGGCCCCGACCGTCTTCGTTTTGACTTCACTCACTTCGAGTCGGTTACGCCTGAGCAGCTGAAGCAGGTCGAAGAACTCGCCAACAACGTCATCATGTCCGCAACCGCAACGAATATCTTCGAAACTTCGCTTGCCAAGGCTCGCGAAGAGGGCGTTACTGCTCTGTTCGGCGAGAAGTATGGCGATGTGGTTCGCGTTGTTAAGGTGGGCGATTTCTCCAGCGAGTTGTGCGGTGGTTGCCATGTTGCCAACACTGCCGAAATCGGCTTGGTGAAGATCGTCTCTGAAAGCAGCGTCGGTGCAAACCTCCGTCGTATCGAGGCTTTCACTTCCTACGATGCTTTGGCTTACCTCAATGGCTTTGAACATCAGATGAAGGAGCTTTCTGCTACTTTGCGCGTGCCCACGTCCGATGTCCAGGCTCGCGTTGAGGCCAATATCAAACAGCTGCGCGACCTTAATGCCAAGCGTAAGGCGAATAAGGCAGCTGCGGCAACGGGCGAGCTTCCCGAAGCTCTTGACCAGTTCACTGTTGGTTCCGACTATCCGGTATTCATCTATCGCAAGGATGGCATTGATGCCGGCGGTATGCGTAATTTCTGGGATATCGTACGTTCTCGCCTTCCCGAAGCAGGCGCTTGCGTATTGGCTTCTGACAATCAGGGCACGCCTATCTTGCTTGCTGCAGGTACCGACGAAGCAGTTGAAAAGGGCTTCAATGCTGGTGCAGTAATCAAGCAGATTTCCCGTGAGATCAAGGGCGGCGGTGGCGGTAAGCCCACCATGGCACAAGCTGGCGGCAAGGATGTTTCTGGCATTGATGCTGCGCTTGATGCCGCACGCAAGCTGTTCGCATAAAACACGTAACGGAAGGGAGGAGCGCACACATGAGAATCATGGCTCTTGACATTGGCAAGGTTCGCTGTGGCATTGCCATCAGCGACCCGCAAGAAAAGATCGCCACTCCTCTGTGCGTTCTTCCTACCGAAGAAGTGCGTGCCAACGCACCAAGTTTTCGCCGCGTGTGCGAAGATTGGGAACCGGAGCTGATCGTGTCTGGCCTTCCTCTTACTATGGGTGGGGCCAAGGGTCCGCAAGCGCAGTCTATCCGCGAGGTTGCCCAGCAAGTTGCCTCCAAACTTGGTCTTCCATTGGAGTTTTCCGATGAAAGGCTCAGTTCTTCGGAGGCAAAACGCTCTTTGCGCGAGCAGGGCTTTTCTGAAAAGGAAATGCGCGGTAAGGTTGATATGATCGCTGCATCGTTGTTCCTCCAGTCATGGCTCGACAAGCGCATGGCTGGTTCTTTGAAAGGTGAGGCAAATGAGTCCTAGGAAGGTTACGTATTCCCGCAAGTCCACGCATGCGGCTCGCGCTGCTCATGCGAGGGGCGAAAAGGAATTCCGTACATACGACACTTCGGCAATTCGCCCGAAGAAGTCGAAAGCGCCGCTCATAGCCTTAATCGCCGCTATTGCGGTTGTGGTAGTTATCATAGTGGCGCTCTTCGTGAACACCAGCTGTGCAGAAGCTGCTAACGATCATCTGGCTCCCGATGGACAGCAGGTTACAGTACAGATTGCCGAAGGTTCTACATTGCCCGTTATCGCAGACAACCTCTACGATGCGGGCCTTGTCATTCGTAAGGGCGAATTTACCGCTGTTGCCAATGCCAAGGGTGCTGCCTCTTCGCTCAAACCGGGCGTCTATTCTTTCGAGGGCGGTATGAGCAACGAAGATTTAGTGGATGCGCTTGTTGCCGGCCCCACTGCCAACATAACTAATTTGGTGGTTCCTGAAGGAGCCACACTCGATTCAATAGCTACCGCAGTGGAAAAGGCCTATAACGGTTCTATTACCGCAGACCAATTTAAAACTGCAGCTTCGGATGCTTCCAAGTACGCAAAGGAGTACACGTTCTTAACCGATGCCGGCAAGAACTCGCTCGAAGGATTCCTGTTCCCTAAAACGTATGAGCTGATTGTTAACGCATCTGCTGAAGATGTGGTGTGTCAGATGCTTGATCAATATCGCTCCGAGGTGACGTCTCTCGATTTTTCTTATCCGCGCAGCAAGGATATGTCTAACTACGACGCATTGATCCTTGCTTCCATCGTGGAAAAGGAAGCTACCAACGACACGCGCACCAAGGTTGCTGCTGTTTTCTATAATCGCTTGGGCAATTCTGGCGATCCCTCATATGGAACGTTGGGCAGTGACGCTACCACAGCTTATGAGGTGGGCGACAATCTCGATACGTACAACTGGTCAACAAAGAGTCCGTACAACACCCGTGTTACCAAGGGTTTGCCCCCTACGCCGATTTGCAGCCCGAGCATCGATTCGCTGCGTGCGGTTCTTTCGCCTGAACGCAATTTCGATGACTATTATTTCTTCTCGTTCTGGAACAACGATCAAGGTGGGGTCGATTACTTCTTCGATAAAACTTACGAAGAGCACCAGAAGACCATCGCCGATCATTCGTAGGCATTATTGAGGTAGCGATGTCTCTTATCCAACCCGACCGCTATTTTTCGCGAACGAGTGCCATCAACGTTGAATGGGATATCGTCGGCAAAGGCTTTACGCACGTGCTGCTTGATATCGACAACACCATTCTTTCTCGTGCCGATCATCAGGTACCCGCCGATGTGCGTCAGTGGCTGGCGCGCGTTCGCGCTGCTGGCGTGAAGATGTGCTTTCTTTCGAATAATTTTCACGGTAATGTATTCGACCTTGCTCGCGAGCTTGATCTTCCTATTGTGGCCAAGGCCCTCAAGCCTCTTCCTCACGGATTCGTCATGGCGCGCAACAAGATTGGGGGCACTCGTAAAAACACTTTGATGATCGGTGATCAGCTTTCGACCGATGTTATAGGGGCGCATCTTGCGGGCATGAAGGCGTATTTGGTATGCCCGTTGGTTGAAGAGGACCTTAAGCATACGATGTTCGTGCGTTCGATTGAGCGTGCATTCATCTCTGACAAGGAGCCAGAGGGGGCCAGCGCATGCGAAACCTTACGTTCCTAGCTGCGCCTGCTGCAAAGCTCGCCGCTGGTTCATTCCGTCGTTCCTTCATGGAAAAGACTGCTTCATGGAGTGTTGTAATTGAAGAATGCCGCACACGTGGCGAAGCTGCTGCTTTGCTTTCTGCTCGGAAGAGCCATGCGTTTGTTGTTTCTGCGCCGTTTCGCCAGGTAGTGTTTGAGGCTGGCGAGGTCCAAGGAGCATCAGCGCGTTTGGCGCAAGGTGCCGATATTCTCTATCGTGGCGGAAAGAACACGCTTGCGCTTAGCCAATATGCTCGTGTTGCTATCGACGAAATGGAGCGGCTCTTCCTTCCCTTGTACGGTGCGAAGGCTGTTGTTTTGGGGTCGGGCAGTTCGGCTCTTGACGTGGTCTACGAATGTGCGCGAGCAGGTGTGAGCGAGATCACCTTGCTGGGGGCGGAAAAAGAACGTACGCGTAACAACTTGCTTGCCTTCTTGGAGGCGTTTGGCAAGGAACGAACCCAGATCGATACTGAGCAGAAGCGCGTTGGCCACCTTTCTGCAACTCGTGCCTACGACAACGCCTCGTTCCTCTTTGGAACTGTTGCGGCAGCTTCTCGAATTGCTGCAGCTGATCTTGTTTTCTGCACCGAAGATTTTAGTCGGGCTGGTATTGCCTTCGAGCCTGGTCATATCGTGTGCGACCTTTGTGGTGAAAGTGCCTGCTATAACGATGCGGCAACTGCCGCTGGTTGTGATTATTTGGCAACGTCATCGGTTATGGCGGCGTGGGGCGCGGAATGCGCAGAGCTGCTCGTAGAATTCGGTCGTGCCGAGCTGTAACACGTTCGAAACCTTAAGCACTTTATTTCGATGGAGTAACGGCGGTTTTGCTAAAATCATGTTTGATTTATCTAACATCGAATAAGGAATGCAGCATGGAATACATAACAGCAGGTGAAAGCCACGGCCCTGTTCTCACGGCCATAGTTTCGGGCGTTCCTGCAGGATTGACCATCTCTGAAAAGGCTATTAACTCCGATCTCGCTCGCAGGCAGAGCGGTTATGGCCGCGGCGGTAGGCAGGCGATCGAAAAGGATAAGGTCTCGGTTACCTCCGGTGTTCGTTTTGGCCGCACTATTGGGTCGCCGGTAACGTTGTCTGTTGCAAATCGCGATTGGTCGAATTGGACCGAGCGTATGTCCGTGTTTGGCGAGCCGCCCCAAGATCTGGTTCGTGAGGTAACCCCTCGCCCTGGACATGCCGATTTGCTGGGCGTTTTGAAGAACGACATGGATGATTGCCGCAATATCCTCGAGCGTTCCAGTGCCCGCGAAACCACCATGCGTGTTGCCGCCGCTGGCATTGCGCGTGAGTTTCTGGCTGAACTCGGTGTTGAGATCTATTCCTATGTTGTGTCTATCGGCGATGAAGTCATGGAGGAGGAAGATCCCATGGCCGCTGCTACCGCTTACACCCCGCTCGACATCGAGATGAGCGAGGTTCGTTGCCCCAGCATCGAAGCTTCTGAGCGCATGATGGATGCTATCGACAAGGCTAAGGAGGCGGGAGACACCTTGGGTGGTGTGTTCCGTGTTGTGGTAACTGGTCTTCTCCCTGCTGTTGGTGGATATGAGACGCCAACCGATCGACTTACTTCAAAGCTTGGTGGCGCATTGTTCTCCATTCCCGCCATCAAGGGCGTCGAATTCGGTATCGGCTTTGAGACTACGCGCCGCCCGGGCAGCCAGGTACACGACGAGATCCTTCTCGACGAAGCGGAAGGGTTTGTGCGCGCATCCAACAATGCAGGTGGCCTGGAAGGCGGAATGACCACCGGTATGCCGTTGGTGGTTACGGTCGGAATGAAGCCCATCGCCACGCTTACCACGCCACTCAATACCGTTAACCTCGACACGTTTGAAGTTGCCGAAGCATCGAAGGAACGTAGCGATACCTGTGCCGTTCCAGCTGCTGCCGTTGTGGCGGAATCCGAGGTGGCAATGGTGCTTGCCGATGCCTACCTGAAGAAGTTCGGCTGCGACAACATGACCGATATCAGGCAGAACATCGCTTCGTACAAAGAGCGTATCAAAACGATGTCCCGTTAAAACGCCACGAATCACGAGGAGCTTATTTCATGACCACAAACCGCCCTACGCATGCAGGCAAGTTCTATCTCACTAAGCCGGTGTTCTTTATCGGTTTCATGGGAGCGGGCAAAACCAGTATTTCTCAGCAGATCGCAGTAACGTGCGGCGTTGCATCCATCGATGCTGATGAGTATCTTGAGCTTCGCGAAGACCGTATTGTTGCCGATATCTTTGCTGAAGATGGCGAAGAGGCATTTCGCGATATCGAAACTGATGTTTTGCGCGACCTGGCAAAGCGTTCTCCGCGTCTTATCGGTTGCGGTGGCGGTGTTGTTACCAAGCGTCCCGTTAACGCCCAGATCATGAAAGAGGCGGGTTATGTGGTGTATCTGAAGGTATCCGCTGACGGAGCTGCTGCCCGTATCCCCAACACCGATTCCCGTCCTATGTTCAAGAACCTCGAAACTGCCCGTAAAACCATTGTCGAGCGAGAGCCTCAGTATGAAGCTGCTGCCGATGTTTCCGTGGACACTGAAGGACGTACTATTCGTGATGTTGCAGACGAGGTAGTTGGGCTTCTGCTTGATGCCGGTGTGTTGGTGAAGGGGGATTAGTGCATGGCGCGCATTGTTGTGGAAATCCCTGGTGAACGTGCCTATGATGTGGTTGTTTCGGCGGGGCAGATCGATCGACTTGGCGCTGAGATGCGTGCTTTCGATACC
>ERZ1026898.1036-NODE-1036-length-14580-cov-3.032083_pt1 | contig 14580 bp, 12 predicted proteins | sample MGYA00380178_ERZ1026898 | MGnify/ENA primary metagenome ERZ1026898 (study PRJEB33269, sample SAMEA4719814) | human gut metagenome | biome: human-associated habitat; feature: organic feature; material: feces | place: Cameroon | collected 2013-10 ... | reverse complement strand
ATGCGGGGGCGATGCGGTGCGCCAAGCCACCGGTTGCCACAACCTTGGCTTCGTAGCCCAACTGATCGAAGACGCGCTCGACCAAGCCGTCAACACGAGCCGCCTCGCCGTACACCACGCCAACCTTGAGCGCATCAGCAGTATTGGTTCCGATTGCCGTACCCGGGTCTTCCAATTCCACAGAACGCAACAACGCTGCGCGGGAAAGCAGGCTGCGCATGGATGAATCGACGCCGGGGGCAATGATGCCGCCCACAAACGTGCCTGTTTTATCGATGATCTCGATATTGGTAGCAGTACCGAAATCGACCACGATGACAGGCGAACCGTACAGGCATTTCGCAGCGGCGGCATCTGCCACGCGGTCGGCGCCCAATTCGGCAAACTTCTCCTGGTCCATGTTGATAAGATGCCCCACGGTTTGAGCGGAGATCACAAGCAGCTGAACGCAGAACGAGCGATAGCACGCCTTTTCCCAATTATGGGTAAGGGCGGGAACCACCGAGGCAAGAATGGCGCCATCGATGCACTTGGGATCAACGCCTTCGGCCTCCATCAGAACATGCAGTTTAATTCGGAGCTCATCACTGGTGTGGTCTACGTTGGTAGCCACACGCCACATATGAACCAAATGCTCACCATCGTATACACCGAGCACGGTTTGGGTATTTCCCACGTCAATCGCAAGTAACATGTTTCTGACAATCCCTTCAGGTTTAAGCGATACGAGCGAATGCTACCATACTATCGATTTTGGACGGCAATCCCTTAGCCGTAACCGTAATTAACGCATCCGCAGAAGGTGGCGCAATGGAAAATCCCGCTCGCATACTCATCGTAGACGATGAGCCTTCCATCACTGAATTCGTAAGCTATGCCATGCAGAAGGAAGGCTACCTCACCGAGGTGGCTTCAAACGGCGAAGAAGCACTCGAGAAAATCGAGAGCGACCACTTCGATCTGTTTATCTTGGACATCATGTTGCCTGGTATCGACGGATACGAACTGTGCCGTCGCATCCGCGCGAAGATGACCACGCCCATCCTGTTCCTTTCTGCGCGTGACAGCGAACTGAACAAAGTCGTAGGACTCGAGCTTGGAGCCGACGACTATCTTGCAAAGCCCTTCGGCGTGCGTGAGCTTCTTGCACGCACCCGCGCCCTTCTGCGTCGCAGCCAAGGCCTGGAAAACGCGCAGCCCTCGAATGAGGTGACGGCAAGTGGCATCACCTTGAACGAAGACACGCACGTTGCCCAAGGAGAAAAAGGGCCCATCGACCTTACCCCGCGCGAATTCGAACTGCTGAGCTGCCTTATGCACAATGCCGGCAAGGTGGTTTCCCGCGAAGACCTTCTTCACGATGCGTGGGGATGGGAATTCATTACGGAAACGAAAACAGTCGACACGCACATCAAGCGTCTTCGCGATAAGATTGAGGCAGCCGGGTACGATCCGAAGCTCGTTGAAACGGTGCGCGGATACGGCTATCGCTTCAAGAAATAGGGGGCGTGCAGACCGGCGCATGCGCTATCTGCCGCTTCGCCGGCATCGTGGTGCTGAGCAGCCTGCAGGCTTGCAGGCTAACGCATACGCTGTCTGCCGCTTCGAGGGGATTCAATGAGGCTGTTTACCAATATTTCTTTTCTCACCGCTTTGCTGGCTATTTTCGGCTGCTCTGTTACGGCTGCCATTGCCGTGCTGGCATTCGGCTGTTCGCACTTCATCTTGGCATTTATCATCCCTGTTTCCTGCCTCTGCTATTTCTTGAGCTTGCTTATTGCGCATTTCATCGCCCAACCGCTCACTGAATTGGCACAGAAAACGCGCGCCTACCGCGAAGGCGACAAGAGCATCGTGTTCGAGCCCACCGGCGCACTGTACGAAGCCGACCAGCTGTCCGAAGACTTCCGCGAGCTGAACCGCGCCTACGAGGCGAAGCTCAACGAGCTTTCCAAAGTGCAGGACCGCCAGGATTCTTTCGTGAGCGATGTTGCCCACGAGTTCCGCACGCCCCTCACCGCCATCAGCGGCAATGCCGAATTGATGCTCGATCCCGATATGCCCCAGTCAACACGCGAGCATTTCTGCGAGATCATCCTGAGCGAGTCGGAACGTCTGAAAAAGCTCACCAATTCGCTCTTGGCACTGCAGCACGCAAAAGAAGGCGTTCCCGCAGCGGCCCTGAAGCGCTTAGATATCGCACCCGTTGCCCAAGAGGTCATCGAAATGCTTGAGCCCATTGCCCAAGATAAGAACGTCACCTTAAGCGTAGAGGGCGCTGCCCCCGATATCCTGGGCAACACCGATCGCCTCAAGCAGGCCATCATCAATTTGGTCGATAATGCCATTCGACATGTTGAAGAAGGTGGCCATGTCCGCGTCTTGCTTTCCGGCGTAAACAACCAGGCGATAGTTGCCGTGAAAGACGATGGCTGCGGCATCGAAGATGACCCTTCCCTCCTGTTCAAGCGCTTCTATCGCAGCGATGCCTCGCGCGCACGCAACAGCGGAGGCGCTGGCCTTGGACTGGCAATCGTGAAGGAAATTGTAGAGAGCTTCGACGGCACGGTAACCGCATTCAACGCCCCCGAAGGCGGCGCCGTGTTCGTGATGGCGTTTCCCGCCCTGTAGCTTTCCGTTGCCGCACCGATGCACCCCTTCGGGAAATGCATCGCAACGAAATAGTGCCATGACTTGCCGCCTCAGGAATGCACTGCGGCTAGGTCTTGCCAAGGAAGGCGCCTTTCGACGGGGCGCGATTATTTTTTTTGCCGCACTGGCATTCCTGCACGAAGAACGAACCGCAGCGCTAACGCCCCAACAGAGGGCGAACCACGACGCTTTTGCCTCCACGTGGAGGATGAACCACGACGCTAACACCCCCACAAAAGGACGAGCCACAGCGTTTGCGCCTTCACGTAGGGGACACGCTAATATTCCAGTGAAGGTCGAGCCGCGATGCTGGTCGCGCCCTGAGCTCCCGCGCAGGCAGGAATCGCAAAGCTCCCGCACGAAAGACAAGTCGAAAAAGAGTGGCAAGATTTGCCCACTGTGCATGATTTGAAGGATGCGGACGGAAAAAGAGGGTCTTCGTGGCAAGATACTCGCGAAATGCATTCCCCGACGGCATTTTGCAGGGCATTTTGCAGGGCATTTTGCATACATGGAGAGCATATCTTGCCAAAATCAGCTGATTTTGGATGCATGGCGGCGATATCTTGCCATGAAGGGGCGTTTTTCCTGTCCGGGGCCCTTTCGGGAATGCATCGCGACGAAATATTGCCATGACTTGCCGCCCAGGAATGCACTACGGCTAGATCTCGCCAAGGAAGGCGCCTTCTGGCAGCGCGCGAATACACAACGGCGGTTTCTTGCCAGGCTTCACCCAATGCTTACGCGCAAAAGGGGTTGTAGGACAAAGGTTGCAGGACAAAGGCTGTAGGACAAAAAAAGGGGGACCGCATGATGCGATCCCCCTACCTAATGGTCAATCAGGCCCATCCGATATCCAGATCCAACTGGGCCAGTCCGATGTCCAGGTCGAACAGTGCCAGTCCGATGCCAAGGTCGAACTGGACCTGTCTGATACCCGGATTAATCGAAGTCAGTTCGACATCCGGGTTCGTCAAAGTCAATCCGATATCCGCAATACAACTTCGATAGTTACGCCCGGGTGTTTAGATGAAACGACAACCTCACGGGCCGTAATACAGCTTCGATAGCTGCACCTGCAAACCTAGCGAGCGACCACGGCGCTTACTGCCTGGGCAATCAGCACAGCGGCAACCATCTTCATCACGTCAATCAGAACGAAAGGCGCAACTGCAGCGGCAAAGGCAGCCTCGGCGCTGAGATGACCTGCCACCATGAGCCATGCCCAACCAAACACATAGAGAACCGCCAGGAACACCACACCCATAACCACGTTACGGGCAAGAACGCCAGCGGCGATGTGGGTACCAAAGAATGATTTCTGCTCTTCGGAAGCAAACAAGGGGGTGCGCTTCAGCAGAGCAGCAACGGCGATAGCAACCACGGCGGCAACAAAGAAGCCAACGATGAAGCCACCCGTGGGACCCATCAGGGCAGCCAAACCGCCCTTGAAGGAAGAGAACACCGGAAGACCCAGACCGCCAAGAACGATATAGCCGCCAATTGCGACCAGCGCCTGCTTAGTGGGCAAGGCGAACAGTACAAACATTACGGCAAGCGTTTGCAGGGTGAAGGGAACCGGTCCAAAGGGAACCGTAACCCATGCCGCAACCGCCATAAGAGCGATGGACAAGCCGCAAAACGCGACGGAACGAGCACGAGCGGTGGAGTGCTGCGTCATTGCTTCGGACATTTATTTATTCCTTCCTCGATTTGAACAGGCGCATACTGCGCCATGATTGGGCAGTATAACGCACTTTTTCAAATTACGTTAATACACAAATCGGCATGATATGTTGCCTTTTATAAATAATCGGACGTTATCCAAACCAATTCAATTCGGTGCAGTTTCGCGTTAGGCGCCATGCGGCACAGAATTGTGACAGGTATGCAACTGGACCCTTCGATGCAGTTTGGCTTTAGCGGCAACGCAACACAAGCGGCCGAAGTTCAGCGTTAACGGGCATTTAATACAAACGTCCCAGATGCTTTGCGAATCACGGCCGCCGCTCGCCTACGGGCGGCTGAACAGCTGGCATCGTCTACGGGCAGTCATCCTCTGCATCGTGCTTTTTGGCGCTACGCATGATACCCTGCCACTCGCCTGCGGGCAGTCGGTAATAACCCCCTTCGAGCGTGCGCCCTTTCGCGAACAGCCACCGCTTGCCGACGGGCAGCTGAACAGCCGACGCTCGTCTACGGGCAGGCGTGCTCAACATCGCGTTCTTCGGCGCTGCGTATGACAATCATCCACTAGCACAGGCTGCAACCAGCCCACAAGCGATGCCACATGGAGCTCGAACGACGTCTACACCTCTACGATTGCTTTGCGCCCTTGCCAAAACGAGACGTTTCCTCCCCTGCCTCAACGCGCTTCAAACGGCGCATCTCAAGCGCAAGGAATGCCGCCGCAGTAACAACAGACAGACAATCGGAAATCGGCACCGCAAAATACAAAGCATCCAAACCGGTAAGCGTAGACACCAGCATAGGCAGCACGATGGGCAGCACGATATACAAGGGAATAAGGAACAGAACCTGACGAGTAAGGGAAAGGATGATAGATTTCATCGGCTGTCCCGTTGCCTGGAAGTAGTTGCCCACCACAATCTGGAAGCCAACAACCGGGAGCACAAGCAACTGAATCTTCAGCGCAAAAGCGGTGAAGTCACGCAGGCCATCAGCACGAATACCGAAGAAGCTTACGATATCGCCCGAGAACAGCATAATCATGATCCACATGCAGGTACCGATAACCGTGGCCATCATGATGCCAAAACGCACGGTTTCGCGCACGCGCGAGATAAGTCCCGCTCCGTAGTTGAATCCCAGCAGCGGCTGAATCGCCACCGCAGTACCGATAAGGGGCAGCACGGTAAACATGGCGCAACGCTGTACAACGCCGATAGACGCCAGCGCGGCCTCGGCGCCCAAGGGACTTTGCGCACCATAGAACACCAACAGATAGTTAACAAGGAAATTGATGACCGACATAGCCATCTGCATGATGAAGCTGGCAGCACCCAAAGAGAAAATGAATCCTACCACTTCGGCGTCGAGCTTCAAGTTGCGTGCGTACAGCTTGAATGCAACGTTCTTGGTAAACAGGAAGTACCACAATACTGAAACGCAGGAAACTCCCTGGCCAAGCACGGTTGCCAGCGCGCTGCCCACAACGCCCCATCCGAAAACCAACACAAACAGGTAGTTCAGAATGATGCAGGAAAACGTGCCGATAACCATGGTAAGCAAGGCGCGGTTTGGTGCGCCTGCCGTACGGATGAAGTTATTCACACCCATGCCGATGATCTGAAAGATAACGCCAAAAGCGATGATCTGGATAAACGAATAGGTGTAATCGTGGATTTCAGGCGTAGCGCTCGAAAGCGAAAGGAGCGCCTCCATGCAGGGCGGGATACAGGCGATTATCGCCACCACAACCGCAATGATGATTCCAAGACACACTGTATTGCCCAGGCTCTTTTCAGCAGCCTGCTTGTTGCCTTCGCCCAAGCGCAGTGCAGCAAGTGCATTGCCACCGTTACCGATAAGCATGCCCAACGCCATGAAGATGGTCATCAGCGGCATGGCGGCAGTTGCTACCGAAAGGCCAATCTCGCCCATAGCCTGGCCAAGGAAGATGGAGTCGATTACGTTGTAGGCACCGTTAACCAGCATGCCCACAATAGAGGGAATGGCAAATTCCAACACCAATTTCGGAATGGGGCCCGTTCCCATACGCGCAGTACGCTCGTTGCCTTTAGCAGCTGTTCCCCCAGCAACATGCTTGCGCATAGTGCCCTCTTCGAAATGTGCCCCCTGATGCTCTTTTTGTTCTCCCCGAATCTGTTCTCCGGCCATACGGGCTCGATACCTTTCGCTCATGTTTCATTATTGTTCCAGACCGCCTGCATCAACGCACGCAGCCAATCAGTTGCTCTGCCTATTCTGATAACGCAGCTTAAATACCGCCATATCCCCTAGGCAAAATGCATGTATTTATCAAATGTGTGTCATGTTGACCGCCTAGTCAGCAAGCAGCTTGCCATGAGGGAAAATACAGGTTTGCACACAAGAAAGGACTGCCGTGAGCATTGTCGAAATCGTCATACTTGGCCTAGCACTCTCCATGGATGCGTTTGCCGTTACCATCTCCAACAGCTTTGCCTATCCTAAAATCTCACGCGCCCGCAGCTTTTCCATGCCCCTTGCTTTCGGCTTTTTCCAGTTCCTCATGCCCGTTGTAGGGTTTGTCCTGGGCCAGCTGGTAAGCGATTTCATCACCCAATATGCTGGCATCATTACCTTTGTTATCTTGGGATTCATCGGCGGAAAGATGATCTGGGACGCCTTCCATGAAGAAGAGGGTGAAGAGGCATCCGAACAAACACTCACCATGCCCGTACTGCTGTTCCAGGCAGTTGCCACCAGCATTGATGCCCTGGCCGTTGGCGTAAGCTTTGCCGCCCTGGAAGTAAACGTACTCACCTCTTCGGGCATCATCGGTATCACTACGGCACTTACCTGCATCGTTGCCCTCATTATCGGCAAGCGCTTCGGTAACGCGCTCGGCGAAAAGGCCACCATCATTGGCGGTGCCGTGCTCGTTCTTATTGGCTTGAAGTCTCTGCTGTTTTAAGCCAACAGCTCCAGGCTAACTTTGAAACGAAGTCACATGCACTTCGCCCGAGCTCATGGGGACAATCGCCCCACCATCGTTTTCAACGAGCAAGCGCCCTAAGCTATCGACGCCACGAATTATTCCCTCGATGGTCTCATCTCCATTGATAAGCACAAGGGATGCCCGCTTATCACGATAAGCAAAGCGCTGGCTGTACTCATCGATAAAAGCCGAGAAGCCTTCCTGAAGCCAGCGCCCGTAGCGGCTCTCCATCGCTTCAAGCATGCTTTCAACCAACTGGGTCATGACGGAACGCTGCTCCGCAGAAAGGCCCGCTTCCACAACGCCATCTTGCAGATACGCCAAGGAGTACTTCCCCTCAACTTCGCGTTTGACGAAAGGCTCATACACATTGACTCCCACACCAACGCACACACCGTCAGCTAAAGCCTCAAGCGAAATGCCTGCGAGTTTTCCCTGTGGGCAAAGCACATCATTGGGCCATTTGATAAGCGGGTTACAGCCTGGACGCACCTGCTCAAGGGCGTCGGCTACCGCCAATGATGTCACCAAACTCAAGGTAGGAAGCATTTGCGGCGGCACGTTAGGTCGCAACGCAAACGAAGTGTATACACCACCCAAAGGGCTGGTCCAAACCCTTCCTTGACGCCCATAGCCGCCTTCTTGCTCCAAGGCCGTTGCGCAATATCCCTCAGGCACACCCCGACGAAGAGCTTCTTTCACGAGCTCGTTCGTCGAACGGACACATGCATGGGCGTGCAAATCCCAAAAAGAAGAAACGGCCGGACGCAAAGGCGCCACCGAAGGGGCGCCTGTTACAACACGGCCGCAAGTTTGATGTTCGGACTGGCTTAGCACTTCCACGCCTTGCCCACCGTTACGGTATCAAATGTGACCTTCGTACCATCGGAAAGCTCATGGTTGGGAGCAATCTCAAGCAGTGGCTTTACCACGAAATCACGTTCGGTAAGGAGCGGATGGGGCAAAGTCAGTACTTCCAAATCGGACACATAGCCCTGGTAATCAAGGATATCCAAATCGCACGTGCGCGGACCGTTCTTCTTTTCACGGATGCGGCCCAGCCTGTCTTCGATGATATTCAGATAGCGCAAAAGCTCTTGCGGGGGCAGGCCCGTGCGCAAGATAAGCACCGCATTAACGAACGAGTCCTGATCTTCCACATAAGCAGGCTCGCTTTCGTAGAAGCTGGAAACATCGATGATTTGAGAATCGGGCAACAGACACATATCGGTGATAGCTTGGCTGAGCATTGCCTTCTTGCCCTCGAGCTCCTCGCCCTCATCGGCAACCAACGCAACGTTGCAGCCAAGACCGATAAATGCATAGGGTCGCAGGTTTTCCTTTAGTGACTCTTCGGTTAGCGCCACATTATGCGTACGAATTACCGAAGCACCCAATTCGCATGCCATCAGCGCCTCTGCGGCAGACGCAGCATCGCGTTCCTTGGGGTCATCGATGTTGTAGGCATAGCCAATGTAGCTCTTACGGGAAACGGCAACCATTGTGGGATACCCCAGATGCACTAGCTCCTGGAAGTTGCGCATAAGCTCGATGGTCTGCTTGGCAGTTTTGCCAAAGCCAGGACCAGGATCAAGGCAGATTCGATCATGAGCAATGCCGGCAGCCTCAAGCTCGGCAGCTCGCTTGGAAAGATATTCGCATACTTCCGCAACCACATCGTCGTACTGGGGCTCATCCTGCATGGTGCGCGGGTCGTCGCCCAGCATATGCATTACCACCAAGCCGGCATCGCATCCCTTGGCAACCTCAACCATGGCGGGATCACGGAAACCCGTTACATCGTTGATAATGCTTGCGCCCGCTTCAACTGCCGCCTTTGTCACCTCGGCATGGCGGGTATCTATGCTTACGCATATATCCTTTTCAGCCAGCTGCTTCACTACCTCAATAGTGCGAGAAAGCTCTTCTTCGACAGACACGGGATTTGCACCAGGGCGCGTAGACTCACCGCCCACATCAATGATGAGAGCACCCTCATCAACCATTTTCTGGGCAGCAGCTACCGCTTCTTCGACGTTGGCATACGAACCACCATCGGAAAACGAATCGGGGGTCACATTCAAAATGCCCACGATAACGGGAGTGCGGGAATCGAAGGGATAGCGTCCACAGCGCCAAATCATTTGTTTTGCTCCTTATAAACCACGCCCCAGGCCGTATGGCCCGGGGCGTTGCTAACCATTACTGTTGGTTGCCCGATTCGGGACCCGACGCTCCCCCATCAGGGGCTTCAGGCTTTACGGATGATGCCTCGCTTACTGCAGTGGCCTGCTGTTCCTGCTGTGCAGCAACATCGGCGGGGGCATCTTCAGTAGTTTCAAGCTCCGGCTTCTTAGCTTCGGCTTCCTTAGCCTGCTCTTCCTGCAGGTACTCTGCCCAACGGTTGTTGAGCAGTGCCTGGCAAGCATCACCGTCAATCGTTTCGCGCTCAAGCAAAACGGTAGCCATAAGGTCCATCTGGTCGCGCTTGGAGGAAAGAATTTCCACCGCACGATCGTGGGCTTCCTTCATGATGCGAGCAACCTCGTCGTCGAGGCGGCGAGCCGTATCGTCGCAGTAATCCTGCGTGTTGCCATAATCGCGGCCCAAGAACACTTCGTGATTGGGCTGGCCGAACACCTGCACGCCCAAGTCGGAGCTCATGCCGTAATTGGTAACCATGGCGCGAGCCATCTTCGTTGCACGCTCAAGGTCGTTGGAAGCGCCCGTGGTGATGTCGTCACAGAACAGCTCTTCGGCAACGCGACCACCAAGGAACACGGCCAGCTCGTCACGCATTTCGTTGCGGCTGTTGAGCACCTTGTCTTCGTCAGGGATGGAAAGCGTGTAGCCCAAGGCGCGACCACGAGAAATGATCGAGATCTTATGAACGGGGTCGGCGCCTTCAAGCATGTGACCAACCAAAGCATGGCCCGACTCATGGTACGCAATGGTCTTGCGCGTACGTTCGTCAAGAACACGGCCCTTGCGCTCAGGACCAGCGATAACACGCTCCATGGAGTCCTGAACTTCCTTGTTGGTGATGATGTGCTTGTTGCGACGAGCCGTAAGAATTGCCGACTCGTTGAGCAAGTTGGACAGATCGGCACCCGTGAAGCCAGGGGTGAGCTTAGCGATGCTGGCAAGGTCAACATCATCGGCCAGGGGCTTGTTGGCAGCGTGAACGTTCAGGATCTTCTCACGACCCTTTACGTCAGGAGCGTCAACGACGATCTGGCGGTCGAAGCGGCCCGGGCGAAGCAGAGCGGGGTCAAGAACGTCAGCGCGGTTGGTTGCAGCGATAAGAACAACGGAATCGTTGGCCTCAAAGCCGTCCATTTCAACGAGCAGCTGGTTCAAGGTCTGCTCACGTTCGTCGTGGCCACCTCCCAAGCCAGCGCCACGCTGACGGCCAACGGCGTCAATTTCGTCGATGAAGATGATCGAAGGAGAAGCTTCCTTTGCCTGCTTGAACAGGTCACGCACACGGGAAGCACCCACGCCTACGAACATTTCCACGAAGTCGGAACCAGAGATGCTGAAGAACGGAACGCCCGCTTCACCGGCAACAGCACGCGCAAGCAGGGTTTTACCAGTGCCCGGAGGGCCCACCAAAAGGCAACCGCGAGGAATCTTTGCACCAAGAGACTGATACTTTGCAGGGTTTTCCAGGAAGTCCTTGATCTCCTGCATTTCCTCAACCGCTTCATCAACACCGGCAACGTCGGAGAAGTGAACGTCGGGATGCTCCCAACGCTTTTCTTCACCTTTGCCTTGCCAAATGACATCTGCGAGTTGTTTGCCTTGTTCATCTGGGAGAAGAAGAACAGCAGAAGGCCGGCAATGATCAAAATGGGCAGAATCGATGCCAGGATGGAACCCCAAGGCGATGCCAAGCGCACGCTGTACTGAATGGAAGGATGCGCCGCCATAAGCTGACCCAGCGAATCGGAGCCAACCCATGTACAGGTGTAGTTGTGCTCAGAGCCAAGCTTAGAGGCAGCTAGCTCCTGCGTCTGCACGATGGTGGGACGAGCGCCCGTGGTGCTTGCCATGCCGGAGTTCAACGCGTTGAATGCGGTGTTGAACGCATCCGTTGTGGCCTCGCCTGCCGTAGCGGCAGGGTAGTAGGTGCCCGTAATGGTATAGGAGCCGGTGTCGTAAACAGCAGTGTTCACGCGACCCTGCTCGACAGCCTGGGTAAACTCAGACGTTACCAATTCGTCGGTCTGGGTAATACCGTTCGTCGCCGTCATGGTACGGGTCATCATCACGGCAAAGAAAATACCAACGGCCAAGAACACAACCAGCGTAACGATATTGGAGCGATTGGGCTGCTTGGGCAAGGGGGGCTTGCTGTGATTAGGCTTCTTTTGATTGGGTGTTTGTGCCATAGGTTATTAGTTCCTTATGTTCTTCGATCGAACCAACGGACGTTATTCCTGAGTTGCTTCGGGCTTCAACACGCCGATGCAGGAAAGGTTGCGATAACGCTCGGCGTAGTCGAGGCCATAGCCAACAATAAATTCATCGGGACATTCAAAGCCAATGTACTTGCACTTGATATCTGCCTGATTGGGAGTGTCCTTGCGAAGAAGCGTTGCCACTTCGATGGAAGCAGGGTTGCGCGACTCAAGGTTCTTAATGAGGTAGCGCAGGGTAAGGCCACTGTCCAGGATGTCTTCAGCGATAAGCACGTGACGGCCTTCGATCTGGCTGGAGAGGTCTTTGATAATACGAACCACGCCGGAGCTCTTCATGCCGTTGCCGTAAGAAGAAATGGCCATGTAGTCCATTTCAACCGGCAGGTGGATTTCGCGAACCAAGTCAGCCATGAAGATAGCCGCTCCTCGCAGCACCGAAATCACCACGATGCTTTTACCTGCATAATCTTCGGTAATCTGTGCGCCCATTTCCTTTACACGCGTACGAATCTCATCCTCGGAAAAAAGGATGCGCTCAAGATTGGGATGCTTCTCCACGAAAGCCTCTTTTCCCACCGCTAGGTGGAGTAAATACGGGTATAGACAGTATTTCAGTGTAACAAAAGCTTTCCTAAGCACATTTGCGGAAAGGCGCCTGTGGCTGTTTTGCAATAAATCTTCACTGTACTAAAGCGCCGCCACCCCTCTTGGAGGGAATGGCGGCGCGTAAGCTATACATCAACTGCGATTATTCTTTTGGCTTAACCTCGGCTTCGATGGTTTCCTGCATGATTTCGGGGAAGTTCTTCAGAAGCGTATCGACGGGCAAGCCGACAATGTTGTTGAAGTCGCCGTCGTAGCTTTCCACCAATCTGCGGCCCTTGCCCTGGATGGCATAGGCGCCTGCCTTATCGATGGTTTCGCCCGTGGCAACATAAGCGTTGATATCTTCGGTCGAAAGCTCTTTGAAGGTTACCGTGCTGGTTTCGGAGAACGAACGGAAGGCCAACGAAACATTGCCGTCGCCGCCTTTTTCCTCCGACTCGTTGAGCATAACGAGCCACACGGAAACGCCCGTGATCACTTCATGCGTTCGACCCGAAAGACGGCCCAACATCTCGCGTGCATGGTCTGCGCTGTAGGGCTTGCCCAGCATCTCCCCATCGAGCACCACCGTGGTATCGGCGCCGATAACGATGCCTAAGCCCACAGGGTTTTCAGCCAAAATGTCTTGGATAACCGAACCCGCTTTGCGCTCTGCAAGCTTCTTTACCGCCTCAGAGGGCTGCGAGCGTTGATCCGCATCGAGCGATTCGTCTACTTCGGTGGAGCCGGTATACACCGTAAACTTGACGCCCGCTTCTTCGAGCAGCTGCTTTCGACGAGGGCTGTTCGAAGCCAGAATGACATTTACGGGAATAGTGGTTGTATCAGGCATGTAATTCTCCTTTTAGGCCAATTGGTCATATAGGGTTGGCCGGTACTTTTAATTGCAGTTGGCACAATTTCGGGCAATTTCAAGCAAGCGATACGCTTCAGCGCTCGGACGCTCGTTATGCGCGGTTGGGCTTTCGACGTGCACGGAATACGGCCATCGGCTCTACCAAAACGCCTTGCTTGTTAGCGCTTACCGCCAAATTCCCCTGCACATTGGTAACAAAACCGCTGATGGGGGTGCCTTCCTCATCGAAGGCAGAAAGGATCGCCTCAACCGACGCCGATTCAATACGTCCCTCGTTTCCGATAAACGCCTCGAGCACCGCCATCACCATACGACGCTGCAGCGGACGCGCAACCGCACCGAAAGAAGGAAGCAAGCGACAACCATCGAACGAGCCTTCCCCGTCGCCGCCAATCCATTCCAAGTTGCTCTCAGTTGCCTCGCTCGCCAAAGAATCAAGGAAATCGTCTTCGTCGGCAATGAGGTTCATGGTGCGACAGAGCGTATCGAGCAGCTGCCCGTTGCGCTCCTTCGCCTTCGGGATTATCTCATGGCGCACAAATGCGCGGAACCTATCGGTGTGGGCGTTGGTGGCATCTTCGCGCCAACGGTTCCCCTCTTCGTCAAGTACTGCCTCGCCGGCAGGAATATCGTTCACAAAATCGCGCAGCGCCTGACGAGATACGTCCAACAGAGGACGTACCACCGGCCCGTTGGCGTACAGCATGGAGCGAAAACCGCCAGGACCCGTGCCTACAATGGATCGCATGTAGAAGTTTTCCACCCTGTCGTCTTGGGTGTGCGCGGTAACAATACGCCCTTCCGAAATGGGAATCATCACATGACGGCACAGGCTTTCGAGGGCTTCATGCGCTGCCAGATAGCGCTCATTTCGGCCGATAGCCTCTTCGTTGCCGCCGGTCGCCTTGGCCAAAGCCGCCACGTCAATCTCGCACGAGAAGAACGGGATTTCTAAACGAGCAGCGAGCTTTTCCACGAACCTCTGATCGGCATAGGCGTCTTCACCTCGAAGAAGGTGGTTGACGTGCAAGATGGCGGGCTGTCCCACAAGACCGCGTTTGTAAAGGTCGCTGATAAGGTATGCCAATGCCGTCGAATCCGATCCACCCGAAACCATGGCGATCACGGGAGTTGCAGCACTGAACAGGCCCTGGGTACGAATAGTCTTTTCTATTGCGTCTATCATCAAGGGCTTTCCTTCCAATTCCTACCCGAGGGAAACAAAGAGGCAGCGCGCCTTGCGCTGCCGTAAGATGCTTTGCTAGCGTGTTTATTGTAAATGATGCCTACAAGGGAAATGGAGCTTTGCCATGCAGTTCATCTTGCGCACAATTGCGATTTTCATTGCGGTCGTCGTTGCCGTCTGGCTTGTTCCTGGC